>WBZM01000769.1_pt1 | contig 39166 bp, 36 predicted proteins | sample 5204271 | NCBI WGS metagenome assembly WBZM01 (sample SAMN12344346, study PRJNA552823) | activated sludge metagenome | biome: Activated sludge suspended growth; feature: Nitrification reactor; material: Wastewater; isolation source: activated sludge from nitrification reactor of wastewater... | reverse complement strand
CGACATCCGGATCAGCATGGACGGCAAGGGGTCCTGGCGGGACAACGTCTTTGTCGAGCAACTGTGGAAGACGGTCAAGTACGAGGAAGTGTACCTCGAGGCCGATGACAGCGTTGCCGATGCGAAAGCTAACCTGGCCACGTATCTGCGCTTCTACAATCTGGTTACGCTGGCTGCGCCGGCCGAACTTGCCTGAACGGGACTGACAACGTCCATCGCGAATCAAGCGTTCGCTGACCGTGCGACTGATCGGCGCAGGCGGCCAACCCGGCGCGCAACACCGACTGAAAGGCGCGCTGGCGGCGACAACTCCGCTTTGCGCGTCGCCGCCGGCAACGTGTCGACCCGGACGACGACGTGTCGGGCCTGTACGCGGGCCCCGATTGCGGCCACCACCTCGTAGAAGACCTGAGCCAGTGGGCAGACGATGAACGGCGCGTCGGGCAGTCTGGACGACGCGCGTGCTTGACGCCTTGAGCCTTGCGGCGGTTCTTGCCGACGCTTGCTGAGCGGCGCTTTGCCGGCGTGTGACGGCAGCGCGGACCAATGACATGGACAGCCGCGCGCGGCGTTTGCTGCATTGCGGAATGACAAGGCGGTGTGCTGTGCGTAAAGTGGCTGGACGCCGAATTCGCCGGGTTCTTCGCGTCGGGTTAGTGTTCGATGGTCAGCAGGTGGCGGGCACGACAGCTCGCACAACCCGACAGCAAGACCGTTGAAAAACAACCAGAAGCGGGTCGATGGCGCCTGTGCCGAGCGAGCCCGCTGCTTGCGGCTTGGCGCGGTCGACTTTTGTCATGGTTCGGTGTTGTTCAACGGGTCGCGCCGCAACGTTCTGACGACGCATTGGCCAGCAGTTAATCATGGAGGAAACGCAATGCAGAAGTCGCTTCACATTGATCCATCGAAATGCACCGGTTGTCTGCAGTGCGAGATGGCGTGTTCCTACGAACATACGGGTGCGATCAACCCATCCCGGTCGCGCATCAAGGTTTTCGATTTCGAGCACGAAGGCCGCAAGGTGCCTTACACCTGCACCCAGTGTGCGGACGCCTGGTGCATGAACGCCTGTCCGGTCGACGCGATCGTGCTCGATGCACTGACCGGCGCCAAGGTCGTCAAGGAGGCGAACTGCGTCGGATGCAAGGTGTGCACGATCGCCTGCCCGTTCGGCACGGTCAATTACCTGGCCGAGGTGGGCAAGGTCCAGAAATGCGACCTGTGCAGCGGCGACCCGAAATGCGCCAGCGCCTGCCCGACTGGCGCGATCACCTATGTCGATGCCGAGTGGACCGGACTGGACCGCATGCGTGCCTGGGCAGCCCGCACTAACACGGCTGCCGTTGCCGCCTGAGGAGGAAAGATCATGGGATGGAACCGTAAAGTCCTGCGTGTGAACCTCACCGCCGGCACCTGCACTCCCGAGCCGTTGAACATGGCCTGGGCCAACGATTACCTCGGCTCACGCGGGCTGGCCTCGAAGTATCTGGTCGAGGAAATCGATCCCAAGGTCGACCCGCTGTCGCCGGACAACAAGATGATCATGTCGACCGGTCCGCTCACCGGGACGATGGCCTCGACCGGCGGCCGCTACACGGTGGTGACCAAGGGGGCATTGACCAATGCCATCGCCTGTTCGAACTCGGGCGGCTTCTTCGGCGCCGAAATGAAATTCGCCGGCTGGGACATGATCATTTTCGAGGGCAGGTCGCCGCGGCCGGTGTATCTGTACGTCGAGAACGACAAGGCCGAACTGCGCGACGCGACGCAACTGTGGGGCAAGACCTGCTGGGAAACCGAGGCGGCCATCAAGAAATCGCACCAGGATCCGCTGATCCGCGTTTCTTCGATCGGCGCCGCGGGCGAAAACCAGGTCTTGTTCGCCTGCATCGTCAACGACCTGCACCGCGCCGCCGGGCGCTCGGGCGTCGGTGCGGTGATGGGGTCGAAGAACCTCAAGGCGGTCGCCCTGCGCGGTACCCGGGGCTTCTCCGGGATCAAGGATTTCCCGGCTTTCCTGGCCGCGACGACGGCCGCCAAGAAGGTGCTCGCGGAGAACGCGGTAACCGGTCAGGGTCTGCCGAAGTACGGGACGCAGGTCTTGATGAACGTGATCAACGAAATCGGTGCGCTGCCGACGCGCAACCACCGCGACGTTCAGTTCGAGGGGGCCGGCCGGATTTCGGCCGAAGCGATGCACGAAAAGCGGCCGACCGACGGCCGGACGCATCTGGTGAGCAATGCTGCGTGCTTTGGCTGCACGATCGCCTGCGGACGGATTTCCAGGATCGATGAAACGCACTTCAGCGTGCGCAACAGCCCGCAATACTGGGGCGCCTCGGGCGGCCTGGAGTACGAGGCAGCCTGGGCACTCGGCGCAGCGAACGGGGTCGGCGATCTCGAGGCGCTGCAATACGCCAACCTGCTGTGCAACGAACACGGGATGGACCCGATCTCCTTCGGCGCGACGGTCGGCGCGGCGATGGAACTCTACGATCTGGGCATCCTGAGCAGCGAGCAGATCGGCCTCGACGCCCGCTTCGGTTCGGCCGAAGCGCTGTGCAAGCTGGCCGAGATGACGGCGCGCGGCGAGGGTTTCGGACGCGAGCTTGGCCAGGGTAGCGCGCGCATGTGCGCCAAATACGGCCGGCCGGAACTGTCGATGAGCGTCAAGAGTCAGGAATTCCCGGCCTACGACTCGCGCGGCATTCAGGGCATGGGCCTGACCTACGCAACCTCCAACCGCGGCGCCTGCCATCTGCGCTCCTACACCGTGGCTTCGGAAGTGCTTGGCATTCCGGTCAAGACCGATCCGCTGGTCACCGAAGGCAAGGCTGAACTGGTCAAGGCGTTCCAGGATGCGACCGGCGTCTTCGATGCGGCCGGCATCTGCGTGTTCACCAGCTTCGCGTGGACGCTGGCTGATGTGCAGCCGCAGGTGCAGGCGGCGTGTGACGGCGACTGGTCGATGGACAAGCTGAACGAGGTCGGCGAGCGTATCTGGAACCTGGAACGTCAGTTCAACCTGGCGGCGGGTTTCACCGCCGCCGACGACGATCTGCCGCCACGCCTGAAAACCGAGGCCGCCCGCACGGGTCCGGCCAAGGGCTTGGTCAATGGCATCGACAAAATGCGGCCGGAGTACTACAAGGTACGCGGCTGGGATGCCAACGGCGTGCCGGAAAAGGCCACGCTGGAACGTCTGGGCCTGTAGCCGGGCAAACCTCTCCCGAAGCGGGGTGGCGCCAGCCGCCACGCCGCTTCGCCTTGCGGAGAAGCCAACATGAAACATCTCATCCTGGGCAACGGCCCAGCCGGGGTACTTGCCGCCGAAACGCTGCGCCACCTCGCTCCCGACGACGAAATCCTGCTTGTCGGCAGCGAGGCCGAGCCGCCGTATTCGCGCATGGCGATTCCCTACCTGCTGGAAGGCAGCATCGACGAATCGGGAACCTATCTGCGCAAGTCGGCCGGCCATTACGACGGCCTGCGCATACGCCAACGGCAAGGGCGCGCAGTCGCGCTCAACACCGAGCAGCGAACGGTACTCTTCGCCGATGGCCAATTCGAGGCTTACGACCGCCTGCTGATCGCCACCGGATCGCGTCCGGTGCGGCCGCCGATCCCCGGCATCGACCTGCCGCAAGTACAGACCTGCTGGACGCTCGACGATGCGCGCGCGATCGCTCGCCTGGCCCGGCCCGGCGCGCGCGTGTTGCAGCTCGGCGCCGGCTTCATCGGCTGCATCATCATGCAGGCGCTGACCCGGCGAGGTGTGCAACTGACCGTGGTTGAGCTTGGCGACCGCCTGGTGCCGCGCATGATGACGCCGGCGGCGGGTGGCATGATCAAACGCTGGGTCGAGAAACAGGGCGTACGCGTGCTGACCCGCGCCGGCGTCGACTTCATTGCGCCGGGCGAGGAAGCGCCGCTGACGGTGACGCTGTCGACCGGCGAGAAGCTCGCTTGCGACCTGTTGATCGTCGCTGCCGGCGTGGCGCCGAATGTGGCTTTCCTGGAAGGCACTGCCGTGCATGTGGCGAAAGGCGTCCTGGTCGACGACAGCATGCAGACCTCGGTGGCAGGAATCTACGCGGCTGGCGATGTCGCCGAGGCGCCTGACCTTTACGCTGGCCGTCATCTGGTCGCCGCCATCCAGCCCAACGCCGCCGACCAGGCGCGTATTGCAGCGGTCAACATGGCCGGCCAGCGCAAGGCGCAGATGAAGGGCGTACTCGCGATCAACGTGCTCGATTCACTGGGGATGATTTCCTCGTCGTTCGGCGAATGGCAGGGCGTCGCCGGCGGCGACGGTGTCGAGCAAGTGGACGAGGTCAACGGACGCTATATCAGCTTGCAGTTCGACGGCGAGGTCCTGATTGGCGCCACGGCGATCGGACTGACCGAACATGTCGGCGCGCTGCGCGGCCTGATTCAGGGGCGAATGAAGCTTGGTGCGTGGAAGCGGCGACTGCTGGAAACGCCAACGCGTTTCGCCGACGCCTTCATCGCCTGCCAACGACCGAACAGTTGACACGATGCGCCTGACGCTCAAGCTCTATGCAACGCTGAGTGACTATCTGCCGGCTGGCGCCAGGAACAACCAGGTCAGCCTCGAGGTGGCCGAGTCGGCGACCGTCGCCGAGGTATTGCATCCCTTGGCGCTGCCGCCACGGCTGACCCATCTGGTACTGGTCAATGGCAGCTTCGTGCCGCCCGAGGAGCGGCCACGCAGACGCCTGGCCGAGGGCGATGTTCTCGCCGTTTGGCCGCCGATTGCCGGTGGCTGAAAGCGGCTTGCCCTGGCGCAGCGACCGCGTCCGGCAGATGACTTGCACCGCCGAAGAGTTTCGCCGAGCGCTGGTCGCGGCCTTCGGCGCAGCCGTTTCGCGCACGCCGAACGGCCTGCTGCTCGCCGGTCGGGACGCCAGCCTGACGTTCGCCTTGCGCGAGCAGCCGCCGCTCCGTCTGGCGGCGCTGCAACTGGCCAGGCTGCGCGTCGAGATCGACGTGCATGCCGGCGATGATCTTGCGGCGCAAGACCTGCTCGCGCAGGTCGACCGGGCAACGCTGCGCGGCGGCGGCTAGCGCGCGGTGATCGCCGAGAGCGCCGGCCAGGCGTCAGACTGAAGGTCGACAATGAACATGAGGCAGAGGAACTCCGCCTGGCTGATCGCCCTGACCGTCTGCGGCAGCGCTGGCTACCTGCTGCTTGCCGGCTGCGACCCGCGGCTGCTCGAGATCGTCGGCCTCTCGCTCTTCGTCAGCCTGAGCGCACTGTGCATCGGCACGCTGCTTGGCCTGCCGCTCGGAGCGTGGCTCGCCGTTTCCCGGTTTCCCGGACGCACCGCCCTGGTCGTCGCGCTGAACGCGCTGATGGGCCTGCCGTCGGTGGTCGTCGGCGTGCTCGTTTATCTCGCCCTGTCGCGCAGCGGGCCCCTGGGGAGTCTGGGTCTGCTCTATTCGCCGACAGCGATGGTCATTGCGCAAAGCGCGCTGGTCCTGCCGCTGATCGCTGCGGTTGCCCGGCAGATCATCGAAGACGCCTGGCAGGAATACGCGCCCGAGTTCTCGCTCATCGGCATCGGCCGTCTGCACGCCGTCGGCTTGCTGCTCGCCGACTGCCGATTCTCGCTCACGGTAGCCACCCTCGCCGGTCTCGGGCGCGCGATGTCGGAGGTCGGTGCAGTGATGATCGTCGGCGGCAACATCGAAGGCTATACCCGGGTCATGACGACGGCCATCGCGCTCGAGACGAGCAAAGGCGATCTGGCGCTGTCGATCCTCCTCGGCTGCGTGCTGATGACGATCATTCTCGGCCTGAACGTCATCGCGCACGCGCTGCGCACCTGGGCCAGCCGGCGGTATGGCTGATGTTTCCACTGCGCATTTCAGGGCTCTGTTGTCAGCCGAACGGCCGCATCGTGCTCGATGGCCTCGACCTCGAGCTCTCCGGCGAGGGAATCAGCGTCATCCTGGGCGCCAACGGCAGCGGCAAGACGCTGCTGCTCCGCCTGCTCGCCGGCTTGCTGCCGGCGGACGGCGGAACCATCCGATGGGGTGGCGCAGCACGCCCCGACGGGCGGCTGGCGATGGTCTTCCAGCAGCCGATGATGCTGCGCCTGTCGGTTCATGCCAACGTCGAGTTCGCGCTGCACCCGCAAGGCTTGAGCGCCGCCGAGCGGAATGCAAGGACGAACCATGTGCTTGCCCGCGTCGGCCTGGCGCACCGCGCCGGCGACTGTGCCCGCCTGCTCTCCGGCGGCGAGCGCCAGCGTCTGGCTCTGGCGCGCGCCTGGGCCATGCGGCCGCGCCTGCTGCTGCTCGACGAACCCACCGCCAGCCTGGACCCGAGCGCGACCGAAGCGGTCGAACGAATCATTCGCGAAATCCGTACCGATGGTGCGAAGGTCCTGATGAGCACGCACAATCTCGGCCAGGCGACGCGTCTGGCCGACGACGTCGTTTTTCTGGCCGACGGACGCGTGCAGGAGCACGAATCGGCGCAACGCTTCTTTGCCCGTCCGCAATCCGCTGCGGCGCGCGCTTTCATAGAGGGAGAACTGCCATGGCGTATCGCTTTCGATCACTGATCCTTGTTCTCGGGCTACTGCTTGGAGCGGCACAGGCCGGCGAGACGCTGCTCGTCGCCTCGACGACCTCGACCGAGCAGTCTGGTTTGTTCGGCTGGCTCCTGCCGAAGTTCGAGCAGGCGACCGGCATCAAGGTGCGCGTCGTTGCGGTGGGCACCGGCCAGGCGCTCGACATCGGCCGCCGCGGCGATGCCGATGCGCTGCTCGTCCACGACCGCGCGGCGGAAGAGAGCTTCGTTGCCGAGGGCTTCGGCAGCTACCGTAAGGATGTGATGTACAACGATTTCGTCCTGATCGGACCGCGCAGCGACGCGGCCGGCGTGCGCGCGGCAGCGAACGCCAGCAGTGCGCTGAGCGCGATTGCCCTCAGCGGCCAGCCCTTCGTCTCGCGCGGCGACCGCAGCGGTACGCATACCGCCGAACTTCGCCTGTGGAAAGGTTCCGGCGTCGACCCGAAAACGCTCGCCGGCTACAAGGAAACCGGCAGCGGCATGGGACCGACGCTGAACATGGCCGCAGCAACCGACGCCTATACGCTGTCCGACCGCGCGACCTGGTTTGCCTTCCGCAATCGCCGCAACCTCGATCTGCTGCTGGCGGGAGATCCGCTGCTGTTCAATCCCTATGGCGTGATACCGGTGAACCCGGCGCGCCATCCGCATGTAAAAAGGGACGCCGCCGCGCGCTTTGCGCAATGGCTGACGGCGCCCGCCGGCCAGCAGGCGATTGCCAGCTTCCGTGCCGACGGCCAGCAAGTCTTCTTCCCCAACGCCAGGAAATGAAGCCATGACCGATACCACATCCTGCCAGTCTCCCGCCCTCGACGATGCCAGCCTGTCGGCCGACGAAGCGCGCCAGCGCATGCTGGACAGCGTCGCGCCGATCACCCACGCGGAAAAGGTTCCGGTACGCAATGCGCTCGGCCGCATCCTGGCGGCCGACGTAATCGCACCTTACGACGTTCCCGCGCACGACAATTCAGCCATGGACGGTTACGCGGTGCGTTTCGAAAGCCTCGCCAGTGAAGGCGAAACCGCCCTGAGCGTGGTTGGTTCCGCCTTTGCCGGCAACGCTTTTTCCGGCCAGGTGGGGCGCGGACAGGCGGTGCGCATCATGACCGGTGCGGTCTTGCCGGCCGGCGCCGATACGGTCGTCGTGCAGGAAGTCACCCGCGTCACCGGCAACACGGTTTTCGTCCCCGCCGGCCAGAAACAGGGACAGAACACCCGCCGAGCGGGTGAGGATCTGGCGCGCAACGCGATCGCCCTACCCGCAGGCAAGCGGCTGGGGCCGGCCGAACTGGGCCTGATCGCTTCGCTGGGCATTGCCGAGTTGTCGGTACGCCGTCGCCTGCGCGTAGCCTTTTTCTCGACCGGCGACGAGCTGGCGTCGATCGGCTCGCCGCTCGCACCCGGCGAAATCTACGACAGCAATCGCTACACCTTGTACGGTCTGCTCACCCGTCTCGGCGCCGAGATCATCGACCTCGGCGTCGTTCCGGATCGCGCCGAGGCACTGGAAGCCGCTCTACGCGAAGCCGCCGAGATCGCTGACGCGATCATCACCACCGGCGGCGTGTCGGTCGGTGAAGCCGATTTCATCCGCGAAATCCTCGCCCGGCTGGGCCACATCGGCTTCTGGAAGCTGAAGATCAAGCCGGGTCGACCGATGGCTTTCGGCCGCATAGGCCAGGCCTGGCTTTTCGGCCTGCCGGGCAATCCGGTATCGGTAATGGTCAGCTACGCACAGTTCGCGCTCGATGCCCTGCTGCGGCTGTCCGGCGTTGATCCGCTGCCGGTGCGCCCCTTGCTGCCAGTCGCGGCCGCCAACGCCATCAGGAAACAGCCTGGCCGGCGCGAGTATCTGCGTGGCCGAGTGACCGAGGTCGACGGACGCTGGCAGGTCTTTACGCTGCCGCACCAAGGGTCGGGAATCCTGCGTTCGATGTCGGAAGCCAATTGCCTGGTCGTTCTGTCCGAGGCCTGCGCCGGAGTTCAGCCGGGCGAGGCCGTCGACGTGCAACTATTCGACGGTCTCTATTAACCAGGATAGAAAATCGGCTGCGCTTGCCGCTGCCAGTGTCGAAGTAGCCGCACTGCCGCGCTGCCAGCTAGAACAGCCGGCGATGCCGCAAGTGGCTCGGGGCGTGCGCGAGCAGCGCGGAAAGGACGATCAGCAGCCAGAAGACCGGTAACACCAGCGTTGGCTGTGCGCTTGCCAAGCCGAGCAGGACCAGTTTGATGAGCACGCCGCAACCGGCGACTTGACGCAGGTGAGCCGCATTGACCCAGGTGTCGAGAGCCAGCATGGCGAGCCCGGAGGCGAACGTGAGGCAGGCGCCCGCGACGACGTTCCCGGCGCCGAGCAAGCCCGCTCCGAGGAGGACGATGCCGACCAGGTGAACGGTACGCAGAACAACGTTGAGCCAACGTCGACCCGGAAGATTGCGCAAGGATTCAGAAGAAGAGCCGGGCATGTCGATCTTTCGCGCGCGCCGCACGCAAAACCGGAAAACGCTTTGCCGTTCGCCCGAGCTCGCGTCGCAGGAAGGTGGGCGAGAACCTTACCCGGCAAGTGTCAGGAGAACCGAGGAGAGATTCTAACCGCGCCAACGATGGGTGGCCAAAATCGGCCGTCGCCGTTGGCCGGCGAATTAGTGGCGCCGATGCACCTGGCCGTCGGCAGACAGGCTTCGCCCGCCAGCAAGGCAGCGCTTGCCCGCTGTCGACCGTCGATCAAGCTCAAGAAACGGCGATTACGGACGTTGAAGAAGCAAGGAGCGTTGTCGCGATTCAGCGGGCTACGCTCCGTTTTTTCGAATTGGCGATGATTTCAGGAGGAATTGACATGCTTCACTCAGCCAAAGGATGGCGCTCACTGGTACTTTGCCTGTCGCTTGCACTCGCCCTGCCGGCCGTTGCGGCGACCACGGCAGAGGTCAGGGCGGCAATCGGCCCGGTTCGTGATTCGTTGATGACCATGCTGAAGAACCCGGACAAGCGTGGACCGGATCAGCAGGCGCTGGTCAAGACTTCGGCCGACAAGGTCAGCAATCTGATCCGCGACGTCAACGTTACGCCAGACAAGAAAGCCAAGCTCGACGAGATGAAGAAGATCTGGACCGAATTCAACCGGGTGCGCGAGACCCAGGTTGTTCCGCTGATCCTTGCCGGGAACACCGCCGAAGCGGAAAAGCTGGTGACTGGCGAACAAAAGGAGCGGCTGATGGCGGTCATCAAACTGTGCGATGAGCTGAAGTAGCATACCGCACGGCTTCGACCGTTCTGCCTCTCGCCCCGGCAACCGGCGCGGGGGCCGGACTTTCCCCCGCCAGGTGAGAGAGGAGGTGACAGTGGTGCGGCAACCCGGATTCGTTCGGCGCTTCAGTTTCGCTGCGATCGGCGCCCGCGTCGCAAGTTCTTCGCTGCAGGCAAAAGTCAGGCTGCTCACCTGGATGATTGTCGGTGTCATGAGCGTGGCAGTCCTGACCAGCCTGGTATGCGCCCTGTTTGCCATTGCCCAGCGACCGCACATGCTCGAGCATCAAGCGCAGGCGCTGGCAACGCAGCGACTGCTGATGGGCTTGCAGGACAGCATGAGCGCCATGGGCACCTTCATGACCACGCCCAACGAGTCGACCTGGCAAGCGTACGAGGACCAATTCACCAGTCTTACCAAAGGTCTGGAGCGCCTGAAGGGCGAGGTCGATGACGCATCGGTGAAATCCGAGATCGAGGAGTTCCTCTCCTTCGATTTGACGCTGATCAGCTCGATACAGAACGAGATCAGGGCCAACTCACTGAAGAGCGAGCGCGAACAGGCGCTGCGATCTTTCGTCGACGGGTATCTCCCGGCAGTCACGAAAATTCGCAACACGCTGGGCAACACGGTCGAGCTCACCTCGAAAAGCGTCGGCAACGCGTTTGCGCGGGCGCTTGGTTCAATCACCCTCGGCACCTATGCCGCGTGCGTCGCGTTCGCCCTGGCAGTGGGCGTTTCGGCATGGCTTGCGCGCCGACTGAGCGGAATGATCGGCCGCCCGCTCGAGGGCGCCGTCAATTCACTGCTCGCGCAAACGCAGGAAACGCAAGCGACCGTCGACCATCTGGCGCACTCGGTCGTTGCCTTGCAGGACGTCGCGCGTGCGCAGGACGAGGCGCTGCTCCGCGCGCAGGATTGCTTTGCGGTAATCGGCCGGATTGTCGACCAGAACGGTGCCTCGGCCGCGCAGTCCGATCGCCAGGTGCAGGAAGCGACCCGCGCCATGAGCGCCAGTTCGCAATCGATCGAACGTCTCGACGACGCCGTGTCAGCGCTCGTCCAGGGAGCCAACGAAATGGCCGGCGCTTCGCGCGAGACTCAGGAGGGAATCGTCAAGATCGACGCGTGGTTCCGCGAAATCGCCGAAAAAAACAAGATGATCAACGACATCGCCACGAAGACCAAGCTCCTGGCGCTGAATGCCGCGATCGAGGCGGCGCGCGCTGGCGCCTCGGGCGCCGGGTTCGCGGTCGTTGCCGATGAGGTGTCGCGCTTGGCTGCGCTCAGTGACAAGGCGGCCGTCGAGATCAACGCCATGGCCGCCGACGCGCGGACCCGGCTGGCCGCGGTGAGCCACGAGTTCAAGTCGAGCATCGACCAGCGGGCGCAGAAACTCGAACAGCAGATCGAACTCAGCCAGACCGATCTGGCCCAGGCGAGAGCGCAACTGAGCGCCACGCTGCGGCTGGTGGGCGAACTTTCGTCCTCGTTGTCGGACATCGCACATTCATCGACCGATCAGGGCAGACAACTGACTGCGATCAACGACATGTTCCGCGAGCTGGCCGAGGTTGGCCGCCGCGGCGCAGCGTCAACCGCCCTGGTTGCTCAGGCGAGCGAGGTGCTGGCGCACAGCGAGGAAGGGCTGAACCGGATCGTCTCCGAGGTTCGACGAGTGACCGATGGTGCAGCGGAAAACGCCGCGGCGACCGCCGGCCGCGTTCCCCTGCAGCCAGGTGGGTACTAGCCGGCGACCAGCGCTCGTGCGGAGTGCTCGCCGCTCGATTCGGACAAACGCGACGACTGCACAGCCTGGTTCCATCGGCGCCGTGAAGGCGCTTTCGCCACCCGATCAAGAGAACGGGCGTTCGGGCTAGGACCAGGCAGCGACAAGCAGTCGCCAGCACGCTGCTCTGCCCTGCCCCCAAGCTACGACATGAGCATCGCTGCGCTCGCCCCTCTGGCCCGCCCGCAGCAAGGAGAACTGTAGTATTCTAGGGGTCGAGGGTAGACGCCAACGTTCAACTTCCAACTCCGGGGGTAGCCCATGAGCAGCGCAACAGGCCTTCCCGACCAGCGTTTTACGGTCGACCGAGCGGTCCTCATCAGCCGTTTGCGCGCCGTGCTCCCGGCGCATGCGCTGCTCGCCGACGAAGAGGAGATGCGGCCCTACGATTGCGACGGGCTGACCGCGTATCGCCACCTGCCGCTGCTCGTCGCACTGCCCGAGGACGAAGCGCAAACCCAGGCCGTCCTGCGCATCTGCCATGCGCTGCACGCACCGGTGGTGGCGCGTGGAGCGGCGACCGGCTTGTCGGGTGGCGCCACGCCACACCCTGACGGCGTCGTCGTTTCGCTGGCCAAACTCAAGAAGATCGTCAAGCTCGACCCACTGGCGCGGACGGCGGTGGTCCAACCGGGCGTGCGCAATCTGGCCGTTTCGGAGGCGGCCGCGCCTTACGGGCTCTATTACGCACCCGACCCGTCATCGCAGATCGCGTGCACGATCGGCGGCAACGTCGCCGAGAACGCCGGCGGCGTGCATTGCCTGAAGTATGGTCTGACCGTGCATAACGTCCTGCGCGTGCGTGGCCTGACGATCGAAGGCGACGTGGTGGAGTTCGGCAGCGCGGCGCTCGATGCTGCCGGCTACGACCTGCTCGCTCTGATCAACGGTTCGGAAGGCCTCCTCGCGATGATCAGCGAAATCACCGTCAGGCTGACGCCCAAGCCGGAACTTGCCCAGGTGGTCATCGCCTCGTTCGCCGACGTGCGCAAGGCGGGCGACGCCGTGGCCAGCATCATCGGCGCCGGGATTATTCCGGCCGGCCTGGAAATGATGGACAAGAAGGCCATTCACGCCGTCGAACCCTACGTCAACGCCGGCTACGACATGAACGCCGAGGCCATCCTGCTCTGCGAATCCGACGGTACGCCGGAAGAGGTCGCCGAGGAAATCGGCCGGATGACCGCGGTCATCGAAAAAAGTGGCGCCTCGATGATCCGCGTGTCACAGAACGAGGCTGAGCGCTTGAAGTTCTGGGCCGGCCGTAAGGCGGCTTTTCCGGCCGTCGGCCGAATGACGCCGGATTATCTGTGCATGGATGGAACGATTCCGCGCAAACATCTGGCAGAGATGCTCGAGGCGATCGGCCACCTGTCCGAAAAATACGGCCTGCGCTGCGCCAACGTCTTCCATGCCGGCGACGGCAACCTCCATCCGCTGATCATGTACGACGCCAACCAGCCCGGTGAACTGGAGCGCGCGGCAGCTTTTGGCGCCGACATCCTCGAACTGTCGGTGCGCTTCGGTGGAACGATCACCGGCGAGCACGGCGTCGGCCTGGAAAAGGTGATGCTGATGGCCGAACAGTTCAGCACCGCCGAAATTGCCGCCTTTCATCGACTGAAGGCCGCCTTCGACGAAGCCGGCCTGCTCAATCCCGGCAAGGGAATTCCGACGCTGGCGCGCTGCCGCGAATACACGCAGGCGCGCGCCGGAAGCGCAGCCGGCGCGCCGGGGCAGGCATGAGTACGCTGGTCGAGGAGTGGTCCGAGCAAGTCCGCGCGGCGGCCCGTTCCGGCGCCCACCTGGCGATCCGCGGCGGCGGCAGCAAGCGCTTCTACGGCGGCGAAGAGCGCGGTGAAGTGCTCGCCGTCGGCGGCTACCAGGGAATCGTCGCCTACGAACCGACCGAGCTGGTCGTCACCGCGCGCGCCGGCACGCTGCTTGCCGAGCTCAACCAGGTTCTCGCCGAGCGCGGCCAATGGCTGGCCTTTGAGCCGCCGGCCTGCGGGCCGACGGCAACCGTCGGCGGCATGCTGGCGAGCGGCCTCTCTGGACCGCGCCGCCAGACCGCCGGCGCCGTGCGCGATTTCGTCCTCGGTGTCCGGATACTCAATGGCTTGGCCGAAGTGCTCTCGTTCGGTGGGCAGGTGATGAAGAACGTCGCCGGCTACGATGTGTCGCGCCTGATGGCCGGCAGCCTGGGCACGCTCGGCCTGGTGCTGGAGGTCTCCTTCAAGGTCCTCCCCTTGCCGGTAGCCGAGAAAAGCCTCCGTTTTTCACTCGGCGAGGCGGCTGCGCTGGAAAAGCTCAATCAGTGGGCGGGTCGTCCCTTGCCCATCTCGGCCTCAGCCTGGCACGACGATGTACTGACCTTGCGTCTATCGGGCGCCGCCGCAGCGGTCACTGCGGCTGGCCGCACACTTGGCGGCGAAGCGCTCGACGACAGCGCCGCACTCGCCTTCTGGCAAGCGGTACGCGAGCAGCAACATGCGTTTTTCGCCGGCGAGGCGCCACTCTGGCGGCTTTCGCTGCCTTCGCTGGCGCCCTGCCAGAAGCTTGGCCCGACCTTCATCGAATGGGGCGGCGCGCAGCGCTGGCTACGCGGCGGTGACCCACAGGAGATTCGCCGGGCGGCTGAAATGGCCGGCGGACACGCCACGCTGTTCCGCGCCGATGCGGCGCTGAAAGCTGCGGTCGGCGTGTTTCAGCCGTTGTCGGCGCCGCTCGCACGGATCCATCGCCAGTTGAAGCTGGCCTTCGACCCGTCAGGCGTTTTCAACCCCGGCCGAATGTATCCGGATCTCTGAAAGTTCGTCGACCATGCAGACCAATCTGGCCGATTTCATCAAGGATACCGCCGCCGGCCGCGAGGCTGATGCGATCCTGCGCAGTTGCGTGCATTGCGGTTTCTGCACGGCAACCTGCCCGACCTTCCAACTGCTCGGCGACGAGCTCGACGGACCACGTGGGCGGATCTATCTGATCAAGCAGATGCTCGAAGGGCAAGCGGTGAGCGAGAAGACGCAACTGCACCTCGACCGTTGCCTCAGTTGCCGCTCGTGCGAGACGACCTGCCCGTCAGGCGTCAGATACCACCGCCTGCTGGAAATCGGACGCGAGGTCCTGGAAGAGCGCGTGCCACGTTCGCTTGCCGCACGCGCGACGCGCTTCCTGCTCACCGAAGCTTTGCCCCGCCCGTGGATCTTCAAACCAGCGGTCGCCCTCGGCCAACTCTTCCGGCCCTTGCTGCCCCGCGTGTTGGCCGATAAGGTGCCCATGCCGGCGGGCGGCAACGAACAACCGTGGCCGCGCTCAAGCAGGCACCGGCGAAAAATGGTCGCCCTCGCCGGCTGCGTGCAACCGACGCTGACACCGAATACCAACGCTGCAACGGCGCGCGTTCTCGACCGGCTCGGAATCACGCTGAGCGAAGTGCCGGGTGCAGCGTGCTGCGGTGCGCTGCGCTACCACCTGCACGCGCAGGAGAAGGCGCGCGACGACATGCGACAGGTCATCGATGCCTGGTGGCCGCTGGTCGAAAGCGGCCAGGTCGAAGCCTTCGTGATGACCGCATCGGGCTGCGGCGAACACGTACGGGTGTATGGCGAGGTGCTCGCCGACGACCCGGCTTACGCCGCCAAGGCGGCACGCATTGCTGATCTGACGCGCGACGTTTCGGAGGTGCTGGCGGGCGAGCGCGAGCGGCTGACCGAATTGCTCGCCAGCAGCAGCCAGGCCGGCGGCGAGCGCGTGGCGTTCCACTCGCCGTGCACGCTGCAGCATGCACAAAAGATTCGCGGCGTGGTCGAAGCGCTGCTCGCCACCGCCGGCTACCAGCTCGTGCCGGTCGCCGATCCCCACCTGTGCTGCGGTTCGGCGGGAACCTATTCGATCAGTCAGCCGGTCCTCGCCGGACAGTTGCGCGACGGCAAGCTGGCCGCGTTGACTGCCGGGTCGCCCAGTGTTCTGGTGACCGCGAACATCGGCTGCCAGACCCACCTGCAAAGCGGCAGCAGCCTGCCGGTACGCCACTGGATCGAACTGATCGACGAACGTCTGAACGGCGTCGACTGAGCAAGCCGCGGCGGGGGAAGTCGGACAAGCAGGAGAAGGCGCTCGGTGAACCCCGAAAAAACGATCCCCGATCATCAGGAAACGCACGCGCGCTGCGCCGGGCAGGCGACGCAGCCGTTCAATCTGGCAGTCGACCTCTGCCAGCGCTGGGCCGCAGACCGTGGTCGCTTGGCACTCTACTACGACGATCCGGATGGCCGGACAAGCGCCTATAGCTTTTGGGATCTGCAACGCGAGGCCAACCGCCTGTCGAACGTCCTGGCCACGCTCGGCACGCTGGCTGGCGACCGTGTCGCGATCATCCTGTCGCCGCGCCCGGAAGCCTTGATCGCTCCGCTTGCGGTCTGCCAGATGGGCGCCGTCGCCGTGCTACTGGCGAGCGATCTTCCCGCCCCGGCGATCGCGTGCTGCCTGCACGACTCGGCGGCGCATCTGGCGATCGTCGACGCGGCCAGCCTGCCCCGGATCCGCGCGCTGCGTAAGCAACTACCCCACCTGCGCCAGATCATCAGTATTGCCGGATCTACCGGAGACAGCGGCGTTCACAGTTGGCCTTGCGTCTGCGAACACGCCTCGCCGCGCTACACACCGCGGGCCACAACGGCTGACGACCTGGCTATGCTCGTCTATCCCGACACGACGAACGCGGTTGCGCCGCGCGCCTTGCCCATGGCGCACGGCGCAGTACTCGCCGTACTCGACAAACACGTTGATGCGCACGATGCCTTTCCGCAAACCGGCGACCTGCTCTGGTCGCCAATCGACTGGGCATCGGCGGTGTGGCTGAAGAGCGTCGTCTTGCCGACCTGGCACTTCGGCGTGCCGCTGCTGGCCGCCAACCCGGGTGGCGACCCGCACCGAATTTTCGCGCTGCTCGAGAAGTATGCCGTACGCAATGTCGTCGTCACGACTGAAACGCTGAACGCGATGTTGGTCGCGGCACCCAACGCGCGTTCGGCCTACGATCTCGAACTGCGTACCCTCGCGTGCATCGGCGAGCCACCCGGCCAACCCGTGGTGCACTGGGCGCGCGAACAACTTGGCGTAGCGCTTGCGCAAACACCAGCCGATCACCGCATGCCGGCGTTCGGTCCGACCAAACGCCAGGAAAACGATGGCCCACACTGAGCGAGATAGAGATAGAATTGTCTGATGGCGAACAAATAAGAACAAACGCCTTGGGGGAGAGTATCAGGGAATGCCGATTTCGATCGACGCGTGCGTCGCGCAGCATCAGGGCGACCGCCGCGAGCAACAGGACAGAGTAGCCATCCTGCCGCATCCGCGCGGTGGGGGTGTGGTTCTTGCTGTCGTCGCCGACGGCATGGGTGGCCATACGGGCGGCGTTCTGGCGGCGCAACAGGTGATCCACACTGCGCGCGACAATCTCGCCCGCTTCTCGGCGCGTGCCGAGTCTGCGCGCACCCTGCTCGAATCGTGCATCAACGAAGCGCATACCCTGATCAGAGCCTCGCGCTTCCTGAATGAGAAGGAACCACACAGCACCGTCGCGATGCTGCTGCTGCAACCCGACCGAGTCAGTTGGGCGCATTGCGGCGACAGCCGCTTCTATCATTTCCGCGGCGACCAGTTGGTCTTTCGCAGCACCGATCACTCGTACGTCATGCAGCTCGTACTGCAGGGCAGGATCACGCCCGAGCAGGCGCTCGCGCACCCCAATCGGAACATCCTGCTGACCTCGCTCGGTGGCGCTCAGGCACCGAAGATTGCTTTCGGCGAATGCCTCGGCCTGCAGCCGGGCGACACCTTCCTGCTCTGCTCGGATGGCTTGTGGAGCTACTTCAGCGATCAGGAATTCGCCTGGGTAATCAATGGCTCAGCGTCGGTCCGCGAGGCCTCCGAGTTGCTCGTCAACCGCGCCCGCGGACTGGCCGTCGGCGACGGCGACAATATTTCGCTCGCCATACTCAGGCTATTCGAAACGCCACCCACCGTGAAAGCACGTCCACCGGCTGGCACGGCGTAGCCGACAAGACGGGTTCTAGCGCTGCTCGTCGCCGCTGCCCTTACCCGGCGTCACGCCGCGTCGGACCCCGACCACGGGGAAGCACAGAGAAGACAATGAACATTTTGATCCGTCAGGCCGAGGCGAACGACTGGCCGCAGATCTGGCAATTCCTCGCCCCGGTCCTGCGCGCTGGCGACACCTACAGTTACGCGCAGGACATTACGCCCGAGCAGGCGAGGCAGGTATGGCTCGAGCTTCCGGCGGCGACCTTCGTCGCTGTCAAACCCGACGGCGAGATGGTCGGAACGTACTACCTGAAAGCCAATCAGCCCGGCCAAGGGAGTCATGTCTGCAATTGCGGCTATGTCGTCAGCCCGGCAGCCCGCGGACGCGGCGTTGCGTCAGCGCTCTGCCGCGACTCGCAGGAAAGGGCGATCGCCCTCGGTTTCCGGTCGATGCAGTTCAACCTGGTCGTGTCGACCAATGAGGCGGCGGTGCGGCTATGGCAAAAACTTGGCTTCGCGATCGTCGGCACGCTGCCCGAGGCGTTCAACCATCCGGCGCACGGCTATGTCGATGCGTTCGTGATGTACAAGCACCTGTCGCCGGGTGCGCGATCGGAGCACACGCGCGCCGCCTGACGCAAGGCGCCGCGGTTGGCGTAAGCCGCCCGGATGCTGGCGATCGGTCGGCAATGCGGACGGTCGCAGCGTGGCCCCTACGGCGCTGCGGCGCGCCCGCAAGCTCGGCAGGTAGCCGACATCCAGGCGCTCTCGATGGTCTGCCGCTGCCCGCTGCGTGCGGCCGGCCGCCGGCTAGTTCCGTCCCAGTCCACCGAGCAGTGCGGCGACTGGCCGACGCGCCTGACCGGACGTCTTGGTCGCGCCGAGCGAAGCTGCACCGCCGTCGCTCTTGGCGGCGAGCGCCGGATCGGGCAAGGAGCTCTCATACGGCTTGCTGAAATCGAAACCGTCATCAGCGATCAGATTGGCCCGGCGGCCGCTGGGAGATCGCGGCCGCTCGTCGTCCACCCGGCTGACTGCTCCCTCGCGCCGTGCCACGGGGGGTGCTAGCGGACGCGGCGTCGGCCGGCGCCCAGTGCGGCGATCGCCCGGCGGATAGACGTAGTCGTCTTCCGGTTCGAAGCCGGCGACGACGACCTGCTCGATCTGCAACCTGATCAGCTTCTCGATATCGGCCAGATACTGGACTTCGTGCGCAGAAACCAGCGAAATTGCCGTACCCGGCCGGCCGGCGCGACCGGTGCGTCCGATCCGGTGGATGTAGTCTTCCGGCGTATGCGGTAGCTCGAAGTTGATGACGTGCGGCAACTCGTCGATGTCGAGTCCGCGCGCCGCGACATCGGTTGCCACGAGCACGAGAACCTCCCCCTCCTTGAACGCTTCGAGCGCCTTCAGCCGGTCCTGTTGGGTCTTGTCGCCGTGGATCGAATCGGCCGCAATCCCGGCCCGCTGCAGGTCGCGCGCCAGCCGGTTGGTCTCGATCTTCGTCCGCGTAAACACCAGCACCTGGTTGAAATCGTTTGACTTCAGCAGCTTGACGAGGAGCGCGCGCTTGGCCGAAACGGCAACCGGATGGACGAGGTGAGTGATCGTCTCGGAAACCGTATTGCGTCTGGCGACCTCGATCAACAGGGGGGAAGCAAGCATGCGGTCGGCCAGCTTCTTGATCTCCTCCGAGAAGGTCGCCGAAAACAGCAGGCTCTGCCGTTGCTTGGGCAGCAGATTGATGATGCGGGTAACGTCCGGGATGAAGCCCATGTCGAGCATACGATCAGCCTCGTCCAGTACGAGCGCCTGCACGCTGCTGAAGTTGAGGCACTTCTGTTCGACGAGATCGAGCAGACGACCGGGCGTCGCGACGAGGACCTCGGCGCCGCAACGCAATTCGGCGATCTGCGCCTTGATGTCGACCCCACCGTAGGCGCAACAGCTCTTCAGCGGAACGTATTTGCTGTACGTGCGTACCGATTCGTGGACCTGAATCGCCAGCTCGCGTGTCGGCGCCAGCATCAACACGCGCACCGGATGGCGGGCCGGTGACGGGCTGGCGTTGGCAAGCGGCAGGATTCGTTGGAGCAGAGGAAGCGTGAAGGCAGCCGTCTTGCCGGTCCCCGTCTGCGCCCCACCCATCAGGTCCCGCCCGGAGAGAACGATGGGTATCGCCTGCGCCTGAATCGGCGTCGGTTCCGTGTAGCCCTGCTCGGTTACGGCGCGCAACAGCTCGGGGGCAAGTCCGAGTTCGTCAAAATGCATGTGCGAAGCCCCTATATTGGTCAAAAATCCATAGAATTGAAAGAATTATACCGTGATCGGAGAAGCGCAAGCGTTTTCCCCGGGAGAGTCGTGGCGGTTACCGCGGTGCGGCGCCGACTGGCCGTACAGCACGCGCTCTGCCGGCCTCGCCCGGCGTCGATTCCTGGCCCCGCCCCGGCCCGGCCGATGGCTGAAAAAGCGCTCGATTGGTGTATCGTAGGCGACCAGAAAGACACCCGCGCGACAGCGCGGGCGGCCCCGCTTACGGCGCGCCGGCGACAGCGGCCGACCGCCCGTGCGCAATGCCCGGCGCCGACGCCGCGACCAGCACAGCCCAAGAGGGCTATGAAACCAACGCATGGAGGCAGCATGAAGACCAGCAGGCTGGGTGGCAGCACCCTTGAAGTATCGGCGATCTGTCTCGGCACGATGACCTTCGGCCAGCAGAACAGCGAATCCGACGCACATGCGCAGCTCGACCGCGCGCTCGCCGCCGGGGTGAATTTCATTGACACCGCGGAGATGTATCCCGTCCCCCCGCGCGCCGCCACCTGTGGGCGCACCGAGGAGATTGTCGGCACTTGGCTGGCGCGGCAGGCGCGTGACCGAATCGTCGTGGCCAGCAAAGCCGCCGGCCCGGGACGCAGTCTGAACTGGATTCGCTCCGGCGGCCTCGACTTCGATCTGGCCAGCCTGCGCGCCGGGGTCGAAGGGTCCTTGCGCCGCCTGCGCACCGATTACATCGATCTCTACCAATTGCACTGGCCGGCGCGCAACCAGCCCATGTTCGGCCAGTGGCAGTTCGATCCGGCGCGCGAATGCGCAGCAACGCCGATCGGCGAGACGGTCGCCGCGCTTGCGACCTTGATCGACGCAGGCAAGATCCGCCATTACGGCCTGTCGAACGAGCATCCCTGGGGAGTCATCGAGTTCCTGCGGCAAGCGCGCGAGCAGGGTGTGCCGCCACCGGTCTCGCTGCAGAACGCTTACAACCTGCTCAACCGCGTCTATGAGAGCAGCCTGGCCGAGGTCTGCTACCGTGAGAACGTCGCCTTGCTGCCCTACTCGCCGCTCGCCTTCGGGACGCTTTCCGGCAAGTACCTGACCGATCCGCAGGCACGCGGACGGATCAGCGAGTTTCCCGGTTTCGGCCAGCGCTACGCGAAGGAAAACGTCGTCCGGGCGGTCACCGCCTATGTCGACCTGGCGCGCGCCAACGGCCTGACGCCGAGCCAATTGGCGCTCGCTTTCGTTTACTCGCGCTGGTTCGTCGCCAGCACGATCATCGGCGCGACCAGCCTCGCGCAGCTCGAAGAGAATCTCGCCGCACTCAGCGTCGAACTCTCGCCAGAGGTATTGCGCGAGATCGACGCCATCCACCTGCGCTACACGAATCCGGCGCCATGAGCCAGCACGCCAAGCGCCCGCGCCAAGAGCGGGCGGCAGGAGCCGGCAGCGGCAGCTAGTGCTGCCCGCCGCCTTTCGCCTCGCCTTTCGCCTCGCCCTTCGCCTCAGCCTTGGCGCCGTCGGCGGCGCCTTCCCTGGCGTCTCCCCCGGCTTCGCCCGCGGCATTCGCGCGCGCGGCCGCTGGCTTGGCCTTCTTGCTACCCGGCGGCTGCGGCGGTGGCAGTTGCGGTTCGACCGTCGGCAGCTTGTTCTCGCGCATGTACACATCCATGTCGCGCCAGCCTTCATAGATGGCCGCTTTCGGCAACCAGGAGTAGATCGAATAGCAGTCTTCGATGGCGCGGCCCGACTGCCGGCATGCCCCGCCAACCGCCTTGCCCTCGCCTTCCAGGCGCGCCGCCTTGGCAGCCGGCGCTTCGATACCGAGCTTCTGCTGGATCGCATCGCAACCGCTCAGGGCAAGCAACAGCCCGGCGATGAACAAAAATGAACGGATCTTGCGGACAGGCTGAGCGGACACGACAATCTCTCGGCGGTGGAATGAACAGGACGAAAGCAGCCCGCATTCTACCTACAATCGACTGGCGCGCTCGACAAAAGCTGCGCCGGCGACGCTCACCCGGCGACCCGCAGCCAGCGCTCAGTCACCCAGATCGTCGAGCTTGATCGGCTTGCTGGGAGCGCTGGTGCGACGCGGCAGCAGCAGCGAAAGGAGACCGGCGACGAGAACGAAAGCAGTGGACGCCCACAGACAGGCGATCAAGCCGTCGGCGGGTCCGCTTTGTACGCCCCATTGGTAAAGCGCACCGGAGAGAACCGTCCCCGCCAAGCGGCCCATCGCGTTGGCCATGTAATAGAAGCCGACGCTCATTGCCACCTTGTCGCTGTCGGTATAGGCCAGGATGAGGTAGGAGTGTACAGCCGAGTTGAGCGCAAAGACGACGCCGAAGACGATCAGGCCAACGACCACCACGCTCGCCGGCGCCAGTCCGGCACCAAGACCGAGCGCAATCGCTGCGGGCAGCGATGCGAGGACGAAGGCGAGGAGCGTTGCCGTCTTCCCATCGGGCTCGTGCTGCCCCTCGACACGGCTGCGCAGCAAGCCGGGCGTGGCCGCCTGCACGATCCCGTAGCCGATCACCCAGATCGCGAGGAATCCACCCGACTGCCAGAACGTCCAGCCGAGCACGCTGGACAGAAAAACGGGCAGACCGACGACGAACCAGACGTCGCGCGCGCCAAACAGGAAGATGCGCGCTGCGGCAAGCTTGTTGACCGCTGCGTTGCGCGAAAACATCTGCCCGAACTTGGCTTTCCGGTTGGCCTCGCCAAGACCGCCGCGGATCAGCAGCGCCGCCAGGAAAAGCGTGCCGCCGACCAGCGCGACGAGCAGCCGGAGCGCCGTCTGGAAGTCGAGCAGCGTCAGCAGCAGGCCGCCGAGGAAAAAGCCGACGCCTTTCAGCGCGTTCTTCGACCCGGTCAGGATGGCCACCCAGCGGTAGAGCGTCGCCGAGGCATCGGCCGGAACAATCAGCTTGACCGCGCTCTTCGAACTCATCTTGGTCATGTCCTTGGCGATCCCGCTCAGCGCCTGCGAGGCCATGACGTAGGCGACGACCAGCCACGACTGCGGGGCGAAGGCGAGCATCGAGAGGGCAACGAGCTGCGCGCCGAGGCCGATGAACAGCGTCGTCTTCAGCCCGAAACGGGCGCCGATGTAACCGCCGAAGAGGTTGGTCAGAATGCCGAAGACCTCGTAAAAGATGAACAGCAAGGCGACGGCAAGTGGCGTGTAACCCAGGTTGTAGAAATAGAAAAGCACCAGCATGCGCGCGGCGCCGTCGGTCACCGTATCCGACCAGTAGGCGGCAGTGACCAGAATGTAGTTGCGTAGACCCGCGCGCGCGTTGTCGCTTCCGGCGGTTGGCGATCGATCGCTCATGGTTCCCCTCCCTCTCCCTCCTCTCAGCTATGGATGCGCGCCGCCGCTACCGTCGCCCGCCATATGCTGCGTCGCGCTCGCGGCAGCGCCTGCGCAACGCCGCTTACAACGAAGCAGCGAGCTTGCGCGCCAGTTCGACATAGCGGTTGGCATAACCCCACTCGTTGTCGTACCAGGCGTAAATCTTGACCAGCGTGCCGTTGATCACCAGCGTAAGCGCCGCATCGACGATCGACGAACGCGCATCGCCACTGTAATCCATCGACACCAGCGGCCGCTCCTCGAAACCCAGGATGCCCTTCAGCGCCCCCTCGGCGGCGGCTTTCAACAGACCGTTGACCTCCTCGACGCTGGTCGGGCGCTGCATCTCGAAAACGCAGTCGGTCAGCGAGGCATTGAGCAGCGGCACGCGTACCGCGTGTCCGTCGAGCTTGCCTTTCAGCTCGGGAAAGATCAGCGCGATCGCCGTCGCCGAACCGGTCGTCGTCGGCACCAGCGACAGACTCGAGGCGCGCGCACGGCGCAAGTCCTTGTGCATCTGGTCGTGCACGCTCTGCGTGTTGGTCGAACTATGGATCGTAGTGATCAGCCCGTGCGAGATTCCGATCGCCTCGTGCACCACTTTGACCACCGGAGCCAGACAATTGGTCGTGCATGAGGCCGCGGTAACGATGTGGTCGCGCGCCGGATCGTAGAGCTGATCATTGACGCCCATGACGATGTTCAGCGTATCGCCACCCTTCACCGGAGCGGCAACGATCACCTTCTTGACGCCCGCCGCCAGATAAGGCGAAAGCTGGTCGACGGTACGCCACTTGCCGCTCGCCTCGAGCACGATGTCCACCCCAGCCTCGCGCCACGGCCCCCCCGCGACATCTTTTGCCGTGCTGTAGCCGATTGTCTTGCCGTCGATCACCATCTGTCCGTTGCTCACGCCGACTTCGTGCGACCAGCGACGGTGCACCGAGTCGAACTCGAGCAGCAAAGCCGCCGCATCGACCGGACCGTTGGGCTCATTGATGTGCACGAACTCGAGTTCCGGCCACTCCCACGCCGCGCGCAGCGCCAACCGGCCGATCCGACCGAAACCATTGATGCCAACCCTCACCGTCATTTCTCGTTCCTCCCAAGGATAAGTGGCGCTCGACTGGACAGCCAGCGAGCCGAAAATAGCAACGTATCGCGCAACGCTCCTTTGCTAAACATTTTTATATTGCTAGAATCATCGAATTTTGTAAACCCGTTTCGCCGCCGCCATCGCAAGACAACAGCCATTGCGCGATCAGCCCCCGATCAGCCGGCCACCCGCCTTTTTTCCTGGCGGGACGGTAGCCGAAGGCGGCGCTACTCGCGCCCGCGGATGATCGACCGACGAAACCTCGCAGCCGGAGCATGAGATGGGCACCGTGAGCAGGAAACTCTCCTTCCTCGACCGCTACCTGACGGTCTGGATCTTCGCTGCGATGACGCTCGGTGTCGGCCTGGGCTTCTACGTTCCCGGCGTCGAGGACCTGATCAACTCCTTCCAGCTTGGCACGACCAACATCCCGATCGCTCTTGGCCTGATCCTGATGATGTACCCGCCCTTCGCCAAGGTGCGCTACGAGGAACTGCCCGACGTCTTCGTCGACCGCCGAGTCCTCGCGCTGTCGCTGATTCAGAACTGGATCGTCGGACCGCTGCTGATGTTCGCGCTGGCCATCGTCTTCCTCCCCGACAAACCCGAATACATGGTCGGTCTGATCATGATCGGCCTTGCGCGCTGCATCGCCATGGTCATCGTCTGGAACGAAGTCGCGCAAGGCTCGACCGAGTACGCCGCCGGGCTCGTCGCTTTCAACTCGATCTTCCAGGTGCTCTTCTACAGCGTCTATGCCTGGATCTTCGTCACCGTGCTGCCACCGCTGTTCGGTCTCTCCGGTTCCGTCGTAGACGTCTCGCTGGGGCAGATCGCCGAGAGCGTCTTCATCTACCTCGGAATCCCGTGTATTGCCGGCGTCATGACGCGAGTGATCATGCTGCGCTTCGTCTCGAAGGAGTGGTATCACCAGCAGTTCGTGGCACGGATCAGTCCGCTCACGCTCATCGCGCTGCTGTTCACCATCGTCGTCATGTTCAGCCTGAAGGGCAAGCTGATCATCACCATCCCACTCGACGTGGTGCGCATCGCCCTGCCGCTGCTCATCTATTTCGTCCTGATGTTCCTGATTTCCTTCTACATGAGCCGCAAGGTCGGCGCCGGTTACGGAAAATGCGCCACCCTCTCCTTCACGGCCGCCAGTAACAACTTCGAACTGGCGATCGCCGTCGCGGTCGCCGTTTACGGCATCAATTCGGGCGCCGCCTTCGCCGCCGTCATCGGCCCGCTGGTCGAAGTACCCGTGATGATCGGCCTGGTCAGAGTTTCGCTTTGGCTGCGCGAGCGCCACTTCGCTGGTGAACCGGCACAAAGGCGCTAAGAGCAGCCGCCGGGCCGCCGGCCGTGGACAAGTCTGGCTGCTTGACCAGCGCGCGTTCCTGCGCCGACCAGATCCACCGAGGACTATCCGATTCCGATGAAATCCTGGAAGGTCAAGAGCAACCGCATCACCGGTCGGCCGGCCGGAACTGGCAGGGCTCCACTTAGAAAGAGCCTTTGCTGTCCAAGCAAACGGCGCGCGCTCTCTGGGGTCGATTGGCGGGGGGAGGTCGGTGATCGATCTGCCGCGACACTGGCGCCAACGGTGGCCGCGGCCGCACCAGAAATCCTGAGCGCGCAAGCAGCTTGCCAAAGAGTAGCCTCGCCACCCCTGTCGATGCACGCTCTTGCCGAGCCGCGGCAAGCTCGCGTGCACCCCTGATGAACGCCCTGACGAGCACATCCCCGCAAACGCAGTTGCCCCTGATCGACGCCATGAAGATGGTGGGAACGCAATTGATCGTGCTTCATCATCTGGCGTTTTACGGACCGCTCTCCGACTACGCGCACAGCCTGGCACCAGGCCTTTTCTCCTGGCTCAGCGCGCATGCACGCCTCGCGGTGCAGATATTCCTCGTCGTCAGCGGCTTTCTTGCCGCGCAATCCGTTGCACCCGGCGGCGCACTGGCCCAGCGGCCGCTTGGCCCGCTCTTGTGGGATCGCTATCTCAGACTGGTGCCACCTTGCATGGTGGCGATCGTGCTGGCCATCGGATGCTCGGCGCTGGCACGTGCGCTGATGAGCCATCATTCGATCCCGGATTCGCCCACCTGGCCACAGATTGCAGCGCACCTGCTGCTGCTGCAGGACATTCTTGGTTACGATGGGCTCTCTGCCGGCGTCTGGTTCGTCTCGATCGCCTTGCAGTTGTTCGCGCTATTCCTGGCCGTCCTCTGGGTCGCCCGCGGCGTCGCGGGCGACGGCGCGGCAGCCGAACGCGCCACACTCGCGCTGACCGCTGCGCTGGCCTTCGCCTCGCTGTACTACTTCAACCGCGTGGCCTACTTGGACGCGTGGGCTCCGTACTTCTTTGGCGCCTACGCGTTGGGCGCACTCGCCTATTGGACCGCCAATTCCACACGACCATGGTGTTGGCTTTTGCTGGTCGGCACCGCGGTCGCCGGCGCGCTGGTGCTCGACTTCCGCTGGCGGATCGCAGTCGCCTTTGTCGTCGCCTTGACGCTTGCTGTCGCTCGCCGCTACCGCGTCCGTTGGCCGGAATCGCAGGCGATCAGCGACCTCGGCGCGATCTCGTACTCGGTGTTTCTGATTCACTTCCCGGTCTGCCTGGTAATCAGCGGCGCCTTTACCCGCTTCGCTCCGCATCATCCCTGGCTCGGACTGCTCGCCATGATCCTTGCCTGGCTGGCCAGCGTTGCTGCCGGCGCGGGCTTCTACCAGCTCGTCGAACGTCGCAGCCAACGGCTGTCGGTCGTTGGCTGCGCATTGTTTGCGTTCAGCCGACGCCGCCGCTGAGCCGGGCCGCCGCCTGCAGAGCAGGCTACCTCAGCATGCCGTCGGACCCGACCCACGCGACCATCAGGCACGTCGGACGGCACAACGACGACGGCGCCCGCTTGCGCAGGAAGCAAAGCCTGGCGCGCGAGCCCCGCCAGCGCGTTTCATCGTTGCGCACGTATCGCCGTGGGCCGGCTGGGCCGAGCGCAACATCGGCGGTTCACCCCAGATCCGGAAACACATGCTTTGAAGACATGCTTCAAAGCCGTATTCACGCGTCGAACAAAGCCGTCCGGAGTGTGCGCCTCCGCCGCACCAGCGTCTTGTACGCCTGGTCGATCACCGGAAAGACGGAGAGCGCCGAGAGACCAAGCTTCAGCGCTCGCTCTGCCGCGTGCTGCGCTCGCCAGCGGTGAAAACGACCTGTTCCTGGTCGGCGACACCCCAGCAAAGGATCTCTCGTCACCGAGTGCTACTCACCCGACTGGGTATCGACATACGCCGGCGCAGCCGCCACTTGCGGGAAACTGCCGGCCGACGGACGACTTTCAGCGTTGGGCTGTCGCCCAGTTGGACGCAGTAGCGCTGCCCGATGCGAGGTCGGAGGCCACTCGTCTGGCGGCACCGATTCGCGAATTCCAGGCAGATGCCGTGCCGCCTTTGGCTCAGCAAGAGTCACCAGGGTTGAACGCCAAGAAGCAGATCAGCATCCTCGACACCACACGTTCGGCGATAACGTCAATCGATAGAACAAATGGAACAGTCGCCAGGAAAAGGAGAAGCAACCCAGGCACCGGTGCCAAAGCGCATGAGCTTCGGGAATCCGCTGGCGTCGCGACGGACCACTGCAGGCCACTGGCCGGAAGCACTTCCCCGCAATCCCCACGCTTTCCGGCGCGATCGGCAACGACCCCGAACAAGCCGGACATTGCGTTGGAGAACCTGGATGGCAGGCAACCAGGGCGAGGTTGATTCCAAGTGGAAGTCGAGCAAGCGAGAAAGACTGCAGCGAATTGCCTCGGTATACGACGAGTTCGCCGCCAGCCGGGGCGATCTGCAGAGCCAAGGCCAAGTCTACATCGCAGCTAATGATTTCGCCGCCGAAAGATTCGCTGACATCGCCCGCAAGAACGCCTATCGTCACGGCTTCCTGGCCGGCGCGAACAGTCTCGATCTGGAGTCGCTTCATCGGGAAATCTGGCCTGGCGAGGAGGCATGAGCATGTTGGCGTACCGGTTGGCGGTTGCCGATAGGGTATGAGAATTCCTTTTTCAGTTCGGCGCTTGCTCCGCCGGATGCGCGTCACCGCGTCCAGCAGGCGCGACCTGCCCTGCCAGGATCGACTTCGAGACCACGCCGGCGAGCGAAATCGGTTACGCTGCGCGCGCTTCCACGTTTTCCTCCGGCCATGCTCGCCCAACAATCCCGCCTGATCGTCGCGCACGCGGCACCGATTCTGATCGCCCAACTGGCGTCGATGGGAATGATGGTGATCGATACGGCATTGCTCGGTCACTACGGGACCGACGACCTGGCGGCGGTGGCGGTCGGCGGCGGCGTCTACATTTCGGTCGTTTTTGCGTTCGTCGGCATCCTGCAGGCGGTGGCGCCCACCGTCGCGCATCTGCACGGCGCCGGTCGCACGGCGGAAATTGCGCCAGCGCTGCAGCAGGGCTTCTGGCTGGCGGTGTTTCTTGCCGTGCCGGGAGTCGGTCTGCTGCTCTACCCCGACCTGCTGCTCGGGCTTTCGCGTATCGATCCGCCGGTCGAGCAGAAGGCGCGCGCTTACCTGGCGCTGCTCGCCGGCGGTCTGCCCGCGGTCTTGCTTTACCGGACGTTTCACGCCTTCTGCAACGCGCTTGGCCATCCCCGTCCGCTGCTCGTCATCAGTCTGGCGGCGACGCTGCTGCACGCGCTGCTCGCCTGGCTGCTGGTCACCGGGAGCGCCGGCGGTGCGCCGCTTGGCGTGCTCGGTTGCGGTTGGTCGAACGTCGCCGTCGCCTGGTTCTCGCTCTTCGCGGCCAGCCTCACGCTACGCGGCAGCGCACGCCTGCGACCCTTGCGCGTTTTCGCCGGCTGGCAGTTGCCGCGTCTGCGGGCACTGGTCGAGCTCCTGCGTCTCGGCCTGCCGATGGGTTTCTCGAACTTCGTCGAGATCTCGTCGTTTACGCTGATGGCCTTGTTCGTCGCGCAGCTCGGCGCGACCGTCGTCGCCGGTCACCGCATCGTCGCCAACCTCGCGGCGCTGTGCTACATGCTGCCGCTGGCGCTGGCGATCGCGACCTTGGCGCAGGTCGCTCAGGCGGCCGGAGGACGCGATTGGGCGCGCGCGCACGCCTCGATCAAGGCGGGCTTTCTCTGGGCCGGCGGTCTTTCGGCCGGGCTCGGCGTGCTCCTCTGGCTGGTCGCCGAGGCGGTGACCAGCGTGTGGACCGACGACGCGGCGGTGTCCGCGGTGGCCGTCGGCCTGCTCGGCTATGTCGCGGTCTATCAGGTTTTCGACGCCGTACAGACGATCGCGGCGCACGCGCTGCGCGGCTACAAGATCACCTTCGTGCCGATGTTCGTGCACCTGGTCTGCTTCTGGGGCGTCGGTCTGCTCGGCGGCTGGTGGCTGGCTTTTCACGCCGCGCGGCCGCTCGGCGTGGCCGGCTTCTGGCTTGCCTCGCTGCTCAGCCTGGTGCTCGCGGCGATTCTCCTCGGCGCCCTGCTGCGCCGCGCGATGCGCGCCGCAAGCGCCTGAAGCCGCCCGCCGGCGGCCGCCGTCTCAGGCCGTTTTCAGGCGCACGCGCGCGGCGTGCGCCATCAAGGCGGCGATGACGCACGAGGCAATGCGCGTTTCCGCGGTGTCGGCGCGGCTGGTCAGGACGATCGGCACGCTCGCCCCGAGGACGATGCCGGCGGTCAGTGCGTTGGCCAGGTACTCGAGCTGCTTGGCGATCATGTTGCCCGACTCAAGGTCGGGGACGACCAGGATGTCGGCCCGTCCGGCCACCGCCGAGGTGATTCCCTTGGTCTTCGCGGCGACCAGCGAAACCGCGTTGTCGAAGGCCAGCGGCCCATCGAGCAGGCCGCCCTTGATCTGGCCGCGGTCGGCCATCTTGCACAGCGCCGCCGCGTCGAGCGTGGACTGGATCTTGGGATTGACCGTCTCGACCGCCGAGAGGATGGCAACCTTGGGTTCCGGAACGCCGATGACGTGCGCCAGTTCGATGGCGTTCTGGATGATGTCGACCTTTTCAAGCAGGCTGGGCATGATGTTGACCGCCGCGTCGGTGATCATGATCGGCCGCGGATAGGTCGGCACGTCCATCAGGAAGACATGGCTGATCCGGCGGTCGGTACGCAGACCGGCGCTGCGCGAAATGACCTCGGCCATCAGTTCGTCGGTGTGCAGGCTGCCTTTCATCAGCGCTTCGGCGTCGCCGCTGCGGACCAGCGTCACGGCCATCGCCGCTGCGTCGTGGCTGTGCCGGACATCGACGATGCGGTGCGGCCCGAGGTCCAGCCCGTGCTCTTCGGCAACGGCGCGAATCTTCTGTTCGGGACCGATCAGGATGGGGTCGATCAGCTTGGCGTCGGCGGCGAGCAGCGCACCGCGCAGCGACTCGCGGTCGCAAGGGTGAACGACGGCCATGTCGATCGGTGCCAGGCCTGCGGCGCGCTGCACGAGTACCTGCAGGCGCGCATACTTGTCGGAGATGGTGATCTCCGGCAGCGCGGCGCGCTTGGTGCGGACCTTTTCGGTCGGTGCCATCACCTCGACGCTGCCCGAAACGACGACCAGTCCATCCTGGTTCGCCCCCACGCAATCGAGAATGATGTGGTGGTTGTGGGCAAATTTCTGGCGTACCGTCACGGTGAAGGTGATCGTGTCGCCGATCGTCACCGGCCGGGCAAACTGCAGCGAGGTCTCCATCAACGCGGTTCCCGGACCAGGAAACTGCGTGCTGAGGATGGTCGACAGCAAGGACGCGATCCACATGCCATGCGCAATGAAGTCGCGGAACAGGCCGCTGTGCCTGAATTCGGTATTCGCCAGGGCAGGATTCATGTCGCCCGACATCAGGGCGAACAGCTTGACGTCCTCAGGACGCAGTGTGCGCACCAGCGCCGACGTATCGCCGAGGTTGAGCTCGTCGTAGGTGTGGCTTTCGAGGAATTCGAGGGACGTCTCAAAATGCATGGTCGTGCTCCGAAAAATGCTGTCCATGACGGCCCGCAAACCACCCCGCGTTCGCCTACGCAGGACCCGCCTGCTTCACTCTACGCGGCCCGAGCCAGCCGTCGTCAATACCGGCAAACACCGCGCCTGCCGCGCCCCGGCTATTGAAGCATAGCGGAAAATTTGCTGCATTGCGCCATGATTTTTCCGTGACCGACCGAGCATCAGGCGAAGCGCGCCGGGGGCGACTTGCGCGCAGTCCTGCCCACCGTTGACGTGCGTCAGTTCGCCCCGCCAAGAGACCTGCTATGCTGAATTCGGCGATCTGAATTTGGACGCTTTTTCGCCAATGATCACTCGCAGGAGGTTCGCGTGAGTCAGGACTACGCTGAGGCCGGGCAGCTCGACAGCCGGCTGCCGCCCATTTTCGAGCGCTATCGCTACGAAGCCAGGTACCTGGTCCAGATTTTGCGCGAAGTGCAGGATGCCCTCGGCCATCTTCCGGCGGCAGCGCTGAGCGCGGTTGCGCGCGCGCTTTGCCTGCCGCGCGCACGCGTCGAGGGAGTCGCCGGCTTCTACTCGTTCTTCCACCTGACGCCGGTCGGCCGTTACCGCGTCCTCTTCTCGGACAACATCACCGACCGCATGCTGGGCAGCGGCGAACTGATTGATCGGCTGTGCAACAAGCTGTGGGTCGAACGCGGCAAGGTCTCCGAAGACCGCCTGGTCAGCGTCGATACGACATCGTGCACCGGCATGTGCGACCAGGGACCGGCGCTGCTGGTCAACGGCCGTCCGCTCACCCGCATGTCGGCCGAGCGCATCGACCGGATCAGCGAACTGATCCGCAAGCAGGCGCCGTTGAGCGACTGGCCGCGCGAGTACTTTCTGATCGAGGACAACATCCGGCGCTACGACGAGTTGCTCGGCCGCCAGTGGCCGAACGGCGAAGCACTCAAGGCGGCTGTCGCGCGCGGCCGCGAGGCGATGCTGGCCGAGATGAAACTGTCCAATTTGCGCGGTCGTGGCGGCGCCGGGTTCACCACGCATATCAAGTGGGAATCGGCGCGCCGGGCGCCATGCGCCGGTGAGACGCCGGCACGCTACGTCGTCTGCAATGCTGACGAAGGCGAACCCGGTACGTTCAAGGACCGCGTCCTGCTGAGCAGCTACGCCGACCTGCTGTTCGACGGAATCAGCATCGCCGGGTTTACGATCGGCGCCACGTTGGGGCTGGTGTATCTACGCGGCGAGTACGCCTACCTCCTGCCGGCGCTGAACGAAAACCTCGCCCGCCGCCGACGCGATGGACTGCTCGGCACACGGGTGCTCGGCGAGGACGACTTCAACTTCGACATCGAGATCCACCTCGGCGCCGGCGCCTACGTCTGCGGCGAAGAAACCGCCCTGCTCGAATCGCTCGAAGGCAAGCGCGGCGTGCCGCGCATACGGCCGCCCTTCCCGGCCACCGAAGGCTATCTCGGCCAGCCGACGGTGGTGAACAACGTCGAAACGCTGTGCAAGGCGGCGCTGATCGCGGTCAATGGCGGCGCCTGGTTCGCCGGCCTGGGGACCAAGCAGTCTACCGGAACGAAGCTGCTGTCGATCTCCGGCGATGTCGAAACGCCGGGAATCTACGAATACCCGTTCGGCGTTTCGGTGGCGCAGGTGCTCAACGATTGCGGCGCCGGCAATGCGCAGGCAGTGCAAGTCAGCGGCCCATCCGGAACCTGCCTGGCGATGCACGAGTTCTCGCGCCGGATTGCCTTCGAGGACGTACCGACCGCCGGCGCTTTCATGGTCTTCGGCGAACACCGCGACATGTTCGAGGTGGCGCGTAATTTTGCCCATTTCTTCGCGCACGAGAGTTGCGGTTTCTGCACGCCCTGCCGCGTTGGCACCTCGCTCGTCGCCAACTGCATGGACAAGATCGCGAGCGGCCAGGGTTCGCAGCACGACATCAACGAAATCTTCAAGATCCACCGGCTGCTGCACGCCGCCAGTCATTGCGGGCTCGGCCAGTCGGCGTGCAACCCGCTCTTCGACACGCTGAACAAGTTCCGCCCGGCCTATGAGCGACGCCTGCGCTCGCTGGCCTTCAAACCGGCGTTCGACCTCGATCAGGCGCTGGCCTCCGCCCGCCAGATGACCGGGCGCGATGACCCGGCCGCCCACTTTGGTCTGGCGGCCGGCTTGCCGGGAGTCGAAGCATGAGCACGCAGCACATCCTGCTCGACGGGCTGCCCGTTTCCTTCACCGACGGGCAGACGATCATGCAGGCCGCGATGGCCGCCGACATTTTCATTCCGCACCTGTGCCATCACCCCGAGTTCAAGCCGCAGGGAAGCTGCAAGCTGTGCACGGTGAAAGCCAACGGGCGCTACGTCTCGGCGTGCACGATGCCGGCACGCGACGGAATGGAGGTCGAAAACAATTCCCCCGACCTGAACGACAAGCGACGGACGATGCTGCAGATGCTTTTCGTCGAAGGCAATCACTTCTGCCCCTCGTGCGAGAAGAGCGGCCGCTGCATGCTGCAGGCGCTGGCCTACGAACTGGAAATGCTGACCCCGCACTTTCCGCAGTTCTATCCTGATCGGGCGGTCGATGCCTCGCACCCCGAGGTTCTGCTCGACTTCAACCGCTGCATTCTCTGCGAGTTGTGCGTGCGCGCCAGTCGCGACGTCGACGGCAAGAACGTCTTTGCCCTCTCCGGGCGTGGCATCAGCAAGCACCTGATCGTCAATGCCGAATCGGGGCGCCTGGCGGACACCGACTTTTCGCTCGCCGACAAGGCAGCGCATGTCTGCCCGGTCGGCGTCATCCTGCGCAAGCGGCGCGGCTTCGCCGTGCCGATCGGCAGCCGGCGCTACGATGTTCAACCGATCGGCATGCAGGTCGAGCGCCTCGCCCGGCGCACGACGACCGAGGAGGTGTGAGATGAACGCTGCTGTCGAGAGCCGCAAGCTGCGCGTCGCGACGACTTCGCTCGCCGGCTGCTTCGGTTGCCACATGTCTTTTCTCGATATCGACGAGCGCCTGTTCGAACTGCTCGAACATGTCGAGTTCGACCGTTCGCCGCTCACCGACATCAAACACTGCGGCCCCTGTGACATCGGCCTGATCGAAGGCGGCATCTGCAACGCCGAGAACATCCACGTGCTGCGCGAGTTCCGCCGCAACTGCAAGGTCCTCATCGCCATCGGCGCCTGTGCGGTCAATGGCGGCCTGCCGGCGCAGCGCAACCATCTCGACCTCGGTCTTTGCCTGCAGGAGGTCTACCTGACCGGCACGGGGGTCGTCGGTGGGCAGATCCCCAACGATCCGGAATTGCCGCTGCCGCTCGACAAGGTGCACCCTATCCATGAAGTCGTGCGTGTCGATTACTTCATTCCCGGCTGCCCACCCTCGGGCGACGCGATCTGGAAGTTCCTGACCGACCTGCTCGATGGCCGAACCCCGCGTCTCGGACATCCCCTGCTGCATTTCGACTGAGACAGACCATGGCCAGCGAGAACTTCGAACTCGAGACCGCCGACGCCGGCGCCGGCACGCTGCGCCGCGTGGCGATCGATCCGGTATCGCGTGTCGAAGGGCACGGCAAGGTGACGCTGCTGCTCGACGAGAACGATGAAGTGCAGCAGGTCCGCCTGCACATCGTCGAATTCCGCGGCTTCGAGAAGTTCATCCAGGGCCGCCCGTACTGGGAGGTGCCGGTAATGGTGCAGCGCCTGTGCGGCATCTGTCCCGTCTCGCATCACCTGGCGGCGGCCAAGGCGCTCGACCACGTGGTCGGTGCCGACCGCCTGACGCCAAGCGCCGAGAAATTGCGCCGCTTGATGCACTACGGGCAGATCCTGCAGTCGCATGCACTGCACTTCTTTCACCTGTCGTCGCCCGACCTGCTCTTCGGTTTCGACAGCGAGGCCGGCCGGCGCAACATCGTCGGCGTCGCCGCCGCGCATCCCGACGTCGCCAGGCAAGGCGTGCTGTTGCGCAAGTTCGGCCAGGAAGTCATTCGCCTGACCGCCGGCAAGCGTATCCACGGTACCGGCGCGATTCCCGGTGGCGTCAACCGCGCGCTCAGCCGCGCCGAACGCGACGGCCTGCTCGCCGACATCTACCCGATCATCGGCTGGAGCCGCCAGGCGGTGCAACTCGTCAAGCGCCTGCACACCAGCGATCCCGCGCTCTACGACGTTTTCGGCAATTTCCCTTCGAACATCCTGTCGCTGGTCGGAGCCGACGGCGCGCTCGACTTCTACGACGGCCGCCTGCGCGCCCGCGATGCCGAAGGCCGGGTCATCGTCGATGGCGTCCACGTCAAGGACTACCACGAACTGATCCGCGAGGAAGTCAAGCCGTGGAGCTACATGAAGTTCCCCTTCCTGACGGCGCTCGGGCCACGGGACGGCTGGTACAAGGTGGGCCCGCTGGCGCGCGTACAGAACTGCGAGTCGATTCCGACGCCGCTCGCCGAAGCAGAGCGCCGCGAGTTCATCGAATACGGCCAGGGCAAGCCGGTCCACGCGCCGCTGGCGTATCACTGGGCGCGCATGATCGAGATGCTGCACGCCGCCGAGACGATCAAGGACTTGCTGCACGACGACGATCTCTCGGGCAGCGACCTGATCACCAGCGGCAGCCGCAGCCGCGAAGGCGTCGGCGTCATCGAGGCGCCGCGAGGAACGCTGATCCACCACTACCGCGTCGGCGACGACGACCTGGTGACGATGTGCAACCTGATCGTCTCGACGACGCACAACAACCAGCCGATGAACGAAGCGATCCGCCGCGTCGCCCGCCGTTACCTGAACGGCCGCCAGCTCAGCGAAGGCCTGCTCAACCACATCGAAGTCGCCATCCGCTGCTTCGATCCCTGCCTCTCCTGCGCGACGCATGCGCTCGGCAAGATGCCGCTGCAGCTCGAATTGCAGGATGCGGCCGGCCAGGTGCTGCAGCGTCTGCGCGCCTGAGTCGCGGATGCCGAGGCCAGGAGGGCGTCGCTGATGTCACTGGTACCGGCCATGCCACCCGCCCCGGTGGTCGTTCTCGCCTGCGGCAACCCGAGTCGCGGCGACGACGCACTCGGACCCCTGCTCCTCGAACGCTTGCAGAACTGGCTGCATTCGGTCGGCCTGGCCGACGGCTTCGAGTTGATCGGCGACTTCCAGTTGCAGGTCGAGCATGCGCTCGATCTCACCGGACGGCGCCTGGCGCTGTTCATCGACGCCGGCGAGCACACGCGGTCGCCGTTCGTATTTCGTCAGGTGGAGGGGGCCGGCGTCGTCAGCCCCGGCACGCATGCCTTGCCCCCGGCAGCCTTGCTCGCCGTGCTGCGGCGCATCGGCGAGCCGCCGCCGCCGGCTTTCGTGTTGTGTGTGCGCGGCGAGCGCTTCGCGCTGGGCGAGGGCTTGAGCCGCGCCGCAAAAGAACATGCGAACGCCGCCTTCGAACTGCTGAAGGGGCTATGCCGCGCCTCCCGGGTCGACGCCTGGCAGGCGCGCGTGACCGGCGACGTGTAGGGGGCCGGCCAGAACCCTGGCTGCGGTTGACGGGAAGCCGTGTCAGCGACTCAGGCCGCTCACCGCCAGGGCAGGCCGGTCACCGCCCGCGATCGGGTTCAGCCGTGGGCACGCTTCCGCGCAGCACCCATTGCCCCCAGGGCAAGGAGCAGCAGACCAGCGCTCGCCGGCTCGGGCAGACCCCGCGGAGTGATTCCATCGTCCGCGCCAAAGGTGATCCAATCGGTGCTCCCGGGAGCCAGGTACTGCCCTTGCTGGGCGCCGTCACAGCAGGCTTCCGCACCGTAGGCTCTGATCACGTGGTTGCCGGCGGCAAGGTTGAGCGTCGCCGCCAGGATCTGGGTGGGGTCGGCATAACTGCCGGACCACCACATGTCTGTCGCCCTGAAATCGACCGCCGCGCCGTCGATGAACAACGCGCCGCCAAGACCAAAATCGGGGCCGATGCGGAAGCTCCAGGTACCCGCCTGCGCCGCCGACAGGCTGAACGTGGCACTGATGTCGAAAGCAATGTTGTTGGCAACGCCACCACAGTTGGTCTGGTTCGACAAACCGTTCCACGCCGCCGGAGCGGCATCACAATAGCCGGCACTCGCGGGCGCGGCGGAGAGCCCTTCGACATACGCTTTCACGTCGCCGGCGCTGAGGAAGGTCGGCACGCTGCCGGAAGCCCGCGTGGCGAAGCTGATGAGGCTGGCGTGGGCGACGGAAACCATCCCCAGACTCAGGGTCAGGACGGTGGCCAAGAGTTTTCTCGATTTCATGGGATTCTCCAAAGCAAGATTTAGCAAGATTCAGCAAGTGCGCTTGGCAAATCTTAGCAAGACGCATGCCAGATAGTATTCTGGTCAGAATCCTTTTTCAAATCATGCCAGTATGAAGTCGATCGAAGGGTTCTGGGAACACTTTCGAGAAAAATGTAAAGTTCTCCGACAAGCTTGCGGCGCGGTGCCGGCATCGGCTCGGCCTCGGTCGAGAGCAAGTCTCTTTGCCTGCAGGCTCGGCTGTTTGCACGCCGTAGGCGTTCGCCCGCGGCGTGCGCAACCGGCCCGGCAACGGTCCGCCTGACCAGCAACGACTGTTCAGCCGGCAAGACCAGATGCTATATTGAGCGGCCAGGAGATGCCATTGCTCCTGGAGTCACCGTTGTACGGCCGACGCCGGCCACCTGGTTGCCGGATGTGCTGGGTGGGTTCTTGTCCAGCCTGTCCGCTGCGGCAACACGTTTTCGGGGCAGGAATATTTGAAAGCGATTCTCGCGATATCGGTCGGTGCCGCGCTTGGCGCACTGTTGCGCTGGCAACTGGGGATCAGGCTCAACAGTCTCTTCCCGACGATTCCACCCGGGACGCTGGTCGCCAACCTGGTCGGCGCTTACGTCATCGGCGTCGCCATCGCCTTCTTTACCTCGTTCTCGGCGCTTTCCCCGGAATGGCGCCTGTTGATCATCACTGGGTTCTGCGGCGGCCTGACGACATTCTCGACCTTCTCGGCGGAATTGATGATCCTGCTTCAGCAGGGGCGGATTTCCTGGGCGCTCGGCATCGTGGCGGCGCATGTCGTGGGTTCGGTGGCGATGACCTTTGCCGGTCTGGCGACCGTCTTCTGGGCGCGAGGTTCGCCATGAGACGCCCGGCAACACGTGGTCGGGTTCCGGGCGCGCCTGGCGCGAACCGCTACGGACGCAGCAAACAACTGAGGAAAGCATGGAAGGCTCATTTCTACGGTTCTATGTGACCGAGTCCGAGGCGCACCACGGTGTTCTTCTCTGGGAGTGGCTGTTGATCCAGGGCAACCGGCTCGGCATTCGCGGCGGCTCGGCGTTCCGCGCCATCGGCGGTTTCGGGCGGCGCCACACGCTGCACGAAGACCGGTTTTTCGAGCTGGCGGGAAGCAGCGGCATCGAGGTCGAGTTCGTGGCCACCGACGAGGAGGAGCAGCGACTGTTCGATCTGATCAATCGCGAGCAGATCCGGATCTTCTATACCCGCATCCCGGCCCGCTTCGGGGTCATCAATCCGGATGCCGAGGACCCTCCGGCGACCGACAAACCGTAAGCAATGCCAGTGGCGGCGGCGGCAGATTGTGAATTGTCGCCGACCCGTGCCGGAGCGGGCTGGCTCACCGGATCAGGGGCAAGGTCGCACGCGCCGTGCCCCTGCGATCCGTCAAGGCTCAGTAGGTCAGCGTCTTCGGCAGATCCTTCGCCTGCTGCACCCAGGACTCGACCATGGCCAGCGTTGGCGGCT
>WBZM01000768.1_pt1 | contig 39304 bp, 39 predicted proteins | sample 5204271 | NCBI WGS metagenome assembly WBZM01 (sample SAMN12344346, study PRJNA552823) | activated sludge metagenome | biome: Activated sludge suspended growth; feature: Nitrification reactor; material: Wastewater; isolation source: activated sludge from nitrification reactor of wastewater... | reverse complement strand
CGTCGAGCCCCGGCACCAGGTTGAAAGCCTGGAAGACGAAGCCGATCTTCCGGTTGCGCAGCGAGGCGAGCTGCACCGGCGAGAGGCCGCGCAGCCGCTCGCCGGCCACCACCACCTCGCCGCCATAGCCGGCGTCGAGGGCGCCGGCCACCGCGAGCAGCGTGGACTTCCCCGAGCCCGAGGCGCCCACCACCGCGCAGAGCTCGCCGGGTGCCACCGCGAGGTCCACCCCGCGCAGCACCGGGACCTCGCGGCCCCCGTCGCGGAAGGATCTGGTGACGCCCTGGAGCAGGATCACGGTGCGGGCCTCGGGCTACTTCGCGGTGGGCTCCCCCAGCGTCACCTCCAGCGCGACGCGGAGGGCGCCCTGCGGGAGGTCTGCGCGGACGGTGAGGCCGCCGCCCTTCCCGGTGGGGGTGGCCAGCTTCTCCACCATGGAGCGGGTCATGACGGCGTCGGGGCCGGTGCCCCAGGCATCGGGCGGGAGCGACTTGAGCCCCTTCACCAGGTTGTCGCCGGAGAGGGCCGCGCCGCCGAGGCCGCCCTGGAGCGCCTCGAAGGCGGCGGGCGGCGGCGCGAGGGCCGGGGCCTTCCTCGCGGCGCGGGCCTGCAGGGCCTCCAGGCCGCCGGCCGGGCCGCCGGCCAGGGCCAGCGCGCTGCCGGTGAGCGCCCACTCGACGCGGATGGGGCCGTCGCCGAGGCGCCAGCGCCCCGGCTTCGCCTCGCCGCCGAGCTGGCGGGCGATGGCGTCGAAGCGGGCGGCGGCGGCGGCCGGGTCCTTCACCGCGCCGGTCAACTCCAGCCGGACCACGGCGAAGGGGTCGACGGCGCCGCGCGAGGCCACCGCGCCGCCGAGGTCGGCCTTCGGCGAGAGGGAGATCCCCACGTCCACGCCCGGCTGCAGCTCCGACAGGAAGGCCCGGATCGGCGCCTCCCGCGGGTCGGCCGCCTCCTCGGGGAGGAGCGCCAGCAGGGCGGCGGGCGACGCAGAGAGGCGCGCGGCCAGAACGGTGTCCGGGTCGAGGGCCAGCGGGCCGGCCTTCCCGGCGCCAGTGCCGGCCAGCGGGCGCAGCCGCGCCTCGTCGTCCCCGAGGAGGCCGGCCAGCACCAGGCGCGCCGAGCGAGCGGTGGCGGAGAGGCCGAGGACCGCGCCGGACGTGAAGCCGCTCCCGCCCAGGCCGGCGGCGCCGTGCGTCGAGAAGAGGAGGGCGGAGAGGCCGGGGCCCGCCGCGTCGCGCGCCGCCTTCCAGGCCGGGCTCTGGAGCAGGGAGGCCTCCGGCGTGAGCGCCAGCGCCTCTCCCACCGCCGGCGGACCTTCCGGGCTGCCGGCGAGGAACGCGTATCCGTCGCTGAAGGCGAGCGTCACCTGGATCGGGTCACCGGGGGCGCGACGCCAGACGTCGAGGGTCCTCCCCTCGACTGTCAGGGTTCCCGCCTCGCCGGCGCCGATCCGGTCCCTGGCGAGGCGGGCCACCAGCGCCTTCACCTTGCCCTGGTCGGCGGCGCCGAAGATGAGGACCGGCAGGCCCATGGATTGGGCCGAGCGGCCGTACACGACGGAGATCGCGGCGCCGCGCCGTGGGTCGATCCCGGCCGCCTCGGTGGAGGCCGGGTCGAAGGGGTCGAAGCCGAGCTGGGCGCCGAGCGCAGTGCGCAGCAGCGAGAGGTCGCCGCCGCCCGGCATGGCGAGGAGCGTGCCGTAGAGGGCCGCGGCCTCGCGCTGCAGCGCGCCCAGCTCGGGCACCACCACCGCCCCGCGGGCGCCCTGCGGCACGAACCGCTCCGGCGGCGGCCCGGCCGGCGGCGCGCCGCAGCGGGCGCAGCCGGAGAGCGCGAGGGCGAGGGCGAGGAGGGGAGCGGCGACGGACGGGCTGAGCGATCGGCGCACAAGCCTTTTTAACATGGTAGATGGGCCCGCCATGATCTTCTCCGGACCCGACGAGGCCCCCATCGCCCTGGACCGCTTCCCGGACTGGCGGTCGCACTTCGGGCCGCTGGCCGACCGGCTGGAGCTGGAGATCGGCTGTGGCCACGGCGGCTACGCGCTGGCCTTCGGCCGCCTGCGCCCCGACGCGGCGCTGGTGGGGATCGAGCAGCGGAAGAAGTTCGCGCGGGAGCTGGCCGGGAAGGTGGCCGAGCGCGGGCTCACCAACGTCCTGGCCCTCCAGGGCGACGCCCGGCTCCTCGCGCCGCGCCTCTTCCCCGAGGGCTCCCTCCAGGCCATCCACGTCCACTTCCCCGACCCCTGGTGGAAGCGGCGCCACCACCACCGCCGCCTGGTGGACGACCGGATGTCGAGCCTGCTCCTCGGCCTCCTCAAGCCGGGCGGCCTCCTCGACTTCCGCACCGACGTGGAGCGCTACGCCCTCGACGCGGCGCCGCGCCTCGAGGAGGTCGGCTTCCTGAACGAGGCCGGCCCGGGGCAGTTCATCGACATGCCCGAGGGGGAGATCCCGTCGACGCGGGAGAAGCGCTACCTCCAGACCGGGCAGCGGGTCTGGCGGCTGCGGCTGCGGCGGCCGGCGACCACCCCGGGTGGCGGCTGAACCGCGCGCCGCGCCCGGTGCACGGTGCGTCAATGTGCGTGAAAGTCCGCGTCGCGACGCGGTGATTGGCCAATCCGGGTCGGTCCCCTGGCCATGGTATCGGACGTGCAGTGGAACCCGGTGACGCTGAGGGCCTCCACCGTGACCTGTCTCCGCGCACCGACCTGCTCCATGGCGCCCCAGCTGGCCGGGGCGCACCGCCTCCTCAAGGTGCTGCGCAGCCTCTACTGCGATCGGAACCCGGAGGAGTGCGCCCGCGTGAAGTTCGCGCCCGTCGATGGCGACGTGCCGCCGGACATGATGCCCAACGGCTTCTCGGCCACGCTCTTCGACGACGCGCCGTGGCTGTAGGCGGCGGGGCGCGCCGCCGGGCGCGTCAGCCCTCGCCCAGCGCCCTGCTCTCCACCACCCGCACCCCGCGCGCCCGCAGCTGCTCCAGCACGGCCGGGAGCGGGTAGCGCGACGCCACCGCGTCGGCCACCACGGTGACCGCGTAGCCCCGCGCCAGCGCACCGCGGGCCGTCATGGCCACGCAGTGGGCGGCGTCCACGCCGGTGAGGACGAGCTCGCCCACCTCGCGCTCGTCGAGCCAGGCCACCAGGGCGCGGCAGGCGAAGGCGTCGGTGCGCCGCTTCTCGAAGGTGTTGCCGTTGACGATCCGCACCCGCCGGTCCACCACCACGCGCCCGGCGCGGCGGCCGCCGTGGAGGCGCAGCAGCCAGTCGGCGCCGAAGACCTGCGTCACGTAGCCGACCTCGGCGCCGGCGGCCTCGGCCCAGTCCACGGTGCGGTTGACCGCGCCGAAGAGGCCGGTGGCCGGCAGGTTCATGGGGGGCTGGCGCGGGCCGGTGCCCGCGTAGCCCTCCTGGAGATCCAGCACCAGCAGCGCGCGGCGCGGCCGGCGGGCGCGGTCGATGCGCGGGCCGCGGCTCGGCAGGTACATGGCCCAGACCATGTAGGCGCCGAGGCCGAGGGCGGCCAGGACGAGGAGTGCCAGGAGGGAGAGGGCGGCGCCGGCGAGGGTCACGGCCGCGCGGCTTCGGCAGGGGCGGCCGGCGCGGGCGCCGGGGGCGGGAGGGGCTTCCCCTCCGTCACCTTCACCAGGTCGGCCACGCCGCGCCCCACCGCGAAGTCGGTGCTGATGCGCACCACCAGGCGGCGCGCGTCGTCGGAGAGCCAGAGGAAGGTGGGGCTCTTCTCCTGGAACTTGCCGTCGAAGCCGGTGGGCACCTTCACCTTGAAGGCGTCGAAGTCGCCGGCCTTGGTCTCGATCCGCTCGCGCCCCAGCACCTCGACGGTGACCGGGTTGACCTTGCGGCCGGAGAGGACCGGGAAGCGGTAGGTGGTCCCGACGGCGAGGGGGAGGGCGCGCAGCCGGAAGACCAGCGCCACGAAGTCGAGGGTCCCCTCGGGCACCTCCACCTCGTAGGTCTTGTCGTACTTGCCCTTCTCGCGGACGGTGGCCTTGCCGGCCTCCCGGTCGTACCGGGCGGTGTCGCTGTGGCGGTAGTCGCCCGGCTCCAGCGCGTCGAGCTGGAAGGTGCGCGGCAGGCCGGTGGCGGCGTCCAGGTTGGACTGCATGAGGTTGCGCACCGTCACGAAGCCCACCAGGCCGGCGGTCTGCGCCTGCAGGAAGACCGGCACCAGCGCGCCGGCCGGCTGGCCCACCCAGATCTTCGCCTTGCCGATGGGCAGGCCGGCCCAGGCCACCTTGAACTCCAGCTGCTCGTCGACCGCGAGGACCGGCGGCGCCGGGGGCGGCGCGTCGACCGGGGCCGGTGCCGCCGCGGGGGCCGCGGGCGCCGGCGGGTCCGACGCCTGGGGCGCGAGGGCGGAAGCGGCGAGGAGGGCGGCGGCGAGGGGGGCCAGCATGCGGGGCCTACTTGGGCGGCTCGAGGGAGACCTGCACCATCAGGTCGCCCGCCAGCCGCTCCAGCCGCGCGCGGAGCTCGCCGGCGTCGGCCCGCGGCGGCACCGAGATGCGGGCGCGGGAGCGGAAGAGCAGCTCGCCGGACATGGGAGCGGTGGTCCGGTCGGTGGTCAGCTCCTCGATGTTGACGCCGCGGTCGGCCAGCACCTGCGAGATCTCGCGGACCAGGCCGGGCCGGTCCAGCCCCTCCAGCTCCACCACCCAGTGGGCCTGGGCGGCCTGGGCGGCCAGGTCGTCGCGCTCCACCACCACCTTGAGCCCCTGGCGCTCCAGCTGGCCCAGCACCGCCACCAGGGCGTCCACCCGGTCGGCCGGCACCTCGGCGCGCAGGATGCCGGCGAACTTGCCGGCCAGGTGGGCCATGCGGCTCTCCAGCCAGTTGCCGCCGTGGGCGGCGATGGGGCCGGCCACGGCCTCCACCAGGCCGGGGCGATCGGGGCCGAGGATGGTGAGGATGAGCGACGTCACTTGGCGACTCCCTCGGCCAGGGTCCGGCCCCAGGCCTGCAGCGTGGACTTCTCGGCGTCGGTGAGGCGGGCCTCGGGGTGGGCCAGCCGGTAGACCGCGGGCGGCATGGCCCCCTCGGCGACCTCCTCGGGGAGCTCCTTGGCGAGTTTCTCCAGCTTCTTCTGCGAGACGGCGCTCCAGCGCGAGAAATTCAACTCCTCGCGCCCCTCCTTCACGTCCCAGGCCACCAGCCAGGAGGCCGGGGCCACGTAGGACTGCGGCGCCGCCCACTTGGTCTCGTGGGAGTGGCAGTCGAAGCAGGCGCGCCGGAGGAGGGCCAGCACCTCGGGCGGGGCCGCCACGGTGGACTCCACCGGGGGGTTGGTCCGGTCGATGGGGACGAGCTGGATGGCCACCAGGAGGCCGCCGACGATCAGGGCGATGCGGGTCTTGTTCACGGTGCCGGATGCTAACCACGGCCCGGGGCGCCCGTCACCTTCCCTCCCGTGGCCTGCACGGCGGACGTGGCATTCCCCCGGCACCTCTGTTATTTCACGGGGTTCCGGCGCTGCCGTGCCGAAGGACCCGACCGACATGAAGACCCTCACCGCCGCCCAGATCCGCGACGCCTTCCTCCGCTTCTTCGAGGAGAAGGGCCACCGCCGCGTCTCCTCCTCCTCCCTCGTCCCGCAGAACGACCCGACCCTGCTCTTCACCAACGCGGGCATGGTCCAGTTCAAGGACGTCTTCACCGGCCGCGAGAAGCGCGACTACACCCGCGCCACCACCTCGCAGAAGTGCGTCCGCGCCGGCGGCAAGCACAACGACCTCGAGAACGTGGGCTTCACGGCGCGCCACCACACCTTCTTCGAGATGCTCGGCAACTTCTCCTTCGGCGACTACTTCAAGAAGGACGCGGTGGCCTGGGGCTGGGAGTTCGTCACCAGCGAGAAGTGGCTCGGCCTCGACAAGGCCCGGCTCGCCGCCACCGTCTTCAACGGCGAGGGCGGCCTGCCCTGGGACGAGGAGGCCTTCGAGCTCTGGAAGGGGCAGGGCGTCCCGGCCGACCGCATCTACCAGCTCGGCGCCAAGGACAACTTCTGGGCCATGGGCGACACCGGCCCCTGCGGCCCCTGCTCGGAGCTCCACTACTTCCAGGGGAACGACATCCCCTGCGCCGAGGAGGCGGCCGGCCGGAAGTGCGAGGGCGTGGCCTGCGACTGCGACCGCTGGCTGGAGATCTGGAACCTGGTCTTCATGCAGTTCGAGCGGGGCGCCGACGGCAAGCTGACGCCGCTGCCCAAGCCCTCCATCGACACCGGCGCCGGGCTGGAGCGCATGTCCTCGGTGGCCCAGGGGAAGCGCAGCAACTACGACACCGACCTCTTCCAGAACATCATCCGGGCCATCGAGAAGCTGGCCGGGAAGAAGTACGGCGGCACCCAGCAGGACGACGACGTCTCGATGCGCGTCATCGCCGACCACGCCCGGGCGACCACCTTCCTGGTGGGCGACGGCGTCCTCCCGTCCAACGAGGGGCGCGGCTACGTGCTCCGCCGCATCATGCGGCGCGCCATCCGCCACGGGAAGCGGCTGGGGCTCGACAAGGTCTTCCTGGCCGACGTCTGCTCGGCGGTGCTGGCCGAGATGGGCGCCGCCTACCCGGAGACCAAGGACAACGAGCCCTTCATCCGCAAGGTGGCGCAGCAGGAGGAGGAGTCCTTCCGCCGCACCCTCGACAAGGGGCTCCTGATCCTCGAGGAGGAGATGGGGCGGATGGCGAAGGCCGGCGAGAAGGTGCTGCCCGGCAAGGTGGCCTTCCAGCTCTACGACACCTTCGGCTTCCCCATGGACCTGACCCGCGTGGTGGTGGGGGAGCGCGGCCTCTCGGTGGACGAGGCCGGCTTCGAGAAGCACCTGGCCGAGCAGCGCGCCCGCTCCGAGTGGAAGGGCTCCGGCGAGGCGGCGGTCACCGACCTGCACAAGGCCATCGCCGCCGAGCTGGGCGAGACGAAGTTCCTCGGCTACGAGGCCGAGGCGGCCCACAGCGAGGTCATCGCCCTGGTGGTCAACGGCCAGCGCGCCACCTCCGCCAAGGCGGGCGACCGGGTGGAGGTGGTCACCGCGGTGACGCCCTTCTACGGCGAGTCGGGCGGCCAGGTGGGCGACACCGGCGCGGTCAAGGGGCCGGGCGGCTCGGTCACCGTCTCCGACGCCCTGCGGCCGGTGCCCGGCCTGGTGACCCACCTCGGCACGGTGGCCGAGGGGGCGCTCGCGGTGGGCGACAAGGTGGAGCTGACCGTCGACGGCGCCCGCCGCGACCTCATCCGCGCCAACCACTCGGCGACGCACCTGCTGCACCTGGCGCTGCGCGAGCGGCTCGGCGACCACGTCAAGCAGGCCGGCTCGGTGGTGGCGCCGGACCACCTGCGCTTCGACTTCGCCCACTTCCAGCCCCTCACGCCCGACGAGCTGCGCGACGTGGAGCGCCGGGTCAACGAGCTGGTCCGCCAGAACGCGGCGGCCGGCACCGACGTCATGACCATCGAGGACGCCCGCAAGAGCGGCGCCATGGCCATCTTCGGCGAGAAGTACGGCGAGACCGTCCGCGTGGTGGCCCTCGGGCCGTCCAAGGAGCTGTGCGGCGGCACCCACGTGCGCCGCACCGGCGACATCGCCTTCTTCAAGATCGAGAGCGAGGAGTCGATCGCCGCCGGCGTGCGCCGCATCGTGGCCCGCACCGGGCCGGGCGCGGTGGCGCTGGCGCAGCGCACCGACGACGAGCTCAAGAAGGCCGCCGCGCTCCTCAAGGCCAGCGCCTTCGAGGTCGCGGCCAAGATCGAGGCGGCGCAGAAGCGGCTCAAGGAGCTGGAGCGGGCGCTGGAGGAGGCCGGCGGCAAGCTGGCCGCGGCCCAGTCCGGCGACCTCGCGGCGCAGGCGGTGGCGGTGGGCGCCGCCAAGGTGCTGGCGGTGAAGGTGCAGGGCGACGCCAAGGCGCTCCGCGAGCTGGCCGACAAGCTCCGCGACAAGCTCGGCTCGGGCGTGGTGGCGCTGGGCGCCGAGGCCGACGGCAAGGCGGTGCTGCTGGTGGCGGTCACCAAGGACCTCACCGGCAAGCTCAAGGCCGGCGACCTGGTGCGCGAGGCGGCCAAGCTGGTGGGCGGCGCGGGCGGCGGCAAGCCCGACCTCGCCCAGGCCGGCGGCAGCGATCCCGCCGGGCTGCCGGCGGCGCTGCAGAAGGTGAAGGACCTGGCCGCGGCGGCGCTGGGGTAGCCACACCCACCGGTCGCAGCGTGCGGCCGGCATGGCGCGCGTCCGTCCGTCGGGGCGGACGCGCGCGCCTGTCAAGCCGCGCGCGGGCGTTGACCTCCTTCGCGAGGCGGGTCTAGGCTCCTCTCCCGTCGATGCCCCTCGCCAAGCACGCCGCCCGCAGCCCCGCCCACCCGCCCGTGGTGGACCTCGCTGCGGCGCGTGGCGCGCGGCGGCTCCGCGAGTTCCAGGCGCGCTGCCGGCTGGTGGACGAGGCCAACCGCAAGGCGCTGGCCCGCCTCTTCCAGACCGGCCTCATCTACACGCGCCAGGGCGCGCGCCTCGGCCGCGACCTCCTGCTGGCGCACCAGCACCTGCTCCGCGTCTCCGACCTGCTGCTGCGCGTCGGCGAGCTCTCCGGCCCCGCCGCCGCGGTGGACGCCGAGGCGCTCTACGGCGAGGCGGGCGACCTGCTGGCGCGGACCGACAAGCTGACCAGCCGGACCGGGCTGGTCTTCGCGCGCGGCCAGTAGGGGCGCGGCCCCGGCCTCGATCCACTGCGTCTCCCGGCCAGGGCCGTGGCCCCGGTAGGACGGGGCGTCATGTGACCGCGTGTCAACGCGGAGTCCACGCTCTGCTACGCTCGGCGGCTCCCAGGCCCAGGAGACGCCATGCCCCCGCCCGCCGTCGCTCGTCCGCCGCTCCCCCGCCGCGCCGCCCTGCTCCTCGCGCTGCTCGCCGCCGCCTGCGGTGGCGGGAGCGGCGCGACGCAGCCCCCGCCCGTGGCGCCGACCGGCGTCACCGCCACGCCCCTCGGGAGCGGCGCCGTCCGGGTGGCCTGGACCGACGCCTCGACCGACGAGACCGGCTTCCGCGTGGAGCGCGGGCCGGCCGCCGCCGGCCCCTTCTCCCTGGTGATCGAGGTCGCGGCCGGGACCACCGCGATCGACGACCCGGGCCTCGCGCCCGCCACGACCTACCACTACCGGGTGGCCGCGCTCCGCGGCGCCGAGCGCTCGGCCTGGGCGGGCCCCGCGGCGGCCACCACGCCGGCCGCCGTGGTCGGCCGCGCCTCGCTCCACGAGCTCGCCTACCCGGCCTTCCCCTCCCTGGGGCAGGGGCTCTTCATCGAGAGCCACTTCTCGCGCACCGCCGCGGCGCCGGTCTTCGGCACCGGCGCCGCCGGCGAGTGCGCGGTCTGGAGCCGGACGCCGGAGGAGGTCGCCGCCGACCGCGCCGGCGACGACGCCGGCCTCCTCCAGTGGTCCACCTCCAGCGCCGCGCCGGCCCTGCCGGCCTGCACCTACGTCGCCGGCACCGGCTACCGCTGCGTCCGTGCCGGCTCCCAGGTGCTGGGCGGCACGCTGGCCGTGGGCCCGGCGGGGACCATGGTCTACGTCAACGTCAACGCCACCTTCACCGACGCGGACGTCGGCGCCCACCTGGTGCTCTCCGGCGCCGCGAGCCGGGCCAGCGATGGGGAGTACCCGATCGTCGCCTTCGTCTCGCCCAGCACGGTGGTGGTCGCGGCCAGCCTGGCGGCCGAGGCGCTCCCCGCGAGCGCCGTGGCGATGGTGGTGGCCGGGCGCGGCGCCACGCCCGGGAAGGCCGATCCGGGCTTCCTCGCCGACGCCGACACCGCCAGCCTGTCGATCGCCGGCGCCCCCGGGGGGCTCGACGCCGCCGTCGCCGGCCCGGTGGAGGTGGGCGACGACTTCACCCTCGACGCGCCGTCGCAGGCGCTCCTCTCGGCCATCCCCCTCGACGGCGGCGACTTCACGCTCACCTGCGACGCCTGTTGCGCGGCCACCGTCACCATGCTGGTCATCCGCACCACCGACGGCGACCTGGCCGGCCTGGCGCCCTGGGTCCTCCCGCCGCCCTCGACCAGGGAGGTGGTGGTGGAGTGCAGCGCCGTGGGGACCGGGTCGGTGACGGTGCCGGCGGCGGTCGCCACCTGGCTGCAGGGTGCGGGCGCCACGCGCATCGAGGCCAGGTACCTGCGCAGCGGCGCGGCGCAGGTCGCGGTCGACCAGGTGCTGGTGCTGGCGGGGCACGGGGTGATCGGGGTGACGACGCCGTAGGCGGGGAGGGGGTGGCGAGCGATCCCGCGCGCCGGCGGCGCCGCGCCCCCTCACCCCAGCCCTCTCCCCCTGCGGGGGAGTGGGGGCGTGCTGGGGGGCAGACCTCGACTCCGGCCCCCACCCCGACCCCGACCCCGATCCCGCCTCCCCTCGCCGCCCGCCCCGCTCGCGCCTATCATCCCGGCCATGCACGGCCGCCTCCTCGAGCTCGACCTCGACTCGCCCGCCCTCCGCGGCAACCCGCTCGGCGATCCCTCCCGCCGCCCCCTCTTCGCCCTCCTCCCCCCCGGCTGCGACGACGGCGCCGGCCTCCCGGCGGTCTACTTCCTCCACGGCTTCACCGGCTCCGCCCGCGGCTGGCTCAACGTCTCGGCCTTCAGCCCCACCGTGCCGGAGCGGCTCGACGCGCTCATGGCGGCGGGCGACCTGCCGCCCTTCGTGGCGGTCTTCCCGGACGGCTTCACCGCGCTGGGCGGCTCGCAGTGGACCAACTCGCCGGCCCTGGGCCGCTACCAGGACTACGTGGCCGACGACGTGACGGCCTTCGTGGAGCGGGAGCTCGGCACCATCGCGGCGCGCGGGGCGCGGGCCATCGTGGGGAAGAGCTCGGGCGGCTACGGCGCGCTGCGCATGGGGCGCGACCGCTTCGACACCTTCGCCCACCTGGCCTGCCACGCCGGCGACGCCGGCTTCGAGTGGTGCTACGGCCCGGACCTGCCCAAGGCGGCGGCGGGCCTGCTCCCGTTCCCCGACGCGGCCGCCTGGCTCGACGCGGCGGTGCGGCGGGCCCGCGCCACCAAGCTGGCCGGCGGCGACCACCCGGTGCTCAACGTGGTGGCCATGAGCGCCGCCTACTCGCCGGATCCCGCGGCGCCCCTCGGCGCCGCGCTCCCCTTCGAGCTGCCGAGCGGCCGCCCGCGCCCCGAGGTCTGGGCGCGCTGGCTGGCCGAGGACCCGGTGCGCTTCGTGCCGGAGGCCCTCGACGCCTACCGGCGGCTCTCCACCGTGTTCCTCGACTGCGGCACCCGCGACGAGTTCAACCTTCGCTGGGGCGCCCGCCAGGTGGCCGAGGCGCTGGCCCGCGGCGGCGTGGAGGTGGTCCACGAGGAGTTCGAGGACGGCCACATGGGCATCAACTACCGGTACGACCGCTCGCTCCAGGTCATCGCCCCGCGCCTGCAGCGCACCTAGTCCGGCGGCGGACGGTCCACCCTGCGTCGGGTGGGTGCGGGTGCGACCTGTCGGGCCGGTTCCGCTTGCATCCAGGCGCGCTTCGGAGCGATGAACACCTCCCCTCCGACACCGGGAGATCGACATGACCACGTCCGCCCACCGTCTCGCGCTGGCCGCCCTCGCGGCCGTCACCCTGGCCGCCGCCGCGCCCGCCCACGCTGCGCCGCCGCCGGCCCAGTACGCGCCGCGCGCCACCGGCGAGCTCTCCGCCCTGCTGGTCTTCGGCGCCGGCTACGGCTACGGCGCCGGCTACCACGACGGCTTCGGCGTCGGCGGCCGCTACCGCATGGCGCTGGTCCCCGAGGGGCTCATCGCCGGGCGCGGCACGGTGCGCGACCAGCTGGACCTGGAGTTCGGCGCCGACCTGGTGCGCTACTCCTACGGCTACCGGGTGGCCCCCTTCGACTACAACTACACCTGGATGGCCTTCCGCCCGCGCGCCGGCCTGATGTGGGACTTCTGGCTCTCGCCGCAGGTGGCCCTCTACCCCAAGCTCGACCTCGGCTACGAGTTCGGCTGGTTCGACGGCTGGGACGCCAACGCGGGCCCGCGGCCCAGCTACTCCGGCCTGTTCCTCGAGCCGTCCGTCGGCCTGATCTGGCGCTTCCGCCCCGCCACCTCGCTCCGCGTGGAGCTGGGCAGCGAGGGGCTGAAGCTCGGCCTCGGCTTCACGATCTAGCGCCTCGCCAGCGAGAGCGCGGCCAGGAGCCGCCGCGCCTCCACCTCCACCGCGCCCGCGTCGGGCAGGTGGAAGGCGTGGAGCGCCGCCCCGGGCGCCCCGGGCGGCCCGAGCCCCGCGTCGAGCCAGGCGGTGAGCGCGGCCTCGCGACCTCCCGGCGCCCTGGCCTCGGCGGGGCGCACCGCCAGCACCGCCGCCGCGCTCGCCAGCCGCATCAGGCGGCCTCCGCCGCGGCGTTGGCCGCCGCGTTGAAGGCCCTGGTGCAGTGGAGGCAGTAGCGGCGGCAGATGGGGTCGGCCAGGCAGTCGGCCTCGCGCACGAAGCGGGCCGAGGCGAGGCGCTGGGCCGCCGGCGGATCGGCGAGGAGGCTGAGGGGCCGGCCGCCCTCGCGGCGGTAGACGGGGCAGGGGTAGTAGGCGCCGCCGTCCACGGTGCGCTCGGTGAGCGGGATGTGGCAGCGCCACGGGCGGCCCGCCGGCGGCGCCACGCCGCCGAGGCCGATGGCCTCCGGGGCGAAGACGGTGCGGACCTTGCGGCGCAGCAGCGGCAGCGCCGAGGGGGGCCGGCCCGCCAGCAGCGCCTCCAGCTCGGCGCGCACCGCCGGCAGCTCCGGGAAGGCCGGCAGCCCCTCGCGCCCCTCCACCTCGGTGATGAGCTTCACGTCGTCGGCCCCCTCGTCGAGGGCGAGGCGGACCAGCCGCGCCAGGTGGCGCCGGTTGGCCGGCGTGGCCACCGCGTTGACCACCAGGTGCATCGCCGCGCCGGCACGGCGGGCCCGCCCCACCGCCCGCAGCGTGGCCACCGCGGCGCGCCAGGCCCCCGGGCGGCCGGCGAGCGCCAGGCCGAGCCCGGGCTCGTGGGCGTCGAGGGAGACGCGCAGCCCGTCGAGGCCGGCGTCGAGGAGCGCCAGCGTGCGGCCCGGCGGCGCCGTGCCGTTGGTGGTGACGCTGGCCCGCTCGGCGCCGCGGCGGCGGGCCAGGCGGACCATAGCGGGGGATGGCGTGGGGTGGGCGTGCGGCCCGCGCCCCCTCACCCCGGCCCTCTCCCCCGGAGGGGGAGAGGGGGGGAGTTCTCCTCGAGATCGACTCCGACCCCGACCTCGACCCCGATCCCGACCCCGACCTCGCCCCCGACCTCGATCCCGATCCCATGCCTCCCAGAAACGCACGACGGCCGCCCCCAGGAAGGAGCGGCCGTCGCTGCAGCCAGGGCCTCCTCGCCGCCCTACCCGTCCTGCCTCGGCCCCCCCCGGCGCAGGAACGCCGGGATGTCGTACTGGTCCTCGTCCGCCGCGCTGAACCCCGCGGTGGGCGCCCGCGCGGGCACGCCCGCCTTCACGGTCGCGGGGGCCGGCGCCGCCACCGGCTTGGCCAGGCGGATCGGCTCCGGCGCGGCCGCCTTGGGCGGCAGCGGCGGCGGCACGGCGCGGGCCGGCGCGCTGGCCGGCACGGCCACCGCCACCGACTTGCCGGCGGCGGGCCGGCGCTCGGCCGCCTGGTTGGCGAAGCCGGTGGCGATGACGGTGATCTTCACCTCGTCGCCGAGGCGCTCGTCGATGACCGAGCCGAAGATGATGTTGGCCTCGGGGTCGGCGGCCGAGTGGGCCATGGAGACCGCCTCGTCCACCTCGTGCAGCGTCAGCCCGGAGCCGCCGGTGATGTTGACCAGCAGGCCGGTGGCGCCGTCGAGGGTCACGTCCTCGAGGAGCGGCGAGGAGATGGCGGCCTGCATGGCCTCCACCGCGCGCCGCGGCCCGGCGGCGCGGCCGGTGCCCATCAGCGCCATGCCCTGCTCGGCCATGATGGTGCGCACGTCGGCGAAGTCCACGTTGACGATGCCGTGCACGGTGATCAGGTCGGAGATGCCCTGCACCGCGTTGAGCAGCACCTCGTCGGCCCGCTTGAAGGCGTCGGCCAGCGACATGTTCTCCCCGGCCACCGAGAGGAGCCGCTGGTTGGGGATGACGATGAGCGTGTCGACGGCCGCCTTGAGCTCGGCCAGCCCCTGCTCGGCGTGCTTGCGCCGCCGGTTGCCCTCGAAGAGGAAGGGCTTGGTCACCACGCCCACGGTGAGGGCGCCGGTGGCCTTGGCGATGTCGGCCACCACCGGCGCGCCGCCGGTGCCGGTGCCGCCGCCCATGCCGGCGGTGACGAAGACCATGTCGGCCCCCGCCAGCGCCGCCTCGATCTGCTCCCGGTTCTCCAGCGCCGCCTGGCGCCCGACCTCCGGGTTGGCGCCGGCGCCCAGGCCGCGCGAGGCCGAGCGGCCCAGCTGCAGCTTGATGGAGGCCTTGTTGGCCGCCAGCGCCTGCACGTCGGTGTTGGCGGCGATGAACTCCACGCCCTCCAGGCGCCCGGCCACCATGGTGTTGATGGCGTTGCCGCCGCCACCGCCCACGCCGATGACCTTGATGCGCGCCCCTTCCGCCCTGTCGGTGAATTCGATCATGTCCGGTCTCCGGGGCTAGAAGATCTCGCCCAGCCACTCCTTCATGCGGTTCTTGACCTTCCGGTAGACGTTCTCCTCCCGGATCCGGAAGTACGGGCTGGCCCCCTGCTGGCGCGCGCCGTAGATCACCAGCCCCACCGCGGTGGCGTACATGGGGCTCTTCACCACGTCCACCAGGCCGCCGATGTGGCGCGGCAGGCCGTGGCGGACCGGCAGGCCCAGCACCTCCTCGGCCATCTGCGGCATGCCGGCGAGCAGCGTGGAGCCGCCGGTGATCACCACCCCGGAGGCCAGCAGCTCCTCCATGCCGCACTTCTGGATCTCGTGCTGGACCAGCATGAAGATCTCCTCCACCCGCGGCTCGATGATCTCGGCCAGGATGTGGCGCGAGAGCACCCGCGGGGCCCCGCCGCCCACGCTGGGCACCTCGATGGTCTCGGCCTTGTCCACCATGGAGGCCAGCGCGCAGCCGTACTGCTTCTTGATGCGCTCGGCCTCGTGGGTGGGCGTGCGCAGCCCCACCGCCACGTCGTTGGTGAGGTGGTTGCCGCCCAGCGAGATGACGGCGGTGTGGTGGATGGCGCCGTTGTGGAAGATGGCGATGTCGGTGGTGCCGCCGCCGATGTCCACCAGGCAGACGCCCAGCTCCTTCTCGTCCTCGGAGAGCGTCGCCAGCGACGAGGCCAGCGGCTGCAGCACGATGTCGGAGACGTTGAGGCCGGTGCGCTGGGCGCACTTGACGATGTTCTGCGCCGAGGAGACGGCGCCGGTGACGATGAGGGCCTTGGCCTCCAGGCGCACGCCGCTCATGCCGATGGGGTCCTTCACGCCGTCCTGGTCGTCGACCACGAACTCCTGCGGGAGGACGTGGATGACCTCGCGGTCGAGGGGGATGGCCACCGCCTTGGCCTGGTCGATGACGCGGTCCACGTCCTGCGGGCGGACCTCCTTGTCCTTCACGGCCACCACGCCGTGGGACGGGAAGGCCTTGATGTGGCCACCGGCGATGCCGGTGTAGACGGTGGTGATCTCGCACCCCGCCATGTGCTCCGACTCCTCGATGGCCCGCTTGATGCTGGCCACCGTGGCGTCGATGTTGACCACCACGCCCTTGCGCAGCCCCTTGGACGGGTGCGTGCCGATGCCGATGATGTCGATGCCGTCGTCGGAGACCTCCCCGACGATGGCGCAGATCTTGGTCGTGCCGATGTCGAGCCCGACCAGGATGTCCCCGTTCTTCGCCATGTGAACCACCTTTCGGGCGAGCGGCGCCACGCGCCCACGCCCCGCCGACCGCGTCAGGGACCTCTCGGGCCCCGACTGTCCACCGCACTGCCCCGCCCCGACGGCCGCACCGCCACCCAGTCCGGGTGGCGGCGGTTGTCGAGGTGGAGGACCTCCGCCCTCCTGCCGTCCGACTCGAGCGCGGAGAGCACCCGCCCGAGCCGCTCCAGCTTGCCGGGCAGGTCTCCCTGCCCGAGCCGGATCTCCATGCCGTCGTCGCCGGCGTAGACCGTGACGTTCAGGTCCGCGCCGACGTGGATCTCCGAGACCGGCGCGCGCCGGTCGAGGCCGGCCTCGCGCCAGCGATCGAGGAGCGCCAGCGCCGCCTGCAGCACCGCCGTCACCTCGTCGCGGCGGGCCGCGTGGTCCTCGCGCGAGAGGCCGGTCACCAGCGGCAGGTCGAGCCCGTCGCCGGGCAGCGCCCGCTTGAAGACCAGCCCGCGCTGGTCCACCAGGTAGAGCCCGCCCAGGTCGGCCAGCGCCGCGGCGCGCCGCTCGGTGACCGCCACCTCCAGGGCCGGCGGGAGCACCCGGCGGATCTCCACCGAGGCCACCCAGGGGTTGCGCCGGAGCGCCGCCGCCATGCCGTCGAGGTCGGAGAGCACCAGGTGGTCGCCGGGCTGCACCGGCGAGAGCCCGCGGAGCTCCGGGGCGGCCACCTGGGAGAGGCCGGCGAAGCGGATCTCGCGGATGCGGAGGAGGTCGCCCTTCACGCCCACCGTCCAGGTGGCCCAGCCGGCGGCGCCGAGGAGCCCCAGGGCGACCACCGTCGGCAGCACGAGGGCCGCGAGGCGCGCCGCGCGGCGCCGCGCCTCCGCTGGATCCCAGTCCGCCGTCCGCCGGTTCCGACCCGCCACCCGCCGCTCCTCGCCCTGCTCCTGGCGCCCGGAATGCCGCCTGGCCGCGGCCGCTTCCGGGCGCTATCGCCCGAGGGTCGAATGTGCCCGAGAACCGACCTGTGTCCAGTTTCCGACCCCGCCCCACAGCGGCCGCCCCGGGCCCTGTCGCGACCAGGTCTCGGCGGGGGGCCAGCGGACGCTCAGTCGAGGCCGCGACGCGGCGCCGCGGCGCCCTTTCTTGACCTGCGCCACCGCGTGGTCCAAGACGGTGCGATATCGACGACCTGGTGCCGGGGGGGAGACGCCCGGCCGGACTCCGGAGCCCGACACATGCGCCTCACGCCCGCCGCCGCCCTCGCCGTCCTCGCCGCCCTGGCGCTCAGCGCCGCGCCCGCCCTCGCCGGCGACGCGCGCCTGGCCCCGCTTCCCAGGGAGAAGGCGGTGGTGGTCCACGGGCCCTACGAGCAGGGCGCCTGCGACACCTGTCACGCCAGCGCCGATCCCAAGGCGCCCGGCCCGGCCAAGGTCACCAAGGAGACCTGCCTGGCCTGCCACGACGAGTTCGGCGGCACCGCGCCGGTCCGCGTCGGCAAGGGGAAGAGCCACCCGGTCAAGGGCGAGTGCATCGGCTGCCACAACCCGCACAACTCGGCCAAGAAGAAGCTGCTGCTGTAGGTCCGGGTCCCTCCCCCGGGTGGGACAGGGGGGTGGGCCGGGTCCGCCCCCCGGGTGTTCCCGCCAACGGCTTGTCCACGATCAAGGTACACCTCACCCCGAAGTGACGTAGGATGTCCGCCCACGCGGACCATACGGGGAGGGGGCACAGGACCGCGTCGCCGGCCCCTTGGGAGCACTACGAATGATCTCTCGGCTCACGTTCCTCACCCGCGCCCTCACCGCGGTGGCGCTGCTGGCCGCCGGGCCGGCCCTGGCCGCGCCGCTCAAGACCGAGGTGAAGAAGAAGGAGACGCGGCGTGGGATCCAGGTGGCGCCCATCCCCGCCGGGCCGAACGTGAAGTGGTCCCACGGCCCGTTCGAGGCCGGCGACTGCTCCATCTGCCACGAGCGGAACGACCCCAAGAGCCCCGGCCACATCACCATGGGCATCAACGAGCTCTGCTACTCCTGCCACGAGGAGTTCCAGGGCATCATGGCCCGCAAGTTCAAGCACGTGCCGGCCGCCGAGACCTGCACCAACTGCCACAACCCCCACAACGCCACCGAGAAGAAGCTGCTGGCCACCGAGATGGTGGACCTGTGCACCGGCTGCCACAAGGGCATCCGCGAGCAGCTGGCCAACGCCAAGGTGAAGCACGACGCCGTCACCACCGGCGAGAAGTGCTCCAACTGCCACAACCCGCACGCCGCCAACGTCGAGAAGCTCCTCATCCAGCTGCCCTTCGACCTGTGCGTCAACTGCCACTCGAAGGACGGCATGATGTCCGACGACGGCAAGCAGATGACCAACTACAAGTCGTGGCTGGCCGACAACAAGGTGTGGCACGAGCCGGTCAAGGCCAAGGACTGCTCGGCCTGCCACCGCACCCACGGCGGCGACAACTTCCGCCTGCTGGTGGCCAACTACCCCTCGACCTTCTACGCGCCCTACGAGGCCAAGAGCTACTCGCTCTGCTACGGCTGCCACAACGACAAGGTGGTCTCGGTGGAGGAGACCACCACGCTGACCGGCTTCCGCGACGGGTCGCGCAACCTGCACTACGTCCACGTCCACAAGGAGCGCGGCCGCACCTGCCGCGCCTGCCACGAGGTCCACGCCTCCAAGCAGGACCACCACATCCGCGACGGCGTGCCCTACGGCCCCAAGGGCTGGATGCTGAAGATCAACTACACCAAGCTCCCCAACGGCGGCTCGTGCGCCAAGACCTGCCACGAGACCAAGACGTACAACAACAAGACGCTCACCTCGTCGGCGCCCAAGTAGCCAGCCCGTGCCCGCGTCCCGCCGACGCCGCGCCGGGTGGGTGATCGCCGCCACCCTGGTCGCCGCGCTCTTCCCGCGGCCCGGCCGCGCCTTCTCCAACGTCGCCGTGGGCGACGCGCTGGAGAGCCCGGCGCTGCGCACCCTCGACGGGGGCAAGGCCGAGCTGCTGTCGCGCAAGCACGCCGCCAGCGTCTTCGTCTTCTTCCGCCCCGGGCAGGACCACTCGGCCGACGCGCTGGCCGAGCTGGCGGCGGTGCAGCGGGAGCTGGCCGGCAAGTCGGTGCGCTTCGTGGGCGTGGTCTCCGACTCGTGGCCCGAGGCGGAGGTCCAGGCGGTGGTGCGCAAGGCCGGGATCGACTGGCCCATCCTGGTGGACCAGGCCGACGCCCTCTACGGCAGGCTGGGCGTGCGCCTCCACCCGGTGGTGGGCATCGCCGACCGGAGCCTCAAGCTCTTCGCCTACGAGCACTTCCGCCAGATCAACTTCCGCGAGATCGTCCTGGGCCGGCTGCGCCTCCTGCTCGGCGAGATCGACCAGGCCGCCATGGAGCGGGTGCTGGAGCCGCCCAAGGGCACGCTGCCCGGCGACGACCCGCGGGACGTGGCCCGCCGCCACGTCAACCTGGCCCGCCAGCTCTGGAAGCGCGGCAACGCCGAGAAGGCCCTGGAGTTCACCCGCCGCAGCATCGAGGTGGCCCCGCTGGCCGACGCCTGGACCCTGCAGGGCGAGGTGCTGGCGGCGCAGGGGAAGTGCCCCGAGGCGCTCCGCGCCTTCGACGCCGCCTTGAAGATCGAGCCGGCCCACGCCGTCGCCAAGAAGGGGCGCCAGGGCTGCGCCAGGTAGGCGCTGCCCCCACCGCCGACGAGGTCACACCCGCATGCTCCGCCCGCTGCCGCTCCGCCGCATCGCCCTGCTGGTCCTCACCCTGCTGGCCCTCGCCCCGCTGGCGACGGCCCACGCCCACGCCGACGTCGGCACGCCGGTGGCCGACCGCGACCTGCCCACCGCCGCCGGCGGCCGGGAGAAGCTGCTGGGGGCCAAGGGCACCAAGGTCACCGCGGTGATCTTCGTCCGCACCGGGCAGGAGCGGAGCACCGACGCGCTCAAGGCCATGGCGCGCTGCGAGCAGGACCTGGCCGGCAAGCCGGTGCGCTTCGTGGCGGTGGTGGGGGCCGAGACCCCGCCCGGCGACGCCCAGGCCATGGCGGCCGGCGCCGGCGTGCGCATGCCGGTGCTGGTGGACGAGAAGGACGCCCTCTACGAGGCCATGGGCGTGCGCAACCACCCGGTGATCTTCCTGGTGGACCAGCAGCGCCGCATCGCCGCCTTCGAGCAGTACCGGCAGATCGACTACTGCGACGTGATCAAGGCCCGCATCCGCTTCCTGCTCGGGGAGATCGACCAGGCCGCGGTGGACAAGGTGCTCACGCCGCCGGTGGCCACCATGCCGGGCGACGACGTGCGCGACGTCTCCAACCGCGACGTCAACCTGGGGCGCCGGCAGCTCAAGATCAAGCAGTACGACAAGGCCCTGGCGAGCGCCCGCAAGGCGCTGGAGAAGGCCCCCTCGGCGGCCGCCTTCGCCCTCATCGGCGACGTCTACGCGGCCCAGGGGAACTGCCCCAACGCCCAGAAGCAGTACGAGCAGGCCCTGAAGCTCGACCCCGCCGACCGGGCCGCCCTGGCCGGCCAGCAGCGCTGCGCCGGCCGGTAGCGCGCCGCGTCGCGACCGGCGCCCATGCCGATGTAGGTGGAGAGGAGCCGCCGGTGTCCCACGTCCACGCGCGACGAATTGTCACCAACCCACCCGCACGAGGTGCGAACATCCGCCGCGCCATGACGACGATCCCCCGCGCCGCCATCGCCGCCCTCGCCCTGCTGCTCCTCTCGCCGCTGGGCGCCCGCGCCTGGGCCGAGCCCGGCACGCCGGTCGAGAACGTCGAGCTGCCCACGGTGACCGGCGGCAGGGAGCGCCTCCTCTCGGCCAAGGCCAAGGCCAACCTGGTGATCTTCTTCCGCACCGGCCAGGACCGCTCGGTGGACGCCCTCACCCAGCTGGCCACCTGCGAGAAGGCCTTCGCCGGCAAGCCGGTCCACTGGATCGGCGTGGTCTCCGGCACCGAGGACGCCGCCGCGGTCCAGACGCTGGCGGCCCGCGCCGGCATCTCCTTCCCGGTGGTGGTGGACCAGGGCGACCAGCTCTACGACAAGCTGGGCGTGCGGCTGCACCCCATGGTCGGGATCATCGACGCGAAGTTCAGGGTCGAGTCGATGGAGATGTACCGGCAGATCGACTACTGCGAGATCATCAAGGCCCGCATCCGCCTCCTGCTCGGCGAGATCGACCGGGCGGCGCTCAACGCGGTGCTGGAGCCGCCCAAGAGCACCATGCCCGGCGACGACATCCGGGACGTGGCCCGGCGCGACGTCAACCTGGGGCGCCGGCAGCTCAAGATCAAGCAGTACGACAAGGCGCTGGCGAGCGCCCGCAAGGCGCTGGAGAAGGCCCCGGTGCCGGGCGCGTTCTCGCTGATGGGCGACGTCTACGCCGCCCAGGGGAAGTGCGCCGAGGCGGTGAAGCAGTACGAGCAGGCGCTCAAGCTCGATCCGGCGGACAAGGACGCCACCGCCGGCAAGGCGGCCTGCGCCGGCAAGTAACCGGGGGAGGGGCCCCGGCCGCAGGCCGGGGAGGGACGGAGTCCCTCCCCGGTGGAAGGCCCGCCGAGCGCGCAGCGCGACAGCGGGCCCGGCTCCACCGCAGCAGGGTGGGGCCCCGCCGGGCTTTGCCTGGCGGGGCGGGGCGCAGCCCCGTGAGGTGGCCTCAGGCCTTGAGCGCCGCGCCGTCGAGGAGCCGCTCGCACAGGTCCGGGAACGGGATGCCGTTCCCGGCAGCGATCTTGGGCACCAGCGAGGTGGCCGTCATCCCGGGGAGGGTGTTCACCTCCAGGATGTAGGGCGTGCCGTCGGGCGTGAGGATGAAGTCGGTGCGGGTCACGCCGGCGCAGCCCAGGCCGCGGTGGGCCACCTCGGCGGCCTCCATGAGCTTGCGGGTGTCCGGCTCGGAGAGCCGGGCCGGGTAGAAGTACTGGGTGGTCCCGGCGGTGTACTTGGCGGCGTAGTCGTAGAACTCGTTGGCCGGCACCACCTCGATGACGCCGAGGGCCTTGCCGTCGAGCACCGCCACCTGCACCTCCTTGCCCCGGACGTACTTCTCCACCAGCACGTCGCCCTTCCAGCGCGAGGCCTCGGCGCAGGCGGCGGCCAGGTGGGTGGGGTCCTTCACCAGCGTGACGCCCACGCTGGAGCCCTCGCAGGAGGGCTTCACCACCACCGGGAAGGTGAAGGGCAGGTCGGCGCCGTGGATGGCGACCGCCTTCGGCGGCGGGAAGACCCGGTACTCGGCCACCGCCAGCCCCAGCGAGCGGAAGAGGAGCTTGGAGAGCACCTTGTCCATGCCCACCGCCGAGGCCAGCACGCCGGAGCCGGTGTAGGGGATGGCCATCGACTCCAGCAGGCCCTGGATGGCCCCGTCCTCGCCGTAGCGGCCGTGGAGCGCCACGAAGGCCACCGCCGCCCCCTCGGCGCGGAGCCGCTCGGCCACCCCGGCGTCCACGTCCACCAGCGCCACGTCGTAGCCCTTGGCCCGCAGCGCGTCGGCGCAGGCCGCGCCGGTCTTGAGCGACACCTCGCGCTCGGAGGAGCGCCCGCCGTACAGCACCGCGACCTTCTTCCCAGTCCAGACGCCCATGGCGCCTCCCATAGCACGGGGACCGGCCCCCGGATGCGGGCCTACTCCTGCAAGTCCTCTGCCTCGAACTCGCCGAGCAGCTTCACCTCGGCGTGGAGGGTCAGGCCGAACTGCTCCTTCACGCGGGATCTCGCCAGCTTGAGCAGCGCCAGCACCTCGCGCGCGGTGGCGCCGCCCAGGTTGACCACGAAGTTGGCGTGGACGTCCGACCACATGGCCTGGCCGACGCGGTGCCCCTTGAGCCCCACCGCCTCGATGAGCTGGCCGGCGTAGCGGCCGGGCGGGTTCCAGAAGGTGGAGCCGAAGTTGGGCTGGCTGAGGGGCTGGCTGCGGCGCCGCTGGGCCACGTCGGCCTCCATGGCGGCCCGGCTCCGCGCCACGTCGCCGGGGGCCAGGGCCACCTCGAGGCGCGTCACCACCGCGCCCGCGGGCAGGTGGCTCTCGCGGTAGCCGAGGCGCAGCGCCGCCGCCTCGACCCAGCCGGCGCCGTCGGCGGTGGCGAGCTCGACGCGCCGGAGCACGTCCTTGAGCTCGCCGGCCCTGGTGCCGGCGTTCATGGTCACGGCGCCGCCCAGCGTGCCGGGGATGCCGGCCAGGAACTCCGCGCCGGTGAGGCCGAGGGCGTGGCCGCGCTGCATGACGCGGGAGATGGGGGCGCCGGCCGGCAGCACCAGCCGGCCCTCGGCCGCCCGGGCCAGCTCGTCGTCCGGTTGGCCCCACTCGGCCGGCAGGCGCAGCACCACGCCGCGCACGCCGCGGTCGGCCACCAGCGTGTTGGCGCCGCCGCCCAGCACGGCCAGCGGCACGCCGAGCTCGCGCACGGCGGCGAGGAGCGCCGCGAGGTCGTCGGGGTCGGCCGGGCGCACCAGCAGATCCGCCGGGCCGCCCACGCGGATGGAGGTGCGCGGGGCCAGGGGCTCGTCGCGGAGCACCTCGCCGCGCAGGCGCGGCGCCAGCGCCTCGCGCCAGCCGGCGGGCAGGGGCGTGGCCGCCACCTCGGACGCCACCTCAGCCCCCCAGCAGGCCCAGCAGCTCCGGGCCGACCTGGGTGATGTCGCCGGCGCCGAGCGTGATGACGAGATCCCCGGGGCGCAGCCGCTCCCGCGCCGCGGCCGCCAGGCCGGCGCGGGGCACGAAGGCGGCGTCCTTGTGGCCGCAGGCGCGGATGGCCTCCACCAGCCCCTGGGGCGAGACGCCGGGGATGGGCTCCTCGCCGGCCGCGTAGACGTCGGTGAGCAGCAGCACGTCGGCGTCGTTGAAGGCGGTGGCGAAGTCGGCGTGCAGGTCGCGGGTGCGGCTCCAGCGGTGGGGCTGGAAGACGCAGACGACGCGGCGCGAGAAGGCCTGGCGGGCCCCCTGCAGCGTGGCCTTCACCTCGGCCGGGTGGTGGCCGTAGTCGTCCACCACGGTGACGCCGCCGGCCTCGCCCTTCACGGTGAAGCGGCGCTGCACGCCGGTGAAGGAGGCCAGGCCGGCGCGGATGACGTCCGCCGGGATCCCCATCTCGTCGCCCAGGGCCACCACCGAGAGGGCGTTGAGGGCGTTGTGGCGCCCCACCATGGCCACCTCGAAGCGCCCCAGCGGCACCTCGCGGCGGAAGGCGTCGAAGCGGGTGGCGTGGCCGGAGACCTCGATGCGCTCGGCGCGGTAGTCGGCCTGGTGGCTCTCGCCGTAGGTGACGAAGCGCTTGCCCACGTCCGGCAGGAGCGACTGCACGGTGGGGTGGTCGATGCAGAGGATGGCCAGGCCGTAGAACGGCACCCGGTTGACGAAGTCCACGAAGCCCTGGCGCAGCGCCGCCTCGGTCTTCCAGTGGTCCAGGTGCTCCGGGTCGATGTTGGTGACGATGGCCAGGGTGGGCGGGATGTGGAGGAAGGAGCCGTCCGACTCGTCGGCCTCCACCACCATGTAGTCGCCCTTGCCCAGCTTGGCGTTGGAGCCGAAGCCGTTGACCTTGCCGCCCACCACCGCGGTGGGGTCCAGGCCGGCGTGGGCCAGCAGGTGGGCCGCCATGGAGGTGGTGGTGGTCTTGCCGTGGGAGCCGGCGATGGCCACCCCGTACTTGAGGCGCATCAGCTCGGCCAGCATCTCGGCGCGCTGGATGACCGGGATCTTGCGGGCCCGGGCCTCCACCACCTCGGGGTTGTCCTTGCGCACCGCCGAGGAGATGACCACCACGTCGGCGTCGGCCACGTTGGCGGCGGCGTGCCCCACCGCCAGGCGCCCGCCCAGCGAGGCCAGGCGCCGGGTGATGTCGGAGGCCCGGAGGTCGGAGCCGGAGACGGCGTAGCCCAGGTTGAGCAGCACCTCGGCGATGCCGCTCATGCCGATGCCGCCGATGCCGACGAAGTGGATCTTGGCGGGACGGGAACGGAAGAGGCTCATGTCGGTTCCTCGCGGCGCGGCCGGCCTAGAGGCCGGGGGGGCGCACCGGGGTGAAGCCGGGCCCGCGGTCCTGCCCGAAGGGCGAGCCCCAGCGGGCGCGGACCAGCTCGGCGCAGACGTCGGCGATCTCCCGGGCGGCCGCCGGGCTGCCCATCCGGCCGGCGGCGCGGGCCATCTTCTCGCGCTGCTCGGGGTGGGAGAGGACGCGGCGGATCTCGGCGGCCAGCAGCTCGCCGGTGAGGTCGCGCTCCTCGATCATGACGGCCGCGCCGGCGTCCACCAGGCTCCGCGCGTTGACCACCTGGTGGTTGTCGGCGGCGGCCGGGAAGGGGATGAGGATCGAGGGCTTCTTGCAGACCGTCAGCTCGGCCAGGGTGGTGGCGCCGGCGCGGCAGACCACCAGGTCGGCCTCGGCGTAGGCCCGGGCCATGTCGGTGATGAACTCCCGCACGTCGGGCTCGAAGCCGCAGGCCTGGTAGCCGCGCTCCACCTGCTCGCGGTCGCGGGCGCCGGTCTGGTGGACGATGTGCAGCCGGTCGCGCAGGTCGGCCAGGTGGGGCAGCGCCTCCACCACCCGCATGTTGAGGGCGTGGGCCCCCTGGGAGCCGCCGAAGACCAGCACGCCGGGCCGGCCGTGGTCGGCGCCGGGGCGCATGAAGAGGTCGAGGAGGGTGCGCCGGATGGGGTTGCCGAGCTGGTGGACCTTGCGGGCCGGGAAGTTGGCGGCCGCCTCGGGGAAGGCGGTGAAGGCCGCCTTGACCACCCGGCCGAGGAGCCGGTTGGTGAGGCCGGCCACCGCGTTCTGCTCCTGCACCGCGGTGGGGATGCGCCGGAGCCAGGCCGCCAGCACCAGCGGGCCGGAGGCGTAGCCGCCCACCCCCACCACCATGTCGGGCTTCCACTTCTCGAGGATGCGCAGCGACTGGAGGAAGGCCCGGGGCAGCAGCAGCAGGTTGGCCAGCATCCCCAGCAGCCCCTTGCCCTTCAGCCCCTTCACCTCCACCAGCTCGATGGGGAAGCCGGCCGCCGGCACCACCTGGGCCTCCAGGCCGCGCGCCGTGCCCACGAAGACCACGTCGTTCTTGGGGTGGCGGGTCACCACCTCCTCCGCCAGCGCGATGCCGGGGAAGACGTGGCCGCCGGTGCCGCCGCCCGCGACGAGCAGCCTCACGGGGAGGCCTCCGCCGCCACGGCGCGCGGGGGCGCCACCCGCACCGCCTGCACCCCCTCGCGGAGGAAGCCGCCGCGGTCGCCGGAGACCGAGAGCAGGATGCCGGCCGCCCCCAGCAGCGTCATGAGCGAGCTGCCGCCGTAGGAGACGAAGGGCAGGGTGAGCCCCTTGGTGGGCAGCAGGCCGAAGACCACCGCCAGGTTGACCAGCGCCTGGGAGCCGAAGAGCACGGTGAGGCCCAGGGCGGTGTAGGCCCCGAAGGCCTCGGCGGCCCGCACCGAGGCGCGCAGCCCGCGCCAGACCAGCACGGCGTAGAGCACCAGCAGGATGGCGATGCCGAGCAGGCCGGTCTCCTCGGCGATGACCGCGGCGATGAAGTCGGTGTGGGCGGCCGGCAGGTAGAAGAGCTTCCCCTTGCCCTGGCCCAGCCCCTGGCCGGCCCAGCCGCCGTTGCCGATGCCGAGGAGCGACTCCACCAGCTGGAAGCCCGAGCCGGCGCGGTGGCCCCAGGGGTCGAGGTAGGCCAGCCAGCGCTCCATGCGGTAGGGGGTCGAGGCGATGAGCCGCCAGACCACCGGCACCGCCAGCAGGAGGGCGCCCACCAGGTAGGAGACCCGGGCGCCGGCGGCGAAGAGCATGGCGAAGAGCACCAGGGCCATGATCACGCAGGTGCCGAGGTCGCGCTCGCCCAGCACCAGCACCATCATCAGGCCGGCCACCAGCACGTGGGGCAGGAAGCCGATGGAGAAGCTGCGGACCTTGTCGCGCTTCCGGGAGAGGGAGTGGGCCAGGTAGAGCACCAGCGCGACCTTGGCCAGCTCGGCGGGCTGGAAGTTGACCAGGCCCAGGGAGATCCAGCGGCGCGCCCCGCCGGCCAGGCGACCGATGCCGGGGATCAGCACCAGCACCAGCGAGACGAAGGTGGCCACCAGCAGCGGGTAGCTCAGGGCCTGGATGCGCCGGTAGCCGAGGCGCAGCGCCAGGATGAGGAGGCCGATGCCCAGCACGAAGGCCACCGCCTGGCGCTTCAGGAAGAAGAACTCGTCCTGGAGCTGGCGCGTGGCGGTGATGGCGGAGGCGGAGTAGACCATCACCGCGCCGCCGGCGGCGAGCACCAGCACGGCCAGGAGCAGGAGCCAGTCGAAGGGGAGGGGCGGGCGGCGCGGCGAGGCGGGGCCCTGGGGCGCGGGGGTCACGGCAGGGCCTCCACGAGCCGGCGGAAGGTGGCGCCGCGCTCCTCGTAGCTCTTGAACTGGTCGTAGCTGGCGCAGGCCGGCGAGAGCAGCACCACGTCGCCCGGCGCGGCCAGCGCGTCGGCGCGCCGGATGGCCTCGGCCAGCGTGCCGCAGCCCTCGGTGGGCGCGGCGCCGCCGAGCTCGCGCTCCACCGCCGGGGCGTCCTCGCCCAGCGTGAGGAGCGCCTTGACCCGGCCCTCGAAGAGCGGGCGCAGCGGCGCGTAGGGGGCCTTCTTGCCGCGGCCGCCCATGAGGAGGATGACGCGCGCCTGCCCGGCCGGGAAGGCCGAGAGCCCCACCACCGTGGAGTCCACGTTGGTGGCCTTGGAGTCGTTGATCCACTCCACCCCGCCCCGCTCGCGCACCAGCTCCAGCCGGTGGGGCAGGCCGCCGAAGGCGTCGAGGGCCGCCTGGGCCTTGTCGCCCGGCACGCCTAGCAGGCGGGCGCAGAGGAGCGCGGCCATGGCGTTCTCCAGGTTGTGGCGGCCGCGCAGGGCGCGGTTGCGGAGGCGGTAGCGCTCCGGCGAGCCGGCGGCGTAGCGGTAGAACCAGATCTCGTCCTGGGCGCCGTCGCCGGGCAGGGGGGCCCGGGCCGAGCCGCGGGACGGCGGCCCGAAGCCGAAGGTGTAGCGGGCCGCCCGCGAGGCGCCGGCCATGGCCATGGCCCGGTCGTCGCGCAGGTTGGCCACCGCGAAGTCGCCCGGCTGCTGGGTGGCGAAGAGGCGGGCCTTGGCGGCGGCGTAGTCCTCCACCCCGTCGTAGCGGTCCAGGTGGTCGGGGGTGACGTTGAGGATGGCCGCCACCCGCGCCCGCAGCCGGTCGATGCCCTCCAGCTGGAAGGAGGAGAGCTCGGCCACCACCACGTCGGCCGGGCGGCCGGAGAGCACGTGCTCGCAGAGGGGCGTGCCCAGGTTGCCGCCGGTGAAGGTGCGGCGGTCGGCGGCGAAGAGCTCGCCGGTCAGGGCGGTGGTGGTGGACTTGCCGTTGGTGCCGGTGATGGCGACCAGGGGCACGTCGCCGAGGAAGCGGGCCGCCAGCTCCACCTCGCCCCAGACCGGCACGCCGGCGGCGCGGGCCGCCCGGATGAGGGGCATGGCCAGCGGCACGCCCGGCGAGACCACCAGCAGGTCGGCGCCGGTGAAGTCGGCCTCGTCGTGGCCGCCCAGCGCGCGGCGGACGTGGAGGTCGGCCAGGCCGGCGCGGGCCTGCTCCAGCGCCGCCTCCGGCCGCGCGTCGGTGACGGTGACGCGGGCCCCCTCGCGGGCGCAGAGGCGCGCCGCGGCGACGCCGCTCCGCGCCAGGCCCACCACGGTCACCTTGCGTCCCTTCAGGTCCGGCGGGGTCGTCACGTGGCTACCTCAGCTTGATGGACATGAGCGCGACGAGCGCCAGCATGACCGAGATGATCCAGAAGCGGACGATGATCTTGGGCTCGGCCCACCCCTTCAGCTCGAAGTGGTGGTGGATGGGGGCCATGCGGAAGACCCGCTTGCCGGTGTACTTGAAGCTGGCCACCTGGATGATCACCGAGACGGTCTCGGCCAGGAACACGCCGTGGAGGATGGCGCTGGCCACCTCGTTCTTGGTGAGCACCGCCAGCATGCCCAGGCCGCCGCCCAGCGCCAGCGAGCCCACGTCGCCCATGAAGACCTGGGCCGGGTAGGTGTTGAACCAGAGGAAGGCCACGCCGGCGCCGAAGACCGCCGAGCAGAGCACCCCCAGCTCCTCCGCCCCGGGGATGGAGGCGATGCGCAGGTACTCGGCCAGGCTGAAGCCGGCGATGGTGGCGCCCGCCACGTAGGAGAGCGCCAGGAAGGTCATGGCGGAGATCATGGTGGGGAAGATGGCCAGGCCGTCCAGGCCGTCGGTGAGGTTGACGGCGTTGGAGGTGGCCACCACCACGAAGACCATGAAGGGCAGGTAGAGCCAGCCCAGGTCCGGGTTGAGGATCCTGGTGGGGATGAAGGGGAAGGTGAGGTGGGTGTCGAGGCGGCTGCCCACGAAGAGCCAGGGGAAGCGGCCGTCGGCGTGGAAGTTCCAGTCGGTGAGCAGGCCGTAGTAGACGGCCAGCACCACCAGCACCTGGAAGACCAGCTTCTTCCGCCCGGCCAGCCCCTTGGAGTTGCGCTTGGAGATCTTGAGCCAGTCGTCGGTGAAGCCGATGGCCCCGTAGCCCAGCAGCACGAGCAGGGCGGCCCAGACGTAGCGGCTCCGCGGGTCGCACCAGAGCAGGGTGGAGGCGGCCAGGGCGAAGAGGATCAGGGTGCCGCCCATGGAGGGCGTGCCCGACTTCTTCTTGTGGGCCTCGGGGGTGTCCTCGCGGACGTTGCTGGAGCCGTACTGCAGCACCCGCATCCGCTCGATGAACCAGGGGCCGAGGAGCAGCCCCAGGATCATGGCCGTCAGGCCCGCCGCCACGATGCGGAAGGACGGGTAGCGCAGGACGTTGAAGGGCGTGAAGCGGCCCGCCAGCGGGTAGAGGAAGTAGTAGAGCATCTAGCGCAGGGCCTCGACGAGCCGCTCCAGCCTCATGCCGCGGCTCCCCTTGACGAGGAGGACGTCGCCGCGCGCCGCGCGGGCGCGCACCGCGGCGGCCAGGGCGGCCACGTCCTCGGTGTGGAAGGTGTCGGCCTCCGCCAGGCCGGCCGCCACCGCGCCGGCCAGGGTGGCGCGGGAGCGCGGCCCGAAGCCGGCCAGGAAGGCCACCCCGGCCCGGGCGGCGGCCTCGCCGACGCCGCGGTGCAGGGCGTGCTCCTCCGGCCCCAGCTCCAGCATGTCGCCCAGCACCGCCAGCGGCCGGCCGCCCTCGGCGCGGGCCAGCTCCGCCAGCGTCCCCAGGGCGGCGCCCATGGAGAGCGGGTTGGCGTTGTAGCAGTCGTCCACCAGGAGGACGCCCAGGCCGAGCCGCTCCAGGCGCAGGCGGCGGCCCACCGGCCGCACCGCGGCCAGCCCCCGCACGATCTCCCGGTCGGTGCAGCCCAGGGCGATGGCGGCGCAGGCGGCGGCGGCGGCGTTGGCGGCGTTGTGGGCCCCCACCAGCGGCAGGGCCACCTCCACCTCGCGCTGGCCGATGCCGAGGACGAAGCGGATCCCCTCCGCGTCCTGGGCCAGGATCTCCAGCACCACCACGTCGCCGCGGCGCTGGCGGCCGGCGGCGAAGGTGAAGAGGCGGCGGCCCGAGGCCTGGGCGCGCTTCAGCATGCGGGGGTCGTCGGCGTTGGCCACCGCCACGCCGCCCGGCGGCAGCGCCTGGTAGAGCTCGGCCTTGGCGTCGGCCACGCCGTCCACCGTGCCCAGCCCCTCCAGGTGGGCGGCAGCGGCGTTGGTGACCACGCCCACCTGCGGCGAGGCGAGCGCGGCCAGCCGCCCGATCTCCCCGGGGTGGTTCATGCCCATCTCGACGACCGCCGCCCGGTGCTCGGCGGTGAGGCCGAGGAGCGTGAGCGGCACGCCCACCTCGTTGTTGAGGTTCCCCTCGGTCTTGAGCACCGGGCCGCGGGTGGCCAGGATGGCGGCCACCATCTCGCGGGTGGTGGTCTTGCCGTTGGAGCCGGTCACGCCCACCACCGGCAGGTCGAAGCGCCGGCGGTGGTGGTGGGCGATGGCCCCCAGGGCGGTGAGGGTGTCGCCGACGAAGAGGCGCGGCAGGCCGCCGGCGTCGGCGTCGGGCTCGGAGACCACCGCGCAGGCGGCGCCGGCCCGGGCCGCCTCGGCCAGGAAGGCGTGGGCGTCGAAGCGCTCGCCGCGGAGGGCCACGAAGGCCGAGCCGGGGGCGATGGTGCGGGTGTCGGTGGAGACGCCCTCCGCGGCGGCGGGCGGCGTGTCGAGCCAGCGCCCGCCGGTGGCGGCGGCCAGCTCCTCGGCGCTGAAGCGGGGTCCGGTCATGCGAGGCCGAGGGCCCGGCGGGCCTCCTCCCGGTCGTCGAAGTGGCGCTTCTCGCTGCCCACGATCTGGTAGTCCTCGTGCCCCTTGCCGGCCAGCAGGACGGCGTCGCCGGGCCGGGCGCAGGCCACCGCCAGCTCGATGGCGGCCCGCCGGTCCGGCTCGACCACGTAGCCCGCCTCGCCGGCCACCGCCTCGGCGACGGAGAGGCGGCGGCGCCCGGCGCGCTCCACGCCGGGGCCGATCTCGGCGAGGATGCGCACCGGATCCTCGGTGCGCGGGTTGTCGCTGGTGACCACGGTGAGGTCGGCGGCCTGGCCGGCGGCGGCCCCCATGAGCGGGCGCTTGCCGCGGTCGCGGTCGCCGCCGCAGCCGAAGACCGCCACCAGCCGGCGCGGGCCGAGGGCGCGCAGCGCCGCCAGGGCGCGGGCCAGGGCGTCGTCGGTGTGGGCGTAGTCCACGAAGACCGGGAAGCCCGGGCCCTCGATCCGCTCCAGGCGCCCCGGCGCGCCGGGGGAGCCGGCCAGGCCCCGCGCCACCGCCTCGGGCGGCACGCCCAGGGCCAGCGCCATCCCGGCGGCGCAGAGGAGGTTCTCCACGTTGTGGAGCCCCACCAGCGGCGAGCGGAGCGAGAGCGGCCCGAGGGGCGTGCGCAGCGCCGCGGCGATGCCGGCCAGGCCGAGGGTGATCTCCTCGGCGCGCAGCGCGTCCTCGGCGCGGGTGCCGTAGCGCCAGACCCGGCGCCCCGGGCCGAGCTGGTCGGCCAGCCGCGCGCCCCAGGGGTCGCGGGCGTTGACCACCGCGGTGCCCTCCGGCGCCAGGTGCTCGGTGAAGAGGCGGCGCTTGGCGGCGAAGTAGCCGTCCATGTCGCCGTGGTAGTCGAGGTGGTCGCGCGTCAGGTTGGTGAAGCCGGCCACCGCGAACCGCAGCCCGGCCACGCGCTCCTGCGAGAGGGCGTGGGAGGAGACCTCCATCACGGCGGCCCGGGCCCCGGCCTCGCGCATGGCGGCGAGGAGGGCCTGCACCTCGGTGGACTCCGGCGTGGTGTGCGAGGCGGGGCGCTCGGCGCCGGGCCAGCGGTGGGTGATGGTGCCGAGGACGCCGGTCGGCACGCCGGCCGCGAGGAGGCAGGCCTCCACCAGGTAGCTCACCGTGGTCTTGCCGTTGGTGCCGGTCACCGCCGCCAGCCGGAGCGCGTCGCCGGGGCGGCCGTGCAGCGCCGCGGCCGCCAGCGACATGGCCCGGCGCGCCGAGGGGGCCAGCCAGAGCTGCGCCGGGGCGCACTCGACGGGCCGCTCCGCCACCACCGCCACCGCGCCGCGCCGCGCCGCCTCGGCGGCGAAGGCGTGGCCGTCGGCCCTGGCGCCGGGGAGGGCGAAGAAGACGGCGCCCGGGACGACCTGCCGCGAGTCGCCGGTGACGCGGGCGATCTCGGGGTCGGACCCGATACCGCCGCGCGCGCCCGTCCCAGCCATCACCTCGGAGAGCCGCATGTCGGACAGGATCTCATGCACGGGGCGATCCGGCCAGTTTCCGCCGTCCGCCCGGGGGGTTGCGTTGTGGCGTGGCCGCCGGGACACGGATGGATATCGCGGGGACACACCGGGGTGCAAATGCGGTGCGGCGGAGGGTTGAATGGGCGGCGCCGGCGGGCGGTGCCGGGTGCCGTCATCGAGGCCGCCGGGGCGGGAGCGCTACCCCGCCGGCGCCAGCACCAGCTTCACCCTGGCGCCGCGCTCGACCACGCGCCCCGGCGGCGGGACCTGGCCGGTGACGCGGCCGGAGCCGGTCACCTCGGCGCCGAGGTCGAGGGCCTCCAGGGTGCGGATGGCGGCGCGGACCGGCAGGCCGGAGAGGGCCGGGACCGCCACCCCGCCGGTGGTGCCGGCGGCGCGGCGGGCGGCCAGCTCGACGGGCGGCGCCCCCTCCGGCTCGGCGTCGGCCTCGGCGGCCTGCGCCACCGGCGCGGCGGGCGTGCCCGGCGCGGCGGCGGGCTGGCCCGCGGCGGCGACGGGGCCGGTGGCGGGCGGCGCGGCGTCGGGATCGGGCGGCACCCCCAGCATCTTCAGGGCGTAGCCGGTGATCTCCTTGAAGGGCGGGGCGGCCACCTCGCCGCCGTAGCCGAGCCCGACCCCCTGCGGCTCGTCGATGAACACGCCCACCACCACCCGCGGCGAGACGGCCGGGGCGAAGCCGACGAAGGAGCTGAAGTTGCGGTCGCGGGAGTAGCCGCCGGTGACCGGGTCGGCCTTCTGCGCGGTGCCGGTCTTGCCGGCCACGCGCCAGCCGTCGGGCCGGGCCCGCTTGCCGGTGCCGTCGGGATCCTCGACCACCCCGGCCAGCCACCGCGACATGGTGGCGGCGGCCGCCGGTGAGATGGCGCGGCGCACCGGCTCGGGCCGGGCCTCGTCGAGCACCGCGCCGTCGCCCGGGTCGACCACCCGCCGGACGATGTGCGGCTTCATGATGGTGCCGCCGTTGGCGATGGCGGCCATGGCGGTCACCACCTGGAGGGCGCTGGCGGTCATGCCCTGGCCGAAGCTCTGGGTGGCCAGCGCGATGTCGGCGCGCGGGAAGGGGAGCTGCCCCCGGCGCTCGCCGGGGAGCTCGATGCCGGTGCGCTGGCCGAAGCCGAAGGCGGCCAGCGCCTCGTTGAGCCCCTGCTTGCCGAGGCGGGCGCCGATGCGCGCCGCGCCCACGTTGGAGGAGGCGGCCAGCACCTTGGCCGGCCCGGCCCAGCCGAGGGGCTTGTGGTCGTGGATCTGGTGGCCGCCCACCGTGTAGCCGCTGGAGCAGTCGATGGCGTCGGAGGCCTTGAGCACGCCGCGGTCGAGGGCAGCGGCCATGGTGAAGGTCTTGATGGTGGAGCCGGGCTCGAAGGCGTCGGTGACGGCGCGGTTGCGCAGCGCCCCGTCGGCGGTGGGGGCGTTGGGGTTGACCGGCGGCCAGGAGGCCATGGCCAGCACCTCGCCGGTGCCGGGATCCATGGCCACCGCGATGCCGGAGAGGGCGCGCGAGGCCTTGACGGCGTCGGCCACGGCCCGCTCTGCGGTGAGCTGCAGCCCCTGGTCGAGGGTCAGCTCGACGCGGGCCCCCTCGCGCGTGCGGGTGGGGCTGGGGGCCTCGGAGAGCACCAGGCGGCCGTTGCCGTCGCGCAGCGAGGGCACCTTGGCCGGCTCGCCGCGCAGCACCTCGTCGAGAGCCAGCTCCACGCCGTCGAGGCCGGCCCCCTCGTCGCCCACCACGCCGATGACCTGCCCGGCCAGGGTGAGCTTGGGGTAGTAGCGCCGCGTCTCGGCCACCAACTGCACGCCCGGCAGCTCGAGCCGGCGCACCGCCGCCGCCTCGCCGGGGGAGATGCGCCGCTTCACCCAGACGAAGCGCGAGCCGCGCTCCACCTTGCGGGAGAGGGCGCGGGCGTCGAGGCCGAGGACCTTGGCGAGGCGCTGCAGGGCCTGCCCCGGCGCGTCGGACTTCCGCTGCAGCTCCTCGGGATCCACGAAGATCGACTCGGCGTCGGCCGAGGAGGCGAGCTGCGCGCCGGTGCGGTCGGTGATGACGCCGCGGCGCGGCTTCATCACCACCTGGCGCACGTACTGGTCGCGGGCCTCGGAGGAGAGGCGCTCGCGCTGCACCACCTGCAGCTGCACGGCGCGCCAGGCCACCGCCAGGAAGCCGGCCACCAGCAGGGCGGCCACCACGCCGATGCGGATGGCGATCCAGCGTGCGGCCTTGGGGTCGACGCCGGGGCGCACCGCCTACTCCGCCCCGACCGCGGGCCCGCGCAGCGCCACCTGCTGCGGCGCCGGCGGCACCACCGCCGGTGCGGCGGGCCGGGCCGGGACCGCGCCCGGCGAGGCGGCCAGAGCCGCCCCGCCGGCGCCCGCCGCCGCCCGCCCAGCAAGAGGCTCCGCCGGCTCGGACCGGTGACCAACCCCGTCCACGCCCGCCCTACCCGCGGCCAGCCGCGGGCCTGCCGCCAACACCGTGCCCGGCGCCGGCGGAGCCATCCCGAGACGCGTCCGCGCGAACCGCTCCAGCGCCGCGGGAGACCGCAGGGTCTCGACCTCGATGCGCAGGCGGTCGTGCTCGGACGTGAGCCGCGCGTGGGCCCGCTGCTGCTCGCCGAGCTCGTAGGCGGCGGCGAGGGCGCGGGTGCGCGACCAGATGAAGCCGACGGCGAGGGCGGCGCAGAGCACCACCCCGCCGGCGATGCGGAGGACCGGGGCGGCCACCGAGGGGCCGCGCGGGCGGGAGGGGCGCCTCACCGGAGCCGCTCCACCACCCGCAGCTTCGCGCTGCGGGCGCGCGGGTTGCGGGCCACCTCGTCCTCCTGCGCCACCACCGCCTTGCGGGTCACCGCCTTGAAGCTGGCGGCGGCGCCGCAGCCGCAGACCGGCATGCCGGGCGGGCAGACGCAGGCGTTGCAGAGGTCGCGGAACCGCTCCTTCACGGCCCGGTCCTCCAGGCTGTGGAACGAGATGGCGCCGGCGCGGCCGCCCGGCCGCATCAGGGCCGGCAGGGCCTCCAGCCAGGCCGCCAGCGAGCCGAGCTCGTCGTTGACGGCGATGCGCAGCGCCTGGAAGGTGCGGGTGGCCGGGTGGATGCGCGGCGGCCAGGCCTTGCGCGGGATGGCGGCGGCCACCACCTCGGCGAGCTGGGCCGTGTCGGCGAGGCCGCCGGCCTCCACCGCCCGCTTGATGGCGCGGGCCACCGGCCGGGCGTAGCGCTCCTCGCCGTACTCGTGGATGATCCGCGCCAGCTCCCGCTCGTCGACGCGGGCCAGCAGCTCGGCCAGGGTCTGGCCCTCCGGCCCCATGCGCATGTCGAGGGGGCCGCCCTCGCGGAAGGAGAAGCCGCGGGTCGCGTCGTCCAGCTGGGGCGACGAGACGCCCAGGTCCACCAGGGCGCCGTCCACGCCGCCGACGCCGAGCGCCGCCAGCACGTTCTTGGCGTCGCGGAAGTCGCCGCGCACCGCGCGGAAGGCCTCGCCGTAGCGGGCCAGGCGGGCGGTGGCGGCGGCGAGCGCGCGCGGGTCCTTGTCCATGCCGATCACCTGCGCACCTGCTTCCAGGAAGAGGGCCGTGTGGCCGCCGCCGCCGAGGGTGCCGTCGAGGAAGAGGAGGCCCGGCCCCGGACGGAGCAGCTCCACGACCTCGCGCGCCAGCACCGGCTCATGGCGGAAGTCCTCGCTCACGCGGCCTGGATGGCCTCGTCCACGTCGCGGAACATCTCGAGGTGGCCGCCGGCGCCGCCGGCGTTGACGAGGTCGCGCACGTAGCGGGTCGCCCCGGCGGCGCGGAGGCCGGGGATGCTCTTGAGGAGCGTGGCCCCGGCGTAGTGGAGGTGCGTCACCTTCTTCAGGTCGATGACCACCATGCGTCCCATGTCGCGCATCTGCGCCGCCACCCGCGCGATGGAGGCCAGCTCCTCGCGCGAGAGATCGCCGATGCCGCGGATGACCGTCACCGTGTCCTCGTGCCTCGTCTCGTACATGCCGCCTCCCGCCGCCCTGCCTCGCCCGCTGCGCCTACCGCCCCTGGAAGAAGTCCCAGCGCTGATCCGCCGGGAGGTCCTGCTCCATCTGGGCCTCGTGGGCCGCCTTGTCGAAGAGGAGCAGGTAGGAACCCATGCCGACCCAGACCACGTCCTTCTGCAGGCCGGCGAAGGCCCGCAGGTCCGGCGGCACCAGCACGCGGCCGCTCTGGTCGAGGTCCACGTGGTGTGCCGTCGAGAAGAACTTGAAGACGTTGCGCTGCGCCACGCCGTCGAAGGGCGAGGCGCTGCCGACGTTGGCCGCCGCCTTGTTGAAGACCGACTCGGGGAGCGCCAGCACGGCGCGCGACTCCGGGTTGCGCATCAGCACGATGCGGGCCTCGTTGTCGGCGGCCAGCCCCTCGCGCAGCCTCGCCGGGAGCGCCGTGCGCCCCTTGGTGTCGATGGTGTGCGTGAAGGTTCCGAAGAGCACGGCTGGCCGATCCTGGCGCGGTGATCCACTTCCTGCCACTTTTCGCCACCGCGCGACCGGATCTAGGGGGATCCAGCCGGGGAAGTCAACGGAGCCCGGGCGAGGCCTGATCCTGGGCCTGGGGATCCGTTCAGGCGCCCGCCACCCCTTGCGTGTGCGCGTTGTCCCACACGCAAGGATATCGCTGCCCGGCGCGACCCGAACGGTGGGGACGGGAGGTCGGATCACCGCCCGGGGTGCCACCCAGGGAGCGGTGCCCGGCACACCGAAATCGCGGTGACCGGCGGCCCGGGCGCGGCCCGAGCCGCGTCGATCCGGGCGGTTGCGGCTGGCCGCGGGCTTGCTCTCCCCATCCCCGCCCGGGCCACGGCCCGGAGGAAGGAAGGACGGCGATGACGATCAGGGCTTCGGCGACGGGCAGCGGGGTAGCGGCGTGAGCGAGCTTCGCGTGGTGCAGCGGCTCGACGGGCGCCCGCTGCGCGCCCAGGGGATCCACCCGGTGGAGCAGGTGATGGCGGCGCTGCAGGCGCTCGGGCCGGGCGAGGCCTTCCAGTTCGTCTCGCCCCACGCCCCGGGGCCGCTGCTGGAGCGGATCGCCGGCCGCTTCGAGGCCCGCGTCGAGGAGGTGGGCCCGGAGGAGTTCGTCACCACCTTCTGGCGGAAGGCGCCGTGAGGCGTCGCCCCCGGGGCCTGCCCGCCGCCTTCCCGTGGGCGGCGCTCCTCGCCCTCGCCGCGGCGACGCCGGCGGCCGCGCGCGCCGAGCCGGCCGCCGCCTGCCACTGCTTCCAGGACCGCACCTGGGAGCCCGACCGCCCCGGCGCCGCCGACGGCTACGCCCTCGCCACGGCGCGCTCCTCGCTCCTCTCGGCGGCCTTCGGCGTGCCGAAGCGCGCGCTGGTGGCGGCGGTGATGGGCGGCACGCCCGCCGAGGACCTCTGGATCGCCCGCTGGGCCGGCGCGCGGCTGGGGCGCGATCCGGACCAGCTGCTCTCGGCGCGGCGCGCCCTGGGGAGCTGGCGCCAGGCCATCGGCGACGGGGCGGCGGCGCTCCCGCCGGCCTTCGCGGGCCCGCTGCGCGCCGGCGCCGACCCGGTGGCGCTCTGCGGCGTGGCGGTGGACGACGTGCTGGTCTCCCGCCTCGGCCTCGGCAGCGGCGCGGTGGCGGCCCTGCGGGCCGGCGGCGCCACCTCCGAGCAGGTGGTGCTGGCCGCCGTGCTGCAGCTCCACCTCCGGGCGCCGGCCGGGCCGCTCCTCGCCGAGGTACGCGCCGGCCGCAGCACCTGGGGCCAGGTGCTCCACGACGCCGGGCTCGAGCCGAAGGGGCTCGACGGCGTGGTGCGCGCGCTGGTGCGCTGAGCCCCGCTCCGCCGTGCCGCGCGCGCCGGGCCTGGCGAGGGTGTACGGTGACGCCGTGACGCCGACCCCCCGCATCCGCGCCTCCCACTGCAAGGGGACGCTGCGCGCCATCCAGGCGGTGGCGCCGGGCGCCGCCGGGCGCGTGCTGGCGGGGCTGCCGCGGCCGGTGCGTGAGGGGCTGGCCGGGGCCACCGGCGTGGACTTCCTCCCGGCCGCCTGGGACGTGGCGCTGGTGGACGCCATCGAGGAGGCGGTCGATCCGGCCACGGCGCGGCGCATCTACCGCACCACCATGGTGGACGCGCTGGGCGGGCCGCTCCTCGGCAGCCTGGTGGCCGGCGCCCTGCAGCTCTTCGGCGCCTCGCCGGGCGGCCTCTACCGCTGGGCCGGCCGGGGCTTCGGCCACGTCTGTCAGGGGTGCGGCGCGCTGACGCTGCGGGAGGTCGGGGAGCGGAGCGCCGTCCTCTCCCTCGACGGCATGCCGCCCGAGCTGGCCACGCCGCGCTACCTCGCGGCCATCGGCGCCACGCTGGAGGCGGTGCTCGACGTCTGCCGGGCCGACGGCGCGGTGGCCACCGCGCCGCGCGCCGACGGGGCGCGCTTCGAGGTGCGCTGGGAGCCGCGGCGCGGCTGATCACGCCCGGTCCCGGCACACCCGGTGACACCCGCCCACACCGGCGCCGCCCAGGCCCGGTGACACGCGAACATGGCGCAGGCGCACCCGTCGTGTCGGCGGCTCGCCGCGGGCGGACCGCGCTATGGTCGCTTCACTCGGGGAGAGGGGTGACGCATGGACCTGGCCCAGTGGCTGGTGGGCTTCCGCGCGCTGCACGACAAGGCCCGGCAGGGCCCGCTGACCGGCGTGGACGCCCAGGCG
>WBZM01000767.1_pt1 | contig 39396 bp, 41 predicted proteins | sample 5204271 | NCBI WGS metagenome assembly WBZM01 (sample SAMN12344346, study PRJNA552823) | activated sludge metagenome | biome: Activated sludge suspended growth; feature: Nitrification reactor; material: Wastewater; isolation source: activated sludge from nitrification reactor of wastewater... | reverse complement strand
CATCAGGGCGCGTGCGTCCTCCGCACAGCCGGCATCGGCTGCCACGCCCGTGCCGCAGAACAGTTGAGGGATCGCGCATGAACCGGTTTCTCTGGCCGTTGATCGGCTTCGTCGTCCTCGTCGTCCTGCTCGCCGTCGGCCTCAACCTGAACCCGCGCGACGTGCCCTCGCCGCTCGTCGGCAAGCCGGCACCGGCGTTCTCGCTGGCGCGCCTGGATGCACCGGAGCAGCAGTTCTCGCCGCAGGAAATGCTTGGCAAGGCCTGGCTGCTCAACGTCTGGGCATCATGGTGCGTCTCCTGCCGGCAGGAGCACCCGCTCCTCGTCGACCTGGCGAAGCGCCAGACTGTGCCGCTGATCGGCCTCAACTACAAGGAAGTGCGCGGCGACGGAGCGATCGACAGCAGCAGGCTCGACGCCGCCGCCGAGAAGCGGATGGTCATCGAGCGCGCTGGCGGCTGGCTGGCCCGGCATGGCGATCCGTACACCCTTTCCGTGCTCGACATCGACGGCCGCGTCGGTATCGACTACGGCGTCTATGGCGTCCCCGAAACCTACGTCATCGACAAGGCCGGCATTATCCGCATGAAACACACCGGCCCGGTGACGCCGGACATCCTCGCCGGCAAGATCCTGCCGCTGCTCGCCGAGCTGAACCGATGAGCCGCTGGCTGCTCATCGTATTCCTGCTCCTCACCGCCATCGCCGGCAGCCGCCTGCAGGCCCGGGAGGCGGCACCGCTCGCCGCCGACGAGGCGACCGAGAAGCGCCTGGTGGCGATCTCCTCCGAGTTGCGCTGCCTCGTCTGCCAGAACGAGTCGCTGTCCGGATCGAACGCCGAACTGGCCAACGACCTGCGCCGCGAGATCCGCAGCCTGATCCGTGACGGCCGCAGCGACGCCGAGATCATGGAGTTCATGGTCAGCCGCTACGGCGATTTCGTCCGTTACCGGCCGCCCCTGAAGGGGACGACGCTGCTGCTCTGGTTTGGTCCCGGCCTGCTCTTCGTCGCTGCCCTGGGCGCGCTTCTGCTCCACCTGCGGCGGCGCGAGCGCGCACTCCGCAAGCAGCGCCCGCTGAACGCCGACGAGACGCGGCGTGCCGAGGCGCTGCTGCACGATCCGGACGCGCCGCCACGGCCATGACTTCTGCCGACCGGGCCGCAGGTGCCCAGCATCGCCTCATTCCACCGCCACCGGCCAGCTTCCAGTCTGCGGCCAGGGAAGACGCCGCATGACTCCCGCCCGCAGCGGTCCCGACTAGGACGAGCATGACTGCCTTCATCATCGTTGCGGCGCTGCTGCTCGCCGCCGCACTGGCCATCCTGCTGCTGCCGCTGTGGCGGTCGGCGCCACCGGCCGCCGGCGCCGACCGGCGCGAAACCCATCTGGCGATCTTCCGCGACCAGCTCGCCGAACTCGAACGCGAGCGGGACGAAGGCACGCTCGGCGCCGCCGAGGCGGCGCAGGCGCGCAGCGAGCTGCAGCGCCGCCTGCTCGACGAAGTGGAGACGCAGCCGGCCGCACCGCTCAGCCAAGGCGGTGGCCGGCGCACGGCGCTGTTCCTCCTCCTTGTCATCCCGCTGGCCGCTGCTGCCGGCTATGCGCTGCTCGGCAACCCGGGCGCTCTCGACCCTCTGCAACGACAGGCGCGCATCGCTCCCGAGCAGATCGACGCGATGATCGGCGGGCTGGTCGAAAGACTGAAGAAGAACCCGGAAGACGGCAAGGGCTGGGTCATGCTGGCGCGCTCGTACAAGGTCCTCGAGCGTTACCCCGAGGCGGCCGACGCCTACGCCCGTGCCGGCAGCGTCGTCGACCAGGATGCCGGCCTGCTCGCCGACTACGCGGAGGTGCTCAGCCAGGTGCATGGCGGCAGCCTGCAGGGCAAGGCGGGCGAACTGATCAAGCGGGCACTGGAGATCGACCCGAACGAAGCACAGGCGCTGCTGCTCGCCGGCGCGGCAGCCCGGGAACGGCAGGATTTCGCCGCTGCCGCCGACTACTGGTCACGCCTCCTGTCGCAGCTCGAACCCGGCAGCGACGAGGCAAAGACGGTCGCCGCGGCGATCGGCGAGGCACGAGACATCGCCGCCGCCCGAACCGCTGGCGGCACAACGGCGACGAAGGGCGGCCGCGGCTCCGGCCAGGTCGCCGGCGAGGTGGCGCTGAGCGGCAAGCTGGCCGGCCGCGCGCGGCCGGACGACGTCGTATTCGTCTTCGCCCGCGCCGAGGACGGGTCGCGCATGCCGCTGGCGGCGATGCGCGCGACGGTCGCCGACCTGCCACTCGACTTCCGTCTCGACGACTCGATGGCACTCGCCGGTGGCCGGAAGATCTCCGACTTCCCCAGCGTCAGCGTCGAAGCGCGGATCACCCGCGCCGGCGGCACCAGCACTTCGTCCGGCGACCTTTTCGGCCGCATCACCGGCGTCAAGCCGGGCAACCGCAAGCTGCGCCTGATCATCGACCAGGTGCAGCCGTGAGCGAACGCTCACCTGCCTGTCGGTCCGGCAAGGAGCAGCGGTGGCGGCGCACCGGCCGCACCGCCGGAGTCCGTCCCTGGCGGACCGAACGCGGCGGACCGACAAGGGCTGCCGTCAGTGGTCTTCCGCCCGCGCGCGTCGCCCGCTTCATGGCAGCCGATGCAGCGCACCATCGCCGCATTTGTTAGCACAGATCAAACCGCGGCCACCGGCCCATCCGCTAGACTTCGCGCAGCCTCGGCAAGCCGACCGACGGCCTGACAATGACAGGGAGGTAACAGCGTGACCGATGACAGCTCCGGGTTCTGGGCCCGCCTCAAACGCCCGAGTACGAAGTACTCGCTGCTGGCGCTGCTGTCGGTCGGCTTCGTTGCCGGCGTCTTCTTCTGGGGTGGCTTCAACACGGCGATGGAAGCCACCAACACGCTCGAGTTCTGCATCGGTTGTCACGAGATGAAGGACAACGTGTACCAAGAGTACAAGAAGACGATCCACTACAGCAACCGCACCGGCGTCCGCGCCTACTGCTCCGACTGCCACGTGCCGAAGGACTGGGGGCACAAGATGATGCGCAAGATCGCCGCCAGCAAGGAACTGTACGGCAAGGTCATGGGCACCATTTCGACGCCCGAGAAGTTCGACGCCAAGCGCCTCGAACTGGCGACCAACGAGTGGAACCGGATGAAGGCGAGCGACTCGCGCGAATGCCGCAACTGCCACTCATTCTCGGCGATGGACATCGAGAAACAGAAGGCGCGTGCTTCCAAGATGCACAAGATAGGTCAGGAAGACAAGAAGACCTGTATCGACTGCCACAAGGGAATCGCGCACTCGAAACCGAAGAACATGCCGGAAGAGGACGACGAGTAGCCCCCTTCGCCACAAACCCCTTTGCCCCAGGCGCGGCCATCGACGTTCGATCGACGTCGCGTGGCCGCTGACACGTACCAACCGCATCAACCCTTGAGTGGAGTCCGAAATGAAAAGAACGAGCGTTTCCCTGGCCCTCTTCGGCGCCCTGCTGGCTCTCGGTCCGCAGCTCGCACAGGCTGCTGCTCCCGACTGGAGCAAGGTTCCCAAGCGCGACATTCAAGTGTTCCACGCCGGCGTGACGCCGATCGAATGGATCATGAAGAAATCCGACCACAGCGGGCGGACCGGCCTCAACAAGGGCGAGAGCTGCGTCGGCTGCCATGAGGAAAAGGGCGGCCTCAACTTCGACATGAAGCGCCTTGCCGGCAAGGATCTCGAGCCCAAGGGCGCGCCGAAGACGATGAATTTCCCGGTCGCCGTGCAGACCGCCTACGACAAGGACAACCTCTACGTCCGTCTGACTTTCAAGGCGCCAGGTGGCGGCGTCGACCCGGCCGACAAGGAGAACGAGGTCAAGGCGACGGTCCTCTTCGCCAACGACAAGGTCACCCAGGGTGCGCAGGTCGGTTGCTGGGCCACCTGCCACAGCGACGCACGGACGATGCCTGGCGCCGACGACAAGAAGGCCAAGTACACCAAGGACGGCGCCTACGAGCTGATGCAGTGGAAGAGCGCCAAGGGTGCCAAGGCGGCTGACGGATCGGTGACCGACAAGCGCAACATGGAGGGCGGCAGCGCCGGCGTCAAGGCCGAGGGCAGCAAGAGCGGTGACACCTACACCGTCACCTTCACCCGCAAGCTGAACGGCACCCTCGCCGAAGGCAAGGCGACGCCGATCGGCGTCGCCATCCACAGCGACCACGCGATCGGCCGCTTCCACCACGTGTCGATGGGTTACACGCTCGGCGTCGGCGCCGACGGCGACATCAAGGCCGCCAAGCAGTAAGCGCAGGGCGACGGGCCGGGAGCCTGCGGCGCGACGGCGACCCGGGACCGCCGGCAGGGCGATTCAGGGCTGCTGCCGGCGCCGTCCGACCCAGCCAAACAGCCCCAGCCCGCCCGCCAGCAGCGCCGCGGTGGACGGCTCGGGAATCGCCGAGATCTCGAGCAGTGGCCGCAGCCCGGCGTCAGCCCACGCGGACGAGGCGTAGAGCGAGGCGAGCGGCTTGCCGGAAGCAGCGATGACGATATCGGGCTGGCGCAGCTCGACACCGAAGTTGCTCGCCGGGTCGGCGAGCCAGTCGCGAACCAGCGCCGTGACGTCGAAGGAGACCCACTGGTTCACGCCATCCTGCGTCACCGAACTCAGCGCCCCCGATACCGCCGGCTGCGTCTCCCAGGTGACGCCGGTCTCGCTCCAGTTCTCGGTGACGCGGTGCAGGTCGGTGCTGATCGGCTGCGCCGGTGTCGGATTGTCGAACGGCGGCAGACCGGGCAGCGCGAAGAGCCTGAGGCTGGCGCTGACGACCTGCCCGGCGGTGATTCCGACGCCGCTTGGATCGAAGCGCAGCAGCGAGCGCGTGTCATGCGCCCGGCTCTCGCCTTGCGCACCGATCAGCGGCACGGTGTTGCTGCTGCCCAGGAAGTTGCCGAAGGGCACCGCCGGCAGGGGCACCAGGCTGTTCAGCGTCTGGCTGTCGAGGTTGGTGACGCGCGCGGCGCTGGCGATGCCGAAGGCACCGGGAATCGCGAACTCGTAGACGAAGACATCCTGGCTGGCCGCCTCATCGGGCTGCAGCGTCAGGGTCGTTGCCGCCTGCGCCGGCTGTGCGAGCGCGGCGAGGAGCAGGAGTGCGGCGATTGAGGTGGCTTTCGCCGGGACTGTGTGCGACATGGCTGGATCCTCCGTTTGGTCTGTAGGCCGGCGACGACGCCCCGTGCGTGGCCGCTGCACCGCTTGATACGCAGGCAGCCGGCGTCCGGATGCGGGCCGCCGCCTAAGCGAACGAGGACGGACCGTCCAGCGCGAAGCGACTGCATCACGCTGCGACGCTGCGCTGCGGATGAAAAAAAACGGCAGTTGTGGCACCATCGCAGTCGCCCGGACTGATCCGGGCGGGAGTCTCCGGGTGCCGCCGAGCACGCATCGGCGGAGAATCGGGAAGGCGGTGCGAATCCGCCACGTGCCCAGCGCTGTGAGGAGGACGGGCGATGCATTGGCCACTGACGCGAGTCGGGAAGGCGCATCGGACGGGTGAATCCAAGTCAGAAGACCGGCCGGGAGACGAGCAGGTACTGCCCGGCCAGGCAGCGACAGTTCTTCCAGAAGGGGAATCGATGGAAAACCCGGGTGCGCCGTTGGCGCATGCCTTCTCCGACGCCGACCGCTCAGCGGTGTACCAGGCGATCTACAGCCGCCGCGACGTGCGCGGCCAGTTTCTCCCCGACCCGGTCGCCGACGACGTCCTCGGCCGCGTGCTGCTGGCCGCTCACCACGCGCCGTCGGTCGGTTTCATGCAGCCGTGGAACTTCCTCGTCGTCCGCTCGCCTGCGGTCAAACAGCGCGTCCATGATGTCTTCTGCGCCGCCAACGCCGAAGCCGAGCGCCTCTTCCCCGACGACAAGCGCGCACTCTACAGCCGCATGAAGCTGCAGGGAATCCTCGAATCGCCGATCAACCTCTGCGTCACCTGCGACCGCTCGCGCAGTGGACCGGTCGTCCTCGGCCGCACGCACATGCTGAGCATGGACCTCTACAGCAGCGTCTGCGCGGTGCAGAACCTGTGGCTCGCCGCCCGTGCCGAAGGACTCGGAGTCGGCTGGGTGAGCATCTTCCACCAGCAGGCGCTGCAGGATGCACTGGCGATGCCGCACGACATCGTGCCGATCGCCTACCTGTGCATCGGCTGGGTCAGCCACTTCAACGACCGGCCGGAGCTCGAGAAATCCGGCTGGCTGCCGCGCCTGCCGCTCGCCGACCTGCTCTACTACGAGCAATGGGGCGTCACCCGGACGCCGCCGGCGGAAGCGCTGACGGCAACCGTGAGCAGCCTGCAGGACGAACTGCAGCGGCTGCACATGCAGCCGGCATGAGCCGCCAGCGTACCCGGCGGCAACGCCGCTGCCTGACCGCCATCCTGAGCGCTGGCGGCGCGCATGCTTGAGCACGGCGGCCGCCTGCGCGCCGCGGCGGCGCACTATGGGATTCCGACCGGCGAGTGGCTCGACCTGTCCACCGGCATCAATCCCGACCCCTGGCCGGTGCCGCCACTGCCGGCGAGTGCCTGGCAGCGCCTGCCGGAAGACGACGACGGCCTCGAAGCCGCCGCCGCCAGCCTCTACGGAAGCCCCGGCCTGCTGCCGGTCGCCGGCTCGCAGGCGGCGATCCAGCTCCTGCCGGCACTGCTGCCGCGCGCTGCCGTCGCCTGCGTCGCACCGCTCTACGCCGAGCACCCGCACTGCTGGCAGAAAGCGGGCCACCACGTGCGACTGATCGAGGGCAGCCTGTCACGCGCACTCGCCGCCGCCACCCCCTACGTCCTGCTGTGCAATCCGAACAATCCGACCGCCAGCGCCCACACGCGCGCCGCCCTGCTGCACGCGGCCGACGAACTGCAGCGTCGCGGCGGCTGGCTGATCGTCGACGAGGCCTTCATCGACCCGACGCCCGCCGACAGCGTCGCCGATCTCGCCGGCACGCCAGCGGCGCCGCGGCTGATCGTACTGCGCTCGCTCGGCAAGTTCTTCGGCCTCGCCGGCGCGCGCGTCGGCTTCGTCCTCGCCGCCCCGGAACTGCTGCAGCGAATGCGCGCCGAACTCGGCCCGTGGACGGTTTCCGGCCCGGCGAGGAGCGTCGCGCGCCAAGCACTCGCCGACCTCGACTGGCAACGGACCGCACGCCACCGCCTGCTCGCCGCCGGCGAGCGCCTGCACGCCCTGCTCGCCACGCACGGCGAAGTCCGCGGCACGGCGCTCTTCGCCACGCTGCGCCGCGCCGACGGCGCGCAGCTCCATGACCATCTGGCACGGCGCGGCATCCTGACACGTCTGTTCGCCGCGCACGGCCTGTTGCGCCTCGGACTGCCGGCCGGCGAGGACGACTGGCAGCGGCTGCGCGTCGCCCTGCAGTCGTTGCCGCAGCAAGCCGCCATGACCCAGCCGGGAGCACTGCATGCCGACGCATGAGGAGCGCATGCAGAAGAAGCAGGCGGTGGTGCACGCCCGCATCGAATCGGCACGGCAGGAGCGCGGCATCCTGCTGCTCAACACGGGCAACGGCAAGGGCAAGTCGAGTGCTGCCTTCGGCGTCCTCGCGCGCGCGCTCGGGCACGGCCTGCGCGCCGCCGTCGTCCAGTTCGTCAAGGGCCGTTCGGACACCGGCGAGGAGGCCTTCTTCCGCGGCCACGCCAGCGTGGCTTGGCACGTCGGCGGCGAGGGCTTCACCTGGGAGACGCAGGATCGCGAGCGCGACGCGCGTGCCGCCGCCGCCGCCTGGCAGGTCGCCTGCGGCCACCTCGCCGACCCGGCGATCGACCTCGTCATCCTCGACGAGCTGACCTACGCCTTCAAGTACGACTGGCTGCCGCTGCCGGAAGTGATCGCCGCGCTGCAGGCAAGGCCGCCACTGCAGCACGCGATCGTCACCGGCCGCGGCGCGCCGCCGGCGCTGCGCGAGATCGCCGACACGGTGACCGAGATGAACATGGAGAAGCATGCCTTCCGCGCGGGAGTCCGGGCGATGCCGGGGGTCGAGTACTAGGGTGCCAGCGGGAACATGTCCCGCTGCAGCGGCCGCCGCTCCTCGTCGGGGGTGCGCAGCCAGAGGGTCTCGTGGTTGAGCCCCAGTTCATTGTTTGCCACGTCCAGCCCAATCTCCAGCTCGTACCGTACCAGCGTATGGCGAAGCTTGTCCTCGGCCAGGCGCAGACGAACGTCAGCGGGTATGGGTGCCTCGACAGCAAGCTGGAACGCGGCTCGTTGCCGCGAGTCCTCGCCCGGCCCCTGCCAGATCAATTGGTGAAAGCTGGCCTGCATTCCTCGCGTCGTCATGGTGCCAGAGCGCGCGGGATCGCTTCTCGGAATGCCCCGTTTGCGGCTTTCCGATCCTCTCATCGTGCAGCATGCACCACCCAGCCGTCGGTTGGGCTGATCAACACAGCCCAACCGGCTGTAGAAAATCCCGTCGATCCGGGCGCCACAAGGCCCCAGACAGCCCTGGTCGTGTCGCGCTGAAGCTGCTCCTGCAGCGATGACACGTCGTACGGCCGTGCTGGACCTCGCCTTGGTCTTCTCGCGCCGCGGTGTAAGGACTCGCCGCCGCTGGCCGACGAAGCCGTATCGACCCTCGTGGAAACCCGCATGCCGCCGTCCGTCGCCTTCGCTCTGCTGCTCCTCGCCGCCCTCGCTCGCGCGGCTGCCGCGTACGCCGCCCCGCCGGCTGCCTGCGAGCGCAGCAGCCCACCGCATACGGTGGCGCTGGTCGAGCTGTACACGTCGGAGGGCTGCAGCAGTTGTCCGCCGGCCGACCGCTGGCTGAGCGGACTGACGGCGCGTTACGCCCCCGACCGGATCGTTCCGTTGTCGCTGCACGTGGACTACTGGGACTACATCGGCTGGCAGGACCCCTATGCGCAGCGGCAGTTCGGCGAACGGCAGCGCGACCTAAGCCGCTTCGCCACCAGTCCGGCGATCTACACCCCGGAGGTCTTCGTCGGCATGCGCGAGCTGCGCAACTGGCGCGATCCACTGACTTTCGACCGGCGCCTGCAGGAGATCAACCGGCAACCAGCAGGCGCCCAGATCCGGCTCGCCATGCGCGGCGTCGCGGCACGCTCGCTCGAGGCGACGGCGAGCTTCATCCTGGCCGACGGGGCGACCGGGCGCAGCGGACTGCAGGGCATCCTGGTGCTGTATGAAGACGGCCTGAGTTCGTCCGTGCAGCGCGGAGAGAACCGCGGCGTGCTGCTGCAGCACGATCGCGTCGTCCGCTTCTGGTCAGCGCCGCTGCCACTGCGACCGGGACAAGCCGCGCAGTCGCTGCGCCAGACGTTGCCGCTCGCCGCCGACTGGAATCCTGCCCGCCTCGGGCTCGCCGCCTTTGTCCAGGATGTACGCAGCGGCGAGGTGCTGCAGGCCGTATCGCTGCCCGCCTGCAGCGCGCTCTGCGGCACCCCGGAAATCGGCAATTCGCCTTGCAATCCCGCTAACGGAGTGTAAACTGTCCGGAAAAGGAGTTTCCGGATGAACCTTGCCTATGCCTACCCCGCCAGCCGCTTCGAGCCGGCGGCTCTTGTCGATCTCAATTCGCGCGCCGAGCGCGAGCGTCTGTCGAAATCGGCGCTGCAGGGCTTCTTCAATCTGGCCGCTGCCTGGCGGCTGCGCGACGAAGACGCGCGCGAGCTGCTCGGCGGCCTGTCGAGCAGTGCCTTCTACGAGTGGAAGAAGAACCCCGACCGGCTGCTCGAAGTCGATCGGATCACCCGCATCTCCTACCTGATCGGCATCTACAAGGCCCTGCACATTCTCTACGGCGACAAGCTGGCCGACGAGTGGGTCAGCCTGCCGAACAGCAACCGGATTTTCGCCGGCCGCTCGCCGCTCGCTTTCATGCTGGGCGGCGGTCTGCTGGCGATGCAGACCGTTCGCAAACTGCTCGAAGCGCGGCGCGGCGGCCTGTGAACCCGCCCGAGCCGCGCCTGTCGCGCCTGCGCCAAAGCGATACGGTACGGCTGATTCCTTCGCGCTTTGCCGAGCGCGAGGATTCGGTGCTGAGCGCAATCGCCGACAACCTCGACCACCTGCGCGACCTGTTCGAACTCGACAACGCCAGCAACGAACGACTGATCGGCGAGCGTGGCGGGCTGCCGGGAATCGGCGTCGACGAACTGGTTTTCGGCGTGCCGAACTTCCGCATCGTCAATGCCGCCTTCACCTACCCTCGCCCGGAAGGCAGCCGCTTCAACGACGGCGAGCGTGGCGCCTGGTATTGCGCCTTCGAACTGGAAACGGCACTCGCCGAGATCATCTTCCACAAGACCGTCGAGTACGAGGAAATCGGCCGCTTCGACGACAGCGTCGACTACCAGGAACTGCTCGCCGACTTCAGCGGCGAGTTCCACGACTTGCGCGACGCGCAGACCTTTGCCGCCTGCCTCGACCCCAGCAGCTATGTCGCCGCGCAGGGTCTCGCGGCACGCCTGCTCGACGCCGGCTCGCTGGGAATCATCTACCCCAGCGTGCGCCGCGCCGGCGGGACCAACCTCGCCTGCTTCCGGCCGGCGCTGGTCGGCAATCCTCGCCGCGCCGCATCGTTTCGCCTGACCTGGACGGGCAACTGGCAACCCCGGGTGGAGAGACTCGACCACCAGGAAACAGGAGGCTCGTGAAGCGATCGACGGGACAGCGCAACCCGGCCCCACCGCCGTGATGACCGCTCCCGCGCCAGCATCCACTGGCGCAGCCGGATACGGGACGTCTCCACGTTTGGGGCGCGCGCGCACGACCGCGAACCATTTCGTTGCGATGTAAGCCAATCGACGATGAAACCCGTTCGTTCGCCTTGGGAATCAACAGGTCTGCGCTCCTGGTCTCCTCAAGAGGCCAGAGGCAGACGCCGGCACTATGGCGAACCGGAAGTACGCTGGCCGACGAGGCGACGATGCAGCAGCAGCCCGCCGAGCACGACGAGACCGCCCAGCATCACCAGCAGCGAGACGTGCACCGCCGCCTGGCTCGCCGCGTAGGCGACGCTCGACCACGCCAGCCAGGCGCACGCGGCGCAGAACACGATGGGCGTCAGCGGGTAGAGCGGCACGCGGAAGGGCCGCTCGGTCCCGGGCTGGCGCCGGCGCAGCCGGAAGACGGCCAGCCCGACCATGAACAGGAAGGCCCAGAAGACCGGCGCCGTGAACTCCACCATCGCCGCAAAGCCATCGGCCTGGAAGGTGCCGAAGACGACCAGTGCCAAGCTGATGGCCGCCTGCACGACATAGGCGTTCACCGGCGCGACCCGCCCGGCAGGCCAGCGGCCCAGGCGGCGCAGCGGCGCCCAGTCGCGGCCGAGCGCGTAGTTGCCGCGGGCGCCGACGATCATCGTCGAATGGATGCTGGTCAGCGCGCCAAGCCCGACGAGCACGCCGAGCAGGCGCTCGCCCCAGGCGCCGAAATGCAGACCGAGCACCTCGGCACCGGCAGCCTTGCTGGCGGCAAGCCGGCTGAGGCCGAGCCCGTGCAGCAGTGCGAGATTGGCGAGCAGGTAGAGGGCGGTGATGAGGCTCAGGCTGATCATCAGTACCGGGGCGACGGCGCGGGCGCCGCCGTGCATTTCGGCTGAGAGGTAGGCGGCCTCGTTCCAGCCGCCGAAGGTGAGCAGCACGAAGACCATTGCCAGGCCGAGCATGCCGGCCGGCGGCGTGCTGGCGAACCAGGTCGGCGACGGACGCGACGTCAGTTCAGCCGCCGGTGCCGCGAAGCCGGCAACGACGACGGCCGCCAGCCCACCGACGAGCAGCAGCACCATCGCCGTCTGCAGGCGGGCGGCGAAGCTCAACCCGAGGATGTTGGCGGCGGTGAGCGCGATGATGATGGCGACGGCCCAGAACGCCGACGAATGCGCGCCGAGATCGACGACGCGCGTCATGTAGTCACCGAAGACGTAGGCGAGCAGGGCAATCGAGCCGGTGTTGATCACCATCGCCTTCGACCATGCGTAGAGGAAGGCGAAGCGCTTGCCCCAGGCACGGCTGAGGAAGTGGTAGTCGCCGCCGGGATGTGGGTAGGCCGCACACAGTTCGGCATAGCACAGCGCGCCGGCGAGCGAGACGAGGGCGCCGGCCAGCCAGACGGCGATCAGCCAGCCGTGATCCTGCGTGATGCCGGCGACCATCGCCGGTGTCTTGAAGATGCCGGCACCGACGACGATGCCGACGACGATGGCCACCGCACCCGTCGTGCGCAGCAGGTGGCGGGGTTGCTCGCCGCGGGCAGGCATGGCCGACGCTTCAGCGGCGTTCGCCGCTCACCCGGCCGCTGGCCCGCGGGTGTTGCTGCTCGCCGGCGAGGCGCTGGCCATCGACGGCGACGGTTACGGTTGCCGGCGTTCCGTCCGGCCGGACGTAGTCGAACTGCAGCGTCGCCCCCTTTAGCCGGCCCGCGACGGCAACGCTCCGCTCGCCGAGCGCGAGGGTGCCGGACACCTGCTGGTAGGCCTGCTGCAACTGCAGGTGGGACGCCGTGGCCTCGCCCGGCAGGCGCAGCGACCACTCGCCCGCCACCTGCGCCGGCACGATCCAGAAGAAGCCCTCTGCATTCTCGGTCGCGATCGTCGCATCGGGTTGCCAGTCGCCCATGTGGAAACTGTGCGAGACGATGCGCGTGCCCGGCTTCATCTGCAGCAGGAGAGGCCGCAGCCTGCGGTTGAGGACAGGTGTCAGGAACATCGTCACCACCGTCGCCTCGGAAAAGTCCTCGACGAAGAGGTCACCGGTGACGATCCTCACCCGCCCCTCGAGGCCGGCGCGTTTGACGTTGCGCCGCGCCAGCGCGGCGACCTCCGGCGAATACTCGATGCCGACCGCGCGGGCGCCGAAGGCCCGTGCCGCGGCGATCGGAATCCGCCCCTCGCCAGCGCCGAGGTCGTAGACGATGTCCGCCGGCGTCACCCTGGCGGTCCGCAGCGTCAGCATCACCATGGCATCCGGCGTCGGCACCTGCTGCGCCGCGTGTTCGATCTTGCGTGTCAGGGCCGTGTCCTTGGCGATCGCCGGGATCAGCTGCTGTGTGACCGTGCGCTCGACCAACTCTTCGGGCAGCAGCCGGATGAGGTCGGGGGTGATGCGATCAAGTTTCTTCATCATTGACTGGCTTCTGGTCAGACTCAATGGGCATGCTCAGGAAAATGCGCAGCGCCAGCGTCTCGATCGTCGCCTCGGGTTGCCGATGATCACGCATCTGCGTGGGAACCGCCCGCACCCTTGGCGAACCGGCAGTCGCGAAAAAACGTGCTCGGCCAAGTGGGCAGCGGTTTCGACCACTCGCCGGGTGTTGCAAGCGGAACAGACAGCACGGCCCTTGCACGAATCCACGCGGAGGCAAGAAGAAAGTCGTGAGCGCACTCGGCGCATCGAGCGCGGGCGAAGCCATGCCGAGAAACCCGCGACATCCGTGTGTACCGGCACGGCCAAGGGTGCGGTCAAGCCGCGAAACGCGCGAAGATGGCCCGCGCCCCGGGGTGGCGTCCGGAACAGCCGGATTCCTCTCCTGTCCCTGCCTCAGCGCGCGGGCAGCGCAGTCCACGAAGCGTCGGGGTCGAAGCGTGTCATCGCGCCAGCAATGGCGGCGGTATCGGGACCCAGGTACTTCTGGTAGACGACGCCGTCCTGATTGACGATGAAGGTCATCAAGCCCGTCTCGTTGTAGCGGGCCGGCCAGCCGACCAGTGCGAAACCCTCCGTCATGCGCCCGTCTTTCACATAGCTGCGCGCTCGCCCCGGCGCCGCCTTGCCCTGTGCCTTGAGAATCCTGAACCGGTAGCCGCGGTAGCCGTCCTTCAGGTCACGTGTATCGAGCAGCGGACCCACCGGACTTTCCGGCTCGCCCTCTGCCGTCGGCCAGTACAGACCGTCCCGCTTCCCCGGGGAACTCAAGATTTTTTGGGCAAACTCGCGGATGCCGTCACCGTTGCGGTCTTGCTCGGCATATTCCCCCTGCGCCTGCACGTAGGCGCGCATGGTTTCTATCGCCGCCAGTTCATTGCGGCCGATGCGGCGAACGCGCACTTCGGCCTTGCCGGCCTGGGTGTCGAAAACCCAGCCCTGACTGGTGTGTACCAAGGGGATCGGCAGGGTCCAGCCAGTGCTGAGTTCGAGGCGAGCCACCTTGCCGCCATCGTCCAGGATGCGATGACCCTGCGCCCAAGCGGCGAGAAAGGCCAGACGATCGTCAAGGGAGACGCTGTCGAGCGGAACCAGCGTTTCCGATTGGATGCCAAGAATGGACCGCACCTCGGCCCCGTCGTTGCGCGCCACGCCATCCACCAGCGCCGTCACCGCCTGTTCCGGCGAGGCGAACGTCCTCTGCACACCGCCGGCCGCCACCTGCCCCGACAGCGCCAGCGCACACAGCAGCGCGTGGATCCCTTGCAACCAGCGATTTTTCATCATGCGATCTCCCATCATCGGGCCCGTCTCGGTCAATTGCGCAGCCGCTGGGCGGCGGCGCCGCCACCGCCCGCCGGGCGGGCGATGTTGCCTTGCCGGTTGCCGGAGGCCTGACGCTGGGCGCCCTGGCGCGGAGCGGCCTGGCGCTGGGCGGCCTGGCTGGCGTTGCCACGGTCGATCTGCTGTCGCGTCTGGCGGCCATCGTTCGCGCCGCGCAAGGCGTTGTCGCGATTGGTTCGCGCGGCGCTGTCGTGGCGACTCGGCACCTGACTGCGATCGATGTTGGCGGCTCGGTTCGGGACCTGACCGCGATCGAGGTTGGCGGCGCGGTCACGGGCCTGGCTGCGATCGACGTTCGCTGCCCGATCCCGCACCTGGCTACGGTCGATGTTGCTCGCGCGGTCGTGGGCCTGGTTGCGATCGATGCCGGCTGCCCGGTCCTGCACCTGCCCGCGATCGACGCCGGCCGCCCGATCGCGCGCGCCCGCGCCGGACCCGGCCGCCGGCCGCTGCGGAATCTGGCTGCGGTCGATGTCACGCAGCGCACTGCGCTCCAGATTCTCGGCGCCGATACGATCGCTCAGTGCCGCGCGCGCCTGCGCACGCTGATCCTCACGCCCACGATGGTCCTGAAGTCCGCCGCGTTCGCCCATTCTGGCCTGCTGCAGCCGATCGCGTGTCACGGCATCCCGATAGGGGATTCCCCGCCGGTTGCCGGGGTTGTGGTTCCAGTTCACGTTCCGGTCATTGGACGTGATGCGGTTGTTGACGTTGATGTTGTTCCAGCGATTGACGTTGATATTGACGTCGCGCCGGCCCCAGTTGACGCCGCCCCACAGCGCATTGGTAACGCCGATGCCGACCCCCCACCAGATCGCCGTGGCGACCGGGTTCCAGCCGAATCCCCAAACCGGCGGCGGCGGGAAGAAAAAGGGCGGGAACAGCGGGTGCCACCATGGGCCGAAGACGTGAACCGGGTTGTAGATGGGCACGAAGACGACCTGCGGGTTGGCCGGCGCGATGCTGATGATCTGCGCTGGCGGTGGCGGCGCATTGGCCATGATCGTCTGGGGCCGCGCTGGCGCCGCCTCGACGGTGACGATCTGCTGTTCGTTGCTGCTCAGGTTGCCGGCGTCCTTGGCCCTGGCGCGAAGGAATTGCACCGAGTCCATGACCTCCTTCGGCTGGCCGAGGAAGGCGTCGCCGAGGTCGTTTACCCACTCGGGCTTTTCACCGAGCATGGCGAGCACCTGCGGGAAGGCGACCAGCGACTGCACGCTGGGGTCCCAGGGCTTGTCCTGCACCGCTTTGACCGCATCGTCCCCCTTCAGGCTGCGGTTGGCGAGCGCCCATTGCACGGCTTCGGCGACATCCTTCGGGTAGGTGGTCGCCATCAGCACCTGCGCCAGCAACGCATCCGGAAAAAGGGCGATCGGCGCCAGCATCTGGTCAAGCTGCTCGACGGTGAACTTCGGCGGGTCGGCGGCGCGCACCTGCGCGGCAAACAGCAGGAGCATCGCGACAAAGAGCGCGGCGATGCCACGCAGGATCGAAGGCATTTCTATGGCTCCTCCACGACAAGACACGACATGACCCATGTGGAGTCTCGTCTTGCGGTTGGAAGCACAGGAAATCCAACGGCACCGAGCACCGACGGGAATGAAACGACGCCACCGAAGGGAGTATAGGAGCCTTCCCCAAGCACGGTCAATGTCGAATCTGGACCCGCCAGCGCCTGAAAAGTCACCTGAATCGCATCCAGATCAGTGCCCGTGCACCGACGGCCGCACCCGCCAGGGCGCCCGGCGCCATGTTGCTTTGCCAATCGCTGTGCACACCCTCGACGACGGGTGCCGCGTTGTCCGAGCGCTCGATGAGCGTGGCAGCAGATCCTTGTAGACCGGGTTTGCCACCTGGTCGAAGGCAGAGGCGCCAAAGAAGACGCGCATCGCGACTCCTTCCTCAAGGAGCCGTTTCGCGCTCTTCGCGAATCATGCGGCTGACTGAAACGCCATCCAGAACCAAGGGTTGCGCGCGGCGCGGCTGCCATGAAGGCAGGTCAGCGGCGATCGGAATGATCTCGGCGATGGGCTGGCCGGTGCGCAGGATGCGCCTGGCCGAAGGGTGTGAATCTCGGCCCTGGGTGGCCACATGCCGAACGGGCGGATCGGAAAACGAGTCGGCCCCTTGTGACTCGCCCTCTTGGCTCGCAGCCGAATTCACTCCTCGAGGCGCAGTCCGCTGGAGTCCTGCAATACCGGATTGGGTCTCCGCGCCGCTGAACGATGCGTCAAAGCCGCCTCGGCACGCAGCACGATTCGACCTTCGACCGAGACGCGGCGATCGTTGAACCGAGCGATCTCCTCGCTCGGCCGTGCGGCGTTGCCGAGCCCGATGCGTGCCGGCGTGTCGCCGGCCGCCGGGTCGTAGGCCGCGGCACTGCCCTCGATCTGAATGACGACCTCGCCCAGATCCACGTACTCGGGCGGCCCGCCCGGACGGGGCATCCTCTTCAGGCTGGATACGGACAGGTAGCTTCCGACGAGGCGGACCCGCTGCCCATCGAGCCGCCTCAGCTGCTCGGCGCGATCAAGGCGCGGCGGCAACTCGTGGCGCCCGGTCTCCGCTTGGCTCACTGGTCGGTCCTGACCGCGATGGACGTCGCGTGCGAACCATGCGTCTTGCTGGCCAGGTGCTCCTGGTGGAACGTCTGGCTCTTGTCCACCGTCCCGTACATCGCAAAATTCCACTGGCGGTCGATGAAATCATATTGGCTGACCCCCTTGCTCGCCGCGTACTTCTCGGTGACGGCATAGTTTTCGAGCGTGATGTTGTCGCCACCATCCTTCATCACGACGCCGGCCCAGTGGTAGTTCCATGTGTCCCTGCCCGGATAGGACTTGAAACCCGGCATGTCGCCCTCGGTCGCCATCGAGTACGACTCGCCGATCTCCGGATTGGCATAAAAGTTGATCCCCGCCTCCTTGTCAAACTTGTCCATGCCGGCGTTGCCCAGCGCCAGGTACATCGCCTTGGCTTCGGCAATGCTGGCAGGCTTGCGAAAGACCTTGCTGCGGGCCCGAGAACCGACGATCGCGCCGCCGATTGCGCCTGCCACGCCGCCGATGACTGCTCCGGGAACCGCCCCCAGGCCGCCAACGAAACTGCCGATCAGGGCACCGAGCCCGGCGCCGACGGCCGCACCCGCCAAGGCGCCCGATGCCGTGTTGCCTTGCCAATCGTAGTGCACTCCCTCGACGACGAATGCCGCGTTGTCCGAGCGCTCGATGAAGCGTGGCATCAGATCCATGTAGACCTGGTTCGCCATCTGGTTCGGCTCTCCCTTGAGCCAGTCGGAAACCGTCGAGTCATCGACGCCCTTGCCGAGCTTGGCGACGCCGTTGTCGAAATAGACGACACTGCGGTCGCCACCGCCGGAGGAACCGGTCACCGCCGCCGACGAACGGCCGCAATCGGTCCACAGGGCCATGGGGCCATTGGCGGTTCCTTCGGTGTCCATGCCACCGGGCGCATTGGCCTTTTCCACGCCCGAGTGCGGGCTGCCCGGCTTGGCGAGGAATTCCGGTTGGACGCCGGTCAGCGAGTTGCCATCGACGCTGACCGAGCCGCCGACCGCTTTCAGCTCGATGGACGAGCCCTGTTTTCCCGCCGCCTGAAGCTTCGAGTTCGCTCCGCTGATGAGTCCGGATGTCGCATAAAGCGTCTGCGACCCGAACAGCGCCGTCTGCTTGTTCTCGCCAACCTGCGCACGTCCTGCCCCGAGGGTTTCGATCGTGTAGCGCTGGACCGCGCCTGCACTGCCGGCGGCCCGGGGCGCACCGCGCGGCAGCAGATCCCTGGCGGACCTCCCGGCGACCACCCGATCGGCCACAGCACTCGCCGCGCGCTCGTGACGGTCGCCTGGCGAATCGAGCCCGGCGGGCGGCCCCTCGCCATGGCGCTGCTGGATGACATGCGCCGCCTCGTGCGCGGCGAGCCAGAGGTCGGGGTCGGCACGAAACGCGATCGATGAGCCGGTGGCAAACGCAGCGGCACCGAGCCGCTCGCAGGCTTCGCCCGAACTCCCGCCGACGTGCATCCGCAGCGAGGACAGATCATGCCGCGATCCGAACGAATTCTGGATGCGCTCGCCGTGCGCCAACGCCCGGCCGGGGCCCTGTGTGCCGTCGCGCGCGATATCGTTCGCCGATTGCCGGGCCGAGCCGACCGCGAGAAACCTCGGCATTCCCTGCAGTGCAGGCACAGCCCCCCGCTCGGAGATCTTCGGGGTCGTGCGGGATTCCTGCTGGCGCCGCTGCAACGCCGTGCTCGTATGGACCATGACGTTTCTCCCCAGACGCCGGGTTTTCGGGAAGCGTCAAGACAGACGTTCCCAGCCGGCAAGAGACTCAGGATAGAGGAACGGGCACCGCTTCCGCAAGCATTGACCACTTGGACATTCCAGCAACGAGGCGCCGCAGCGTCGCGCGGTCGACGGCGGCGGTCCGCACGGGCGCGTGCTATCCTCACCGCCTGTCATTGGTCGGCCCCCCCGCATCTCCGGGGGAAACCATGCCGCCCGCCAGCGCTCGCGCACGCCGCGGAAAGGAAACAGCCATGCCCGACGAGGCACCATAGCCATGCCGCACTGCCCGGCGATGCTGCTTGCCGCTGCCGCATCCGGCCAAGGAAAGACGACGGTGACGGCCGCCCTCGCCCGCCTGTACGCGCGCCAAGGACGACGCGTCACGGTGTTCAAGTGCGGCCCCGATTTCCTCGACCCGCAGATCCACGCCGTCGCCAGCGGACGCGCGTGCTACAACCTCGACCTCGGCATGTGCGGCGAGGACGACGCGCGCATCCGCCTGGCGCGCGCCGCTGCCGATTCCGACCTCATCCTGATCGAGGGCGTCATGGGGCTGTTCGACGGCGATCCGTCGGCCGCCGACATCGCCTGCCTGTTCGGCATTCCGGTGCTGGCGCTGATCGACGCGCGGGCGATGGCGCAGACCTTCGGCGCCGTCGCGCACGGGCTGGCGACCTACCGGCCCGGGCTGCCCTTTGCCGGCGTACTGGCGAACCGGGTGGGCAGCGCGCATCACTGCGACCTGCTGCGCCGCAGCCTGCCGGCAGGAATGGGCTGGTTCGGCGCCGTCCCGCGCAGCGACGACAGCCTGCCGGAGCGCCATCTCGGACTGTTGCAGGCGGCCGAGATCGCCGACCTGGCGGGCCGCCTCGACCGTCTCGCCGATGCGCTGGCGGCGTCGGCGAATGTCGGCCTGCCGCCGCCGGTGCACTTCGCCGCTCCCACCACTGCGCCCTTCCCTGCCCTGCTTGCCGGTCGCCGCGTGGCGATCGCGCGCGACGCTGCCTACGGCTTCATCTACCCGGCCAACATCGACACGCTGCGCGAACTCGGCGCCGAGATCCGCTTCTTCTCGCCGCTCGCCGGCGACGCGCTGCCCGTCTGCGATGCGCTCTGGCTGCCCGGCGGTTACCCCGAGCTGCATGCGCCGGCGCTGGCGGCGCGGCGCGACCTCTGGCGGTCGCTGTCCAGTCACGTCGCCGCCGGCAGGCCGCTGCTCGCCGAGTGCGGCGGCATGATGAGCCTGTTCGACGAGATCGTCGACCGGGCGGGCGAGCGGCACCCGCTGGCCGGGCTGCTGCCCGGCCGCGCGCTGATGCAGCCGCGCCTGGCGGCGCTCGGCATGCAGGTCGCCGAGCTGCCGGAGGGCCGGCTCTCCGGACACACCTTCCATTACTCACGCAGCGACACGCCGCTGCCGCCGCTCTGTCGCGCGCGCCGGCCGGCCGGCGGCGACGGCGAGGCGATCTACCGCCACGGCCCGATCACCGCTTCCTACGTCCACTTCTACTTCGCCGGCAACCCGCCGGCTGTCGCCCGCCTCTTCGGCGCCGGTGCCTGATCGCTGCAGTCGCTCGCCGCGTCTTCTCTCGACGCATGATCCTGCACGACTCCCCGTCCCGCCACGCCGCGAATCCCGACTGGCGCCACCGGTCGCTGGCCGCATGCAGCACACCCACGACGGCCATGCCGGCGCCGCGCACGGAAGCGCCCGCTCCACCACGGCTGCGCTCTCAGTCGATGCCGGATTCCTCGTAGATTTCTTCGAAAGTGAGCGCAAGCCCCACGCTGTCGAGATGGACGGGTTCATCCGGCGCCGGAATCTCGAGCACCATGTCGCCGTCTTCCTCCTGACGATGGATGTCGACCCGCCTGCTGGCGCTGTCCACCAGCACGTACTCGGGACGCCCCGGCAGTTGTGCGTACGCCAGCAGCTTCTCCCGACGGTCGATGGTTTCCGTGCCCGCCGAGAGAACTTCGACGATCAACGAGGGGGCCGTCAAGTAGTCCCTCGGACTGGCCGGCGACAGGTCTGCCGCCTGGCACGTAACGACGACATCCGGGTAGTAATAACTGCGCGCTCCGTCGACTCGTATTTTCATGTCGGCAATGAACGCACGGCACGGGCGGCCGCGCAAGTGCGTTCGCAGGCGCGCCGCAATGTTCAGGGCGATCGTGTTGTGGGCCTTGCTGCCGCCTGCCATGGCGAAGAGCTGTCCAGAGACATACTCGTGGCGCACGACCGCCTCGCGCTCGGCGCGCAGGTAGTCGCTCTCGCTCCAACGGGTCACTCTGTCGTGCTGCATCGCGTGCTCCTCTCTGCGGCGAGGAAAGCTGCATGCTAGCAGCCCAAGCCGTTGTGTGCAGTGTTCCGCGCACTGGCAGGGTCGTCAAGTCATGGGATCCGTCAACAAACGGCGGCAAAGTCGAACCTGGCCCCGGGAACGCCTCAATCCATTCGCCCTGCAACCTGCCGGCAGTCGTCCCCCGCCTCGGCGCCGCAGCCTGATCGCCGCAGCAGCTCCGCAGAGGATCCTTTCGACGTATAATCAATCCCGTTTCGGGTGCCTTGCTCCGTAGTCACGGGGCGGGTGAAACGGGAAGCCGGTGAAGATGGCCGTCCATGGTGACGGTGACCCATCCCGGCGCAGCCCCCGCTGCTGTAAGCCTGACGACTCCGCAATTCGCCACTGTGCCCAGGCACGGGAAGGCGCGGGGAAGGTCGAAGGCAAGCCAGAAGACCGGCCCGAAACCGGATTGCACCATTCCCCGGGGTGACGGGAAGGCGTCTCTGGTCGCGCCCGCTGCGCATCCAGGCCACCTTCCTCCTGCGGGGTTTTCGGCTGACGGGTCGTCGGCCTTCAAAGGGAGGAACACAATGCACATCATGGAGGGTTTCCTGCCGGTCGAGCACGCCCTCGGCTGGACTCTGGCGTCGGCGCCGTTCGTCGTCATCGGCGTCCGGTCGCTGCGCCGGCGACTGCACGAGCAGCCGGAGCAGCGGATGCTGCTTGGCGTCGCTGCCGCCTTTTCCTTCGTCCTCTCGGCGCTCAAGCTGCCCTCGGTGACCGGCAGCTGCTCGCACCCGACCGGCGTCGGCCTCGGCGCGCTGCTCTTCGGACCGACGGCGATGGTGCCGGTCGGCCTCGTCGTCCTGCTCTTCCAGGCGCTGTTGCTGGCACACGGAGGTTTGACGACGCTCGGCGCCAACCTGTTCTCGATGGCCATCGTCGGTTCCTTCGTCGCCGCCGGGCTCTTCCGCGCCGGCCGCCGGCTGCACCTGCCGCTCGCCGTCTGCGTCTTCGCCGCCACCTGCTTCGCCGATCTCGCGACCTACGCGACGACCTCGCTGCAGCTCGCCTGGGCCTTTCCCGATCCGGTCGGCGGCTTCGCTGCCTCGTTCGCCAAGTTCGCCGGCATCTTCGCCATCACCCAGATTCCACTGGCGATCAGCGAGGGCCTGCTGAGCGTGCTGGTGGTCAACGCCCTGCTGCGCTTCAACCGCGACGAACTGAAGGGCCTGCCGCTGTTTGTCGGTCGCGAGGTGCGGGCATGAAGCGCACGAACTGGTTGCTGATCGCCGCCGTGCTGCTCCTGACGGCGTTGCCGCTGTGGCTGGTCCCGCGGCCGGCCGCCGGCCCGGACGGCCAGCCGAGCGAGATCTTTGCCGGTGCCGACAGCCTCGCACAGAGCGCGATCGGGGAGATCGCCCCGGGTTACCAGCCATGGTTTGCGCCACTGCTCGAGCCGGCAAGCGGCGAGATCGCTTCCCTGCTCTTCGCCCTGCAGGCCGCCATCGGCGCCGGCATCATCGGCTACTGGCTGGGGGCGTCGGTCACCCGCGACAAGATGCGCCGGGCCGCCGAACGGGAACGCTGCGATCGTGCTGATTGAGCACGCGGCCTACGGCAACCGCTGGCGGCGCGTCAGTCCCGCCGCCAAGGGCAGCCTCGCGCTCGCCGGGCTGCTCGCCGCTTTCGTCGCCGCGACACCGGCGACGGCCGCCTTCGTCGCGCTGCTGCTGGCGCTGACGACCGTGCTCGGGGCGCGCGTCCCCGCCGGCGTGTATCTGCGCGTCGCCGCACCCGCGGCCGGATTTCTCGCCCTCGGCAGCCTGTCGCTGCTCGTTGCCGTCGGCGCCGATGCTGCCGGCCACCTCTCGTGGGGACTGGCGCCCGACGCCGGGCCGCGCCTCGCGACCGTTGCCGGCCGCTCGCTGGCGTCGCTGACGGCGTTGCTGCTGCTCGTGCTGACGACGCCGCTGCCAGACCTGATCGGCCTGCTGCGCCGCCTGCGCGTGCCGGAAGTGCTGCTCGACCTGATGGTGCTCTGCTACCGCATGCTGTTCGTCCTCGCGGCGGCCGTGCACGACACGCTGACCGCGCAGTCCGCCCGCCTCGGCTACGCTTCACTGCACCACGGCCGCCGCTCGCTCGGTCTACTGGTCGCCAACCTCGCGCTGCAGATCTGGCAGAGGGCGCGGGCGCTGAACCAGGCGGCGCTGGCGCGCAATGGCGGTGGACCGCTGCGCTTCCTGTCGCCGGATTTCGCGAACGCCCGCCGCGACACGCTGCTCGCCGCCGCCGTGGGCAGCGCGCTGGTGCTGCTGGCGGGCCTCGCCTGATGGCCGGTGGACCGCTGCTCGAGATGCACGCCGTCGGCCATGTCTATGCCGACGGCAGCCCTGGGCTCGCCGACTGTTCGCTGGTCATCCGCCGCGGCAGCCGCAACGCGCTGCTCGGCGCCAACGGATCGGGCAAGACGACGCTGCTGCTGCACCTCAACGGCCTGCTGCAGCCTTCGACGGGCAGCATCCGCATCGACGGCCGGGCGCTCGACTACAGCCGGGGCGGGCTGGCGGCGCTGCGCCGGCGGGTCGGCCTGGTGTTCCAGAACCCGGACCGCCAGCTCTTCTCGGCCAACGTCTTCGAGGACGTCTCTTTCGGGCCGCTCAACCTCGGCCTCGACGAAGCCGGCGTGCGCGAACGGGTGGCACAGGCGCTGGCGGTGGTCGGCATGAGCGGCCAGGCCGAACGACCGGTGCATCATCTGAGCTTCGGCCAGAAGAAGCGCGTCTGCATCGCCGGCGTGCTCGCCATGCAGCCCGATCTGCTGCTGCTCGACGAGCCGATGGCCGGCCTCGACCCGGGCATGCAGGATGAACTGCTGCGCGTCCTAGACGAGCTCTCGGCGGGCGGCATCAGCATCGTGCTCGCCACGCACGACGTCGATTTCGCCTACCGCTGGGCCGACGACATCCATCTCCTGGCCGCCGGCCGCTGCACCGCCTCGTTCGCTGCGGCGGAACTGCCGCAGCAGGCAGCGGCCCTGCACGCCGCCGGCCAGCCGCTGCCCGCGGTCGTCGCCCTGCACCGCCTGCTGGTCGCGCGCGGCGTGCTGCCGGCTGACCCCGTTCCCTGCGGTCTGCCGCAGTTGCTGGCGCTGCTCGCCGCGCCGCCGGCAGGGGAAGAGAGCATGGCAGACAGGCCGCCCATCCGGCAGCGGAGCGTCGCCTGATGGCCGGCAAGGTCTGGTTCGTCGGCGCTGGCCCCGGTGACCCGGATCTGATCACCGTCAAGGGCCGCCTGCTGCTCGAGGAAGCCGGCGCCATCCTCTACGCCGGCTCGCTGGTCGACCAGGCGGCGACGCGCTTCGCCCCCGCCGGGTGCACGATCCGCGATTCGAAGGACATGACGCTGCCCGAGATGACCGACTGGCTGCTCGAGCAGGCGGCGCGGCACGCCACCGTCGTCCGCCTGCAGACCGGCGACCCCGGCCTCTACGGCGCTCTGATCGAGATGACGCGGCCGCTGACCGCCGCCGGCATCGACTGGGCGGTGGTCCCCGGCGTGTCGTCGGCACTGGCCGCCGCCGCCGCCGCCGGCGAGACGCTCACCCTGCCCGAAGTGACGCAGACGGTGATCCTGACGCGCGTCGCCGGACGCACGCCGATGCCGGCCGGCGAAGAGCTCGCGGCGCTCGCGGCGCACCGGACGACGCTCTGCATCTTCCTCTCGATCACCCTGCTGCACCGCGTGCAGGAAGCGCTGCGCGCCGCCGGCTGGGCCGAGGACGCGCCGATCCTGGTGGTGCAGAAGGCGAGCTGGCCGGGCGAGGAGAAGATCGTCCGCGGCACACTCGCCGACATCAAGCAGAAGTGCCAGGCGCAGCGGATCGCCGCGCAGGCGATGATCATCGCCTCGCCGACGCTGGGTGCCGCCGACTGGCCCGACCTCGCGCGCAGCAAGCTCTACGACCCCTCCTTCTCCCACCGCTTCCGCAAAGCCAGCGAGGCCAAGCCATGATCTCGGACACCACCATCCTCCTCGTCGGCCACGGTTCGCGCAACCGCGACGGCAACCGGGAAACCCTGCACTTTGCCGCGCAGTGGCGCGAGCAACATCCCGACTGGCGCATCGAGGTATGCTTCATCGAGCACGCCGACGTGCTGCTCGATGAAGGGCTCGATCGCGCCGCCCGCGACACGCGGCGCGTCCTCCTCGTCCCGTTCATCCTCAATGCCGCCGGCCACGTCAAGATGGAGCTGCCGGCGGCGCTCGAGCGCGCCCGCCAGCGCCACCCGCCGGTCGACTTTGCGGTCACGCCGCATCTCGGCATGGGGCGGCCGCTGTTCACGGTCCTGCAGGCGCAACTCGAGCGGCTGATGAAGCAGCTGGCGGTGCCCGATCCACGCAGTACCGGCGTCATCCTGCTCGGCCGCGGCTCGTCGGATGCCGGTGCCAACGGCGAACTGGCGAAGATGGCGCGCTGGATTTTCGAGGCGAACGAGCACGAACTCGTCGACCTGGCGTTCACCGGCATCACCTGGCCGCGACTCGAGACCGCCGTGCAGCGTCAGGCGCGGCTCGGGATGATGCAGATCTGCATCGTCCCGGTCTACCTGTTCACCGGCGTACTGATCGAGCGCATCAAGGAGCAGGTCGAACGCCTGCGGCGGCAGTACCCGCAGATCGCCTTCGCCCTCGGCACGCATTTCGGTTTCGACCGCGGCATCTTCGCGCTGCTCGACGCCCGGGTCGAGGACCAGGGCCTGCCCGAATGCCGCATGCTCGAGTGCGACGGCTGCAAGTATCGCGAGCTCGCCGAGGACGGCCACCTGCCCGACCACAGTCACACCGCGACCGGCGGCGGCCAGCTCGAGCATGATCACGATCATGGACAGCCTGCGCCGCACGCGCATCATCACGGCTGTTCCCACAAACCCGCCTGAAGACCCGGAGACGCCATGACCAACGACGCCATCACCGAACAGCTCACCGCCGCCGGCCGCGCCATCGAGCACGATTCCTTCGCCATCATCGACGCCGAGGTCGGGCCGCACGGTTACAGCGCGGAGCAGTGGCCGCTCGTGCGACGAATGATCCACGCCAGCGCCGACTTCGAGTTCAACGGCCTCGCCGCCTTCCACCCGGATGCCATGCGCGCCGGCCTCGACGCCATGCTCAACGGCCCGCGGGCGATCGTCGCCGATGTCGAGATGATCTGTGTCGGCCTCTCCGCGCCCCGGCTGCAGCACTTCGGACTGAGCACCCGGCACTACATCTCCGACGCCGACGTCATCGAACAGGCGCGCGCCGAGAACACGACCCGCGCCGTGCAGGCGATGCGCAAGGCGTGGCGACTCGGCGAACTCGACGGCGCCATCGTCGGCATCGGCAACGCGCCGACGGCGCTGATCGAGGTCGTGCGACTGATCCGCGAGCACGACGTGCGGCCGGCTCTGGTCATCGGCATGCCGGTCGGTTTCGTCTCGGCGGCCGAGTCGAAGGATCTCCTGCGCACGCTCGGCGAGGTGCCGTGGATCACGGTCAAGGGACGCAAGGGTGGGTCGACGCTGGTCGTCGCCGCCATCCATGCGCTGCTCTCGCTCGCCGAGGCGACGCAGCGACGAAGGGCGGCATGAGCGAAAAGCTCCGCAAGGGTGACACGCGGCGCACGCGCGGCAACCGCACCGGCTTCACCACCGGCGCCTGCTCGGCGGCAGCGGCGCGCGCCGCGACCTGCGGACTGCTCGCCGGCGAAGTGCCGGCGAGCATCGCCTGCCGGCTGCCGAACGGCCGCGAGGTGATCTTCGCCGTCATCGACGGCCGCGTCGAGGGTGAAGGCAACGCCCGTGTCGCCCATGCCGCGGTCGTCAAGGATGCCGGCGACGACCCGGACGCGACGCACGGCGCCCACCTCACCGCCGACGTCCGCCGGCTGCCCCGGCAAGCCGGCGAGATTAGCCTGCGCGGCGGCCCCGGCGTCGGCGTCGTCACGCGCGAGGGGCTCGGGCTGGCGGTCGGCGGGCCGGCGATCAACCCGGTGCCGCAGCAGAACATCCGCGACAACGTGCGCGCCGTCGCCGCTGACCTCCTGGCCGTCGATGGTCTCGACGTACGCATCTCGGTGCCTGGTGGCGAACAGATGGCGAAGAAGACGCTGAACGCCCGCCTGGGGATCCTCGACGGCATCTCGATCCTCGGCACCACCGGCATCGTCCGGCCCTACTCGACCGCCGCCTTCCGCGCCAGCGTCGTGCAGGCGATCGATGTCGCCGCCGCGCAGGGGCAGAGCAGCGTCGTCCTCACCACCGGCGGCCGCAGCGAGAAGTTCGCCATGCGCCAGTTGCCCGGCCTCGACGAGGCCTGCTTCGTGCAGATGGGCGATTTCGTCAAGGCCGCCTTCGCTACCGCTATCAAGCGCCACATGCGCCAGGTGTATGTCGGTGCCATGGTCGGCAAGCTGACCAAGATGAGCCAGGGGCTGGCGGTCACCCACGCCTGGCGGGCCGAGGTGGACCGCGAGATCCTGGCCGAAGCGGCGCGCGCCGTCGCCGCGCCGGCCGAGCTGATCGCCGACATCCGGGCCGCCGAAACGGCCCGTTTCGCCGCCGAGAAGCTCGCCCTCCTCGGACTGACGGTTCCCTTCCACCATGAACTGGCGAGCCGCGCCATGCGGAGCCTCAAGCAGCAGTATCCGGGCGACTACCGGCTGTCGATCCTGGTCTGCGACTTCGAGGGCCGCTTCATCTGCCGAGTCGATGAACATGAAGCCCTCTGAGCCGGCAGCACAGCCGACCTGCACCGTCGTCGGCATCCTCGACGACGGCTGGCACGGCCTCTCCGGCAGCGCGCGTGACTGCCTGCGTGCCGCCGCGCTGGTGATCGGCGTCGAGCGGACGCTGCAACTCGTGCGGCCTGACCTGGCAGCAAACTGCGAACTGCGCCCGCTCGACGGCGCGCTGGCGCAGTGCCCGGGCTGGATTCGCGACGCCCTCGCCGCCGGCCGCAGCGTCGCCGTCCTGGCGACCGGCGATCCGCTCTGCCACGGCATCGGCAGCAGCCTGATCGACCGCCTGCCCGGACTGCCGGTGGCCGTGCTGCCGGCGCCATCGACGCTGCAGATCGCCTGTGCGCGCTTCGGCATGGCCTGGCAGGAGGTGACCATCGCATCCTGCCACAGCCAGGATGCCGGCGAATGGACCGTCGGCGCGACGCCGGACCACGGTCTCTACGCGGTGCTGCGGGCGATCGCGCTGCATCGCCGCGTCTTCGTCTTCACCAGCCCGGCCAACGATCCGGCGCGGCTGGCGCGCGCGCTGCTCACCGCCGGCCATGGCGACGCCCTGCACCTGTCGGTTGCCAGCCGCCTGCTGCTGCCGGACGAGACGCTGCATCCCCGACTGTCGGCGGCGACGGCAGCGACGATGCACTTCGCCGAACCGAGCGTCGTCCTCGTCGAGCGCGATGAATTGCCGGCGGGCCCGGCATTCGGCCGCGAGGACGACGAGTACCTGCAGCGCACACCAGCGAGCGGGCTGATCACCAAGCTCGAAGCGCGCGCCGTGTCACTCGCCAAGCTGCGCCTGACGGCGGCGGCGACCGTCTGGGACATCGGCGCCGGCTCCGGAGCGGTCGGCCTCGAATGCGCGCGACTGGCGCCGCACGGCCACGTCTGGGCGATCGAAAAGAACGCCGCCGACGCCGCCATCGCACGCGCCAACGCCGCCCGCCTGCGCACCGGCAACTACACCCTGATCGAGGGGCGGGCGCCCGCCGGCCTCGCCGGCTGGCCCGACCCGGACGCCGTCTTCATCGGTGGTTCCGGCGGCGAACTCGGCGAACTGATCCACCTCATCCTCGGCCGCCTGCGACCCGGCGGCCGGCTGGTGATGAATTTCGTCACCCTCGAGAACCTGGCCACCGCGACCAGCACCCTGCAGGCTGCCGGCGCCGACTGGCAGGTCGTCCAGCTGCAGGCCAGTCGCAGCCAGCCGATCCTCGGCCTGCACCGGCTGGCGGCGCAGAACCCGGTCTGGATCGTCACCACCCGCAACCCTGACAAGGAAAGCGCATGACCGAAACCCCCCGCTACGGCAAACTGATCGGCGCCTCGCTCGGCCCCGGTGACCCCGGGATGATCACCCGCCGCGCCTGGGCGGCGCTGCAGTCCGACGCCCGCTGGCTGTACCCGGTGAAGAAGGCCGAGGAATCGTCGTACGCGCTGGCCATCGTCGAGCGCGGCGGCCTCGCTGTCCCGGCCGATGCCGAGCAGCTCGTCTTCCCGATGACCCGCGACCCGGAGATCCTCGGCAAGGCCTGGGCCCGCGCCGCGGTGCGCACCGTCGAACTGCTCGCCGAGGGCCGCGACCTGCTCTTTCTGGTCGAGGGCGACGCCTCGACCTTCTCGACCTTCGGTCACCTCGCACGCGTCGTCCGCGAACTCGCGCCGCAGGTCGAGGTCGAGACGATTCCCGGCGTCTCCTCGTTCGCCGCCGCCGCCGCAGCGACCGGCACGACGCTCGCCGAGGAGGACGAGACCTTCGCCATCATTCCCGCCGCCTACGGCGTCGAGGTCATCGACCACCTGCTCGACGAGTTCGACACGCTGGCGCTGCTCAAGGTCAAGCCGCTGCTCGACGAGATCATCGAACTGCTCGCCCGGCGCGAACTGCTCGCCACCTCGTGCTTCATCGAGAAGGTCGGTGCGCCCGACGAGCGCGTCGTGCGCGACCTCACCAGCCTCCGCGGCAGCAAGGCCAATTACCTGTCGCTGTTGCTGGTGCAGAACCCGAAGCGGCAGCGCGGCGAACTGCGGCGTGGCTGCCGCAGTCGCCAGGAAGCGGCGGCTACCGCCGCTGCTGGCAACTGATGGCCGCCAGCCGGGGCCTGCCGCGATGAGGGTCGCCGTCGTCGCCATCACGCGCCACGGCATCGCGCTCGCCGGGCGCGTGGTCGCCGCCCTGCCCGGCGCCCGCCTCTTCGCGCCGGAGAAGTTCCGTGGCGAAGCCGCGAACGCCGCCGGAGGTGCCGCGCAGTGCTACGAAGGCAAGGTCGGCGACCAAGTGCCGGCGCTCTTCGCCGCCTTCGACGGCATCGTCGCCATCGTCTCGCTCGGCGCCGTCGTCCGCCTGATCGCGCCGCACCTGAAAGGCAAGGAGGCTGACCCGGCGGTCGTCGTCGTTGACGAGGCCGGCAGATTTGCCATCCCGGTGCTCTCCGGCCATCTCGGCGGCGCCAACGCGCTTGCCGGCCACCTCGCCACCGTGCTCGGCGCGACCGCCGTGCTGACCACCGCATCGGACGCCCGCGCGACGATCGCCGTCGACCTGCTCGGCCGCGAACTCGGCTGGGAGCTCGCGGCGACACACGGTGAACTGGTGCATTGCAGCGCCGCGATGGTCAACGACGAGCCGGTGGCGCTGGTGCAGGAGGCGGGCAGCGGGGACTGGTGGGTCCATCATGCCAACGGCCGCGACGGGCCGCTGCCGGCCAACGTCGTGCGCTTCGAGCGGCTCGAGGAGGTCGCCCTCGACGACTTCGCCGCCGTGCTCTGGATCAGCCGCCGCACCCTGCCGACCGCGCTCGCCGCCCGCCTGGCCGGCCGCTGCGTCACCTACCGTCCGCCGGCATGACGACGACGCCGGCGAACATGGCGCCGTCGCTGGCGCTTGGACTCGGTTGCGACCGCGGCACCCCGGCGACAACGATCGCGCAGGCGATCGCCGAAGCCCTCGCCGCCTGCGGCGGCGAACTCGCCGACGTGCGCGCCGTCGCCTCGATCGACCTCAAGGCCGGCGAAGCCGGACTGGCGGCCGTGGCACGCGACAACGGCTGGACGATCGTCTTCCACCCGGCCAGCGAACTCGCGGCCGTCGAGGTTCCCAACCCGTCGGAGACCGTCCGCCGGCATACCGGCACGCCGTCGGTCTCGGAGGCGGCGGCCCTGCTCGCCGCCGGCGCCGACTGCCGCCACCTGCTCGTCGAAAAGCACAAGCTGCGCGGCGCCGACGGCCGCAACGCCACCGTCTCCATCGCCAGGATCCCCGCATGACGCCAGACACCCCCACCGCAACCGCCATGCCGACAGGCAAGATCATGCTCGTCGGCCTCGGACCCGGCAGCCTCGGCCACCTGACCGCGCGCGCGCGCGCGGCGATCGCCGAAGCCGACACGGTGATCGGCTACACCACCTACATCCGCCTCGTCGCTGACCTGCTGGCCGGCAAGGAGGTGATCAGGAAGTCGATGACCGAGGAACTCGATCGCGCCATCGAGGCGCTCGACCGCGCCCGCCAGGGCCGCAAGGTGGCGATCGTCTCCTCCGGCGACGCCGGCGTGTACGGCATGGCCGGACCGACCTTCGAAGTGCTCTTCGACGCCGGCTGGACCCCCGAATCGGCGATCGAGGTCGAAATCATCCCCGGCGCCTCGGCACTCAACACTTGTGCCGCGCTCGTCGGCGCACCGCTGACGCACGATTTCTGCGCCATCTCGCTCTCCGATTTGCTGACACCCTGGCCGACGATCGCCCGCCGCCTCGACGCCGTCGCCTACGCCGATTTCGTCGTCGCGCTGTACAACCCGAAGAGCGGGCGACGGACGCGGCAGATTGCCGAGGCGCAGCGCATCTTCCTGCGCCACCGCGACCCGCGGACACCGGTGGCGATCGTCAAGTCGGCCTACCGGCCGAAGCAGCGGGTCGAGTTCAGCACCCTCGAGCGAATGGGCGACGCCGACATCGGCATGCTGACGACGGTACTGATCGGCAACTCGAACACCTTCGTCCGCGACGGGCTGATGATCACGCCACGCGGCTACGCCAACAAGTACGCCGTCGAGGACGGCGAGCGCGCCACGCGCGACGGCGAGCAGGCCGGCCGCTCGCTGTCGACCGGACTCGACGGCTGGATCGAGACGATCCAGCAGAGCGGCCGCTCGGCCGCCGATCTGGCGCGCGAATACCGCCTGCCGGCCGACTACATCCAGTCGGTACTCGACACGCCGCTCGACGAAGCGGCGGACTAAGGCGCACAGCGCCAGCCGATCGCCAGCCACCACCAATACGACAATACGGTGACAGTATATGAATTGCGCCGCTGTGACGGCCAAGCGACAATACGGTGATTGCGCCGCCGTGACTGCCAGGCGCCGTGCAAGCCAACCCCAATAGCGGCGTCGGCGGCGCCCAGGTTTCTGTTTCGATCGCGCCTGCAAGGCTGTGCACACAGATGAAAAGCGCTGGCAGCCGTTTCGACTGCCTTGATGCCGGGGGCTTGTGCTCCCGGAACGGCTCGCGCCGAGCAGCTGAGTCAAAATCAAGCCGGTCAGCCCGTGGCCGAGCGACGCCGGCGATCAGGGCGCGATCGTCGGCGAAAGAAAATTTTATATACTGTCACCGAATTGGACAGAATGGCCCTGCGCGGCGAGCAGCGCAACCGCCTTCTTGTCGAAGGACACAAAGGTTTCTCCGCCAAGCCAGTTCCCTTCGTAGGCAATGGCCCCATCGGCGAAATCGCCACCTGCGTCGAGCACCGACAGGCCCGCTTCGACGGCTGGCCTGTTCGCTTCGACGTTTGCCGTAGCCAGCAAGGCGTGAATTGCGGCGGCGACATCGGACGGCTGGAAGCCATAGACCCGGCGCAGCACCCACACGAATTCGCAGAGACACGGCAACGCGACGGCGATCAATTCGGCGTCGGTCAACAGCTTGGCGGAAATGCTCCCTTGCTCGGGATCGTCGCACACGACCGCGCGAACAAGGATGTTCGTGTCGACAGTGAGCTTCATTTTCTGCCCGCCCAGCCTTGCGCCGCCGCCTCGTTGATTTCTTCGATGGTGGCGACTTTCCGGGTCCGACCCGCGAGCAATCCGACGAAACCGTCAATGGTTGCGACAGGCCGGGCCGCCTTGAGAAGACCCCGACCATCCGGCAGCAAGTCCAGTTCGATCTTGTCTCCCGGCTTGATGCCCAAGTGTTGCAACACCTCTTTCCGGAAGGTCACCTGCCCCCGTGCGGTAACAGTCAGCGTGGTCATGGCACAACCCTCTTGCCTTGTCGATACCGTCATGATAATGCGAATTCGCATTATCACCAACCGACATCGCGAGACGACGGCTCGGAGGTCGATTGACGACGGTGCAGCTTGTGAGCCTCCGGCAAGACTCCCCTGCAACTTGTCCCGCTGCGCCGTGGACGAGAGGTTCGAATGATGAAGCACCCCGTCAGCAGGCCAGAGGCGCGCTGACCACCGACCTCGGCGGCTGGATCGCCGCCAGCCAGCAGAACGGCCGGTCGGCCGCCAAGCTGGCACGCAAATACCGCCAGCCGGCCGACTACGTCCAGTCGGTAGTCGACACGCCGCCGGCCGTAGCGGAAGAGCGAAATCCGCTTCGCCGCTGCGGGCAACCGGCGGCTACCAGCAGTCCTGGCTCGGCGGCGCCCGCCGGCGCTGCCGTGCATGCGATAATTCGGCCCTCGGCGGTCTGCGTTACCGCCATCAATAGCGCCGGCGAGTCGTCGGCCACCAGTGGCACCGTAAGTCGCGAGGGCTTCCGCCTCGCGGCGGTTGATGAAATCGGGAGAAGTCGATCACCACTGCAGCGCCCCTGATGCGCCGCGCCGTCCTGTCGCCCGTCCGGCGCCGGGCCGGGAGCGGCTGCCGCGTGCTCGTGCTGCTGCTCGCCTGTGCGCTCACCCAGGCCGCAGCCGCCGCCGAACTGCGCGCTGTGCCGGCACGCCCGCTGCCGGCGGCCGCCGCCGGAACCTCACTCGCTGCCCAGCTGGCTGCGCTTGCCGGCCGCCCGGTGATCATCAACTTCTGGGCCTCTTGGTGCGAGCCCTGCCGCGACGAGATGCCGGCGCTGCAGCAGCTCGGCGCTCACTGGCGCGAGCAGCGGCTGGCCGTGCTGACCGTCGCCGTCGCCGATCAGCGGGCACGGCTCGATGCGTTCCTGACGGCGCACGCCATCGAACTGCCGGTGATCGACGATCGCGAACAGCAACTCAGCCGCACCTTGGGCGTCCGGTTGCTGCCGACCACCCTCGTCCTGGACCACCAGCACCGCACCCGCCTGCGCGCCGAGGGCGCCATCGACTGGCATTCGGCGGCCGTCAGCCAACGCTTGCGGAGCGTCCTCGAGCGGCCGCCGCGATGAAGCGCGCTCCGTGGCGAGGCTGCCGGCCGCCGGCGCGTGCACGCGGTCGGCGGGCGATCGACCGCACCGGCGGATCCATCGCCCCGCGCGCATCGCGCAGTCCGCGCGAACCCGCGACTTCGCCCGACTGCGGCGGGCTCGCCAGAAACCGCCACATTCCCCGTGCGTCGCTGCGGCGACCGGTCCGTTCACCCACTCAGGAGACCCATCATGGATCGTCGTGATTTCCTCAAGACCGCCACCCTCTTCAGCATCGCCGGCTCTGCCGCTTGGCGGCCGGCGCGCGCCGAACAAGAGTTCTTCGACCCCGACCCGGCCAGCGGCTGGCGAGTCTTCGAAGTCAACATGCGCGCCGAAGTCGCCCGCGGCGGGAGCGAGACGCGCGTCTGGCTGCCGTTGCCCTCGCTCGATGAAGCCGCCTGGATCAGGCCGATGGGCAACCTCTGGCAGGGCAACGCGGCGACCATGCAGATCGCGCGCGACCCGGTTTACGGCGTAGAGATGCTCGTCGCCGCGTGGGACGCCGAAGCCGGTGCACCGGTCGTCGAGGTGACCAGCCGCATCGCTACCCGCGACCGCGCGATCGACTTCAGCCAGCCCGGTCCGGTGAAGCCTCTCGATAGGGCGGCGCTCAAGCTCTACACCGGGCCGACCGAGCTGCTGCCGACCGACGGCATCGTTCGCCGCACAGCGAGCGAGATCACCCGTGGCGCGCGCAGCGACATCGACAAGGCACGCGCCGTCTACGAGTGGGTCGTCGACCACACTGCCCGCAACCCGAAGACCCGCGGCTGCGGCGTCGGCGACATCCGCGCGATGCTCGAGAGCGGTGACCTCTCCGGCAAGTGCGCCGACCTCAACGCGCTCTACGTCGGCCTCGCGCGCGCCGCCGGACTGCCGGCGCGGGACGTGTACGGCATCCGCATCGCCGATTCGCGCTTCGGCTACAGGAGCCTCGGCAAGTCAGGCGAGATCAGCAAGGCGCAGCATTGCCGCGCCGAAGTCTGGCTGGCGGGCTTCGGCTGGGTTCCGGTCGATCCGGCCGACGTGCGCAAGGTCGTTCTCGAGGAAAAGCCCGGGCTCACACTGCAGGACGAAGTCGTCGTCGCCGTCCGCAGGAAGCTCTTCGGCACTTGGGAGATGAACTGGCTGGCGTACAACGCCGCGCACGACATCAAACTTCCCGGCTCGAGCGGGCCGAAGATCCCCTTCCTGATGTATCCCCAGGGGGAGAACGCCAACGGCCGCTTCGACAGCCTCGACCCGGAAAGCTTCCGCTACCGCATCAGCTCGCGCGAAGTGACGGCGTGATCATGGCGCAGGTCGGTAGTAGCGACCACGCTGACCTGAAGATTCTCGAAATCCCAATGAAGCACGACTGTTTCCGCAACCTGTTCCACTCTGAGCACCCCAGATCGCAGGAATCGCAAGAGTACGCCGCATGCTTCACTTGCCTGGTGGTGCTTCTGGTGCGAGACGGTGCGCGGCATGGGCCACGCCAGCCTCGGCGACGGTGCCTGCATCTCTGGCACCGTTCGCGCTCCGAGATACCGTTCTGTCGCCGAACCCCCCGCTCCCCCGGATCACCCGCAGTGATGAGCATCCAGGCGAGCGGCGTTGGGGTTCGGAATTGAATATACTGTCCCCCAAAATGAATGTCGAGATTATTTACAAGTCTTTGCTGCACACCCCACGCCATCGTCCCAAGCCAATGAATCTACGAAAATTATTTCTGCTTGGCACGAACATTGCTTGTAGCGCTCGCCGGGAAGAGTCCCGCCAACACCCTTGACCATCCCTTCAAACTTCTTCAGGAGCACCACCATGATTTCTACGAAACTGCGCCGCGGCATCCTCGCTCTCGCCTGCGCCGGTACGGCGCTCGCGTCGACCGCGTCGCACGCCAGCGTCATCACATTCGGGCCCGGTCCGTATGGCACCCCGGTTGCGGCCACCAGCGAAGGCATTTTTGCCTATGACACCTTCAGTGGCGGTCTCTTTCGCGACTCCCAGGGAAACGGCGACGCCTACAACATGGAGGGATGCAGCAGCTGCGGTGGCGGTGTGCTGCGCGTTGTTCGCAACGACGTCGTTGGCGGGCTCTTCACCTTCGACGGGTCGGATGTCGCCTTCCAGTTCCTCCAGAGCTTCGGCATCAACTTCGAAGGCTTTCTTGGCGGCCTGTCGCAGGGAGTCGACACCTTCCTGACGACCAATGACAGTTCGTACAGCACCCACGCAAGTTCCGTCCTGGCCGGTACGCCGATCGACGAGTTGCGGGTCACGCTCGCTGCGACGAGCGGAACGGCCACTGTCATCGACAATCTTCAGGTGACAGCCGCCGCTGTCCCCGAGCCCGGTGCGCTCGCGCTGCTCGGCCTCGGCCTCTCCGGCTTGGCGGCAACGCGCAAGCGGCAGCGATAAGCGCAAGGCTTGCCGGCAGGAAGCCGGCCCAGCGGGCGGCGAAAAACGGTGACCGCATCGGAAATTGGGCCCATCCGTTGATCGTCCCGAAACGGCAGCGCTCGCAAACCGGTGACAGTATATGAATTGAGCCGCTGAGCCTTGCGCAGCTGAACGGGCCACGCTGCGCGGACTCGCGGTTTCCATCCTGTTGTCAAGCTGCGCGAATCGGTCAGACCGTTCGCGCCGCTTTCGTTTGGCATGTCGCTCGCCGGCGAGCGACGAACGTCGGGCGAGGCAAACGCCGCGTCACATTCCGCAAGAATGACGGCGGTCGCCGGGAATTGCAGTGCCCGGCGCACCACAGCACACACGCCATCTGGCTGCCCGCGTTCGGTCGGGCGAAAGATGTTCTCCGGCTGTGCCCCCAGATTCGCCGAATCAGAGGCGGCTGATGATCTCGTCGGCCATCGCGCTCGTGCTCAGGCTGCCGCCGAGATCGGCGGTGCGGGCGCCTGCGCTGATGGTGGCGTCGACCGCCTGTTCGATGGCGGCAGCCTCCGCCTCCAGCGCCAGCGAGTGGCGCAGCAGCATGGCGGTGGACAGGATCATGCCAATCGGGTTGGCAATGCCCTTGCCGGCGATGTCCGGCGCCGAACCGTGGATCGGCTCGTAGAGGCCGACGCGGCCCTGGCCGAGGCTGGCGGAGGGCAGCATGCCCATCGAGCCGGCGAGGACTGAGGCTTCGTCGGTCAGGATGTCGCCGAACATGTTCTCCGTCACCACCACGTCCAGCGCCGCCGGGCCGGTGATCAGGCGCATGGCAGCGGTATCGACGAGGACGTGCTCGAGGGCGATTTCCGGGTTCGCCGCGCCGACCTCGACGGCGATCTGCCGCCAGAGCCGAGACGATTCGAGGACGTTCGCCTTGTCCACCGAAGTGAGCTTGCGCTGGCGACCCTTGGCGAGATCGAAAGCCAGTTCCATCACCCGGCGGACCTCGTAATCGTAGTACTCGAGGGTGTCGACGGCGCGCTCGCGGCCGTCCTTGCGGTCACGGCCCTTCGGCCAGCCGAAATAGAGGCCGCCGGTCAACTCGCGAATGACGAGGATATCGACGCCACGCAGCTTTTCCGGCTTCAGCGGCGAGGAATCGATCAGCGCCGGATGCACCTTCACCGGCCGCAGGTTGGCGAAGACGCCGAGTCCCTTGCGCAGCGCGAGGAGTCCCCGCTCGGGGCGATCCTTCGCCGCCGGATCATCCCATTTCGGCCCGCCGACGGCGCCGAGCAGGACGGCATCGGCGGCCTGGCAGTCGGCCAGCGTCTCGTCGGTCAGCGACGAGCCGAAACGGTCGATCGAACAGCCGCCCATCAGGCATTCCTGGAAATCCCACTGGTGCCCGTAGCGGCCGGCAACGGTGTCGAGGACGCGGACCGCCTCGCGAACGACTTCCGGACCGATCCCGTCACCGGGGAGCAAGACGATTTTTGCTTTCATGATTTTTCCATTTCACGGTGGCGCAGCAGCACTGCGCCGGGACACGAGCGTACCAGAGGCAACGCAATCATTGCGCCACCGACAGGCCGTACTCGACTGCATCGACCAGCGCCTGCCACGATGCCTCGATGATGTTGGCGCTGGCACCGACCGTACTCCACACCCTGTCGGCACTGCGCGTGTCGATCAGCACGCGGGTGATCGCCTGCGTGCCGTCGCGACCGTCGAGGATGCGCACCTTGTAATCGGCCAGATGGAAGCTGGCGATCTCCGGGTAGTGCCCGAGCAGCGCCTTGCGCAGGGCGATGTCGAGGGCGTTCACCGGACCGTTGCCCTCGGCGGCGGTGTGCAGCACCTCGCCCTTCACCTTCACCTTGACCATCGCCTCGGCAAAGATGCCGCGACCCTGGCGGTGCTCGACGTTGACCAGGAAATCGACCAGCTCGAAAGGGGCCGCGTAGTCGGGCTGCTGCCGCTTGAGCATCATGGCGACCGACGCCTCGGCGGCCTCGAAGGAGAAGCCGCGCGCTTCGAGTTCCTTGACCTCGTTGAGCACGCCGACGACGTCGTCGACGCTGGCGACGTCGACACCGTGCTCCTCGGCCTTGCTGAGGATGTTGGCGCGCCCCGACAGGGCCGAGACGACGACCCGCATGCGGTTGCCGACCCGTTCCGGTGCGACGTGCTGGTATGACTGTTCGGAGCGGCGCATCGCCGCGACATGGACGCCGCCCTTGTGCGCGAAGGCGCTCCGGCCGACGTACGGCAGGTGGTCGTTCGGTGTGATGTTGGCCACCTCGTCGACGACGTGCGAGAGCTCGTAGAGCTTCTGCAGGCGGCCTTCCGGCAAGCAGCGACGACCCATCTTGAGCTCCAGGTTGGCCATCACCGAGCACAGGTTGGCGTTGCCGCATCGCTCGCCGACGCCGTTTATCGTTCCCTGCACCTGCACCGCACCCAGTCGCACCGCCGTCAGCGCGTTGATCACCGCGCAGTCGCCGTCGTTGTGGGTATGGATGCCGAACGGGTGAGCAATCGACTCTCGCATCTCGCCGATCGTCTTCTCGACCTCCCACGGCATGCTGCCGCCGTTGGTGTCGCAGAGGACGACCGTCTCGGCACCACCGCGAATCGCCGCCTGCAGCGTCGCCAGCGCGTACAGCGGATCGGCCCGATAGCCGTCGAAGAAGTGCTCGGCGTCGTAAATCACGCGCCGGCCGGCTGCGCGCAGGTA
>WBZM01000765.1_pt1 | contig 39437 bp, 31 predicted proteins | sample 5204271 | NCBI WGS metagenome assembly WBZM01 (sample SAMN12344346, study PRJNA552823) | activated sludge metagenome | biome: Activated sludge suspended growth; feature: Nitrification reactor; material: Wastewater; isolation source: activated sludge from nitrification reactor of wastewater... | reverse complement strand
GTCGGGCTGCAGCCCATCTCAAATCCTCCGGCGCTCTCTAACTATCGCTTGCAGCGGACGGGCCTGACGGCTTTCCGCTTAAGCTGGCGTTGGGCGTCATATCAAAGGTTTGCCCATCTCTCACTCCTAGTTCCCTGTCCACGTTTCGCCGCACGCCGCCCACAGGCGGACGGCGGCGTCGACCGGCATCCGAGTTCCGCTGGCCTCAGAGCACCAGCGGTTCATTGAACGTGGGCCGTTGCGCCCGATCAGGCGCGCGGCCTCTGCCTGCGTGATGCCGTGCCGGGCGAGCAGCGCTCGCACTTCGGATGGCGTGGGTTTTCTCATCGTTTTTCTCCATCAGCAGCGATCCGGAATCCGACAAACAGGCTGCGGCGGCCAGGCTCGATCCGGATACGGTGGGCGGAACGCGCTTGCCTGCCGTCGCTGGTCCACGATCCGCCGCGCACCACGCGGGGGAGGCCCATCGGTGGCCCTTGCGGATCGACCTGTGGCTCATTCTGATAAGCGCCGTACCGATCCCAGCACCATTCCCAGACGTTGCCGTGCATTTCGTACAAGCCCCACGCGTTCGCCGGCAGCGACGCAACCGCCACCGTCTTCATCCGATACAGCCCCCGCGCGCCATCGGCGTAGGGGATTTCTCCGTCGTAGTTGACCAGATTTGGTGTCAGCTCGTCGCCAAACGAAAACGGCGTCGTGGTCCCCGCCCGGCAGCCATACTCCCATTCGGCTTCGGTCGGCAAGCGCAATTCCAATCCCGCTACCCGGCGTTGCAGCTTTTCGATGAAGCGCTGTGCGTCGTACCACGACACTTGTTCTACCGGGTTGCGCTTTTTCCCTTGGAAATGGCTCGGATTGTTGCCCACCACCGCTTGCCACAGCCCTTGTGTGCATGCCGTGTCGGCCAGCCAGAACCCTTTGGTCAGCGTCACTTCGTGCTGCGTCTCGTCGCCACGCCGCCCCGCCTCGTCCTCCGGAGAACCCATCAGAAAACTCCCAGGTTCGATCCAGACGAACCGCTGCGTGACGCCGCCTACGTTTATTTCCATGTGCTTTTTCATCATTTTGCCTCCAGACGCAACGCCTTGGTTACGAACGTATCCGCAGATCCGTGTCTGCGGATCAATCGGCGGGTGAAATCCTCCGCTGCCTCGGCTGTACAGGGCAGCGCGTATAACTCGTCAGCCTCGTCATCCGAGACGGCGCCGCCCGTGGCCGCGACGAACTGCTCCGCGTCGCCGCTCGTGGCGCGCGCCGCCACGATGGCCCGAATGACGGTGGCAGTTAGCACGCCATCCAAGGGGGCGGTCCGCGGCGCGGACGAAGCCCCTGCTTTCGCGCTATTCGAGACCGAACTGGATGGCCCATTGGCGGCCTGCCGCGCCCCAGCAGTAATCGCTGGAGGGGATCCGCCCGTTTTTTGTCACTCTGGACCATATTTCCAGGGACTCGTCGTCCGTGGGATCCTCCCACACCCGGACGGCCTCCGGGTAATCCCCGGCTGCCGCCCACCAGCACGCCTCCAGGATCTCTGGCGACGTTTCCCGGGATTCAGACTCCTGGAGGAATGCTGCTTTAGCGTCCTCCTCTATGGCAGAGCGAGCGCTGCCGATAACCTCGTCCACAAGGTTGGCAATGGTTTCTGCTGACCAGTGCCCAGGGACTGGCCATTCGTCTGCGATCAACTGCGCCGCAGCGCTGGCCGGGGCCATCGCAGCGACGTCAGCGTCGGTATTGTTTCCGCCGGCGTACAGATAGTCGCCAACGCTCGCCCGCAGCGCTTGACGCGGCGTGTTGTAAAGAGACCCGCCGTATTGGAACGATTCGTTCATTTTGCTCTCCTTCTGTGGTGTTGATCGAATGAGCACATAGTACGCCACAGTGTCGCATATGTCAACAAATTTTTTTAGCACGGATCGCCCGGGCGTGGGAATTTTGCGATATATCGTCTGTATGGGCGTGGTACCGCATAAAATCGGGAACGGCGCGCGCATAATACGCAGCGCAGTAGGAGGTATTATTGTGACACCCAATCCATGTAGCCTATCCGCTCAACTGTCGGCACTCACCAGAGAGCCGCGCGGGCAATTCGACTCACGTGCATATGGCAAGGTGATCCGGTCGCAGACCACCGCGACCGGCCGTGTCCTAAATTATCTGCGGTCTGAGCTTGTGTACCGGCGGCAGTGCGATATCCGCTGCGCTCTCAATCTCAGGCACCCGTCGGTGGCCTGGGCGCTCCGGTGCCTGAGACGGTGGGAGTTGGTCGATGTGGTCAAGGACGTGGCCCGGAACCCGCGATATTTGAGGTATAGGGCAAAGACATGAGTAGGTTCAACTCGCACGGGCTAACAGCACAACAAGAAACATTTGCCGTGGCCGTTGCTGCCGGGGAAAGCCTCTCCGATGCGTACCGAAAAGCATACCCGCGGTCCTTGAAGTGGGCATGCGAAACGGTTCACGAGGCCGCCAGCAGGATGGCGGCCAATTACAAGGTAAACACAAGGATCTACGCCTTGCGTGCCGCGGCAGAAAAGCTGTCGACCCTGGAGGCATCGCGAGTGCTCGACGAGATCGCGAAGCTGGCGCACTCAGATGTGTCCGGGATCATGCACCCGGACGGGCGCATTAAGTTGCCGAACGAGTTGGATGCTGCGACACGCGCAGCGGTTGCGTCGTTCGAGATCGATGCCAAGGGCACCATCAAGTACCGGTTCTGGGACAAAAACGCGGCGCTGGATAAGGCGGCCAAGCACCTGGGCCTATTTGCTAAGGACAACGACCAGCAGAATGCCCCACTACGAGACATCCTCGCATCGCTCGGTGGGCGCGTGATTGCCCCGAAGAAACGCCCTGGCGGCTCTGACTGATTCCGCATGGATCAGCATGAGTACGGTGCAAGTTTGGATGATGCCTAACGAGTACCCCGAGAAAAAGAAGCCGCTTTTGGCGTACGAGCTTGCTGTAGCGATCGATCTGACGCGGAGCGACGCGCACATCGACGAGGCGCTGACAAGAGTCTTTGGCGGTTCCCATGCCACGCCGGCCTGGGTGAGATGGTGAGAACAATGAAGAAACGGAAGTGCATGGCGGATGGTGGCATTCTCATGGCTGGCGCCGACGCAAAGGAAACGCCGGAAGAAATGCTGGCGAGGATGAATGCGAAGTATGGACTCGGCGACGCTGGGAAGCCGGCGCCGCAGCCGTCGACGGCGGCGCCGGCGCCGGCGCCACAACCAACGACGCAGCCGTCTCAACAAGGCATCGCTGGGGGCCTATTCGGCAAGATGATCGACGCCGTAGGCCGTCGCGCGGATGAGCAGAACAGGGTTTCCCGATACGCTCGCGGCGGAATCATGCCGGTGATCGGCGCCGGATCAGGGACGTCTGACAGCGTCCCCGTCATTGTTGCCGGGCAGAAGGTCCGCTTGTCCAACGGCGAAGGAGTGGCCGTTCTTCCAGCCAAGACGATGAAAAACGATGCGGCAGTTGTGGCCATCGAGGACATCATCGAGGCCACGAACGGCAGGCGTCCAGTCAAGGTTGACAACGAGTTGTCACATGGCGGCGGCCATGGAGAACAGAAGGCGTTTTTCGCTGGGGCCGTCAGCGAAACGGAGGAAGAGAAGCGGCGCCAGTCGTCTGCACCGACGGCAAAGGAGGTCTACTCTCCTGCATATGGGGCGGCCAGCGGCATTATGGGGGCGCTGCAAAGCCTCCCTGAAGGAGGCGTTGTGCGGCGCGCCGTACAAAGCGGAGAAAGCGTTCCGGGGGCTATCGGGAGGGCTCTCGTAGAGGGCGGCGGCATGCCAAATGGTGGTCTATTCGGTCCGCCAGGGGCCAGGCTGAAGGACTCCATGAGGGTGGCCCAGATGGATTCGCAAGGCGCCTCACCTACTCCTGCCGCACAGCAGCAGCTGGCCATTACCGATCCAGCGGTCGCTCCGCAGTCCGCTGCTCGTCCGGCGGTTGCGCCGCAACAGGCGTCGTACTCCAACAACACCGGAACCGGAGATACCGGAAACGCCAACTTCAACCCGCAGAGTGGAATCCTGGCCTTCACCGACAAGACATTCGACCCGACGAAGCAGATGTTCCAGCCCGGAACGGGCGCCATCACCAATCCGAGAACGGGGAAAACGATGATGCTCGCGCCCCAAGAAGCGGGGGCGTCTGGGATTGCCGGAGCCCCATTGCAACAGGCTGGCGCTGGCAGCACAGACGCCTACGGAAATAGCACGGCGCGCACCGATCAGATGAAGTCGGAGATTGCGCAGTTGCAGGCAACAGGCAACCAGCCTGACGGGCCGCGCGTGTCGATGTTGCAGTCTCTACCGGCAGAGCAGGCGGATCGCCACCGGTTTGCAAACTTCGTTCGTCAGTCGGATGCCGACCGTCTCGCGCACGACCTGGGGACCGGCGGCGGCAACGACCGCACCAACGCCGGGAAGATCGCCGCGCTGAACGCCATGCGCCAAGGCATTGCGGACGATCTTGGCCGCAAGACGCAGGTGGACGTGGCCGGCATTCAGGGCGCAAGCCTGGCGGCCGTCGAGGGTCAGCGCGGCATGAACCAACTGGCCAACACGCGGCTGGCCGGACAGAACCAGTTGGCGACCACCGATCTCCTGGGGCAGAACGCACTCGCTGTCGAAAGCGTTCGCCAATCCTCTCCGGAGAATGTGCTGAGCGCCGTCAAGACGCAGGGCGAGATTGAGGATGCGCGGGCGCAGCGCGAGGCGCGCAACGGCGTTATTGCCGCTATCAAGACTGGCGACCCGGGGAAGATCAATGAGGCCTGGCGCATGGGCATCGCGGCGGGAATCGTCAAGCCGGAACGCGAACACGGGAGTTTCAAAACGGAGACCGGCATTGACGGCTCCATGACGCGCACCAACCAGCACACCGGCGACGTGGAGCGCTACAACGGCCAGACAAAGACGTGGGAGCGGCTGGGCGGCGGAACGCCAAGCTTTGAAGTCAAGTCGGGCATGCCCGTTGACGCGCCGGACGGCACGCATACCTTCCAGGGGAGGACCATCACGGTCAAGGCCGGGAAAGTGATCGAGGTCAAGTAATGGCAGAGCTTTCTCCCGAAGCGTTCGGGTTTTCTTCCCAAGACTCAGGCCAGAAAGAGCTTCCGCCGTCCGCCTTTGGGCTCGGCGATCGCGTCAAGTCGCCGACGGCAACCGATTACCTCAAGGGCGCTGCCGCAGGCTCCAACCAGCTCGCTGGCGGCATCGGCTACCTCCTGGAAAAGGCGGGCGCCGAGCGTGTCGGGAAAGCACTGCGCGAGGTCGGGGCAGAGGGTACGAAGTACTGGCAGGAATCGATGACGCCAGCCGGCCAGCGTGCCGCACAGTCGCAGGTTTTTGAGGATGATCCCGGAGCGGCAGTTCCGGTAAAACTCGGCGACAGATGGGGGCAGGCTCTCGCGATGGGCGCTGCGCAGTCTGCGCCGTCGATGCTCGCCGCTGCTATCCCAGGAGGCATCGCCACTGCTGGACTGCGAGGCGCTGCCAGAATGGCCGCGTCACGCGGCATCGGTGGTGCTCTCGCGCCGCTTGCTGCTGGCACGGCCGCGCCGGTTGGTGGATGGGCTACGAACTCCGCCGGAAATCTCGCCGCTCGCGTTCCGACTGCGCTTGGCTTCGGTGCCGCTGAAGGTGCCGTCGCTGGCGCAACCAATGCGGCGCAGTGGAAATCCGACATCGAGCAAAAGCCGCTGTCCGAACTGCGGAGTATGCCGGGATTCGCCGCGCTCGAAGAGCAGATCGGAGAGCAGGCCGCACGGCAGCAGATCGCCGAGAAGGGCGCGGCGGACATCATGGCGCACACCACGCTTGCCACTGGCGGCATCGGCGCTCTGACTGGCGGCGGCGCGCTTGGCAGCGCTTTCCAGCGAGTCACAACCGGAGCCAAGGGCGGCATCGCCGGAGCCATCGGTCGCGACGCGGCGAAGGAGGCCGGGCAGGAAATCCCGCAGTCCGGTGGCGAGCGCGCCATCCAGAACATCGCGACTCGAGACTACCTCGACCCGAATCAGCCGGTGTCGCAAGGGGTCGTCGCAGACGCGCTGTCTGGCGGCGCGATTGGCGGCCTCATGGGTGGCGTGACTGGAGGCGCTTCGCATCTTGCGAAGGGGCCGCTGCAGAAGGCTGTGGAGGCCAGTTCCGCCACTATTCCGCCAGATGCCGGGATTGCTGCCGGGATTCCCGCGGGGAACGCGGGGAACGCTGGAATCCCGTTTTCCCCGCAGCAACAGAACACGCCAGCCGCGCCGGGTCTCTCCCCTGTTCCGGTACCCGCTGCCGCATCCTCTCTCCCCACCAACCAGGCAGAGCCGGCGGGCGTCCCCCTTTCTCAACAGCAACAAGTATCAGCATCAAGTGGCAACCAAACCGAAGTCGCCAAGCCGGCAGAACAGGGACAACAAGCGCAACCCGCCGCGCCTACCGATACCGCCGCCGAATGGGATCAGTTCGTCCGCACCGAAGGCGCAGATGTCGGGACGCGACGGCTTGGCCTGATCGGGCAGCAGCGCAGGGACGCGGCAGACCTTGCTGGACTGGCGAGCGCAGAAGCAGCCGACCTTGGCCCGCGTCGTGTCGGGCTGATGATGGGCCAGCAGAGGGCGAAGCAAGCGGCAGCGAAAAGCGCAGCAGCAGAAGCGTCGCGCAAGGGCATCGCCGCCGCGCTCCAGACGCCACAGCAGCCGACGACTGGCGGCGGTCCTTTGCCGCAGGTCGCAACAGACATGCCGGTCGGCAAGTACGGAATCGCCGCTGCGGTCGCGCAACCGAAGGCGAAGGCCGCTACGCCGTTCGTCGCCCCGCCGCTGACGACGCGCGAGCAGCCGAAGACGACCTCAGTGCTGCCGCAGAAAGCCGCCGACATGCCGGTCGGTAGGTACGGTGCAGCAACCCGTCGCGCCGAGAAGCCGGCAGACGCACAGAAGCAGCAAAAGCCGTTCGTCGCCCCAAGATTCACTGCGAAGGACCAGCCGACGACGACATCGGTGTTGTCGCAGCAGGCTACGGAGATGCCGGTCGGGAGGTTTGGGGTGGCGGCGCAGACAGCAAATGATGCGGAGAGATACGCCAGGATCAAATCGACGCCACCGAACCAACGCAGCGACGAAGACATAGCATTTTCGAACGCATATTTCAACAAGCAACAAGAGCCGAAGGTAAAGGCTGCCGCGGACGCAGAGGCTGCTCGTTTGTCTGCTGAGAATGATACATACGGATTCGCCGAGTCTGCGGCACCGAATCCAGCAATCAGACAGAGAATCCGTAACGCACTTAACCGCCTCGTATCTGCTAATGGAGAGATAATCAGCAGAAAAGCCCTTGTAATGCGCGCCGTTAATTCAGGCGCAACTGTTGGTCAAAGAGAGGGCCAGAGAGCAATACTGTATCCGAGAGGGGCGTACAACACAGAGCGGCAGATCTCAAAGACGGCAATGGATTTTGCTGAGTTTCTGCTTGCTATGCGCAATGCGCGTTCTGATGAAAATCCTTCTACAATCAACGCAATAGGTGATGTCGCCGAAACTGCTTTCGGGGACATCCAGAAGAAACAACAGCCGGAAGCGAAGGCAGACGAAGCCGCGTCAGACACCATCCAAGCCCCAAACGGCCAGCCATCTGATCCGAAGCCTACAGCCAAACCCGAACAAAGATTAGGAGAAGCCGCCAGATCAGAAGTAATGGAGGCCTGGCCGGAGCTTCCGGTTCCGTCTTACATTGATCGAAACAGAGCAATGTTTGACGTGACATACAATTTTTCCGAGAAGGAAAAACTAGCGAAAGAAGCAGGCGCAAGCCTTGACTTTGGCGCTTACACAATCGAATACGAAATAGGACAACTGCATGCATACAAGAGCGCTGCTGGAAAAATCAACGACGCGCTACTTGGAAGGTTGCGCGGGGCATCGCCGGCTGCGCTGATCTCGAACTGGATCAGCTACAACGTTCACGCCAGAGCGCTTGCTAATTGGGCCGCGGACAATCCTGACAAATGGGAGGCGTACAAATCCAGACAAGAAAGGGTAAAGAGGCTCGCGGTTGGCGACCCGGCATTTGCTCCATACAAAGAAATGTTTGATGCCCGTTATTCCGACATTGGGAAATACATTCATGGAATCACGAGAAAGAACAAGGTAAATTGGTCTCTGGATTGGAACGGTAGTTCATTCCTATACCCGCCATCGTCCTTGATGACCGTTGATGACGCGCTGGAACTGTCAGGACAATCCACTACTGCAAACAATGCACAAAAGCCTGAGCCCCCATTTCCAAGCCAGACGCAAGCCGCGCCCGAGACTGCTGCATCGCAACAACCAAGCGCAGCGCAGGTTCAGCCGGACATGGGGCCGGACATTGCTGCAGCACAGCAACCGCAAGACCAGCACATCGAAGGCAAGTCAGCGGAGCCGGCAAGCGACGCGAAAATCTCCTATGATGAAGCATCACCAACGAGGAAAGATGGCAATGATCCCGCCAATGCAAGGATTGAGGCTGCGGTCTATCAGCCGATGGCTGAAGGAGAATCGAGAGGGCTTCGCTTCGCTCCCGCAAGAGGAGCGCGACCGGATCGCTACAGACCTGGACGAGCAGATGATCGAGGCGTTCGACGAGCGAGACGAGGATCTGATCAGCCGACTGACGAGGGCCGGTCTGTGGGGAACGGAAGCGGGCCTTCAGCAGTTCAACACGGACAGGATGATGCTCTGGCAGGAGGTTTGCGGAGAGTTTCTGCCGACTTCAGGCCGCGACCAGGGCAACTGACGCGTCAAGGCTCGTGGTTCGATACCGCGAAGCGCAACATCGACCTGATCGAGCTGGCTATCCAGATCGACAAGGAGAAGCGCAACGCCACCGCAGATGAGCAAGCCCTCCTTGCGAAGTACGTTGGATTCGGGGCCGGAGCAATCCGCAACGAACTGTTCCCGGTTCCTTCCGCCTGGGCAAAGTCGCAAGAGCCCAACCGGCTGATCTGGCCGAACCTCGTCCGTGATGCACGATGGAAGCCGCTGGCGGAGCGCATAGAAGCTCTGCCGAGGGAATGGCAGCAATCCATTCTGCAATCGACGCAGTACGCGCATTACACCAGCGAAGGCGTCATTCGCTCGATCTGGAGCGCCATTCAGAGGCTCGGGTTCACTGGCGGCAACATCTTCGAGCCGGGAACAGGAATCGGGTCGTTTGCTATGCTGATGCCGGACAGTGTGCGCGAAACATCGCTTTTCACCGGCGTCGAGTTCGACGCTCCAACAGCGATGATCGCCAGACTGCTGTCGCCAGACCAGCAAATCCAGCACGATGACTTCATCAAGCGCAAGTTCCCGAAGAACTATTTCGATGTGAACGTCGGGAACCCTCCGTTTTCGCAGACCAAGATTCTCGGCGACTCAGAATACGCAAAGAACGGGTTCATGCTGCACGACTTCTTCTTCGCCAAGGGAATTGATCTTGTAAGACCAGGCGGCTTGCAAGTCTTCGTCACCAGCAAGGGGACGATGGACAAGAGGAACGACAGGGCGCGCAAGTTCCTGTCAGACCGCGCGGACTTGATCGGAGCTATTCGCCTTCCATCCACGGCGTTTGAGGGCAACGCCGGGACTAGCGTCGTTACCGATGTGATCTTTCTGAAGAAGCGGGCCGATGGCGATCCGCCAGGCGGCATGGCGTGGGGCGGGCTCAAGACGATCGAGACGAAGGACGGGCCCGTCGACGTCAACGAGTATTTCGCCGATCATCCAGAAATGGTACTTGGGCAGCAGCGCATCAGCGGCAACGTGGACGACATGGGCCGACGGGTGAACAGCAATGGCTATGGCGGCGAAAAGTACACCGTTGTCTCGTATGACTCGACGCCAGAAGAGCTGGACGCCAAGTTCGCGAAGGCTATTGAGAATCTGCCGGAGAACGTCTACTCGCCACTCGGTCAGTCTGACGCAGCCATTCGCGCCGAGACGCAGAAGGTCGATTTCGACCCTGCGGTCAGAAGGGAGGGTGTCGTCTATGTTGGCAAGGACGGCGACATCCTGCGCGTAAGCGCCGGCGTCGGCGTTCCGCTTGATGGGGAGGTCAAGCTATCAGACAAGGACAAAGCGTGGTTCAAGGGCTATGTCGGCATCCGCGATTTGGTTCAGAAAGCGCGTGCGGCGCAAGTCACTGACGGAAACTGGAAAGCGGCCCTGCGCGCGCTGAATAAGGCGTATGACGAATTCCGTGCAGAGTATGGGCCAATCCATGATTTCAGAACCCAGACCCGAAAATCAACGGACGAGGAAGGGTCCGTCGTTGAAGTCGAGTTGCGCGTCTTCAAGAACAAGCGCCTGTATCGCGAGGACTACGACTCGTCGATCATCCTGTCGCTTGAATCCATCACCGAGTCCGGCGAGGTCGTCAAGGCTCCTTTTCTTCTTGGCCGCACTGTCGGCAAGCCGGTTTCCATCGAAGTCAAGAGCATCGGGGATGCCTTGGCCGTGTCGCTCGACTCAATCGGTAAGCTCGATTTGGAGGACATCGGCAGGCGCATGAAGCTGAGCCGGGAAGAAACGATCGAGGCCCTTGGCAACCAAATCTACAAGACGCCATCAGGAGTATGGCAGCTTGCAGACGAGTACCTATCCGGCGACGTAGTGACAAAGCTCGAAGAAGCAGAGCATCTTGCTCGAACCAATGGCGAGTACCGGCGCAACGTCGAAGCACTGAAGGAGGTTCAGCCTGAGAAGCTAGGGCCGTCGCAGATCAGCGCGAAGCTCGGCGCGGCATGGATACCGGATAGTCACGTCAACGAATTCGCTCGCGAGATCGGCGCCGGCGAGGTGACGTTCGACCCGAAAACCGAGTCATGGCAGGTTGAAGGAGGCAACAAGCGCACGGAACGCAAGGCAGGCGCCGAGTATGGAACGGCCGCCAGGTCTCCGTCCGAGATCCTTGAGGCGGTTCTGAACAGCCGGTCCATTAAGGTCGTGAAGACCGAGGACAAGAAGACCGTCACGGACATCGAGGCTACCACTGCGGCCAATGAAATGGCTAAGAAGATCAAGGACAAGTTCAAGGGGTGGGTGTGGACGGACACCGACAGGGCTGCTGAACTGGTCGAGGCGTACAACAAGCGGTTCAACAACATCGCCCCGCGCAAGTTTGACGGGTCGCACCTGACGCTGCCAGGGGTGAGCCTGCGATTCAAGCTCCATCCGCACCAGTTGCGATCCATCTGGAGGCAGATCCAGACAGGAAACACCTACCTCGCCCATGCGGTCGGAGCCGGCAAAACGATTGAAATGATCGCCGGGGCGATGGAGCAGAAACGGCTCGGGCTCATCAAGAAGCCTATGTTCGTCGTTCCAAACCACATGCTGGAGCAGTTCAGCAACGAGTTCATGGAACTGTACCCGTTGGCGAACATCATGGTCGCTGACGATGAAAATTTTTCTGCTGAACGTCGGCGAGCGTTCATCGCATCCGCGACGCTGAACGCTCCAGACGCGATCATCATCACGCACAGCGCATTCAAGCGCATCGGCGTCACAGAGGCATCGGTCGCGCCGATCCGTGATGAAATTCTGACCGATCTGGAGATGGAGCTTTCTGACCTTGCGCAAGACCAAGGATCGCGGGTTCGCCGAGGTCAGCTACAGCAACAGATTGAAGCGGTGTCGCAGCGCTTCGATGCCATCATCAACGCCAGCGGCAAGGACTCAACAGTCAAGTTCGAGGACATCGGCGCCGACTTCATCTACGCCGACGAGGCCCATGCTTTCCGAAAGCTCGACTTCCACACGGCGCAGTCAATCAAGGGCATCGACCCGAACGGGTCGCAGGCCGCGATGGACATGTACGTCAAGACGCGCGTTCTGGAAAAGGCACGCCCTGGCCGATCGTTCGTCTTCGCATCGGGAACGCCTGTAACCAACACGATGGGCGAGCTTTTCACCATCATGCGCTTCTTCAATCCGCGCGAGATGGACAAGGACGGAATCTCGACGTTTGATTCTTGGGCGCGTCAGTTTGGCGAAGTGGCACCGGCGCTTGAACCAAACGCGGCTGGAAAGTATGAGCTGATCGAACGCTTCGCCAAGTTCGACAACGTGCCGGAACTGATGAGCCGCATTCGGCAGTTCATGGACGTGCTGACATCCGAGAGCCTTGGCGCATTGGTGAAGCGGCCGGACTTGATCGGCGGCAAACCGCACCTGAACATCGTAGAGCCAACAGATGCGCTGAACGCTTACATGAAGAACGTCCTTGCCCCGCGCATCGAGGCGTCGCGGGCATGGAAGCCGTCGCCACAGGAAAAGAGCAACCCGGACCCGATTGTTTCAATCATCACAGATGCACGGTTCGCTGCCATCGACCCGCGTTTCTTCGGGTCCGCGCTTAACGGCGAAAGCATCATCACGACAATGGCGGGCAAGGTGGCCGAGAAGTATCACGCCACCAAGAACAACGTTTACTACAACAAGGATGGCAAGCCTGAGCCGATCAAGGGCAGCACGCAAATTGTCTTCTACAACCTTGGTTTTGGCGCGCAATCGCAGATCAACCGCGGCTTCAATGCTCGGGCAGCGTTTACGAAGCTCCTGACGGAAAAAGGCATTCCGCGCTCCGAAATCGCATGGTTCGACGACGCCAACACGGACGCCAAGAAAGAGGCGATCTTCAAGGACATGCGCAGCGGCAAGCTCAAAGTCCTGATCGGTTCGGCAAAGAAGATGGGCACCGGGGTCAACGTTCAAAACAGGCTGATCGCGCTGCACTACCAAGACCCGCCGTGGTTCCCCGCTGACGTTGAGCAGCCGCACGGTCGAATCATTCGCCAAGTGAACATGAACCCGGAAGTGTCGATCGACTGGTATACCACCAAGGGAACGTACCAGTCGACCATGTGGCAGATGGTCGGGCGCAAGCAACGATTCATCGACCAGGCGTTCACCGGCGACAAGTCGCTGCGCAGCATGGATGATCTCGGCGAAGCGTCGTTGTTCGAGCAGGCGGCGGCCGTTGCTTCCGGAGACCCGCGCACCCTGCAGTTGGCCGGTCTGCGGCAGGACGTTGAGCGATTTGAGAGGCTACAGGCGGCACACGCCAACGAGCAAATCAACGTTCGATCCGCGCTTCGCAACGCGGAATGGAGCGCCGGGCATCATGCCAAGAACATCGACCTGTACGCAAAGGCGTTCAAGGCAATCGGCGAGCGATATTTCCAGTTTGAGAAAGGCGACGTCAACGGGCGAACATACGTCAAGGCCGGAGAGTTCGGTCAAGCACTGAAAGACGAGTTCAACAGGGCAGCAAATGACCGCTTGATGGACATGGTTGGTGGTGAAGCCATCCAGATAGCCAGCCTTGGAAAGTCGATCCAACTCTCGATGGAAGCGGAGATCGACAAGAACAAGCCGACAGGAAACTTTGTCTTGAGCGTTGATGTGGGTGGCGCACGAAGGCCGGTGCTTACCGCTTCTGCGCTTGGATCAGACACTGATGCGACGGGACTTGCGCGCAAGGTGTTCAACCAAGTCAACGACATTGAAGGACGCCTTCGCTACCACAGACAGCAGCTTGCCAAGGAAGAGGCCGACATCATACGTCTTCGCAAGAAGCGCGGTGCCCCGTTTGAGTACCAACAGGAGATGGCCGAGAAGTATGGCGACCTGAAGCGTCTTGAGGCAGAGCTTCAGAGCGAAGGCGCCGCACCGACGGCTGCGCCTGATACAGCGGTAGGGCCTCAGTCGTTTGCTCCTCGCATCCCATACGGACAGCCAGCCGGGCGCATGTCACCAGTGGACAGCATCTTGTTCAACCGTGACGATCAGTCAAACATCTCCCCCTCCGACCGCGCCGTCTACGCGATGGCAGCCGAAGGAAAAACGGCAGCCGAGATCCTAGCCTTCCTCGGAAAGGCTAGCCGGCGTCCGTTCAATCGCTATCTGGCGAATGCGCTTAAGAACCTCGGGGCGTCGTCGACGATTACGCTCGACGAACAGGGAGGATTCGCGTTCGGTAACAGGTCGTACGCGCAGAAGTACGCTGCCGCCTACAACTCGCGCACCGATACGGTGGCGCTTTTTACGCCACGAGAGGCGGAGCGCCACATCCTGCACGAGCTTGTGCATGCCGCAACAATGAAGGCCATCAAGGCCGGAGGCCCGGCTGCCGCTAGGATGCGGGCGCTGTTTCGGCATGTGCAGAAGTCTGGCAAGCTGGACGGCAAGTACGGCATGAGCAGCATCGACGAGTTCGTCGCCGAGGCATTCAGCAACCCGAAGTTTCAGCAAGCGCTGCGTGACGTGCCGGCGCCTGCTGGCTCGACGCTGAGAAGCGCATGGCGGTGGTTCGCGCGAATCGTGGCGCGAATCGTCGGAATCAAGACGCAGTTGTCTGAAACGGCGCTCGATCGGGCAATGACAGTCGGGGCGCAGTTGATGAACGAGAACGCTGCGCTGGCTGGCGAAAGGGATGCGGTAGGCGATACGCGCTACGCCATCGCGTGGCACGGCACGCCGCACGTGTGGCCGCCCGAGCCGGGGTTCCCGCACGGCCAGCCATTCGACGGCCCAGAGGTCGCCGCGACGCCGCTGAAGCCGGGAACCACGACGCTGATGGTGGACGGCGTCGAGCGCCCGGCCATGAACAGCAACGGCAAGCCGATTCACTGGAGCGAGGAAGGGGTCAGGAACTTTTGGCGGTGGTTCGGTGACAGCAAGGTGGTCGATGCGCAGGGGAGGCCGACGGTCATGTACCACGGGCGGCCAGAGGATTTCTATGATCAGGGGATTGATCGTTTTGACAACCAGTATCTTGGAAGATCGGAAGGCGGGGCCAACTCAGATGCGGGGCACTGGTTCACAGAATATCCAAGAGAGGCAGAAACGTACACCGCACAGATAGGTGCGATATACCCCGTATACATTGGGGGAAAGGTCTCCGCTTACGATTGGCATAGCACACTGCGCGCCTGGCTCGACGCGGAAGATCCGGAGTACCTGGGCATAGATGGGGACCCTTCTGAGCTAACGATAGAGGAAATGGAACGCATATTCAACTATGACGGGGATGGTATGTGGTCATGGATGGGGGAAAGTATTGCCAAAGCGCAGGAAGAGCATGCGGACGCGGCCCTGTTTGATAACGTTCAGGACGGGACGCAGAGGGGATTAAGACTGCTTGATCATCGTCAAGTGGTTGTCTTCAACCCACAGATGATCAAATCCGCCACCGGCAACACAGGAGCCTTCTCGCCGTCCGATCCGGACATCCGCTTCAACATCGCAACCGACTGGCAGCAGTCTCCAGTCGCGAAGGAAGTCGCCAAGGCATTCAAGGCCGCCGCCCGCAGCGGCGCGTCACTCTCCTGGCTCAACTCTGTCCAAACGCAGTACCACAAGGCCGAAACGCTGGCTAAGCAGGACAAGCCGATGTTCAAGCGCGTCTTCGATCTAGGGCAGAAGTTCCTGTCCGATATCTCGCGCTTTGCCGTCATGGCAGAGAATTCGGCGCCGACGCTGTTCCACCAGATTCGCAGCCTCGCGGATGCCGAGCAGGCTGTCAGATCGGCGCTCAGTGGCGACTTTGGCAAGCAGCACAATGCGGACATCAAAGCCATCGCTGCGCCGCTCTACGAGGGAACGCTGTACGGTGGTGGCAACCCGATGGCGGGCATTGTCTGGACTGACGAGCAGCTTCGCAGCCGGTTCGGACTGAACGACCGGCAGATCGGACTTTACCGCGAGGCGCGCGAGGCCGTCAGGGTCAGCATGGAAGAGATGGCGAAGTCGCTTATCTCACGTCACGCCAAGCGCGAGCACATCATCGCCGACACGAGCGGGAGCCTGCAGGAGGTAGCAGAGAACGTTCGCGATACGCTGAAGCTGCGTGCAGATGTGCTGGCTGACAAGGCACAGGGAGAGCACGACGACACCATGCGACAGGCGGCAGACCTGCGCAAAGCGGGTGAGGACAAGCGCGCCGCCGCAATGGAGGGAGAAGCCTCCGATAAGCTCAAGGCGAAGCAGGCCGACGTTTCTCGCATCCGAGCCACCGTTGATGACGTGCTGGCGATCGCTGCCAAAGCGCAGAAGCTGCAGGACGCCGGTTATTTCCCGCTGATGCGCTTCGGCCGGCATACGGTGACAGCGAAGGACGAGAAGGGAAATGTTCGGCACTTCTCCATGCACGACGGAATCCCTCTCGTTCCGCGATCCGGGCAGGTACAGGCCAATCGGCTGGCTGACGCCTTGCGCGAGGAACATCCCGACTGGACCGTTACCACGGGACTCATGAACCCCGAGAAGTACAAGCTCTACCAAGGTATGAACGTCGAGGCCCTGCAGCTATTCTCAGACCATCTGGACGACGCAACCAAGCAGACCTATCAGGAAATCATCCGGCTATCGACGAACGACCGATCGGCGCTGCGCCGGATGCTCAAGCGGGAGGGAACGCCGGGGTTCGATCGGGATGTGCGCCGCACACTGGCATCATTTATTCTCTCGAACGCTCGCTACACAGCGTCGTCATATCATCTGTCCGACATGGCTAAGGCGGCAGAGCTCGCAGAGCAGGACGGCGGGGATATCGGCGCCGAAGCGGTCAAGCTCTACGACTACGTGACCAAGCCTCAGGAAGAAGCGGCAAAACTGCGAGGTTTCCTGTTCTTCAACTTCCTTGGCGGTTCGCTTGCGGCGGCGATGGTCAACGCCACGCAGGTTCCCATGATGACGTTCCCGAGGCTGGCGCAGTACGAGGACGCAGGAAAACTTGCGGCGCGACTGGCGCGTGCGGCCAAGGTTGCCGTACAGAACCCGGCAGACGTTACCGGCGACGTCGGCTACGCCCTGCGGCGCGCAGAGGAGGATGGCGTTACTGCGCCACACCAGATCTACGAGATGACCGCTACGGCATCAGCCAACGTGTTAGCCGGCAGTAAGGCGGGCAGCGCCATCATGCGGGCGTGGGGTGCTCCGTTCACTCTGGCAGAGGCGTTTAACCGGCGCACGACGTTCGTTGCGGCCTATCAGATCGGTCAGGAAATGACGGTCAATCAGTTGCGCGATGCCGGGGCTTCGAGCGCGTTCGAGTTTGCCCAAGAAATCGTCAACGAAACGCAGGGCATCTATAACCGTGGCAACCGGATGAACATCGGGCGCGGCGCTATCCCCGCGACCGTGATGACCTTCAAGCAGTACAGCGTGATGTATTTGGAAATGTTCAGCAGGCTGCCGCCGAAGCAGAAAGCCATCATGGCCGGGGTGCTTATCCTGGCTGCCGGGGCCGGCGGGCTGCCCTTCGCTGAGGACGTTGAAGACATCATAGACACCATCGGCCAATGGCTCGGGTATCGCACGAACACCCGTAGAACAATCCGCCGCGGCCTGGCCGACATTGCCGGACAGCGCGCGGCAGACATCGCCATGAACGGTGTTCTGAGCCAGGTTGGAATCGACCTACACTCACGTCTTGGATTGCAGAACTTGATTCCTGGGTCGGCCCTGTTGAAGCCTTCGACGACAGACAAGAGCCGGGAGTTTCAAGACTTGCTCGGTCCGGCGGCCTCCGTAGTTGCGGCGATGGGGCAGGCCCTGCAGGACCTCGCGACAGGACGTCCAGACAAGGCCGCCTTGGCAATGGCTCCGGTTGCCGTACAGAATGCCGCCAAGGGCATCAAAATGGCCGCCACGGGCCGCGCCGAAGACGCCAGAGGCAAGCCTACAATCCCCGTCAGCTTGAGCGAGGCTGGCGCGAAGGCGATCGGCTTCAACCCGAAGTCTGTTGCAGATTATGGCGCAGTCAAGCGAGCATCGACGCAGGACGACCGCCTGCTGGACGTTACGCGCGAGCGTTTCACTTCGGCTATCGTTGATGCGATCATGTCAGACAATGATATCGCCAGGCGCGAAGCTGTACAGGAGGTCGCAGACTGGAACAGGCAGAATCCCGAAGCGAGAATCACTATCAATCCGGCAGCGATCCGCCGGCGCGTCATAGACATGCGCGCAGACGGTCCGTCGCGGGTGCTAAAATCGCTGTCGCCATCGCTGCGGCAGCAAGCTAGGCAGGAGTTTGCAAATGCGCAATGACGACGACAGAAACCTCCGATGGTCGAGTTGGAGCAAGGCTGACGGCGCAGGGAAGTTCTTCTACGTCATGGCGGCCATTTTGGCCTTACTGATCATCACAAGCTTCTTTAACGACTGATCGACTATGGATATTCAGCATGATTTCTGGCAAATTGTTGCCACCAAAGCACGACTAGTACAAGAAGCTCCGCTGTTCATCTTGGCGTCGTCGTTGATCAAGGACGAAGAAGGCCAGATCAAGTGGGGGGCTGTCCTCAACGGTGTCGTGACAGCCGGCATGGTGGCGTCTGTGATGTCCCTCTTTACGATGCAGCAGACGCTTACAGAACTGCGCACTAAGTACGAAGTCCGAGCTGCGCAGGTAGAACTGATCCCGACCATTAACGAGCGGCAGAAGTTCATCCTTGAGGAACTCAACGCCATGCGGGCCGAAAAAGCATCTGCAACAAGCGACCGATTTCGCGGTTCTGATGCGCAGCGGATGGAAGAGCGCATTCAGAGGCACATCGACGCGCTGGATAGACGGATTGATGAACTGGAGAGAGGCAAAAGACGATGAACGACGTTCCAATTTGGGCCTTCGGAGTGTTCGGCCTGCTGTGGGCGCTCCAGCTTTTCGTTCTGCTGGAGACAATCAGTGTGGCCCGCAAGACTCGCGCCGAGCTGTACACAGCAGTTCGCCATTTCGCCAATGATTTCAGTAATCTGCGCGATGCTTACGATGCCCACGTGGCAGGAAACGACAGCCCTGCTGCCGCTCTAGCTCCGTACTCTACGCCTCAGCGTCGCCGCACTGACATCGAGGATTGGGTTACTGACTCAAGGATTGGCGATGGTATTGTTCGGAAAACTGCATGACCACGATGACACGCCCGAGGTCGCGGCCGGCGGGCTGCTGCGCGACTCGCAGGCGGCCGGGTGGCATCAGCGCGGGTGCCTGCGGTTCAGACGTCGGTAGTGGCATTGGCGTTTCACGTGCGATTTGAGCATGAGATGATCATGGCGGATCGTTGCCAGGCGTGGCCTCTCGGATCGCCATTGCGGAAGTGGCGCCATATGTTGTTCTCTGTCGTGCTCATCTTCGGCATTCCGGCGCGCCGATCGTTGCTGAGCAGTTCTGACAGCCGCTTCAGTTGGCGCGCTTCATTGCTGGATAACCTCATTGGCAAGTAGTTCAAGGCGGCGGCATTCCTCGAAGAAGGCATCGCCATCGTATGCTAGCGCGTAGCCGTTCGCTTCACGCTCGGCATTGGATGCCCTCATCCCTTCAATGCGCGCCTGTGCTGCGGCGATCAGCGCCATTATTCGGACGGTTTGTGTGGTCATGCGGCACCGCCATTCGCATACGCCGTCTTGGCCTTCAACAGTCATATTGGTCACGGTATTGCTCCTTTCTGATCTTTCAGTTTCGCCCTTTTCAGAGGCGGCCAAGTGCTGAAAACCGCAGAAAGACGGCCGGCAGTATTCCCCTCGCGGGTCTTGTATTCCTACCGACACTCGGCCATTGATCATATTACAAAATGGCGCAAAAAAACCGCGAAGTCTGACGGGCGCGGGTTCCGCTTTCTGAGGTGTTTTCAGCACCTAGTGCGAAATGTAGGCCGTCGTCAGCCAACTGTCAAGACCTAATTTTTCTGTGGTCAAGGTGCTTGTCCCGATTGCCGCCGCGCTCTCAGCGGGAGTTGTCTGGCTTAAAGATCGCGTGAAGTGGTGATTGGATGTGAGCAGACAAGAGCTTTCCATCTTGCGAGAACGCCAGGCGGATGGATATTGGTCAAGAAGCCGCGTCGATCACTACACTAGGCGTTTGTCGAACGTGAACATGTCTCAATCAGCGTCGTCCACAACGCGCGTCGTTGGGTACGCGCCCCGCGCGTGCGGCTTTGCTGGATGCACAAGATAGCGGTACTCGCCAGTGCTGTCCGGCACCGTGCGGTGCCATCCGTGGCGTACATTACCCCATCGTCCTTCCAGTGGGCCGCCGTTCCACTTCTCCACCGCTTCCATGAACGCGGCCGGGTCGTGGTGGCCCTTGCTGATCAGCGTCGTGCGGCCGGACGAATACACGAATACCACGGCAAGAGGGTACGGCCCGACTGTCGGTTTTAGCGGATTATGTTGATCCATGCGGAATCAGTCAGAGCCGCCAGGGCGTTTACCCGGCATACTTTCTGGCAGCTGCGCCTTGCACTGTCCCTGATAATCTCATCGCCATCGGTCGGCTATTGACGTGTCAACAATTCTGCCATGATCGGCGGACGATGTGCATCAAGCCGCGGCACTCGTTTGTGCTGCATCGCTCTTGCCACATCTTTACGCCTGGAGTCATGCCGAAACAGAATACGAACTCGATCCGCCCGCTCGGACATTATTGAGCATCGCCGTTACCTGGTGCGCCAGCATCTGCGCCTGCGCCATGAAGGCCCCGACGTAGGCCTCGACGTTCTTGATGTCCTTCATCTGGTTCTGCTTATCGGCCTCGAACGCTAATCCCTTGTCAGCCTGCGACACCTTCAGCAGCAGTTCGCCGGCGTTGATCCGTTTGGCGTAGGCGTCATACGCAACGGCAAGTTTCCGCACCTGCGCCTGATGCGCGGTGTCCGTCGCCTGTAGCCCGATCGTGTTACCGGTCACCGCGTACGCTAAGTACTCGCGCGCCGATGTCAGAACGGCCTGCCTGTTCGCCAGGGCCATGCGCACCGCTTCAAGCGTTCTCTGGTATGTCAGCTCGAAGTCCTTGATGGCAAGGCTCCGCGTCAGCGCCGCAGCCGCGTCGAGCGACGCCTGGTTGATCCGCAGCGCCGCATAGGTCTGCGCGCCGGACGGCAGGGGGTGGCGGCGAGCGGCCCACGCATCGTCGACTTCCTCAAGCGCCCTAGCTTCGTTCGCGGAGATCTCGGCAAGCCCATCCTGCAGCATCGCTGCCCGCGTCGCGGCAGGAATAGCTCCGTTGACCGTATTCCCGATTGCGCCTAACAACCACGCCTCTGCCGCAGCGTATGTGTCGCTCTCATCAGGAAACCACGTGCTGATGAACGTTGAGAACCGCGAGTACAGGTCATTGACCAGTGCCGCGGACGCCGCCGTGAAGTCGTTGACCACCAGCGCCGTGCTGGTGTCTGCAATGGTCATGCTCGGCTCGGTCGGAGAGGCAGCGGTGATTGCGCCAGCCGTTATATCTCCAACGGGATTGCCGATCAACCATCCATTCGTCGCGTTCGTCAGGGCTTCGATGCGCGTATCGAAGTCTGTTGCCTTGGTGTTCGCCAACTCCCAAATGGCATTCACAATGTCGGCATTGAGCTTTATCGCGTATGCGGCCCCAGGCGTGAACAGCCCGCCGGCGTCGATCGGAATTGTTGGGATAGTGCCAATTGGTGATTCGACTAGATCAGCCATTTTTATACCCTATGCAGTGAAGCCCCGTGGACTCCAACGAATGAACTGTGCAGAGAATGCGTCCACGGCGTCTCAACTCCGTCGCGGACGGTGATGTTGAATGGCACTCCGAACAGGTTCATCATCAAGTCATTGTACCTTGCGGGGAATGTCACAGGATAACGCTGCAATGTCGATGCGCCAACACCGTAATCCTGCGAGAACACGAAGCAGTAGAGCATTTCCAGCAGGTTGAACGGCACGAAGTGGGTGCCAGATGTAGTGACATTCCACTCGTTGACTTTTCCCATGTCGGAGAACGAGTGCAGGACAAGTTGCATACTGAACAGATGCGCTGGATCAGCCCCTGCGTTTTCTTCGTCCAGCGTGACGTAGTGCGCCCCCTTGAACGATCCCTGCTCGCGGTGTAGCGGCACAAACATTGCCCGGATCTGCGGCGATGGAATAGCGTATTCTCCTGTCGTTCTGATCTCATACTCCGGCAGCAGATCGACGTACGCGTAGTCACGAGTCAGAAGCTGAATCGTCGTCGTGCCATGCCGCGTCTCTATCTCCAAGGCCACGGTGAGCGTCGCATTTGTGTCCTGACCGGAGAAGTCGCCGTTTATGCGGATGTATACGCCGTTATCTTCGTCAAACAAAATGAAATCGCTGGTTTGCCATGCGAGCGACTGCGAAAGTTGCGTAACAGACGGGCTCAGGTACCCATTGTAGAATGTTCGCGATGTAATCCCGGATGATGCCTCGTCGTCATAGCGAGCCGTCTGCGCCATGATTGCGTTGTGCGCCTGCTGGTACTTGGCATTGATCTTGTCCTGTGTTGCCTGAGTCTGCTTGTACCAGAATCCCCACCCTGCGATGTACTGCAGGGTCGCCTCATAGTAGCGAATCCATGTCTGATCTGTAGCCGGGGACGAGTATGCATCCAGTATCCATGAGGCCCTGCCATGAACGCCCATTCCTGACGAAACAGGAGACCACGGGCTTCCGATATATGTGGCGTAGTATCCTGTCAGTGGGCTGTACTCCGCAAGCTGGCCATGCGAGTAGTTGCGAGTCGCGGACAGGCTCACGAGCGTAATCGATCCGCTCTTTACCGAGGCAGACAGCGCCTGTTCCTCGTGCGCCCTTGTTTCACCAGTACCTGATATAACCGACCAGCCGACGTATCTGCTGCTTTTCCCGCCATGCGGCCCAGGCATGCGGGCGTTCAATCCTTCAGACGGCGGAGGAGAAGTGAAGTGCTGCCCCCAATACAGGGCCGTCGAGTTTCCGGTCATGTTCGAGCCACGGGTGTCGTCCACTGCTTCGATACTTTCGTCGTAATAAACCGTCTGACTTTTTACGTATGTTACTGTGCTCCTGGAGTCAAAAATCTTCACGTTGTCGAGCACAAAATCAAACTGCTTGCCGGCAATCTGCACTGATGATTCTGCCGAGTCAGCGTATGTCACCCTGGAGTAACTTCCTGATTTTACCCCTTGGAGCTCTCGCGACACTGCCCCTGCATAGTTGAAGTGGCCCGCAAAGAAGCCGGTGCTTGGGTTTGCTACCTGCGGATCGTAAAAGTCGTATCTCTGGCTGAAAAGCTCTGTACTTGTCGATGTCGGCGTCGAGTACATGCCTATTTCAGTAGGCGGTAGCGTAATATCCAAATCGATGCTTCCGGATGACGAAACGCCTGCGCCGAGCCCGGGTGAGTCCATGTCAACGTCCGCGCTACTGGTCGCCCCAGACAGGAACGGAGAGGCCAGCATCATATTGACTTCACGCTGCGAGAATGCCCATACGCCAGCGTCATCTGTCGCCGTCGGACCGGTGTAGTACAGTTGCCCCAGCCACGCTTTATGCGCACCGCGAACGATGCTGGGCCCGATGGTCAGCGCCTTCTCATCAGTTCTCGGCGTCGCCGGCGTCAGCGTCTCCGTGATTCCGGTTGATGCCCACGACTTCACAAGTTCGCGAGCAACAGCGAATGTCCTGCGATCTTGCGTGCGCCCGTATTGAGAGCCAGGAAGCCCGGTGTTGATGAAATAGGGCACACTTCCGGCTGGGACGCTCGCCAGATCCTGCAGCGGCGGCGCCATGCGCAGCCCGTTGATCAGGATCTTGTTGCCGCTGAAGACGATCACGTCACGCCAGTTCGTCGTGTCAGACGGAGATACATTCCAGTTGGTAGCGAAGTCGAGCACGTAGTACAAAGCGCCGGCTGGCTTGAACCCGTGCTGCACGACGGCCAGGTTGTACGGGTTGAACAGCGTTCCAGTCGTCGCCCCAGGCAGCACGGCGACAAACCCGCGGCGGTAATTCTCTGCCGCCTGCCGCGATCCTGCGCCACCTTCCACAATCTCGTATAGAGGATGCCCGCCACGATGTGATAGCCGCATTACCGACCCATCGGGCTGAACGTGTTCGACGGTCCTGATGCCGCCGACGCCAAGGCGCATTGCTGACTCTGCCGGCTGCCCTGCGTCGGCGTCTCGGACAGGGAGCGCAAAATCCTTGGTGTCAGCCGGCCATTTCACGCACCGATCCTCCGTTGTGAGATTGACATCAGGGCGTCGAGCGCCGAAAGCGTGAAAGACGACCCGTAGCTCCCATTCGTCAACCTGAACCCGTGATAGGTGGCGCGCAGCCCCTTTCCTGGCTGGAAGCGAACGCACTGCGCATCCGTGGCGGCCTTGTGTGACAGATACTCGAATTCCGGCCCGGATGGTGTCGATACAACCAGCGTCAGTTTGTCTGATGATTCGCCGTAAACGTACACGTTGATCGGAGTTGATATTTGGCCGCTGACAGACGGCTTCCCGAGATCAATGACGCAGTGAATCGGCGATCCGTCGTCGTCGCTCCCCTCAAGCTCGCGAAGCCCGCCCGCGTCGATCCCAAACGCCGCGCGGCCGATCTGTGCAAAACTATTGAACGCCCATGCGTAGCGGCTCGCCGCGCCGGTGTTGAGATTGACGCACAGCATAGTCTGGTCGTCGTCATACGCCTCGCGGGCAGCGGTAAAGCCGTCCTGCACGTCCGCAGGGTAGCGCGCCGACGTATCGAGCGAGAACAGCACGTGCGTTTCCCCGCCGCGCTGCCTGACAAAGGCGGCTCCGTACTCTGCGACTGGCGGCAGGAATCCGTTTGCTCGCATCGGCGACGCGATGGCTCCGTCCGGCGTTCCGATTAGCATGCCGTCCGAACTCATCCATCCGACCGCCTTCCCGTTGGGATGGCTGAACACCGTCCCGCGAACCGACGACGCCCTGATGCGCTCGAACACCTCAGCCTGCGCGATGTCCGCGCCTGCATACCAGTAGACGGCGGATGTCGTGCCGATGAAAACTCCGTTTTCGCATGGGGCGACAACGCGAATCTCGTCCGGCAGCATGATCCAGTTCTTCGCCGGGTTGTAGAGCCCGAAGTTGTAGGTATCCGAATAGCTCACGACGCGCCCGCTTGCCGACAGCAGCCGGCCATTGAAGAACGCTACCGTATCGCCGGCTGGAAGTGTGGCGAGAAGCGCCCTATTGCCGACAGAGCGGCCCTCTGCGGGCGCCGAAATGGATACGCCGGCCGTTGCAGCCGTAACGGTCGAATACCGCTGCAGAACGGCGCCATCCGGCCCCGAGCAATAGACGACGAACTTGTCGACTCCAGACTGCGCCGCCGGCAGCGTCACGGTGATTCCGCCCTCTGCCGCAAGATCAACCGCCGCAAGTTTTGCCGCCGACTCTTCGCCGTCGAGCATCGCATGGGTAATCGCCACCCGGTACGATCCGGCTGGAAGCGTTCCGACCAGCGTCGGCGCCAGAGTCGGAGCACTGGCAGGAGTCGGCACCGCCCACGGCGAATCGGTGTGATCCGAGTTGCAGCGGCCACTCTCCTCTCCGTTGCTCCACCACACTTCACCGGCCAGTTCCGCATAGCTGACATGGCGCATGGCCGTCAACCCGGAGCGCAGTATCGTTGTGATAAGCGGAGAGATGGAGTCGAGCACGACCAGATCCTCTCCGAAGACCATGAGCGTGGTGCGGCCAGCCGTGCAGAGTGAGTGCCCCTGATCGACAGGCGTTTCCGGGCCAAATCCTGAACGCGAGCGAACCCATCCGCTGTTCAGGAAATCGACGTTCAGTGCGTCGAGAACACCATCCTTTGGCATAGAGAACGGGGCAGCGGTATTGACGATGCCCTTGGTCCACGGTCCGAAACTGATTGACTTGCTAGACACTGGCTTGTCCTTGCCCTATGGGCCTGATGACCGCCAGGCCGCGGCACCTGATCGGGCGCGCTGCCGGCGGCGTGTGCGTTGCCTGAGCCGCGGCGATTGGCGACAGGGTGAGGGTGGAACCGCAGCGGTGCAGCGCATTGACTCGTGCGCTTCCGCTTGGCGAGATGATTGCTGCACCGACAGCGGGCACGCCATGAATCGAGACTGCTGAGCCCATCGGAACGATGATGGCGTCGCCAGCGGCATTGATGGTCGGAATCTGCGCGCTCGCCGCTGCGATCGAATGAATCGTTGCGGCAGCAGTGGCCTGATAGACGTACTTTGCCGTGCCCGCACCGATCGGCGTGATACTCGCTGCGCCGGTTGCCTGGTGAACGTATACCGCACTGGACGCCACAATCGGCGTGATGGTGATTGCGCCATAGGCGTACCATCCGAACTTTGCGCCAGCCGATCCTACCGGCGCAACGACGGCCTCCGCATCGGCCATGAACTGCGTTGCGATGCCGGTTCCGACAGGCGACACAACAGCATTGGAGGTCGCCATGAACTGCGTGGCCAGACCTTCGCCGACAGGGGAAACAACAGCCTTTCCAAACGCTATCTGCGCCCTTGATAGAGCGGCAGTGGTTCGGGCAGATTGGCTTACACGGAAGCCACGTACCACGGAAATGCCCTGCCGGTTCCAGCAGTTTGTTTGAGATGGGATGTCACGCCATATGGCGCTATGACCGGGATGGAGATTTTTCCAGGGTCGGCCTGAACATGGGCCTAGGGTCACATCATGCTTTCAGACGGCCCGCAAACCCAACCAAATATGTGACCTTTGTTCCCGCAGGCCAGTGCTGCACCATCCCCGCGCCCATCACGTATATTTTTTCCTGACCCGCGGTCGTGCGATCCTGGTACGCTGCGGCACTCCCTGCTGAGCGAAACCCAATCGGCGGGTCGGCATGCAGAATGCTTGCATATGCCTCGACGTAATCGCCGCACGCTTTCAGTTGTCCGGTGATCGCCGGGTGCCGGACAACAGCATTGTTATTGATGTTGGTAAACGGAATCGCAACTCTGTCGAGCAGAGCGGAGGACCACACACCATAATACTGCCCGCCACCAACCGGCATCATTACCGGGTATTCGACCAACACTGATCCTGCCGCAGTAAATTCTATTTTCGTTTCGCACTGCACAGGAAACGGGCGCGGCGCGAACGTGTAGATTCTCGACTTGGTAGCAACCGGCGTCGCGAGATCTGCGGCATGTGCCAGCGTAGTGTTGTGCCGTAGCACTACGATGGTTCCGGAGGCCCAGGACCCTGCCGCCAATGCCGTTTGGTCAACGGCATTGCAGCGCCATTCCAATAATGTTGTTATTTCACGACTCTGCGAGGCGTTGTCTGAATGGACATCGCCGAGGAACTGCCAGCTAGTCGATCCCTCCGGTGCCCACTGGGCGACCCACGTATGCGCCGAACCCCCAGGGAAATGCGCGATTTGGTAGATGGGTTCCATCCAGAACCCGGCAGCGCCCGGAGTGCCGGCCGCTGCGGTCCAGAAATGCTCGACGTAGCAGCGTACGCCGACCGCCCCGGCGCGGGCCGTCCCGGTCACCTGTACGGTAATCGTGTGCGATCCGGCGGGGAGATCGTCTGCAATGACAACCGCGTCGTTTTTCACCGTGTCCGCGTAGCAATCATAATAGGCGCGGCCCAAATCGGCCTGCCGGAACCGCCCCGCGTCGATTTCGGCTTGCGTCACCTTCGGCAGCCGATTCGGCCTCGTGTAGTCGCCATCGATTGCGACGACTCCATAGCCGCCGTTGCTGGTCGTCAAAAACTGCACGCCGATGGTTTTTCCGGAGACCGATCCTGAAATAGTATCCCCGGCCGTCCCGGAGGATGTAGCTCCGGCTGCCGTTAGCGCGCCGGCAGCGATACTTGCATGCGTGGTGGTCCACGTTCCTGTTTTCGTCAGGGACGTGTGGGCGACGTGCTGCGCAACTTTACACAGCGCGGTGTCTGTCATGGACGGCACCCGAGTCGACACGCCGCACGTGTCGAGCGCCGTTCCGTAATACACCGTCAATCCGTCAACCGGGTCGACCCCGGCCGGCACGAAGACTTCCTTGCGTCCAATCTGCGCGTGCCCCGCTAGGGCCGCCGGGTGCGCCCACAGGTACACCGTGCCCGTCTGGCCATCATCCGGCGGATAGGCCAGATATGGATTTCCGGCAGCCGCCGAGTCATCGAACAGCGTCGCGATCGCGGCGTATTGTTCGTGCGGGTCTTGGTCGGCGACGTGCGTCGCAACGGCCGCCGCCACGCTCTCCGGCGTTGCATGCCCAGAGTGCGGCGCGGCCGCAGTCGCATGCGCTGCGGCATTTGCGAGACCGGAACCGATAGCCGCCGAGACCGCTGTACTTGCCTTTACTCTGACCGTTTTCATGCGCTTGTCGTCACCTCAGGCAACACCTCGAAAACAGATTCAGCCGAGCAGATGGCATCAACTGCACTCGGGCCGACCAACTCGACATCGAAGAAATACTCACGGGCGGACAGAGCGTCCAGCGAACCCTCAGTCAGTCGAATGAACAGCGTGCTGGATGCAGCGTCGATTTCCAGAGTGCCGTCAGCCGTGTTCAGCGCCAGCTCGACATTTCCCCCGACCCGAGTCTTGATGTCCATCCGCGCAGACGTGTACCCGGACATGTCCATGGGCTCGTAATAGGCTAAATAGCCGCCTGACGTGTACGGCCTGAATCCTGCCGAGCTAATTCCGTTGAACGCGACCGTGTTCGCGTCGACGACCGAAATCTGATGAAACTCCGAATCCATGATCGCATTGGACTCGACTGCATTCAATTCCGTCATCCCCTGCGCATCGACAATGGCGGCGTGCCACTGGTCCAGCAAACCATGTCCGGTGGACGTTACTCGCAGAGGCGCAGACTGAGTCATGGCGCTGATTGCAGAGAACTTGAGAATGCTCGTCTCCAGACGCAACGCAATATCAGCGTCTGCCCCCTTCCTCACCGAAACGAGTAACTGCGGCAGCTTGTCGATCATGAAGGACTTCCTTGGAACTCGGTCTCAGTCCCGTCTTTGTTTATTTTGTGATGCATGTCGATCTCGAAGAACCTTGCTGGATCAGCGTACGTGTCTGCAGGATCAGATGGCAACCAACTGAGCCAGTTCCGCAGAACTTATATTCCCAATGTCAAACTTGGAAATTATTGATTCCGCCTCAGTGTATAGTTCGTCGGCCATGTTGTTACCAGCACTTTACCCGGTGCGGACGATTCGCATTGTTTTCCCGCCTATGGTCAGCGTCAGGCCGGCGTCCGAAGTAGTCCTCGAAGTCCGCAAGACTCTCCGCGGCTCGGGTCTTGTCTCCAAAGTCAGCGTCTGGGACAAGATATGCCCTGTACCTCACCCATCCATCTAGCCGTCGATGATGTACTGCGGAAATCTCAGGCTCGTCGCCTGCGTCCTCCATTTCTCTTTTCGGCACTCGATAGCATTCGAGCTTTAGCTCAGCCGTGGAATCTACAATGCGGTTCATCGTGATAGACGAATCGTCATGGATAAAGCCAGTCGGCCGTCCGATGGTGTCTCGCCAGTCGCGGTTCAGTCGGTCCTGCTCGTACCGATCCGTCGGGTCAAGCCAATACGTGCGGCCTCCATCGACGATCCTAGCGGTGCGAACCTCGACGACCCGCGCCGGAAGCGCTATCTCGAAATCGCCTGGAATGAGAGACAGTGAAAGCGTCTCGCGCAGCAGGCTCTTGCGAATCGCCGCCTCTTCCACGGCCTCGTTGAACCAGCGCGTAAGATCGTGTGTCGACCAGTTCGGCGGGACGCCCGTGTCTCGCTCATCGACGCGAAACGCGCTGATGAGTTCTGCCAGGGTCATCCCGCAATTCCGAACTGATCAACCAGGCGAACGGCCTGCTCGCGGAGTGCCGAGACGCCGAGACGACCGTCGACAGGCGCCCGATAGTTGGTTACGATGAATTCCCGCAGGCCGTCGCGGTCCATTTGGGCGATCGAGTCGCGAACCGACTGCTCCGGCGAATCGTCCCGCTCCGTGGCGCCGGCGACCCGGCCGACCAGGTCCGGCTCCTCCAAAGCGGGCGCCGCTGGCTCCAGGTTGGCCCTGACGTACTGGTCGCGGTGAACCAGCATCTTCGCCGCCACCTCCGCGACGACGGCCTTGACCTGTCCGCGCACCCACAACCCGGTGCCGTATAGTGCATCAAGATACTCTTCGGTCTTGCCGACGTACTGTACCGACGTCGCAGCCACTTTCGACGCGCCGACGACATTGATTGCTTCTGACATGTGTACTCCTGGCAGTCACATGGCCGATCCACCGGCCATGCGATCGGTTGCACAGCCGTTACGGCCTGCCGACGACCTGACCGGTCACGATGACGTCGAGGGTGCCGACCGCCGAATGGTTGGCTCCGGCATTCGTCAGGATCAGGTATGCATCCTTGGGCAGCACAACCGGCGCCGCCGTCGCACTGTTGACCAGGCGGGCGGCGGACGACAGCACCGTTCCGGCGGAGAAGAAGAACGCGTCGTTCTGCGGCACGGACGCCGAATCGACACCGTCGACGTACTGGAAGCCGATCTTGCAGGTGGTGGAGGCTGCGAATGCGTCCGAGATGATCGCCTCGGCATTCTGCAGTTCAATACCGCCGTCGATGATCCCGAGGCGCACCACGTCATTGATGAGAACCGCCGTCGCCTGGTCCGAATCGACGATGACGCCGCTCGCGTTGGTGGTCATGGTGTAGCGCTGGCGCCAGACGTTGCCGTAGGGCACGCCGCCATGCCGCCGTTGCTGCCGGATGTACTTCTTGGTGACTGTTGCCATGGTGTTGCTCCTTCTCTGCGCGCGGCCAGGTATCTGGCCTCCGCCTTTCGTTGATCAGTTCGGCCAGGGTTACGGAACCAGCTTGACAGCCGTGTCGATTGCGATGACGCCGTGGTCGGTGTATTCCATGCCGGTGCCGAAATCCATCAGGTACCGGATCTTGGATTTGCCGCCGATGCCACCGATGAGGACTTCCAGCTTGTCGCCATGGTCCAGTTCTTTCTCTGACCAGAAGTACGGTTCGCCGGACTGGCGCGATCTCCCGAAAGCCTCGGCGAGCGCCTGGCCGCCAAGGAGAATGGCGCGGTCGATGGCGAATCCCGTGCCGAACGCGGCCGGAACGAGATCGGTCGACGTCTCGGTGGTGCTCGAGGTCGACGCGCACCAGCGCAGGCTGTCGCCGGCGAAGAAGCGGATTGGCTTTGGCATCTTGACGATCAGGATCCCGTTCCAAAGACCAGCCTCCCCGAGGAAGATTGGATGGTTCTTGGCCATACCGGCCCGCGCCATCGCGTTGGCCTGGAAGGTGCGGAAGTTAGTGCTCTGGACGATTGAGGTATACTGCTCGGACGACACGAGCAGCACGCGCAGCGGCGCATCGTCGGCGGCCTGGTCGCCCTCGAACCGAACCCCCTGCGGCGGAAGCGGCATGCTGTCGAGCTTGGTGCGCAGCGCATCGATCACGTCGGCCGTCATGGTGTCGGTCGATGCGATCGTGATCTCGTTGCCGGACGCCACGACCTTCTTCAGCGAACCGGACGACGCAAGGTAGTGCCGGTTGCGCGTCGGTGCCCGAACCGGGTTGATCATGATACTGGTGAAGTCCGGGTCGTTCGCCAGCGGAATGGCCCACTCGATGTTGTTGTCAGATCCGCGCGCTCCGGCCAGATGCACCAGCGCCGACTGATCCTCGTAGCGCTTCATGAAGTTCATCGCCTGCGCGCGGCCGAGGCGACGCAGATCGTGCGGTGTGCGCTGCTGGGTCGTCTTGTCTCCAGCGCTGATCGGCTTGCGGTACTGGTTGATCCGCAGCGAATCAAACGCAAAGTCCATGGCGTCGCCGTTGCCCTCGGCGTATGCCGCCCCCATGATCGGCTTGCCGCCGATCGGCTGCACCAGGTCAAACTTGACCTCGTCGCCGGCGCCACGTGCCAGATCCTTGCAGCGGACGATCGGATAGTCGTTTGAAGTGTGGAGGCGCAGCTTGGCCTCCGAATCCGACTGCTGCGGCATCGCGCCGGCGAGACGATTGAGAATAGTGAGGCGCTGCATGCACGCCGCGAACAGCGCAACAGACTGCAGGCTGACCGCCTGAGGTGACCCGTACGGGATTGAGGTTTTCGACATGGTATATCTCCAGCTAAATGGATGTGCGCGCCATCACGGCGGGCTAGGTCTTTGATTACAGGATTCTCGACACGACGGCCTCGATCTGGTCCGGCTTCATGCTGGCGAACTTGGCGGAGAGCTGGGCCGGGCTCATGTTGAGAATCGCCTCCGCCTCGTCGTGGTGCGGTACGGACGCAGACGGGATCGCAGACATGCTGTTTGGAGCGGGAGACCTGGCCTTGGCGATCGCCTCGGCGGCCTTGGCCTCGATGTCTGCGGTCCGGCTCGCACCGGGTGTCTGCGGTGGCGGACTGACGTACATCTTCACCACCTTTCCTACCGCCCTGGACAGCGCCTCCTCCGGCGCAGCTCCGTTGTTGGCGTACAGGGCGCTCAGTGCCTGCACTTGAGCGATGGCTTCGTGGTTCGCCTCCGGGCCGGTGTGATCCAGGAACGGATAGTCGGCGATCGCCTTTGACGCTGCCTGCTGAATAGCAGACTCCGCTGCGCGCTGTCGTGCATCGGCGTCTCGGCGCTCGATCCTTTGGTAAGCAGCCTCTTCTGCCCTGCGCAATATTTCAGCGTCGATCTTTTCCTGAATCTCGGCCTCGCGGTCCTCGTCCTCCATGAAAGCAGCTTCGCGCAGCTCGCGGCGCAGTTCCTTCAGGTCGACCCTCGGAATCGGCGCCTGCTCCGGCGGCTTCTCGGCCTGCTGCTGCGCAAGCGCCTCTTCGGCCCTCGCCTGCCAGTACCGCGCCTGCTCGCGGGCGCTCTGAAGCTCCTCGAACGGAATGACGTGCATTCCGTCCTTGGCCAGCACGACCGGGGTTTCCGGCGGATCGCCCTTGGCTTCCGCAGGCTCGGCCGCCTGCTGCTCCGGGTTCGTCTCTGCTGCCGCAGCGTCGGGCGGAACGCTGGAAATTTCGCCCTCGATTGATCGGCCTTCCGCCAAGGCGGCCTGATCTTCGGCACTCAGTTGCCCGAACTCTTCCGGACGCTCCAGAAAATAGTCGAAGTCCTTGCTCATTGATACGCTCCATCTACGGGAGTCGCCCGCCATCACGGCGGGCTATCCGGTCACATATCGCCGTGAAGCGGGATGTGAGCGGTGGTTGCCACAAATGGCCTGGCCCCGAGAGGCCAGACCTCCATCTGCTGCGGATTGCGCGCCATCACGGCGGGCTTTGCGCCAGATTACAAGTCTGGCACAGGTCGATGTTATATCCCCGTCAGGTCATGATAGGAAGGCTTTGTTTCTTTACCAGTCCATCCATGTGATGGTCGTTGCCGTAGTTGCCGCCATCACACGGACTCCTGATACCTCTAACTGCGTTCCGGCAGGGACAGCCCAGAACGTAATGGCCGCGCCATCTACTGATGGCTTCAGAACTACATTGCCTGTTCCGCCGACATACAGGCGCTTGAACTGCAGTTCCGTAGAGTCGCTCGGAGTCACTGCTCCGTAACGCGTTGCTGAATTTGATACGCTCACGTTGCTCATTGAATTCCTCCTGGTTGTATCCTGTCGTCCGCTCCTGATTTCGCTCGCCCTGGACGACAGAAGACGCTTGGCATGGGGATGCTCGGCCGTGGCCAGCCGAATGCAACAACAGACCCAGCCGCCAACACTTCAGGCGCGTCGATTGACGCCTCTGTTCCCCAGATGTGCCCGCGCGATTCAATGTGCGAGAGCTTCCAGGTGTCGGTCGTAGGATAATCGTCAGGCGGGCCTGTCACGCACCGGTTATCAACCCATTCCCCGGCGCTTACGCTGTCCCGCTAGCGGTTCCATTGTGCCGCCGATACGGCATTGATGATTTTGCCGCACGATTCCTGAAACCTCCGTTCTGACTCCCTGTCCTTGCTTCCCGCCGCCAACGGAGACTGCCACATAATGACCCTGCGGTGATCAGGCGTGGTTCCAATCACCAACTCGAACAGACCGTCAAAGTCCCACATGCGCGCAGAGTAGATGTCGTCGATGTTGACGGAGAAGATCCCTCGTGCGTCAATCCATGTCACTCTCCGCGCGGGCATGCACAGGATTGGCACGGACGAACGCGCGGCCGTCCAGACATCATCCTCGTTCGGCACGCTGACGCGCGGTAGACCATCGAACCCTTCCATAACTAGGTCGGCCATATCTTCCGGAATGTCCGGCGAAAAGTTGAGCGCCATGTCTTGTTGCATCTGCATCATTCAATGCCTCCTGGTTGTGGCTCCTGGCCACCTTCGATGCCGGACCGCAGGCCGACATCAGGGTTTGCCGGATACAGCGGCAACGTGTTGTGCCGCAGATTGACCGACCCGGCGCCTGCCGGCGCGTGGGCAACCAGCGGCGCTGCGTCGTGGTCGGGCATTCCGGCGGATCGAAGAATCTGGTCTGCGGACTGAGCGACACCGGGGATCATGGCGATTTGATTCGCAGCCTGCGTCGCACTGTAGAATCCATCGACGGCCTTTGTCGCAGCCTCAGCCGCGATCTTCTTGACCTGTGCGTCGATCAGCGGCTGCTGTTGCTTCAGCTTCTGCATTTCCAAATCGTGCCGCGCCTTGGTAAGCTCCTGCTCGACGGCCGTCCTGATCTGCTCCTGCACCTGCTCCGGCGTGGCGCAGGCGCTGACGTCCTTGATGGCCCGGATGAGGTCCTCGCGATTCGGGATGTCCATTAGCGCAAGTAGGAACGGCAGCATCAGCGGCTGGAACTGTGGCGGCGCCGCCTTGAACGCCTCTGACATCGCTGCGAGCTGCTGCTGCTTGAACGTCGCCGCAGACGGAACATTGTCGACCACCACTCTGGTCTTGACGCGCTCGATGTCGTTGTTCAGATACCGCATTCCGGTCTGGTCGTCGGTCGCCGGCGAGTTGAGCTGCACCGTCCTGTCCGGCCGGATCCCGCCGCCTCTGATGAACACGGTCTCCTGCTTGCCGATGCCGTCCTCGATGATCAGCGACAGTAGCAGATCGCCGACCGCCGCCCGGGCCGTCTTGAGGTTGTCGAGGATGTCGGCCAGGCTCTGATTGCTCTGCTCGACCTGGGAGTTGAACTGCACGCCGCTGGTCGTGTTGGAGTTCTGCCCCTGGAACTCGGAATAAATTCCGCCAACCCTGCGCAGACCGTCTCGGGAGTCCTGCAGGCGCTGGAACTGCTGCTGCGTCAACTGCAGATCGATTTCGACCTTGAAAATGCCTCCGTCGCGCATCGCCTGGTCGTCGAGTTCGATGTCTGCGTCCGGCCGCGCAACTTCCTGCCTCAGTTGCTCTGCGCTGCCAAGAACGGCGCCCCTGGTGCGCACCACGCGCCGTGCCGCCATCAGCCACTGCGATTTGCTGTGCATGGCGTTGATCTGTTCCTGTAGGTACATCATCCCGCGCGCCAGTGCGTATGGAACGCCGGTCCTGTCTTCCTTTTTACCCCAGAACGGCACGTAGGGGAACTTGTTGTGCCGGTATGGGCTAGGCTCATCGGACAGCTTGTGTGGCCCCATCCACCAGGCAAGCCGGACCCGCGACACGATCGCCCACTGCAACTCAACCGCCCCTTCGGAGACGACGAGCTGATGCGTCGCATTGCGCTTGTCGTACTCGACCACCCGACCGTCCGGCGACTTGATCACCAGCGCGCGCTCCCAGCGGCGGTACCAGACCTCGAAAAGGCAGACGCGGCGATTGTGCAGGTCGCGCCACTCCTGCTCCTCGACCGTCCACCCGCGCTCCTGGTCGGCAGACGCGTACAGTTTCGCCGAATCGCCGCCATCCAACGTCAGGGAACTGTAGTCGAGCCCCAGCCAGCCGGAGCTTGCGTTATCGATCAGTTCCGCCTTGTTGGGAAACATCAGCTTCGGGATCTGCCGGTCAAACCACTTTCGCCGAACGAGATAGCGCGCGTTGCTCATGTCCGGCTTGGCAAACCAATCGTGGAAGATCTCGTTGCGATGGACCGCCTCGACGACGTAGGGGTACTTGAACGGATCTTGCTCGCGTCCGACGTACACCCACCCGAGACCGACCTTGATCTGCGGTGCGAATGCATCGGAGCATGCCGTATCGGCCCCGGAACGAGCCTCTGCCTGGTGCAGTTTGTAGTTCAGCGCGTCGGCCACGTCCTCGCTGTCCGCTTGCGAATCGGGCAGCACCTTCCAATCGCCTCGGTTGCGCACCTCAAGCCCGAGAACCGCATCGATCGTCGGACCCATCAGCGGCTCCACCGCCGGAGGAATCCCGAGTTCTCGCATCCGCGCAAGGATTTCGCAATCCAACTGGTTTCCGTCGCAGTAGTCCATCTCCTTGTCGGCCTTGGTGCGCCACGCCGGCTGGTCACGGATCTCGTCGAGGAATTGCGTGAACTCCTCCAGCGAAAGCTCGACGCCATCACGTCTGCCTGCCATCCCTAAAACCTCCAATTCGATGCGCGCCTGGACGGGCGCGACGCTTCCGCTACCGTTGCAACGACGAACGTGTCACCGCGGTCCGCCACCTGGCCGAACTGCCGAAAAGCATCCGCACCGTGAGAGTCGTCATTATGCTCATGATCGTCCGACCAACAACCCCGCGCGCGATCCCAGCGCTTGCGGTATCCAGCCAGCCGCTTGATGCCTTGCTGACATCCCGACTCATCGAACATACACGACGCAAACTGTCGGCGTGTCGCCTGGATGCCGGCCATCAGTTGCGTCACGCGCGGCACCGCCCGGAACCGCTGGCCGGGCAGCAGCTCTTCCAACATCTCTCGAATGCTCTGGTTGTGATCCGCGTCCTTGCCGATCCGCTTGTGGTCGGCCTCGTGCGGCAGGTAGTGCGTGCCGAAGACGAAGCCAGTGCCCTGCAGCATGGTCGCATAGTGGTCCAGGTCCTCGCCGCTTGCCTCGTAGTACTGAATGAACCTGTTTTCCGGACCGACGCGCTGATGAAACCATATGCACGTCATATCGCCTTTGCCGATATCCCAGAACGTGTTCACCGGAGCAGAGACGCGCGGCAGGCTATGCAGAATTCGCCCATGCAGGCGCGCCTGTGATATCTGCGTCGCGTAATAACAGCCATCCATCGAAACGGCAAACGCCTCGTCTGGGTATGACGGGTATTCCTGCCACATCAGAGGCGCCTCGTCGGCGAAGTCGGATCGCCTCGTGGCGACGTACCACGCCCGCTTGCGCGTCGATATCGTGCGACCGATGATCGATTCAACTCGACGGAAATACTCGTGGTCGCTATCCGTCATCACCACGAGGTCAGGATCTAGCTCGTACTCGTCAGCATCCCACCACGAAAAAAAGTGGAACCTGTAGTCCTTTTCTGATAGAGCGCGCCCGCTTTCGGCCGTGGCCTTCGCTATCTGTGCCAGGTCGTAAAAGGCGCCGTCCTGGCCTTCAGCAGTGCTTTCTACGACGAGCACCCCGGACGCCGGAACTGCCGGGATAGAGCCAGTCAGCACCTCGCGAGCCTTGAACGGGTATTTTGCTGCGATTTTTCCTAGCTCACTGACGTGTAGGCGGTGAATAGTTCCAGATCGCAGCGACGTTGCGACCCTGATCGTCGCCTTATTGTGCCCAAACACAATTTCAGTTGCCGTCTTTTTCTCTATCGGGAACAGTTTTTTCAACCATCCAGGCAGGTGATCGTAGGCGAACAAGATCTTCGTTCTGAAGATCTCCTCGGCCGACTCTCTCTCGTGAGCGATTATCCCGCAGTAAATCGGTCCGTCCGAAAACAGAGCTGTGTCGAGCCATAGAATGGCGATCAGCGTTGTTATCCCGCGCTGACGGGCTTTAAGCACTAGGTTCCGATGCCAAAGACGCTCGACCAGAGAGCGCTGAACTACGCTAGGAACAAACCGGACGACCAAATCGTCCCCGTCATCGCCCTTCGATATGATCCAGTACAGTCTGCTCAGGCGTAGTTCAGGGTCGCTGAGTATTTCACGGATTGCCTCTATGTTATCCGCTTCATCTACTTGGCACACGGCAAGAGGGTACGGCCCGACTGTCGGTTTTAGCGGCCCAACACCGGCTGGGCTACCATGTCCAACCTCTTGCGCCGGCCGTTGCGGTCCGATCAGCCTATCGTTTGGCGTCATTCGTCACTCGGCATGCTGCGCGGTGTTGCCGCGCCCCTTCTGCCCTCGAATCGTTCCCAGAGCAATGTGCGCCGTGGTGCTTATCGCTTGGTATTGCGCGTTGCGAACGGCCTGCGCGCTTTCCGGGTCCATGCCGCAATCGCGCTTCAGCGCCTCTGCTTGTCTGGCACAGTTCAGCAGCGCGGCGCGCAGCCGCTCGATTTCGGCAGCCGCATGATGCAGGTCGTCACGCAAATCTTCCCATTCATCACTCCGGCCAAGTTTCGTGGCGGCCACGCGCAGACGCCCAACAAGTACGTCAACCGGACCTTGCGCCGGAATCGTCGCTTCACTCATGATTTACCTCCTTCGCCGGCGCAAGGCCGGTTAGCTCTGCGTTGGGCCGCAGTTCCTGCCGAACGTGCCACATGCCACACACCCTCGGCTTTCCGTCCGCAGCAACCTGCTTAGCGGTCTCCCTTGCCGGGATGTTGCGTATCTCTGCAATGCGGCTTTCATCTCCGCGCCAAAACTCGCTGTTACCGAGTATTTCGTTCTTCACCTCAACAACAATCGTCATGCCATTCCTCCGGGCCAGCGGCCTAACAATTCATTCAAGCCGACGCCTACGGCGCGGCTTAATTTAGGCGTTAGCCCGCAATGCTCTCGGGCCACAGTTCACGCAGCACGTCCTCGCGGTCCTCGGTGCTGTAGCCATAGCCGCAGTCCTCCAGCCCAGCGCCCACGCCGTAGCCGCTCCAGCCGTGCCACACGTTGCCGTCAGGCTGCGTTAGCTTTGCGTACTGGTAGTGGTTGTCCTCGATCCGGAAGAACACCTCCAGGCGCCAGCCGTCCACCTCAAACACGCAACGGTCGCCGCTGCTCTTGAAGTGGTCGGTGTTCAGGCTCCGGCCGCTCTTGCCATCCCATTCCCACGATTCCACGGCCTCGGCCGGCATGTCCTTCAGCAGTGCCAGCTCGTCCAAGCGCTCTGGGCCGCGATGAATGCTCAGGTAGCTCTGCTTGTAGAGCACCACGTAGATTGGGCCGTCGCCCAGAACCGCGTGACCGCTCGGCCAGTCTCGGCGCTTCTCGTACTCATCCTTGCCGCCGGCCGCGTAGGCGGCAAAGCCGGGCCACATGCCAGGCGAGCCAAACACGTCCCCCTCGGGGCTGATCGTTGCATCGCTGCGTGCCTCCACGCGCTTGCCGTTCCTGTAGGCGTAGCCGCCATAGTCGCTGTATGCCATCGTCTCCTCTTCGTTCAACAATACGCCTAACAATTCATTCAAGCCGACCTTCGGCGGCTTAGCTCAAGCGTTGGGCGTTACTTCATCCCACGGTGCCGGCGCCCCAGGTTCCGGCACAGGATCGGGGCAGCCGCGATATGCCCGCTCCAGACAGCAGCGCGTCGTCATGCAGGTGTTACGGCTGCCGCCCGATCCGCAGGCGCCA
>WBZM01000764.1_pt1 | contig 39458 bp, 34 predicted proteins | sample 5204271 | NCBI WGS metagenome assembly WBZM01 (sample SAMN12344346, study PRJNA552823) | activated sludge metagenome | biome: Activated sludge suspended growth; feature: Nitrification reactor; material: Wastewater; isolation source: activated sludge from nitrification reactor of wastewater... | reverse complement strand
GTGGTCGGCGTGTCGACCGCCGTCAATATCACCGAGCGTGGCGTCCCTGGCTCCCCGATCGTGATGGTCTGGTTGTTGTTGGGGCGTGCCGTGAAGGTCCCGGGAAGGGTTTCGGCTTGGCCTGAGGAAGTCGCGCCTGCCCCATTGGTGGGATACACCACGAAATCATTCGCACAGCTCGGGGCCGCATTGATGTCGAAGTTGTACTTGGCCGGGAACACGCCGGGTACGCCACTGCCGCCGAGGCCGTCGGTACCGCCGCCGAGGACATTGCTCCAGTCGCGGAGCACGCTTGATTTTTTCGGTTTCCTGTCGAACCGGTTAAAGAACGCCAGCTGCTGGCCCGACATCGCCTTGTTGGCGGTGGGTTGCTCGTCAAACGTTTTCCGGGCCACAGCCATCGTGAAGCGGGGATCGTTGAGCCGCTGTTTCCAGCGCTGGAAGGCGACCGCGCCGTTGCCGCTGGATTCCTTCATGGTCTCCACATTGCGGACAATCACCCGATGATGGCTCCAGTCCTGCGGAACGCCGCGTTTTTCCTGCGGCACGATGTCTTGTGCGGTTGCGGGGCTGAAGGCGGCCGGCAGAAGTCCGCCGACAGCACTGATCAACGCGGTGAATACCCACGAGCGCCAGTTTTGATTCATTGCGTGCTCCAAGTGTGCTGATGGTCAAGACGTTACCAATAATATCACATTTTACCGCAATCGACCACTTTCGACTACAAAATCGACTTGCATCCAGGGCAAACGGCCCTCAGGCATCCATGAACAACGCCGGATCCACCATCGTGCGGTTCGGCATCACGCCCCAGTGCAGGTGCGCCCCCAAACCCGGCCGGGATGTCCCGCCTGCCGTGCAACACCCGCCAGACGTCGATGTGATCAGGCCGCTCGACGGAGAAGATCAGGTAAGGGTAGCGCGTCAGCGGCCAACAGCGCAGCGCCGGCAGGTTCAGCTCGTGGGCATACCGCAGAGAACCGGTGGCGGGGTTTCGGGCCAAGTGGGCGCAGGCGTCTTCCAATGCATCGATGAACCCCAGGGCCGCTGGCCCGGCCGCGTCGACCCCTTGGACCCGTTGCCGCAGGCCTGCAAAGTAAGCGGCGTCCGCCAGACCCGCCAGACCCGCCGGCTCCGACGCCGCGCCCGCCAGCAGGAGAGCGCGCAACTGAAGGCGGTCTTTGTCCTGGCGAATGAGTTCGCGCAGGTATTCGCTGCTGGTGCCATAGGCGCCCTGGCTCCGCGTCACCCCACCAGAACGCCCGCCTCCAGCCGCAGCACCCGGTCGGCCAGCGCCAGGCTGGCCGGGCGGTGGGTGATGAGGATCACGGTGCGCTGTGCCAGGGTGTCGTGGCAGTCGGCAATAAAGGACTTCTCGCCTCCGGGGTCGAACATGGCGGTGGCTTCGTCCAGGATCAGAATCGGCGGGTCTTTCAGCAGGGCGCGGGCCAGCGCGATGCGTTGGCGCTGGCCGCCGGACAGGCGGATGCCCTGGTCGCCGATGAGGCTGTCGTAACCCTGGGGCAGCCGGGTGACAAAGTCGTGCGCCTGGGCGGCGCGGGCCGCGGCCATGATGGCCTCGGGCGTGGCGCCGGGCTGGCCATAGGCGATGTTGTCGGCCACGCTGCCGTTGAACAGCAGCACGTGCTGCGGCACCACGCCGATCTGGCGGCGCAGGCTGGGCAGCGACACGGTGGCGGTGTCGATGCCGTCGATCAGGACGCGGCCACTTCCGGGCTCCATCAGCCGCATCAGCAAGTGCGCCAGCGTGCTTTTGCCCGCGCCGTTGGGGCCGGTCAGCGCCACCGTTTCGCCGGCGCGGATGTGCAGCGTGATGCCGTCCAGCGCCGCCGGCCGGCCCGGGTAGGCGAACCGCACCCCTTCGAACCGGATGTCGCCGCGCACCGGCGGCAATACACGGCCTTGCCTGGCGGGAGGTTCCGGCGGCTCGGCCAGCACGGCGCCCAGACGCTCCAGCGCGCCGCGCGCCTGGCGGGTCTGGCCGTAGACGTCGGCCAGACCGCTCACCGGCCGCGTCAGCAGGGCCGCGTACAGCAGAAAACTCACCATCTCGGCCGGCGAACGACCGGCGGTGGGGCTGCCCAGTTGCCACAGGATCAGCACCAGGGCGACGGCGGCGAGAAATTGCACGCCGGGCCCGAGCGCGGCGTCGATCAGCCGCTCCTGGTTGCTCAGGTGCAGGATGGCGCGGATCTTGGCGCCGTACCGCGCCGACTCCAGTGGCTCGCGCGTGTGGGTCTTGATCGCCGGCAGCATGGCGAGGTTTTCCTCGGCGATGGCCACCGCATCGGCGTGCGCCTGCTGGAGCTGGCTGGACAGGGGGCGCAACCGCCGGCCCATGATCTTGAGCAGCAAGTAGAAGACCGGGATCATCACCAGGACGACCGCAGCCAGGCGCGCGTCGATGCGCAGCAGCATGATGGCTGCACCCGAAACGGTGAGCGCCAGCGGCACGACACTCAGCAGCGTGCCGCTGATGTAGCCGGACAGATGCGCCACATCGTTGGTGAGCAGCGCCAGCACTTCGCCGTGCCGGCGCTGCTGGAAATAGGCCAGCGGCAGGGCCTGCAGGTGGTCGTACAGGCGCATCCGGAGATCGGTAAGGATGGACTCGGCCGCGCGCCCGCCCAGCCAGCGGTTGCCGAACTGCAGCACGGCCTGCAGACCCACGATGAGCAACAGACCGGCCAGCAGCAGGCCGCCGGTCTGCGGCGCGCCGGTGAGCAGGCCACCGGCAAACTGCCCTGCCAGCCAGGGCAGCGCGAGCGCGGCGCCGGTTTCGGCCAGCATCAGCACGACGCACAGCGCCAGCGTGCCGCGCCAGGGCCATGCGAATCCGAGAATGAGCCGAAGGTCCATGGTGGGTGCGTTTGCTGCCGGGCGGCGTATTTTCATGCATCCGGGCGCGGTCGCCAGGCGGGCTGAGGCTATCATCACCCGCATGCTTGCCAAACTGATGAGCCTGTTCCTGCTGGGGCTGATCCGCTTCCTCACCGGGGCGCAGGCGCGCTGGCACGGATGCCCGCCGAAAGCCGAGCAACGCATCTACTTTGCAAACCACCAGAGCCATGCGGACCTGGTGATGATCTGGGCGGCGCTGCCGCACGAGCTGCGCAGCATCACGCGACCGATCGCGGCCAAGGACTACTGGACCAAGACGCCGTTCAAGCAGTGGATCACCACCGCGGTGTTCAATGCGGTGTACGTGGAGCGCGAGCGCAAGGGCGACGAAGACCCGCTGCAGCCGCTGATGGACGCGCTGGAGCGCGGCGACTCGCTGATCATCTTCCCGGAGGGTACGCGGGGCAACGCCGAGGAACCGCAGCCCTTCAAGGCCGGCCTGTACAACCTGGCGCAAAAGTTTCCCGAAGTGGTGTTGGTGCCCGCGTGGATCGCCAACATCCAGCGCGTGATGCCCAAGGGCGAGGTGGTGCCGGTGCCGATCCTGTGCTCGGTGACCTTCGGCGCGCCGGTGCGGCCCGAGCCGGGCGAGGAGCGCCGCGCGTTTCTGGACCGGGCCCGCCAGGCCGTGATCGCGCTGCGGGACGTCTGAGGCCATGTACCAGTATTTGCGCAATCTCACCGCCGAGCAGCAGGTTGGTGCGCTGTTCATCAGCGTCTTCGGGCTGTTGTTCATCACCCACGTCACAGTGTTCATGCTGTCGCTGCGCGAGCGCGGCGAATCGGTCCGGGCGGATCTGGTGCGCGCCCGGCTGGACGAGGCGCGCGCGCTGCTGCGCACCTCGTGGGCGATGGTGCTTGTGTTCTGGGTGGGCTGGGTCTCGGGCGATGCGGTGGCCACGGTGCTGTTCGCGATCGTCGCGTTCTTTGCGCTGCGCGAGTTCATCACGCTGTCGCCGACACGGCGCGGCGACCACCGCAGCCTGGTGCTGGCGTTCTTCGTGGTGCTGCCGATCCAGTTCTGGCTCGTGGCCAACCGCCATTTCGACCTGTTCACGGTGTTCATCCCAGTCTACGTTTTTCTGGCGATCCCGGTGGTGAGCGCGCTGGCCGACGACCCGCAGCGATTCCTGGAGCGCAACGCCAAGCTGCAATGGGGCATCATGGTCTGCATCTACGGCATGAGCCACGTGCCGGCGTTGCTCTTGCTGGAGTTCAAGAACTGGACCGACCGCGGGGCGTTTCTGGTGTTCTTCCTGGTGTTCGTGGTGCAGACGGGCACGCTGGTGCAGCATCTCGTGAGCCGCCGCTGGCCCCGGCCTCCGCGCGCGCCCAACGTGAGCCAGAGCTTCAACTGGACCAGCTGGGCGATCGGCCTGGGTGCCGGCGTCGTGCTGGGTGCCGCGCTGTCGGGCATCACGCCGTTCAAACCCGGCCAGGCGATGGCGATGGCCTTGATCGCGTGCGTGGCCGGTTCGATGGGGCATCTGGTGATGAAGGCCCTCAAGCGAGACCGCGGCGTGCCCAACTGGGGCGCCCAGGGCCAATCGGTCACCGGCGCCAGCGGCCTGCTGGACCGCGTGGACGCGCTGTGCTTTGCCGCGCCGGTGTTTTTTCACTCGGTTCGATGGTATTTTGGGGCCTGATCCAGCGCCAGATGGTCACCAGGCGCTATCGTTTTTGATACCCATGCGCATCCTCGGCATCGACCCGGGCCTGCAGACCACCGGCTTTGGGGTGGTGGATGTGGCCGGCCAGACGCTGGCCTATGTGGCCAGCGGCGTGATCAAGACCACCCACCTGGAGATGGGCAACCTGCCGGCGCGGCTGAAGGTGCTGTACGACGGCATCCGGGAGCTGCGCGCGCGTTACGAGCCGGATGAGGCCTCGGTCGAGATCGTGTTCGTCAACGTGAATCCACAGGCCACCCTGCTGCTGGGCCAGGCCCGCGGCGCCTGCGTGACGGCGCTGGTGTCCTGCGATCTGCCAGTGGCCGAATACACGGCGCTGCAGATGAAGCAGGCCATCACTGGCCACGGCCGCGCAGCCAAGTCACAGATCCAGGAAATGGTCAAACGCCTGCTGCAGTTGCCGGCCCTACCGCGCCAGGACGCCGCCGACGCGCTGGGGCTGGCCATCACGCACGCGCACGCGCGCGCCTCGATGCGCAAACTCGCCGACGCCCATGGCCTGCAACGAAAGACCAGCGGCATGTACCGCAGCGGCCGCAGCCACTGATACGGATTCGCTTACAAACAGGCGGTTTTTCAGGCCAGCCGCTCGAGGATCAGCACACCGAAAAAACCCAAGGCTGCCAGGATGGTCCACTTGAGCACGAGCAGCCCGTACTGGCGGTACCTGGCCTGTCCGGTGCCGATGTAGAACACGAAGCAGACGCCAGCTGCGAGCAGCAGCAGCATCATGGTCCAGCGAAACAGCAACATGGGAGCCGATCCGTGGGTGTGGGTGCCTACCAGGCCCGGGCCGGCACGGCGAAGCCGCTCGGCGCCAGTTTCTCGTCGTCGAAGGTGACGATCTCGTAGGCTTCGGGGTGGGCCAGCAGTTCGCGCAACAGCCGGTTGTTCATCGCGTGGCCGGAGCGGAAGGCGCTGTAGGCCGTCAACAGCGGTTTGCCGAGCAGGTACAGGTCGCCCATCGCGTCGAGGATCTTGTGTTTGACGAATTCGTCGTCGTAACGCAAGCCGTCGTGGTTCAGCACCTTGTAGTCGTCCATCACGATGGCGTTGTCCAGCCCGCCGCCGAGCGCCAGGCCATTGGCGCGCATCATCTCGACATCGCGGGTGAAACCGAACGTCCGCGCGCGCGCGATGTCACGCGCGTACGAGCCGGAACCCAGATCGAATTCGACGCACTGGCCGGTGGAATCCACCGCCGGGTGGTGAAAATCGATCTCGAAGCGCAGCTTGTACCCATGGTAAGGCTCTAGACGCGCCCACTTGAGTGCCGCGCCTTCTCCTTCGCTCACCTCGACCGGCCGGAGCACCCGGATGAAGCGCCGGGGCGCTTTCTGCAGCACGATGCCGGCGCTTTGCAGCAGGAAGACAAAGGACGAGGCCGAACCGTCGAGGATGGGCACCTCCTCGGCGGTGATGTCCACATAGAGGTTGTCCAGCCCCAAGCCAGCGCACGCCGACATGAGGTGCTCGACCGTGTGCACCTTGGCGCCACCGACCGAGATGGTGGACGCGAGCCGGGTGTCGGTGACCGACTGGGCCGAGATCGGAATGTCCACCGGCTCCGGCAGATCGACCCGCCGGAACACGATGCCGGTGTCGGGCTGCGCCGGGCGCAGGGTCAGTTCCACGCGCTGGCCGCTGTGCAACCCGACACCCACCGCGCGGGTGAGTGTCTTGAGGGTGCGTTGTGCCAGCATGCCCCGATTTTAAGAGGCGCTCGATCTCAGTCGGCCTGCTTGCGCAGGAAAGCCGGGATTTCAAAGTCTTCCATGCCGCTGGACGACAGCGCATCGACGCGGGCCGTGGCTTGCGTGCGGTTGGTGCGCCACACGCTCGGCACGGCCATGCTGCCGTAGTCGGCCTGCGCCACGCCCGCCGGCACCGCGGTGGTGGCAGAGCCGACCCCGCCCAATGCGGTGTTCAAGGTCGGGATCTGGACCGGCGCATTGTCGGTTCCGGTACGCAGCACCTGCAGCGGCGGGGCCGCGCGGCGCTGGCCCTGGCGGGACAGGCCCGTGGCCACGACGGTGACGCGGATTTCGTCGCCCAGGCTGTCGTCGTAGGCGGCGCCGTAGATCACGTGCGCGTCGGGCGAGGCATAGGCGTTGATGGTGCTCATGGCCAGCTTGGATTCGCTGAGCTTGAGCGAGCCGCGCGCCGCGGTGACCAGCACCAGCACGCCCTTGGCGCCCGACAGGTCGATGCCGTCCAGCAGCGGGCAGGCCACGGCTTGTTCGGCAGCGATGCGCGCACGGTCCGGGCCACTGGCGGTGGCCGTGCCCATCATGGCCTTGCCGGGTTCACCCATCACGGTACGCACGTCTTCGAAGTCGACGTTCACGTGGCCGTATTCGTTGATGATCTCGGCGATCCCGCCCACGGCGTTTTTCAGCACGTCGTTGGCGTGCGCGAAGGCCTCGTCCTGGGTGATGTCGTCACCCAGGACATTCAACAGCTTCTCGTTGAGGACCACGATCAGGGAGTCGACATTGGCTTCCAGTTCCGCCAGGCCGTCGTCCGCGTTGGCCATGCGGCGCTTGCCTTCCCAGTCGAACGGCTTGGTCACCACGCCGACGGTCAGGATGCCCATTTCCTTGGCGACCCGCGCGATGACCGGTGCCGCGCCGGTGCCCGTGCCACCACCCATGCCCGCGGTGATGAACAGCATGTGCGCGCCCTGGATCGCGGCGCGGATGTCTTCGATCGCGGCTTCGGCGGCCTCGCGTCCTTTTTCGGGTTTGCTGCCGGCGCCCAGGCCACTGATGCCGAGCTGCAGGGTGCGGTGCGCGCCGCTGCGGCCGAGGGCCTGCGCGTCGGTGTTGGCACAGAGGAACTCGACCCCCTGGACGCTGCGCTGGATCATGTGTTCGACGGCATTGCCGCCGCCCCCGCCGACGCCGATCACCTTGATCTGGGTGCCCCCGTTGAATTCCTCGACTTCGATCATTTCAATGGTCATGTGTTTCTCCTGATTTCTGCAGTTGCCTGATTGGTTGTTGATGCACTTGTTGTTGGAAATTCCGGTAAAGGCGGGCCGGTACATCGCCATCGTCCCGGCCTGCGCGTTCGTGGGCTGCCCCGGGCGCGTTGGAGGGTCTTGTTCATGATCAGAAGTTCCCCACGATGAAGTCCCTGACGCGGCCGAAGGCGCTTTTCACGGATCCTGCCTGTTTGGCCACCTTGAAGCCGCGCAGGCGCGCCAGGCGCGCTTCCTCCATCAGGCCCATGACCGTGGCGGCGCGCGGCTGCGACACCATGTCGGCCAACGCGCCCGAATACTTGGGAACGCCGCGGCGCACCGGCTTGAGGAAGATGTCCTCACCCAGCTCGACCATGCCGGGCATCACGCAGCTGCCGCCGGTCAGCACGATGCCGGAAGACAGGACCTCCTCGAAGCCCGACTCCCGCACCACCTGCTGAACCAGCGAAAAGATCTCCTCCACCCGCGGCTCGATCACACCGGCGAGGGCCTGGATGCTGAGCATGCGCGGCCCGCGATCACCCAGGCCAGGCACCTCGATCTGCTGTTCCGGGTCGGCCAGCAATTGCTTGGCGTATCCGCTCTCCACCTTGATGTCCTCTGCGTCCTTGGTGGGCGTGCGAAGGGCCATGGCGATGTCGCTGGTGATCAGGTCGCCCGCGATCGGAATGACCGCCGTGTGCCGGATTGCGCCGTTGGTGAAGATGGCGACGTCGGTGCAACCCGCGCCGATGTCCACGCAGGCAACGCCCAGTTCGCGCTCGTCTTCGGTCAGTACGGCCTGGCTGGCCGCCAACGGGTTGAGCATGAGCTGCTCCACTTCCAGGCCACAGCGGCGCACACATTTGATGATGTTCTCGGCCGCGCTCTGCGCCCCGGTCACGATGTGTACCTTGGCCTCGAGGCGGATGCCGCTCATGCCGATGGGCTCTTTCACATCCTGGCCGTCGATGACGAACTCCTGTGGCTCCACCAGCAGCAGCCGCTGGTCGGAAGAGATGTTGACGGCCTTCGCGGTCTCGATGACGCGGGCGACATCGGTCGCGGTGACCTCCTTGTCCTTGATCGCCACCATGCCGCTCGAATTGAGCCCACGGATGTGGCTGCCGGTGATGCCGGTGTGAACGCGGGTGATCTTGCAGTCGGCCATCAGCTCCGCTTCCTTCAGGGCCAGCTGGATGCTGTTCACCGTGGCGTCGATGTTGACCACCACGCCCCGTTTGAGCCCATGGCTGGGTGCCACGCCGAGACCCGCCAGCCGCAGCTCGCCGCCCGGCATCACTTCGCCCACCACCGCCATCACCTTGGCGGTGCCGATGTCGAGGCCGACGATCAGGTCTTTGTACTCTTTTGCCATGTGTTTACCCGTTGATTGGTCCAGTTGGTTCAGCGTGTGTTCTTGATCGGGGCGCGGGGCTTGGGCGCATCCTTGGGAATGTCTCCGGTCACGGTGGTCACGCCCCGCAGGCGCATGGCATAACCGCTCACGTGGCGCAGATCTGCCGACTCCACGGCATCCGGCTTGCGACCGTAGTTGGCCGTGGCGCGCGGCACCGTGCGCACGTAGCTGCGCGTGCGTTCGATCACTTCGGCTGGGGTCCCGCGACCGAGCTCGATCGTGGTTCCACTGTCGAGCTGGACGCGCCAGCTGCCCCGGTCTGTCAGCTCGAGTTGCTCCACCGCGACATCCAGTGGCTCGAACTCGGGGGTCAGCTGGCGGTACATCGCCAGCAATTGGGCTGACTGGTCGGCCGGCCCACTGAGGCGCGGCAGGTTGTCGGCCTCGACATCGCCGACGTTGGCTTCGAACACCTCGCCGAAGGTGTTGAGCAGCCGCGATTCACCCTCTTCGCCCCACAGGGCGACCGGCTGGTGTTCATGCAACTGAACGCTGAGCCGGTTCGGAAACTCGCGGCGAACCACCGCACTGCGCACCCAGGGCACCGATTCGAAGGCTTTTCGCGCAGCCCCCAGGTCGAGTGTGAACAGGTTTCCGCTGAGCCGGTGCGTCACGTTGGCGCCCAAGGTGACGGCGTTGTTGTGCGCAAGGTCACCGTTCACCTGGATCGCCACGATCGAGAACATCGGATGGCGAATGCCCCACCACAGGATGGCCGCCAGCCCGAGGACCACCAGCGTCACGAACAACGCCGAGGCGGTCGCGTTCATGAGCCGGATATCCAGCGGGGTGGGCAGCGTCGCGCTCATCCGGCAGCTCCTGATCCCGGCTGGGCCGTGTGGTCGAGCGTGGCCGCCTGCAACAGGCGCACGCACAGTTCGTCGTACCCGATGCCAGCGACGCGCGCGGCGATCGGCACCAGCGAGTGGCTGGTCATGCCCGGTGATGTGTTCATCTCGAGCAGGAAGGGCTTTCGATCGCTGGCGCGGATCATCAGGTCTGCGCGGCCCCAGCCCCGGCAGCCCAGGGCGCGGTAGGAGGCCAGCACGATGCGCTGGATCTCGCGCTCCTCGGCCTCGGGCAAGCCGCTGGGGCACTGGTACTGCACGTCGTCGGTGAAATACTTGTGCTGATAGTCATAAGCGCCGTCCGGTGCCACGATCCGGATCACCGGCAGTGGCTGCGCGCTGGCGCCGCTGCCCAGCACCGCGCAGGTGACTTCTTCGCCGTCGATGAACTCCTCGCACAGCACGTCGGGGTCGTAGCGTGCGGACAGGCGCACCGCGTCCTGCATCTGTGAACAGTCCGCGACTTTCGTGACACCGATGGACGAACCTTCGCGTGGCGGCTTGACGATCAGGGGCAGGCCGAGATCGTCGGGGACGCGCCGAACGTGCTCAAGGTCCTGCTGACCGGCGTCCAGCCAGACATACCGCGGCGTGGGCAGGCCTTCGCTGGCCCAGATGCGTTTGGTCATGACCTTGTCCATCGCGACCGCGGAGGCCATGACACCCGAGCCGGTGTAGGGGATTCCCAGCAGTTCGAGCGCGCCCTGCACGGTGCCGTCTTCGCCGTGGCGGCCATGCAGCGCGATGAAACAGCGGCTGAAGCCGTCGCGGCGCAGATCCCCGAGATCGCGCTCGGCGGGATCGAAAGGCTGCGCGTCAACGCCCCGCGAACGCAGCGCCTGCAGCACGCCCGTGCCCGACATCAGCGACACCTCGCGCTCGGCCGAATGCCCGCCCATGAGGACCGCCACCTTGCCAAATTTCGAATCAGATTGGCTCATTCCCTTCGTCCTTCGGCCATAAAACGCTCCTTTTTTTGAAGCATTTCCACCAATCTTGCGGGCACCGCTCCGATCGAGCCGGCACCCATGCACAACACCACGTCGCCGTCGCGCGCCTGATCGGCGATGGCCTGCGGCATGGCCGCGATGTCGTCGACGAAAGTGGGCTCGACGCGGCCATCGACCCGCAATGCCCGCACCAGCGTGCGACCGTCGGCGGCAACGATGGGCGCCTCGCCCGCGGCATAGACCTCGGCCAGCAGCACCCGGTCGGCACGACCGATGACCTTGACGAAGTCCTCGAAGCAGTCACGCGTGCGGGTGTAACGATGCGGCTGGAAGGCCAGCACCAGGCGGCGACCAGGGAACGCGCCCCGCGCGGCCGCCAGCGTGGCGGCCATCTCGACCGGATGATGACCGTAGTCATCGATCACGGTGAAGTGACCGCCATCCCGGGCCGGCAGGTCGCCGTAGCGCTGGAAACGACGCCCGACTCCCTTGAATCCGGCCAGCGCCCGAAGCAGGGCGTCGTCGGGTACGTTGAGCTCCACCGCGACCGCGATGGCCGACAAGGCGTTGAGCACGTTGTGCTCACCCGGAAGGTTCAGCACCACGTCCAGGTCCGGCAACGTGACACCGTTGCGGCGCAACGCCGTGAAATGCATCTGGGCGCCCACCGCGCGAACCCCGATCGCCCGCACCTGGGCGTCGTCGGCAAAGCCATAACTGGTGACCGGACACGACACCTGCGGCACGATCTCGCGCACGGCCGGATCGTCGACGCACAGGATGGCGGTTCCATAGAACGGCATGCGGTGCAGGAAATCGACAAAGGCGGATTTCAGACGGTTGAAGTCCTGCCCATAGGTTTCCATGTGGTCGGCGTCGATGTTGGTCACGACCGCCATCACCGGCAGCAGGTTCAGGAAGGATGCATCGGACTCGTCGGCCTCGACCACGATGTAGTCGCCGCTGCCCAGCTTGGCGTTGGCACCGGCGCTGTTCAGGCGCCCGCCGATCACGAAGGTCGGGTCCAGGCCGGCTTCGGCGAGCACGCTCGCGACCAGGCTGGTGGTGGTGGTCTTGCCGTGGGTGCCCGCAATGGCGATGCCCTGCTTCAGGCGCATCAGCTCGGCGAGCATCAGCGCGCGGGGAACAACCGGGATGTGCTTCTCGCGCGCGGTCAGCACCTCGGGGTTGTCAGCCTTCACGGCGGTGGAGGTCACCACCGCGTCGGCCCCGGCAACGTTGGCGGCGGCGTGACCGATGTGGGTGCGGATGCCCAGAGCGGCCAGGCGTTGCAACGTGGCGCTGTCGGTCAGGTCCGACCCTGAAATTTGATAACCCAGGTTGAGTAGCACTTCGGCAATCCCGCTCATGCCGGAACCGCCGATGCCGACAAAATGGATGTGACGGATGGCGTGTTTCATCGGGCAAGCTCCTCGCAGGCGGCCACCACTTCGTCGGTGGCATGGGTCTTGCGCAAGTTCCAGGCTTTCTGCGCGCGGTCCAGCAGTTCGGCGCGATCGGTTCCACTGAGCATGTGCGCCAGGCGCTCGGGGCTCAGTCGGTCTTGTTGAACCAGCCATCCCGCACCCTGGTCAACCAGAAAGCCGGCGTTTGTGGTCTGGTGATCGTCCACCGCAAACGGGAACGGCACGAACACGGCCGCCGCACCAACTGCGGCGATTTCGGTCACCGTGCTGGCGCCGGCGCGGCAGACGACCAGATCGGCCTGCGCGAACGCCTCGGCCGTGTCTTGAATGAACGGCGTCAGTTCGGCTTGCACGCCGGCTTCGGCGTAGGCAGCCCGCAGGGCATCGATCTGGCGCTCGCCGCTCTGGTGACGCACCAGCGGCCGCTCGCCTGGTGCCAGCAGGGCCAGCGCCTTTGGCACCACCTCGTTGAGCGCCTTGGCGCCCAGGCTGCCACCGACCACCAGCAGGCGCAACGCCCCCGTTCGCCCGGCAAAGCGCTCGGCCGGCGGCGGCTGCCGCAGGAACGACTCGCGCAAAGGGTTGCCCACCCAAACGGCCTTCTGCATCACCCGCGGAAAGGCGGTGAACACCCGATCGGCGACCCCGGACAACACCTTGTTGGCCATGCCGGCGACGGAGTTCTGTTCGTGCAGCACCAGCGGCTTGCCCAGCAAAACGCCCATCATCCCGCCCGGAAAGGTGACATAGCCGCCGAGACCCACCAGAACGTCGGGGCGCACCCGTCGCACGACCTGCAGGCTTTGCCAGAAGGCCTTGAGCAGGCGCAACGGCAACAAGGCCATGGTGATCAGGCCCTTGCCGCGCACGCCCGCAAAATCGATGCCTTCGAAAGCGAAACCCTCAGACGGCACGATGCGGCTCTCCATGCCGCCGGGCGTGCCCAGCCAGTGCACCCGCCAGCCGCGCTCGCGCAGGGCACGGGCCACCGCAAGACCCGGAAAGATGTGGCCGCCGGTGCCACCGGCCATGACGAGGGCACAACGCACCGGAGTCATTGGGTAACCTCCATGCTTCGCATTGCGGTGCGAGCTTGCTGGGAGCGGTCCGGCGCGGTGCTCATACCCGCCCTCCTCGCATCATCTGCCGGTTCTCGACATCGATCCGCAGCACCACCGCGATCGCCACCAGGTTGATCAGGATGGCCGATCCCCCATAGCTCATGAACGGCAGGGTCAGGCCCTTGGTCGGCAGCGCGCCCAGGTTCACACCCATGTTGATGAACGCCTGGAAGCCCACCCAGATGCCGACGCCTTGCGCGACCAGCCCCGCAAACACACGGTCGAGCGCGATGGCCTGGCGGCCGATGTGCATCAGGCGGCGGGTGAGCCAGAGAAACAGGCCGATCACCGTCAGCACCCCAACCAGACCGAACTCCTCGCCGATCACCGCGAGCAGGAAGTCGGTGTGCGCCTCGGGCAGCCAGTGCAGTTTCTCGACGCTGCCGCCCAGGCCGACACCCCAGATTTCGCCGCGCCCGATGGCGATCAGCGAGTGGGACAGCTGGTAGCCCTTGCCCAGCGCGTGTTTTTCGCTCCATGGATCGAGGTAAGCAAAGATGCGCTCGCGGCGCCACTCCGACATCATGATCATCAGCCCGAACGCGACGATCAGAATGGCGGCGATCAGAAAGAACATGCGCGCGTTCACGCCGCCGAGAAACAGGATGCCCATGGCAATCACCGCGATCACCATGAAGGCGCCCATGTCTGGCTCGGCCAGCAGCAGCAGACCGACCACGGCCACCGCAGCCCCCATCGGCAGCACCGCGCGGAAGAAGCGCTCCTTCACTTCCATTTTGCGCACCATGTAGTCCGCGGCGTACAGCACCACCGCGAACTTGGCCAGCTCCGAGGGCTGGAAATTCATGAAACCCAGGGATATCCAGCGGCGGGCGCCATTGACACCCTTGCCCACATGGGGAATCAGCACCGCGATCAGCAACACCAGCGAGGCCACGAAGATCCAGGGTGCCCATTTCTCCCAGGTGGACACCGGCACCTGAAACGCCAGCAGGGCGGCCACGAATGCCATCACCAACGACAGCAGATGACGGGTCAGGAAGTGCGTGTGCGCATAGCGCGCGAATTTGGGGTTGTCAGGCAGGGCGATCGAGGCCGAATACACCATGACCAGCCCGAACGCCAACAGCGCCACGACCACCCAGACCAGCGCCTGGTCGAAGTCGGACCGGATGATGGGGGCCGCATCCTTGCGCGGGTACTCGGGCACGCCCACGCGAACGGGCAGTACGTCGGCGATCGCGGCCCCGGCGCGGCCCATGCCGCCCCGGCTCAAGCCGAGTCGCTGCCAGACGCTCATGGGGTAACCTCCATGCTGCGCATTGCGGTACGAGCTTGCCTGGAACGGTCCGGCGCGGCGCTCATGCCAGCCCCTCCAGTTCGACGCCAGCCTCGTCGGCGAGTTCGCGAACGGCCGCACGAAACACGTCTGCACGGTGTTCGTAGTTGCGGAACATGTCGAAGCTGGCGCAGGCCGGCGACATCAGCACGGCATCGCCGGCCTGCGCGCATCGGGCGCCAGCGCGGACCGCCTCCGGCATCGAAGCGGCGTCGATCAAGGGCACGCCGGCGGTCCCCAGCGCCGCCTTGAACAAGGGCGCGTCGCGGCCGATCAGGATCACCGCGCGAGCATGTCGCGTCACCGGGTCTAGCAGCGGCGAAAAATCCTGGCCCTTTCCCTCGCCGCCGAGGATCAGAACCACCTTCCGGTCGGCGCCGAGGCCGGTCAGCGCGGCCACGGTGGCCCCCACGTTCGTGCCCTTGCTGTCGTCAAAGTACTCGACGTCCTGCACCATGCCGAGGGATTCGACACGATGGGACTCGCCGCGGTACTCGCGCAGGCCGAACAGCATCGACGCCAGGCTGCACCCCGCAGCCCCGCCCAGCGCCAACGCCGCCAACGCGTTCAGGGCATTGTGCCGGCCACGGATGCGCAGGGCATCGGCGGGCATGAGCCGCTGAATGTGAAGCTCGTCCGGGTCTTCGTTGCGACGGCGGCGGGTTTCGTCGGCTTCGTGCGCCCGCACCAGCCACGCCATGCCATTGACGATCTCGACGCCGTAGTCGCCGGGCCGTTCCGGCATGCCGGCGCCGAAGGTCACCACACTGCGCTCCTGCGGTTTCTGCAGGCGAGCGCGCACCGGCGCCGGCCGCATGGCCATCACGCCAGGATCGTCACGGTTGAGCACCATCAGGCCCTGTCGACCGAACACCTTGGCCTTGGCCGCCGCATAGGCGGCCATGCTGCCGTGCCAGTCCAGGTGGTCCTGGGTCAGGTTCAGCACCGTAGCAGCCGTCGGCTCGAAGGTGTCACAGCTGCCGAGTTGAAAGCTCGACAGTTCCAACACCCAGACGTCGGGCAAGGATTCCGCGTCGAGGCAGGCGGCCAGCGAATCCAGCAGGGTCGGGCCGATGTTGCCCGCTACAACCACGGTCTTGCCCGACCGTTGCACGAGTTGCCCAGTCAATGCGGTCACGGTGGTCTTCCCGTTTGTCCCGGTGATGCCGAGCACCTGCGGGTGATAGTCGCGGTCTTGAGCTAGCTGGATCAGCGCCTCGGAAAACAAGCTCAGTTCGCCGCCAAGAAGCAAGCCCGAGGCCTGGGCGGCCTGCCAGACTTCCGCAACCGCATCAGGCGCCAGACCCGGGCTGCGGAACACCGCGGACACCGGCGTACCCTGCACCAGTTCGGCCACCAACGGACCGGCGTGAAAGCTGGCGGCGGGCAGGTCGACCCGCAGCGCCGCCAGTCCGGGCGGTTCGAAGCGGGTGTCGGCCACCCGCACGCGGGAACCCTGGCGGGCGCACCATCCATGGCCAAGCCCGAGGCACCGAGCCCGAGAATGAGAACGTCCTGGTCGCGCAACGTGTTCATCGCCTATCTCAGCTTCAGGGTCGAAAGCCCCACCAGGCACAGCAACATGGTGACGATCCAGAATCGGACCACCACCTGAGTTTCTTTCCAGCCGCTTTTCTCGAAGTGGTGATGCAGCGGCGCCATCTTCAGGATGCGGCGCCCGGCGCCATAACGTCGTTTGGTGTATTTGAAGTAGGAAACCTGAAGCATCACCGACAAGGCCTCGACCACAAACACGCCGCCCATGATCGCCAACACGATTTCCTGCCGAACGATCACCGCGACAGTGCCCAGCGCAGCGCCCAGCGCGAGCGCGCCGACATCGCCCATGAAGACCTGTGCCGGGTGGGTGTTGAACCAGAGAAAGGCCAGCCCCGCGCCCGCCATGGCCGCACAGAAAACCATCAGCTCACCGGTACCGGGAATGTGCGGAAGGAACAGGTAGCGGGAATACACCGCGCTGCCGGTGACGTAAGCGAAGAGGCCGAGCACGGACCCCACCATGACGACAGGCATGATGGCCAGACCGTCCAGGCCATCGGTGAGGTTGACAGCGTTGCTGGAGCCGACGATGACCAGGTAGGTCAGCACCACAAAACCCAGAACGCCCAACGGATAGCTGATCTCCTTGAAGAACGGCACCATCAGGCCCGCCTTCGGCGGGAGGCTCACGTCAAAGCCGGACCGAACCCAATTGAAAAACAACTCCAGCACGCGAAGGTTGGAGTTTTCTGAAATGCTGAACACCAGGTACAGCGCCGCCAGCAGGCCGATCACGGACTGCCAGAAGTATTTCTCGCGCGAGCGCATGCCCTCCGGATCCTTGTTCACAACCTTGCGCCAGTCGTCCACCCAGCCAATGGCGCCGAAGCCCAGGGTGACCAGCAGGACGATCCAGACAAAGCGGTTGCTCAGGTCGGTCCACAACAGGGTGGCCAGCGTGATGGCCAGCAGCACCAGCACGCCACCCATCGTCGGCGTGCCGCTCTTGCTCAAGTGGGTCTCCATCGCATAGCCCCGGATCGGCTGGCCGATCTTGAGGGCGGTCAGGCGGCGGATCACGAAAGGACCCGCGATCAACCCGATCAGCAGAGCCGTGAGGGCGGCCATCACCGCGCGGAACGTCAGGTATTGGAAGACGCGGAAAAAACCCAGTTCGGGCGAAAGCGTCTGCAGCCACTGGGCCAGGCTAGGCAACATGGACGCCCCCCCCCTGTTGCTCTGTCGCGAGCCGGACGATCGCGTCGACCACGCGCTCCATCTTCATGAACCGGGACCCTTTGACCACCACGCTGGCCACCCCTGGCAACGCGTCTTGAACCGCTGCCAGCAGGTCTGGCATGTCGCCGAAATGGCGTGCCGCAGGACACTGGCGGGCAACGTGCTCGGCCAAGGTTCCCAGCGTGAAGATCTGCTCCAGACCCCGATCGCGTGCGAGCGCGCCCACCTCGGCATGGAAACCGGGACCCTGCTCGCCCACTTCGCCCATGTCGCCAAGCACCAGGAGGCGCGGTGCCGGGAGTTCGGCCAGCACCTCGATCGCCGCCCGCACAGAATCCGGATTGGCGTTGTAGCTGTCATCCACAACCGTGAGCGCATGACCGCCGAGATTCAAGCTCAACGCCCTGGATCGCCCCTTGACCGGTTCAAAGGCTTCCAGGCCCCGACCGATGGCGTCGAGTGGCGCACCGGCAGCGAGTGCACAGGTCGCAGCGGCCAGCGCATTGCGCACGTTGTGACGTCCGGCCACGGCGAGCCGGAATGCCAACGGACCCGCGGGCGTGTGGGCATTGACCTGCCAGGCCTTGCCCTGCCATGTACCACTGCCCCGGATGTCCGCCGATGGGGCAGCATCCGAGAAGGTCAGCCGGGGTCGATGCGCCGTCAGTTCGGTCCAGATCGGCGTGTACGCATCGTCGGACGGAAAGACCGCCGTTCCGGATCGACCCAGGGCGGCGATCACCTGACCGTTTTCGCGCGCAACCGCCTCGACCGAACCCATGAACTCCAGGTGCTCGCGCTGGGCATTGTTGACCAGTGCGACGGTGGGCGCCGCCATGTCGGCGAGCACGGCGATCTCGCCGGGGTGATTCATGCCCAGCTCGATGACGGCCGCCTGGTGGGTTGAACGCAGGCGCAACAAGGTGAGGGGTACACCAATGTCGTTGTTGAAGTTACCCTGGGTTGCAAGTGCCGCGTCACCCTTCCAGGCACGCAGGATCGACGCGATCATCTGCGTGACGGTGGTCTTGCCGTTGCTGCCGGTGACCGCGATCAAGGCCGGCGTGAACCGGCCCCTCCACGCCTTGGCCAGCGCACCGAGGGCCCGCCTCGCGTCGGGCACCACGAGCCCGGGCATGCCAGATCCCGCCAGCAGCGGCTCGGCACCGGGTTCGCAGATGGCGGCCGCGGCGCCTTTTTCCGCCGCCTGCGCCAGAAACGCTCCCCCGTCAAACGTATCGCCCCGCAGCGCAACAAACAGATCGCCCGGCAGCAACGTGCGTGTGTCGGTGTGAACACGCCCGACTGCAACAGCCCCGTCTCCCACCAGTCGGCTGGAGGGAAGCCAAGCCTGCACCTGAAGCAGGGTCATCATGGCCGACGATGTCATGCCGCCGCTCCGGTCAGCCCAGCCGTATTCAAGCCGAGGTGGCGCAGAATGCCCAGCGCGCAACTCTTGTCCGAGAACGGCTGCCGAACGCCTGCCGTTTCCTGATACTCCTCGTGGCCCTTGCCCGCAATGAGCACCACGTCGTCGGCCCGGGCATGGGTCAGCGCGTGGGCGATGGCACGGCCACGGTCCTGCTCCACGGTCAGCCGTTCCTTGCCGTCCAGGCCCGCGCGGATCGCCTGAATGATGGACATCGGGTCTTCGGACCGCGGGTTGTCGCTGGTGAGCACGATCTGGTCGGCGTGCTGTTGGGCCAGACGCCCCATCAAGGGCCGTTTGGCGACGTCACGGTCGCCCCCGCAGCCGAAGACACACCAGAGCTGACCGCCGCGCTCGCGAGCCAGGGGCCGCAGCGCGAGCAGCGCCTGCTCCAGCGCGTCGGGCGTGTGCGCATAGTCGACCGCAACCATGGGCTGGCCCGGCCCACCCACGCAGTCCATGCGCCCCGGCACGGGCGCCAGCTTGCCGCACGCCTCGATGGACTGCTCCAGTGGCACCCCCATTGCGCGCATGGCCCCGATCACCCCCAAGAGGTTGGCGACGTTGAAATCACCCACCAGACGGGTCCGCAACACCACGGACACCTCACCCTCGATCACGGTGAAGGTCAGTCCCGAGCCGCTGTAGTGCACGTCGGACGCCCGCAGCCGTGCCGCACCGCGCCGGGAACAGGTCCAGATTTCGACCGTCTGGCCCGACAAGACAGACAGCACCTCCTGCGCCATCGGGTCGTCCAGGTTGACCACTGCCGCTTTCAGCCCGGGCCAGGCGAAAAGTTCCGCCTTTGCGCGCCAATAGGCATCCATGGACCCGTGGTAGTCCAGATGGTCGTGCGTGAAATTCGTGAAGACGGCAAGCTTGATGCGCGTGCCGTCGAGCCGCCGCTCGGCCAGTCCGATGGACGAGGCCTCGATGGCGCAAGCCCGCAACCCCTGATCGACGAAACGCCGAAACTGCCGCTGCAGCAGGACCGGATCCGGGGTCGTCATGCCGGTGGACATAAGATCAGGCGGCCGGCCCACGCCCAGTGTTCCCACCAGGCCGCAGGGGATCGCGTGACCCGCGTCCAAGCCCGACAACGCCTGTGCCAACCACCACGCGGTGGACGTCTTGCCGTTGGTGCCGGTGACAGCCAGAACGTCAAGCTGCGCAGAGGGCTCCCCGAAAAAGAGCGACGCGACCGGCCCGGTGGCGGCTTTGAGGGATTCGAAGGTAGCCACTGAGTCGTCGTCCAGATCGAACGCCTCGACGCCATCGCGCTCGACCAGGCAGGCGCTCGCGCCTTGCTTCAACGCCGTCCGAACGAACTGCCGAGCATCGACGGCCGCCCCAGGCCACGCAATGAAGCCATCTCCGGCTTGAACCAGACGACTGTCGCAGTGAAGATTTCCGGTCACGCGAGAACCAAGCCAGTTCGCGGCCTGGGTCGGGGTATCGAACTGAAGCATCAGAACGACTCCTCAACCGCCTGCACCACGATCTGGGGCTTGACCGCCATGTCGGGCTGCACGGACATCATGCGCAAGGTCTGCTGCACCACCTCGCTGAAGACCGGCGCCGCCACGGCGCCGCCGTAGTACTGGCCGGCACTGGGTTCGTCGATCATGACGGCAACCACGATGCGGGGTTGATCGATCGGCGCCATGCCAGTGAACCAGGAGCGGTACTTGTTGCTCGCATAGCCCTTGCCGACCTGCTTGTGTGCGGTGCCGGACTTGCCGCCGACCGAATAGCCGACGGTCTGGGCCTTCTGCCCCGTCCCGCCAGGGCCGGCCGCCATCTGCAGCATCTTGCGCACGGCGGCGGCATTCTGCGGCGAAAACACCTTGATGCCCGCGGCCGGTTCGCTGCTCTTGAGCATGGTGGTGGGGATGATCCGGCCGTCATGGGCAAACGCGGTGTAGGAATGCGCCATCTGGAACAAGGAGGCTGACAGCCCGTAGCCATAGGCCATGGTGGCTTGTTCGACGGGGCGCCAGGTCTTCCAGGGTCGCAAGCGTCCTGTCACCGCCCCGGGGAACTGCAGCTGCGGCTTTTGTCCGTAGCCCAGCGCGGTGTAGACATCCCACATCTCGCGCGGGCTCATTCTCTGGGAGATCTTGAGCGCCCCGACATTGCTGGATTTCTGGATGACCCCTTCGACGGTCAACGATCCGTAGTTGTGGGTGTCGCTGATCGTGAAACCGCCGATGTTGTATTTGCCAGGACCGGTCTCGATGACCGTCTGCGGCGTCACCCGGCCGGCTTCCAGCGCTGCGGCCACCGTGATCGGTTTCATGGTCGAGCCCGGCTCAAACATGTCGGTGATGGCCCGGTTTCTTAGCTGCTCACCGCTGAGGTTCTGTCGTTTTTCGGGCTGGTAGCTCGGATAATTGACCAGCGCCAGCACCTCGCCGGTCACCGCATCGAGCACCACGACACTTCCGGCCTTGGCCTTGTTGACCTGCACCGCGTCGCGCAACTTCTGGTAGGCAAAAAACTGCACCTTGCTGTCGATGCTGAGCTGGAGGTCCCGACCGTCCACCGGCGGCACCTGCTCGCCCACGTCTTCGACAACCCGACCGAGGCGATCCTTGATGACACGCCTCGACCCGGGACGGCCCGCCATTTCCTTGTCGAAGGCCAGTTCAACACCCTCTTGCCCGATGTTTTCCACGTTGGTGAAGCCGACAACATGAGCCGCCGCCTCCCCTTCGGGGTATTTGCGCTTGTATTCCTTTCTTTGGTAAACACCCTTGATGCCCAGGGCTGCGATCTCCTGGGCAACCGGCTCGTCCACTTGCCGCTTGAGCCAAACAAAGGTCTTGTCTTCGTCCTCGATCTTCTTGTTCAGATCGGCGACGGGCATCGACAACAGACGCGCCAGCTGCTGCAGCTTGGCGGGGTCGCGATCGATGTCTTCAGGGATGGCCCAAATACTCGGCGCCACGACACTGGATGCGAGGATGAGGCCGTTGCGGTCCAGTATGCGCCCGCGATTGGCCGGCAGTTCCAGCGTGCGGGCAAAGCGAACCTCGCCCTGGCGCTGGAAAAAGGCGTTGCCGAACACCTGAATATAGGCCGCACGTCCGGCCAAGCCCACAAAGGCCAGGGCAATGGCCGCCACAATGAATTTGCTGCGCCAGACCGGCGTCTTGCTGGCCAACAGGGGGCTGGACGCATACAGCACGCTTCGGCTCATCGCGCCCCCTCGCTGGCCCGTGGCGCCGGCAACGGTACATACTGGGTGATGGCGGGCGTGGTCGTGCGCATCTTCAACTGGTCGCGGGCCAGTTTTTCCACGCGCAACGGCGTGGCCTGCGCACGTTTTTCAACTTGCAGGCGATCTTGCTCGGTGGCCAGGCGACGCGCTTCGGCCCCGGCTTTGTCCAGCTCCACGAAAAGCTGACGCGACTCGAACTGCATGTGCACCAGATACAGCGCACTGACCACCACCGCCGCCAGAAGAACCAGGTTCAGCCGGATCATGCACTGGTCCTCTCGGCCACACGCATGATCGCGCTGCGCGCGCGGGCATTCGCCGCAAGCTCGTCGGCGCCGGGCCGAACTCGCCCGAGCGCCTTCAGTTTCATGGCCTTGGGCGCCGCAAACGGTGCGCGACGGTCGTATTCAACGCGCGAATTGCCAGTGATGAACTGCTTCACGATCCGGTCTTCGAGCGAATGGAAACTGATCACGACCAGCCGACCGCCCGGTCGCAACACGTGCAGGCTGGCTTCTAGCGCCTCCCGCAGCTCTTCAAGCTCGGCGTTGATGAAAACCCGAAGAGCCTGAAATGTGCGCGTTGCAGGGTTCTGGCCCGGCTCGCGGGTTTTGACCGCGCCAGCCACGATCCCGGCCAGCTCAAAGGTGGTTGAAACCGGGCCCCGTTCCTGTCGGCGAGCAACAATCGCCTTTGCAACGGATAGAGCAAACCGTTCTTCGCCATAGTCACGTATCACCTCCGCGATCTGCTGAACCTCGGCTGTAGCCAGCCAGTCGGCCACACTCTGGCCGCGCGTGGTGTCCATGCGCATGTCCAGGGGACCATCGAAACGAAAAGAAAAACCCCTTTCGGGGTTGTCGATCTGTGGTGAGCTCACGCCCAGATCCATCAGCACCCCGGCGACGCTGGCTGGAGGCAGATCGCCGAGGTGCCGGAATCCCTGGTGCCGGATGGAAAACCGAGCGTCGCCGATTCGCATGCCGTCGGCAATCGCAGCGGGATCCTTGTCGAACGCCACCAGGTGCCCCCGAGACGACAGCCTGGACAGAATCCGCCGCGAGTGGCCACCCCGGCCGAAGGTGGCGTCGACGTAGGTTGCATCAGGATCGCCGATCAGCGCGTCGACCGCCTCATGCAACAGGACGGTGGTGTGGACCCAGGTCGTCTGCACGGGCCACCCTCAGAACGAAAAGTCTTTGAAGACGTCGGGCATGTCGCCCTGCATCGCGCGGGCTTCCTGCTCATCGTAGGTCGCCTTGTCCCACAGCTCGAAATGGTTGCCCATGCCCAGCAGCATGGTGTCACGCGAGATGCCGGCCGCCTGGCGCAGCTCCGGAGAAATCAGCACCCGGCCCGTGGCATCGAGTTCGACATCCATCGCGTTGCCGAGAAAAATACGTTTCCACCATTGCGCGGACATCGGCAAGGCTGCGATCCGGTCACGGAATTTCTCCCATTCGGGGCGTGGAAACAGCATCAGGCAACCATGCGGATGTTTGGTGATCGTCAACTGGCCGGACGAGGTGGCGCTGAGCACGTCGCGGTGCCGGGTCGGCACGGACAGCCGCCCTTTCGCATCCAGACTCAGCGATGACGCCCCTTGAAACACCGTGAACACCTTCTTCCTGACCGTGAATGCCTTGTTGAAGGCACTTTTCACCACTTAATTGCACTTTTTTGCACTGTATCAGGAAAAGCCACGGACGCAAGCGGGTGCGCAACATTTTTTTCAATGGAATCAAGGACTTAGCACGGTATCTGCAACCATCCGTGCCAAAAAACCCTTCTGAAGCAAGTACTTAGCACACGCTATGAAAGTGCCACTTCAACACCTCAGAAGTCCGCCTCGCCGAAGTCGTCCGACGCTGCCAGCGGTCAGAGAATGAACCGGGACAGGTCTTCGTTCTGACTCAGTGCTTCCAGCCGGGCATCGACATAGGCCCGGTCGATGCGCACGCTCTGACCCTCGTGCCGAGCGGCATCAAAGCTGACATCGTCCAGCAGACGCTCCATGACCGTCGACAAACGACGCGCGCCAATGTTCTCGGTGCGCTCATTGACCTCAAAGGCAATGCTTGCCAGGCGGTTGATGCCGTCAGGTTGAAAATCCAGCAAAACCCGTTCCGTCGCCAGCAGGGCCTGGTACTGCCGCACCAATGAGGCGTGCGTCTGCGTCAGGATGGCCTCGAAGTCGCCGACGGACAACGGCTGCAGTTCGACCCGGATGGGAAAGCGGCCCTGCAATTCGGGAATCAGGTCGCTGGGTTTGCTGAGGTGGAACGCGCCCGACGCCACGAAGAGGATATGGTCCGTCCGCATCATGCCGTACTTGGTGCTCACGGTGGTTCCCTCCACCAGCGGCAGCAGGTCGCGCTGCACCCCTTGCCGGGAGACTTCCCCCGCTGCGCCCTCGCTGCGGGACGTGACCTTGTCGATCTCGTCGATGAACACGATGCCGTTTTGCTCGGCATTGTGGATGGCACGGCTTCGAATCTCGTCCTCGTTGACCAGCTTGCCGGCTTCTTCGTCGGTCAGCAGGCGCATGGCCTCGCCGATCTTCAACCGGCGTTTGCTCCGTTTGGTCTGACCGGCCTGACTGAAAAGGCCGCGAAGCTGCTCGGCCATCTCTTCCATGCCGGCAGGCCCCATGATCTCAAGCGACGGTCGCGCCTCGGCCAGATCGATTTCGATGTCCTTGTCATCGAGTTGGCCTTCGCGCAGCTTTTTTCGAAAGGCCTGGCGCGCCGTGCTTTCCGGCGATGTGCCGGCCAGTGACGGCGAGCCCGGCTCACCGCTTGACGCCGATCTGGGTGGCGGCAGCAGGGCATCGAGCAAACGCTCTTCGGCCGCATCCTCGGCACGCAGGCGCATGCGCTGCATTTCAGCCTCGCGGGTCTGTTTGACCGCTACTTCAGCCAGATCCCGGATGATCGAGTCGACATCCTTGCCGACATAGCCCACTTCGGTGAACTTGGTGGCCTCGACCTTGATGAAAGGGGCATCCGCCAGCCGCGCGAGCCGTCGCGCAATTTCGGTCTTTCCAACGCCGGTCGGCCCGATCATCAGGATGTTCTTGGGCGTGATTTCGCCACGCAGTTTTTCTTCCACCTGCTGGCGCCGCCACCGGTTGCGAAGGGCGATGGCCACCGCGCGCTTGGCTTGCGACTGGCCGACGATGTGGCGATCAAGTTCGGAGACGATCTCCTGCGGGGTCATGGCAGACATAGGGGGGCTGGTTTCAGTCCAGCGTCTCGATGGTGTGGTGCAGGTTGGTGTAGATGCAGAGCTCGCCAGCGATTTCGAGCGAGCGCTTCACAATGTCACGTGCCGGCATGTCCGTGTGTTCCAGCAAGGCTCGCGCCGCCGACTGGGCATAGGCACCACCGGAGCCGATGGCGACGATGCCATGTTCAGGCTCGAGCACATCGCCGTTTCCGGTGATGATCAGCGAAGCCTCACGATCGGCTACGGCCAGCATGGCCTCCAGTCGGCGCAGCACGCGATCGGTGCGCCAGTCGCGCGTCAATTCGATGGCCGCCCGCGCCAGATGACCTTGGTGTTTGTCCAGCTTGGCCTCGAAGCGCTCGAACAGGGTGAAGGCGTCGGCCGTCGCGCCGGCAAAACCGGCGAGCACCTTGCCGTGATGCAGCTTTCGCACCTTGCGCGCCGAGCCCTTGACGACGATGGTGCCCAGGGTTACCTGACCATCGCCGCCGATGGCGACCTGAACACCTTGCGGTGTCCTTCGGCGTACGCTGAGAATGGTGGTGCCGTGAAATGCTTCCATGGTTCGTGATGTCCTGGAGATAGGTCGGTGGCGCGCTGGCGCAAAGATCGGCTTGAAGCCCGGGGCTGTCGCCCTTCAGTCCGTCCGCACCGATATCCGTGCGAGCTCGTTGATGCCGATGACGCTGAAGAAAGCGCTGATCAGCCGGTGCACGTCGGTGAACTCGACCTGCCGGCCCTGGGCACAGTGAGACGAAACCCAGTTGAGCATCGTTCCGGCGGCCGCGAAATCCACCCGGACCAGTTTTGCGCATGAAATGGAGAGCATATCCGCGCCATTGAACTTTCGGTCGAGCCGTTCCAGCGTCGCTGTAACGTCCCCGGCGATGGAGCCGGACAACTCGACTTTCACAGGAGGCAACATCACCGAATCGATGCTGGTCATCTTGAAGTCGGTATGCCCCTTGTAGCCCGATTCCCCGCCTACACTGTCCGACGACCCAACGATCGTGGTCGCCCCTGCTTCCTGGTCCTGCCCGGCGCCGCCAACCAACCGGCAGGTGCATCGCGGATCCTCCCACGACGGGGGTGAGACTTCGTAGGTCACGCAGTAGTTCAGGGCGGCCATCTCGAAGTCGTCAATGCGGCGCATCACCCGCAACAACGCCATGCGTGCGTGCCACCAGTCCGTGGAAACCGAGCGATCGCCGGACGGCCCGCCAGCCGCGAGGACCTGATCCAGATGGTCCGCCGCCGTGAGACGCATGTCGACCGGTCGCGATGCCCAGTCCTGAAACTGCCGAATCAGTTCCGCAAGCGCGGCCTCTTCGATGGTGACAAGCCGAGTCCAGTCCATGCGCCAGGGCGGCGGGGTGCGCGACAGGATGTCGGCAAGCACGCGCGCCGACTTCAGGTTCAACAGCGGCGGACACGACCAGTGCGCCGCCTGAATCGGATTTGGCGCCGCTTGCGCGGCGGCGAGCTCGCTGACCATGAGCGGCATCGAGAACCACTGGGGCGCCGACCGCTGAAACTGGTTGGCGAAGTCGATCGCCGCAATGTCGAAACGCTCTTGCTGTCCGGTGGCGCGGTACAGGTCGAACAGCGTCAACCATTTTTCGATGCTGGTCGACGGATCGTCGTCGTTGCCGAGCCGGTCGAGCAGACCGGCTTCTGCGCCCTGGTCGTCCCCGTTGGCGAAACGGATGGCCGCCTCCTCCAACTCGGGGTCGTGGGCATTCTCGGCCACCTCGATGGCCGCGGATTTCGAATTTGAAAAGCCGCTGCTGGTCGTTTCAAAACGCAGGCCGGGCAATGGCGGCGCCGGCGTCTTCTGCTCGGCAACCGGCGGTGAATTGACGGCTCCGCGCGGCGTGGCTGGCGCGGTGGACTGTGCGGGCGAACCCGCGTGCGCGGCGGATGATGGCGGTGCAACGGCCGCCGCCGACCCGGCTGGCGGCATGGGCTCCAGCAACGGGCGCCGCGGCGCCACAGCCGCCGCCGGCTGGGACGGATCGGACGTCTGGAAGACGCTGCTGTTGATGGATGTGTCGCGGTTCTTGGTTTTCCACCACTGCATCGACATCTGGGCTTCGATTTCGTCGATCTTCTTCAGCGTTTGCGCCCGCTCGTCCGGTTTGGACGGAACGCTGCTCTGGAAGAAAGAAGGCCTTGGCGCCGTGGACTGCGTGCCCGTCATCTCGCGTCGGCGCAGCTTGCGCAGCATGTCGAATTCACGCTTGCGCACAAAATCGTTGCGCTTCTTGCGCTCCATCAGCTCCTTGAGCATCTGGCGGCTGTTGCCGCTTTCGCCGTCGGAATCGGGCTGGTCGAGATCGGACCAGTTCGTCGCCGGATTGCGGACGAACTTGACGACTTTCGACAGCAAACCTCCCTGATCGTCTCTGGCCATGGCCTTAGTGTCTCACGGGTCGGGAGGCGCGCGGAAGGGGGTATTCCTCAGTCCCCGAACATTTTCTGTTTCAGTTCGCGTCGTTGCTGGGCTTCCAGCGACAAGGTGGCCGTGGGCCGTGCCATCAGGCGGCCGACACCGATCGGCTCACCGGTTTCATCGCAGTAACCGTAATCGCCCGCGTCGATGCGGGCGATCGACTGCTCGATCTTTTTCAGCAATTTGCGCTCGCGGTCCCGCGTGCGCAGTTCCAGGGCGTGCTCTTCCTCGATCGTCGCCCGGTCGGCCGGATCGGGAACGATGACGGTGTCCGCGCGCAGGTGTTCGGTGGTTTCACCCGCGTTGCTCAGAATGCCCTGTTTGAGCTGCAACAACTTGCCCCGGAAAAAGGCCAGTTGTTTGTCGTTCATGTACTCCTCGTCGGGCATGGCGAGCACTTCGGCATCGGACAGTTCGTCGGCCGATTTGGTTTTCCAGTTGTTGGCCAATTTCGGGTCTTTCTTGGCCGGGATGTAGGTCGGTGGCGTCAATACGGGAGAAGACATGGTGTTCGTGTAACTGGCTTTTGCTGCCGTGGAGGCCACGGACTGCGCCATGGAGGGCACGGTGATCTGCGACAGCCGCGAGGGTCGCCCGGCCTTGGCCGGCGCGGGAGCCGGAGCCGGGGTGGTCACAGCACTGACCGGCTTGGGGGTCGCAACCGGCGCTGCCGCAGGGGTCGGTTTGGGTTCGGGCGCCGCTGCAGCCTTGGTGACCGCGGGCACCGGTTTGGCCGGCGACGCAACCGGCGCCCGCTTCGACGGCACTGCGCTGGCGGATGAGCCGCCACCTGATGTCGCCGCGGGCTTGGCAGGTTTGGCCGACTTTCCTTGTTCCGCTTCCTTGGCCTTGTTCGTCGCCTTGGCCGGTGGGGCCGCTGGCTTCACCGGCGCCTTGACCGACGCTTTCGGCGCCGGCGGAGCGGCTCGGACCACTGCTTTTTCCTTCACAGCTTTTCCAGCCTTGGCTGGCGGTTTGGCCGACGCCGGTTTGGCAACCGCTTCCGCCTTGCGTTTGCCGCCTTTCGACTCAGCGGCGCGCACCGGCGCTGGCACCTTGCCAGAGGGTTGGGGCGCCTTCTTGCTGGCGCGGGCCGGCGCAGACGCCTGGGTCTTCGCTGCGGGCTTGGTGGCGGCTGATTTCACTTCCTGTCTCCTCGACGCGCCGGCTTGCGTGTGCGCACCAGCTGGCAATCGCTGTTCCGGCACCGCACGAACCTCGCTGCGCCGGCTGGAACCCCTGTTGTCATTCTGCGGGGTTTTCTCATGAGGACCGGACAGCGGATCCGGTCCGGGCCGGGATTGTACGGGCTTGCCGAAAGGCAAGGTCATCAGTTGCAGAATCGATACAAACATCGGGCCTCCCAGCACCAGAACCAGAACTCTTTCGTCAGACCAGGCTCTGCTCGAGCCCCTGCACCAGGATGTCGCGCGGCAGGTCGATGCCGATGAACACCATCTTGCTGGTCCGTTTCTCGCCCTCGGCCCAGCGCGGGCCCAGGTCGCTGCCCATGAGCTGGTGCACGCCCTGGAAGATCACCTTGCGGTCCGTCCCCGCCATGTTCAGCACGCCCTTGTAGCGCAGCATGCGCGGCCCGTAGATGTTGACGATGGCGCCCAGAAAGTCCTCCAGCCGCGCCGGATCGAAGGCCCGGTCGCTGCGGAACACAAAACTTTTCACGTCATCGTCATGGTGGTGGTGATGGCCGCCACCCTGGTGGTGCGACGGATGGTCGCAGTGCTCGCCATGGTCGAGGTCGTGGTCATGGTGCGCGTGGTGCTCGTCCTCGCTGAGGAAGTCGGGGTCGATGTCCAGCTTGGCGTTCAGGTTGAAGCCGCGCAGGTCGAAGACTTCGGCCAGCGCCACCTCACCAAAATGCGCCACCTTCTGCGGCGCGCGCGGGTTCATGTGCTTGAGTCGATGCTGCAGCGCGTCGAGGTCCGCCGGACTGACCAGATCGGCCTTGCTGATGAAGATCTGGTCGGCAAAACCCACCTGGCGGCGCGCCTCCTGACGGTCGTCGAGTTGCTGTTGGGCGTGCTTGGCGTCCGCCAGCGTCAGGATCGAGTCGAGCAGGTAGCTCTCGGCGATCTCGTCGTCCATGAAGAAGGTCTGCGCCACCGGGCCGGGGTCAGCCAGGCCGGTGGTCTCGATCACCACACGCTCGAAATCGAGCTCGCCCTTGCGCTTTTTCTGCGCCAGGTCCTGAAGCGTCGCCCGCAGGTCCTCACGGATGGTGCAGCAGATGCAGCCGTTGCTCATCTGGATGATCTGCTCTTTCGTGTCGGCGACCAGAATCTCGTTGTCGATGTTCTCCTCGCCGAACTCGTTTTCGATCACGGCGATCTTCTGGCCGTGCGCCTCCGACAACACGCGCTTGAGCAGCGTGGTCTTGCCGGAGCCGAGAAAGCCGGTGAGGATGGTGGCAGGAATGAGGCTCATGGGTAAACGCGGAAAGGGCGGCTGGCCCGCCAGGGAGATGGGGGAGTGTAGCGGCCCGGCCATCCCCGTGCCGCAAACCGGCGCATTGCGACACCGATTCGCCCAAAGGCGCCATTCACCCGCTTGAATTCACTACTGTTTTCGTAGCTGTTTGTGGCCGCCTGACGATGAGATACGGCCGATTTGACCCTGAAAAATCACCTCAAGCCGGTTTCTTGACCACCACCAGCCCCTTCAGGTACTCGCCTTCGGGAAACTGGATGGTCATCGGATGGTCGGGCGCGCCCTGCAGACGCTCGCTGATGCAGCCGTCCACACCGGCGTCGATGCCCGCGGACGCGACGATTTTGTGAAACAGGTCGGCGCTGATCCCGCCCGAACAGGAATAGGTGAACAGCTCGCCGCCGGGCTCCAGCAGTTTGAACGCCAGCCGGTTGATGTCCTTGTAGGCGCGCGCGGCGCGCTCGGCGTGGGCGGCGGTGGGCGCGAATTTCGGCGGATCGAGCACGACGGCATCGAACGTGCGGCCGGCTTCAATGAAGGCGCGCAGCGACGCATTCACGTCGGCATCCAGAAAATCGGCGCGGGCGGCGTCGAAGCCGTTCAGCGCCACATGGGCGCGCGCGCGCTCCAGCGCCGGCGCCGACGAGTCGATCGAGGTCACGTGCGCCGCACCGCCGGCCAGCGCCGCCACGGTGAAGCCGCCGGTGTAGCAGTAGCAGTTGAGCACACGCTGAAAACGCCGGTGCCGCGCATGGGCGGCAAAGCGGGCGCGGCTGTCGCGCTGGTCGAGGTAGAAGCCGGTCTTGTGGCCTGTGGCGATGTCCAGCGTCAGGCGCCAGTCGTGTTCGCGGATCGTCAGCTCGGTGGGGCCGTCGCCGCGCAGCCAGCCCGTGGCCTCGGGCAGGCCTTCGAGCGTGCGCACACTGGCATCGGAGCGCTCGTACAGCCGCCTCAGCCCGGTGGTTCGCAGCAAGGCGTCGGCGATCACCGGCTTCCAGCGCTCCACGCCACAGGCGGTGAACTGCGCCACCAGCGTGTCGCCATAACGGTCCACAATCAGGCCGGGCAGGCCGTCGGATTCGCCGTGCACCAGGCGCAAGCCATCGCTGCGGATGTCGAACAGGGCCCGGGTGCGCACCGCGCGATCGATCAGGCTGCCGATGAACGCCGCGTCGATGCGCTGTTTTTCATCAAAGCTCCACACCCGCGCACGGATGCGCGAGCTCGGGCTGAACGATGCCCAGGCCAGGAAGCCGCCCTGGTGCGACTCAACCCGCACGGTCTCACCGGCATCGGCGCCGCCACGGGCAATGGCCGAATCGAAGATCCAGGGATGGCGGCGCTGCAGCGATCGTTCCTTGCCTTCTTTGAGACAGATGGTTTTCATGCAGGCTATTGTCGTTGCGCCGCGCCTTAGCATCCCGACGACCTGCCGACGGCGTGGGACTCGGGCCCAAACCGCCCACGGCTCCAGTCAAGCGCCAGCCTTGCCCTGGCCGCCGGAGCCACCGCCGCGGATCTTGGCTCTCGGATGGGCGGCGTCGTAGGCGCGGGCCAGGTGCTGAAAGTCCAGCCGGGTGTAGACCTGCGTGCTGGTGATGCTGGCGTGGCCCAGCAGCTCCTGCACCGCGCGCAGGTCGCCGCTGGACTGCAGCAGGTGGCTGGCAAACGAATGCCGCAGCATGTGCGGGTGCACCGGGGTGGCCAGGCCGGCGAGTTGGCTGCGCCGGCGAAGCCGCTGCCAGACCGACTGGGGGGTCAGCCGCGTTCCGCGCCGGCCGGTGAACAAGGCGCCGGCATCGCCGGACGAAGCCCCGGCGTCTGGCGCGCCGCGCAGCGCGAGCCACCGCTCCAGCGCCTGATGCGCCGCCGCGCCCAGGGGCACACTGCGCCGCTTGCTGCCCTTGCCTTGCACGTGCACCTCGGCGGCTGTCAGGTCGATCCAGCCGCGCCCGGCGCGCTCGGCGCCCTGGCTGGCCGCCACGTCCAGGCCCACCAGTTCGCCCACGCGCAGGCCACAACCGTACAGCAGCTCGACCATCGCGGCATCGCGCGCCTCCAGCCACGGGTCGTCCGCGCCCTGTTGATGATCGGCCAATGCCACCGCCTCGTCGACGCCCAGCGCCTTGGGCAACAGGCGCGCCGCGCGCGGAGCCCGCACATCCTGCACCGGGTTGGACGCCACCAGCCCCTCGCGCCCGAGCCAGCGGTAGAACCCGCGCCAGCCCGACAGGATCAGCGCGATGCCACGGCCGCTGCGTCCACCGGCGTGCATCTGGGCCACCCAGCGGCGGATGTGGTGGTTCTGCACCGCGGGCAGTTCCACCTCCGCGGTCCGCGCCAGACGGCTGAGCCGCAGCAGGTCCAGCCGGTATAGCTCCACCGTGCGCGCGGCCAAGCGCTTCTCGACGCGCACATGCTCCAGATAACGTTCGACCAGCGGCGGCAGCGGCTCAGGCTGGCCGGAAGCCGGGTCTTCTGGCAGCGGTTTCATGCGGATTCGGCGCGCGGCCGGGTCCCAGCGCTCAACGCAGGCGCGTCAGCGCCGCGCTGCCGAGCTCGGCCATGCGCTCCAGGAAATCGGTGCCCATGCCGGCGTGGAAGCGCTGCGGGTCGGGCGAGGCCAGCACCATCAGACCAAAGGCCTGCGGCTCGGTGCCACGGCGCAGCGCGATCAGCGCCACCGAGGCCACCCGGCTCGCGTCCGCCAGCCAGCTAACGGCCTCGAAGCCGGCGTTGGCCCCGACATAGGGCGCCATCAGCGACGAGGCCAGGCTCTTCACGTCGTCGCTCACGCCCTGGGCAAACGGCTCCGCCGCAAACGCCTCGGCCACACCCCAGACCTTGACCGCCACCTGCGGCACCATGAACTCCTCCTGCAGGCCCTCGGCCATGGCGCGCGGCAGGTCCTGCGGCGCGGCCGTCATGAACAGGCTGCGCGCCCAGCGCTGCAGGCGGTCGGCAATGATCATGTTCTCGTTGCCGTGGCGGATCATGTCCATGATCCGGTGCTCCAGCAGCTTGATCTTCTCGCGCAGCATCTCGGCCTGGCGCTCCTGCAGGCTCACCGCGCGGTTACCGTGCGGGCTGGTCAGCATCACCGCCGACAGCAGGTCGGCGTGGCGGCCGAAGAAGTCGGGCGTGTTCAGCAGGAAATCGGCGATGTCGTCTTCGGTGATCGGGTTCATGGCAGAAGAGGTCATGGTGGCTTTCAGTTCGGTTCAGGAATATCGATATCGCCTTCGAAAACGGTGGTTGCCGGGCCTGTCATCCGGACCGGCGCGGTCAGGTCGCCGTCGACGCCGGCCCACTCGATGGTCAGCCGCCCGCCGCGGGTTTCGACGTCCACACGCTCGTCGAGCAGCCCGAGCCGGATGCCGGCCACCACCGCCGCGCAGGCGCCGGTGCCGCATGCCAGGGTCTCGCCCGCGCCGCGCTCGAACACACGCAGGCGGATGCGCGTGCGGTCCACGATCTGCATGAAGCCGGCGTTCACGCGTCGCGGGAATGCCGGGTGGCGTTCGATGAGCGCGCCCTGCGTCAGCACCGGCGCGGCATCCACGTCGTCCACCACCTGCACCGCATGCGGGTTGCCCATCGACAAGGTCGCTACAAAAACAGAAGCTAACCGTGACCGATCTACGCTGGGATCAGCCTCTTTTTGTTCGAAATCGAGGGGCCAGACCTGCCAGTTGCCCCGTCCGACGGCGCTCAGGCCGGTCGGGTCGAACGGAATGCGGGCCGGTTCGAACACCGGCGCGCCCATGTCCACCGTGACGCGGCCGTCGGCGTTCTCGCGCAGCTCCAGCACGCCACCCACCACCTTGACCTTCACCACGTCCTTGCCCGTCAGGCCTTTCTCGCGCACGTAGCGCACGAAACAGCGCGCCCCGTTGCCGCAGTGCTCGACCTCGCCACCGTCGGCGTTGTGGATCACGTATTCGAAGTCCACACCCTGCCCGGCCAGCTCGGCGGGCGGCGGGCGCACGCTGAGAATCTGGTCCGCGCCGACGCCGAAATGGCGGTCCGCCAGAAACCGGTACTGCGCCGCCGAAAGGCCCAGGCGGCCACGGGTCTCGTCCAGCACGACGAAATCATTGCCGGCGCCCTGCATCTTCGTGAAGCGGATCCTCATGGCGGAATTATCTGCTGAACCTCGCCGACAAAAAAGCCGGGACGCGCACGCCGCCCGCGCCGCGCTGCGGATAATGGCGCGCATGGTCCGACCTTCCCAGCTCCTGCACCCCCAGCGCGAACCCGCGCCCGTTCGCCCCGCCGCCACCGTGCTGTTGCTGCGCGACACGCCGCAGGGCATCGAGATCCTGATGACCCGCCGCTCGATGAACGCCAGTTTCGCGCCCGGCGCCTACGTGTTTCCGGGTGGCGGCATCGACGGCCTGGACGCGGCATCCCATGCGCAGGCCAGCCGGCGCGCCACCCAGAGCGACCTGCACCTGACGCAGGCCATCGCCGCGATCCGCGAAAGTTTCGAAGAACTCGGCATCCTGCTCGCGCGCCGCCCGGACGGCACCATGGCCAGCGCCAACGACATCGCCGCGCTCGACCGAAAGGCCCCGTTCGCCGCCCAGTGCGCCGAACGGGGCCTGGTGATGGCCGCCAGCGAGGTCTTCGTGCTGGCGCACTGGATCACCGACCGCGACCTGCCGCGGCGCTTCGACGTGCCCTTTCTCGTCGCCCGCATGCCCGAGGGCCAGTTGCCGGTGGCCGACGAAACCGAGCAGTTCGAACCGGTCTGGGTGCGGCCGGCCGATGCGCTGGCGCGCCACAAGGCGGGCCGGTTCTTCATCATCTTCCCGACCATCCGCACCCTGGAGCGCCTGCAGGCCTTTGCCACGGTGGATGCCGTGCTGCAGGCCTGCGCCGCCACCGAGCAGCCGCTGTGGACCAGCTGTCCACGCGCCGGCCTGCTGGCGGGCAAGGAAGCGCGCTACATGGAGCACGAGATGCCCTATGGCGAGCTGGCGCTGGTCTGCCCCGACGGCCAGATCGTGCACGCGCTCGACTGGCAGAGCGAGCAGGCCACGCCGTTGCTGCGCAACGTGATGCGCCTGACCGCCCCCAATCCCGGTGTGATGACCGGGCCCGGCACCAACAGCTACCTGGTGGGCGACCCGCGCACCGGCTACATCGCGATCGACCCCGGCCCGGCCGACGCCGAACACATCGACCGCCTGTGGCGCGCCGCCGGTGGCCAGATCCGCATGATCGTCTGCACCCACTCGCACCCCGACCACTCGCCCGGCGCGCGGCCGTTGCAGGCGCTGTGCGAGCCGCGTCCGCCGATCCTGGGCCTGCCGTCGGCGCCCACGGCGCGCAAGGCCAGCGAGTTCACCCCGGATCGGGCCCTGGCCGACCGCGAGCGTCTGGTGCTGACCGCCGTCGACCCCCAAGGTGGCGGGTACACCCACACCCTCGAAGTTCTGCACACGCCAGGGCATGCGGCCAACCACCTGTGCCTGGTCCTGCTCGAAGACGGACTGCTGTTCAGCGGCGACCACATCCTCAACGGCAGCACCACCGTGATCGACCCGCCCGACGGCGACATGACCGCCTACCTCGATTCGCTCGACCGCCTCGCGGCCGCCTGCGCCGGCCAGGCCATCGCGTTCATCCTGCCGGCGCACGGTTATGTGCTGGGCGACGCGGCCGACGCCATCAGCCGCCTGAAGTCGCACCGCCTGCAGCGCGAGGCCCGCGTCATCGCCGCGATGCGGGCCCAGCCCGACGGCACGCTGGAAGAATGGGTGGAGGCCGCCTACGCCGACGTGCCGCCGCGCATGTGGCCGGTCGCCGCGCGCTCGCTGCTCGCGCACGTCGAGCGGCTGCGCGCCCTCGAACCGGGCAACAACCAGGAATGACCACTCCGGCCGCCGGGCAGCCGCAGGGGCGGGACGAAGGCATCCGCCTGTCCAAGCGCGTGGCCGCGCGCACCGGTTGTTCGCGCGCGGACGCCGAGCGCCTCATCGAAGGCGGCTGGGTGCGCGTGGCCGGGCGCGTGGTGGAAGAACCCCAGTTCCGGGTGCGCGACGAAGCGGTCGACATCGACCGCGGCGCCACGGTGGCGCCGCCGCCACCGGTCACGATCCTGCTGCACAAGCCGCCAGGATTCGACGCCGGCACCGGGGAGCCGGTGGACATCAAAGGGCTCGGCAAGGGCATCCGGCCCGCGCTGGAGCTGGTGAACTCGGCCTCGCGTTCCGCCGGCGACCGCAGCGGTGTCACCTTGCTGAAAAAACACCTGCTGCGGCAGACCCTGTGCACGCCGCTGGAGACCGGCGCCAGCGGGTTGCTCGTGTTCAGCCAGGACGGGCGCGTCGTGCGCAGGCTGACCGAGGACGCCGGCTTCATTGAACAGGAGTTCACGGTCGAGATCCGCGGCACGGTCTCCGCCGAGGCGCTGCAGCGCCTGCAACAAGGGCCGCCGACGGGCCGCCCGCTGCCCGCGGTGCGCGCCAGCCTCAGCAGCACCGGCGGCGCCAGCACCCGGTTGCGGGTCGCGGCAAAGGGCCTGCTGCCGGGGCAGATCGCCCGCCTGTGCGATCACGCCGGCCTGCACCTGACCGGCATCCGGCGCATCCGCATCGGGCGCGTGCCGCTGGGCGCGCTGGAGAGCGGCCAGTGGCGGCTGTTGCTGCCCCATGAGCGCTTCTAGAAATGGTCAATGCTATGCAAAGCGCAAACCGAGCGTCACTGCGGCTTGGCCAGCCCGAGCTTTTCCACCAGCGCCTTCTCGCGCGCGAAGGTCTCCTGGGCGAACTTCAGGTACTGCGCGCTGCCCATGTACATCGGCACCATGTCGTAGCGCTTGAGTGCCGTGACATAACTTTCCTGCTCCATCGCCTGCTTGAAGGCGTCGTGCAGGCGCTTGACCACCGCGGGCGGGGTGCCTTTGGGTGCGCCGATGCCGAACGGCGAGTTCTGCACCAGGTCCAGCCCCAGTTCCTTGAGGGTGGGGGCGTCGGGGAATTTGGCCAGGCGCTCGGCGCCCCAGGTGTTGAGCACGCGCAGCTTGCCGGCCTCCACCTGTGGCGCGAACCCGGTGGAGTCTGCGGCGGCCATGATGTTGCCGCCCAGGATGGACTGCATCAGGTCGGCGCTGCCTTTGTAGGGCACATGCAGCAGCTGCAGGCCGAGCTTCTGCGCGATGAGCTCCATGGTCAGGTGCGGACTGGTCAGGGTTCCGGTGGAGCCGTAGCTGAGCTTGCCCGGGTTGGCCTTGGCCCACGCCACGAAGTGGGTCCAGGTGCGCAGCGGCGAATCGGCCGGCACCACCAGGCCGAACGCATAGCCGGTGACGTTCAGCACATAGGTGATGTCCTTGACCGGGTCCCAGTTGATCTTGGTGGTGTAGGGCAGGCGGAACACGCCCAGCGGAATCTGCGCCACCGTGTAGCCGTCCGGCGCGGCGGTCTGCAATGCCTGCGCGGGCAGGGTGCCACCCGCGCCCGGCTTGTTTTCGACGATCACCGGCTGGCCCAGGATCTTGCTCGCGTTGTCAGCCAGCGAGCGCATGGTGATGTCGGTCGGCCCGCCGGCCGGAAAGGCGATCATCAGCTTGATCGGTTTGGTGGGGAAGGACTGCGCACGGGCCGTGAGGGCGGGCGCGGCCAGTGAGGCTGCGGCGAGTTGCACAAGATGGCGGCGTTTCATGGAAGTCTCCGGATCGAATGGCTGGTGTCATGCCGATTCAACCCGAATGCCTTGTTCCGCGCCATCTGGAAAGCCCTGAGAGCCTGTCGCCGAGACGCCAGGCCCATATTGAAGACACGTGCCCCGAATTCGGGGCCCGCAAGCAAGGTCAAATGTTTCAGCGAGCATGCCCCGACCTGCTGCAGCCGTGGCGAGGCGAGGCGTGGTCCTAACCTGAAAGCACGATGCCAATTGGCAAGTTCCGATTTGTGCGGCGGGCAGGTCTTGAGCGGCATCGACGCGGTCTTCATGCACGGAGAACTACTGAGGCCACTTTGGCTCATGAAAGAATCTCACGCAAGGCATCGAAATTGCCGCTTACGGGCAAGGTGTGCGCTTCACACCGCTGGAGGTTGCTGCCGGACTGCAGGTGGGTTACAGTTCTCCGACATAGAGCAAGGTCCATAGAGCAAGGTCAATCGGCTTGATGAGAGCATCGCCCATTCCTTGAGGGACGAATATTCACTTTCGTATTCCTCATGCGTCATCAGTTCAACACCCAGCTGAAGCTTTCAATTCGGCCCGTCGATTCTTGATCACACATACCAAACAGAGGTAATTTCGCGCATGGAAAAAAAAATCATTCCAATCATTTATATTGGTATTTCCACATTGCTGCTCGGTTGCGCCGGTATTGGCAGCGCGCCCGACGAAAAAAATCCGCCCCAATTGGTTGATTCTTCATTGCGGAAGGGGTGGGACGGCCAAAAAGTCGAGAATGTTGCCTGGGATCGGCCCGGCGCGTTTGGACCGGTTCCGGCGAATTTGCAGGCGAGGGGTGATGCCATATGCAAGAGTGGAAAGTTTGAGCGCGCCCTTGGTTACCATCCCAAAGCCCTTGATCTCGACGGGAAACTCCTTCCTGACGGCGGGTTTTACTGCACCGATCAAAAAGATCAGGACAAGCAGTAGACAGGTCTCTTCGGCCGATCAACAAGCGATTGAAGCGACGGTGTTTCACCGCCATCCCCTGTGAAAACCACAGCTGCGGTCGATTCCTTCTTACTTCAGATTCCTGCCCAGCACCGGCGCCAACGCAAGACCGGTGTGCGTCCGGGCTCGTACCACGTCTTCCGGCGTGGCCGCCGCCACGATGCGCCCGCCGCCGGCGCCGCCGTTGGGCCCTAGATCGATGACCCAGTCGGCCTCGGCGATCACGTCCAGGTCGTGTTCGATCACCACCACGCTGTGGCCGCCGTCCACCAGGCGGTGCAGCACGCGGATCAGTTTGTCCACGTCGGCCATGTGCAGACCCACGGTGGGCTCGTCCAGCACGTACAGCGTGTGCGGGGCTTTCTGGCCGCGCCGGCCGACGTCGTCCCTGACCTTGGTCAGCTCGGTGACCAGCTTGATGCGCTGCGCCTCGCCGCCGCTGAGCGTGGGTGAGGGCTGACCCAGCGTCAGGTAGCCCAGGCCCACGTCTTTGAGCAGCTGCAGCGGGTGGCAGATGCTGGGCATGGACGCGAAGAAACCGACCGCCTCGTCCACCTCCATCTGCAGCACGTCGCCAATGCTCTTGCCGCGCCAGGTAACGGCCAGCGTCTCGGGATTGAAGCGTGCACCGTGGCAGACCTCGCACGGCACTTTC
>WBZM01000763.1_pt1 | contig 39504 bp, 39 predicted proteins | sample 5204271 | NCBI WGS metagenome assembly WBZM01 (sample SAMN12344346, study PRJNA552823) | activated sludge metagenome | biome: Activated sludge suspended growth; feature: Nitrification reactor; material: Wastewater; isolation source: activated sludge from nitrification reactor of wastewater... | reverse complement strand
GACCGCTCCGTCGCGGTTCCGGTTCCCCGGCGGCGAGTCCTTCGCCGAGATGCAGCTGCGCATCTGGAACGAGATCGAACGACTGGTCGCCCTCCACCCCGGCGACACCGTCGTCGCCGTGTCGCACGCGGACCCGATCAAGGCGGCGGTGGCGACGGCGGCCGGGGTGCACCTCGACCTGTTCCAGCGCACCGTCATCTCGCCGTGCTCGATCACCGCGCTGCTGATGCCGGCGGCCGGCTCGACGGGGACCCCGATCGTGCTGACGGTCAACTCGACCGGCGATGACCTGAGCGGGTTGGCCCCGTCATGACCAGCCGATCGTTCGAGTTCGACCACCTCGACGCCCTGATCCCCGGCACCGTCGGCGAACCCGGCGCCCGCATCTTCTACCTGCAGGCCCGACGGGGGAACGAGGTGGTCTCGTTCCGGCTGGAGAAGGAGCAGGTCGGCATGCTCGGCCAGTACCTGGGCCAGCTCGCCCAGGCGCTGGGGTCCACCGAGGCCGAGCGCGACGTGACCGGGCTGATCGAACCGGTCGAACCGGAGTGGGTGATCGGATCGCTGTCGGTCGGCGTCGACGAGGACGCGGGTCTCATCTTCGTCAACGCCGAGGAGCTGGTCCCCGACGACTCCGATCCGTTCGAGGACCTCGAGGACTTCGACGACGACACCGTCGACGAGCTGCTCGCCCACGAACCGGAGGGGGCCGAGGCCCGCTTCACCCTCCAGCTCGGCCAGGCGGTCGCGTTCGCCGAGGCCGCCATGGATCTGGTCCGGGCCGGCCGACCGCCGTGTCCGTTGTGCGGTCGCCCGATCGGCACCGAGGGCCACGCCTGCCCCCGCTGGAACTGACCCGACGTGGACGACGACCCCGCGGACGGGCACGACGACACCGACGGCGACGGCTCCATCCTCTTCGAGTACGACGCCACGCTGGACCCGGCCGACGACGCCGTCCCCGAGGTGCTGCGCGCCGGGGACATCGAGGTGCTCGGCGCCATGCCGTGGTCGAGCAACAACACGTTCCTGGTGCAGGTCACCTGCGGCGCCGAGCACCTGCCGGCGATCTACAAGCCCGAGCGCGGCGAGCGGCCGCTGTGGGACTTCCCCGACGGGCTCTGGAAGCGGGAGGTCGCCACCTCGGTCCTGTCGGACCACCTCGGCGTGGGCCTCGTCCCGCCCACCGTCACCCGCGGAGACGAGGACGGTCGTGGGGCTCCGGCGCCGGCCGGTCGCGGGTCGCTGCAGGCGTTCGTGCCCGCCCGGTTCGCCGAGCACTACTTCACGCTGCGCGACCGCGACGATCTGGCCGACACGTTCCGCACGCTCGCCGCGTTCGACCTGGTCGCCAACTCGGCGGACCGCAAGAGCGGCCACTGCCTGATCGACGGACGGGACCGCATCTGGGCCATCGACAACGGGCTGACCCTGCACCGCGAGTTCAAGGTCCGCACGGTGATCTGGGACTTCGCCGGCGAGGCGGTTCCGGACCCGATGCTGAGGGCGCTCGACGACATGTTGGGCCGGCCGCTGCCTGCCGAGCTCGCCGAGCTTCTCGACCCGTTCGAGCGCGACGCCCTGCGCGACCGGGCGGCCGGCGTGCTGGCGGCCGGACGACTCCCCCACGACCCGACCGGCCGCCGCGTGCCGTGGCCGCTGGTGTGACGACGGACCGAGGAGCCCGACCGCGGTGACCGCATCGACGTTGCCCGACCCCGAACCCCGCGACGACCCGGCGCTCGACCGCTGGATCACCACCGGCGACCTCGACGAGCTGCTCCGCGAGGTGGACCGCCGCGCCGATCGGGGCGACTGGGACGGCGTGGTCATCGTGGCGAACCGGGCCCGGGCCGCCACCGAGCGGGGTCACCAGCTGTGGCCCGCCGCCACGTTCGCCGAGTACCGCATGGCGCTGTCGGCCCCGCCGCCGTGGGCCGCCGCGGTCGTCGAGGCCGGCTACCTGGCGCCGGGACCGTTGACCGAGGTGGTCGCCCAGGACCACACGTTCGCCGAGCTCGCCGGGGCGCTGCCGGCCGGACCCGCCCGGGTCCAGGTCGCCCAGGAGCGCGTGCTGCGCGGCGAGGTGGTCGCCGACGACGTGGCCGGCGACCTGCCCGGAGCGCTCCGCCCGTGGGAGCCCGCCTACGCCCTCGCCCGGTACCGCCCGAACGGCGAAGCGAGCGCGGATGCGCCGGAGCGGATCCGGACCGTCGAACCGGTTCCGATCGACGCGGGAGTCACCGCCGCCGAGGCACCCGACGCGGCCGACGGCGCCCGGGCGCTCGGCGACGCGGTCCGCCACTGGCGCAGCGCGTCCGACGGCCGGGTGGCCTCGGCCGGGGTCGAGGGCACCGCAGCCGACGCGGTCGCCGCGGTGCTGAGCTCCCGCGGCGTCCCGCTCTCGGCCCGCTGGGTGTCCGTGACCGTGGCCGACGCGGTGGCGCTCCTCGCGTGGGCCGCGGCATCGGGGGGTGCCCGTGGCCGACGACGGGGCGCGGCGACCGGACGGTTCGAGGCGTGGTGGGTCCTGGCGACGCTGACCGCGCAGGACGACGACTGGCCGGTCGACCCGGGCCCCGCGGCCGCGGACCTGCGGTGGTGGATGTGGGAGCCAGGGGCACACGCCGGGGACGTCGAACCGGGGTGGGTGTGTCGACTGGCGGTCGAGGACCCGCTCGACGGCCTGGCCTGGGCGCTCGACGCGACCGACCGGCTGATAGAGACGCCCACGGACGGCCCGGGACCCGACCCGCTGCCGTCGCTACCCTGAACCCGTGTCCGACGACGACCGCCCGTTCGTGCTGCGTCGCGACGACGGAACGGTCGTCACGCTGACGTTGAACCGACCCGAGTCCCGAAACCCGCTGTCGCTGTCGATGCTCGAGGCGCTCGACGCGCATTTGGCCGACGTGGCCGGTGACCGGGACGTCCGCGTCGTCGTGATCGCCGGGACCGGCCCCGCGTTCAGTGCCGGCCACGACCTGCGCGAGCTGCACGGCACCGACGACGCCGAGGTGCACCGTCGGATCTTCACCCGGTGCTCGACGGTGATGCAGCGCATCGACTCGCTCCCCCAGGGCGTCATCGCCCGGGTCAACGGCGTGGCCACCGCGGCCGGGTGCCAGCTCGTCGCCACCTGCGACCTGGCCGTGGCCGGGGCCTCGGCCCGCTTCGCCACCCCGGGGGTCAACATCGGGTTGTTCTGCTCCACCCCCGCGGTCGCGGTGTCACGGGCGCTGGCGCCCAAGCACACGATGGAGCTGCTGCTGACCGGCGAGCTGATCGGCGCGGATGACGCGTTCCGGATGGGGCTGGTCAACCGGGTGGTCGCCGACGAGGACCTCGACGCCGCCACCGCCGCCCTGGCCGATCGGGTCGGTGCGGCACCTCTGTCGGTGATCGCCGCGGGCAAGGCGGCCTACCGACGCCAGCTCGGCCGGTCCCTGGCCGACGCCTACGGGATCGCGACCGAGGCGATGGTCGACGGGCTCGACCGACCCGAGGCGGCCGAGGGCATCGGCGCGTTCCTCGAGAAGCGGCCGCCCGTCTGGCCCACCTGACCCGCTTTGTCCCGCACAGGCGCGGTGATCACCGCGCCTGTGCGGGACAAAGCGGGGACGAGGCAGATGATTCAGCCGCCGAGGGGGCCGAGCACCCGATCCAGCGCGGCGTTCTGGAACACCCCCGACGGGTCGAGCCGGGCCCGCAGCTCCTGGAACTCGTCCCAGCGCGGGTACACCGGCGCCAGGTCCGCGGGCGTCCGCCGGTGCAGCTTGCCCCAGTGGGGCCGGCCGTCGAGGTCGACCATGATCGACTCGACGCCGCGGAAGTAGTCCTCGTAGGGGACGCCGCGGTACATGTGCACCGCGATCCAGCCGGTGGCCCGGCCCGAGGCGGTCGACAGGGTGATGTCGTCAGCCGCGCTGGTGCGCACCTCGACCGGGAACGACACCGGGTACCCGAGTGCGTCGACCAGGGCCCGGACCCGCTGAACCGCCTCGACGGTCGCCTCGATCGGCACCGCGTACTCCATCTCGACGAAGCGGACCCGCCGCGGCGACGCGAACACCCGGTACGACCGGTCGTTGAACTCGACCCGACCCGGCGACGGGATCCGTCGGGCGACCTCCCGTCCCCAGCCAGCCCGCCACCGTCCGACCCGGTTGGCGAGGCCGAACAACACGTTGTCGTACAGCTCGTCCTGCAGCCACTCGTCACGACAGGACCGGGGCGCGACCGGGTCGTGGTTGCGGCGGTGGCGCTTGGTGATCGCCCAACCCGTCCCCGGCACCCAGAAGAACTCGAAGTGGTCGTTGTCGCGGACCAGCTCGCCGAAGCGCTCGAGCACCTCGTCGACCCGTCGCGGCTCGTGCACGGCGTGGAGGTTGAACGCGGGCGACATCGCCAGTGTCGCCGTCGACACGAGCCCGAGGGCGCCCAGCCCGGCCCGCGCCGCGGCGAACAGCGCGGGTTCGTGGTCGGCGTCGAGGGCGCGGACGGTCCCCGTCCCGTCGATCAGCCGCATCCCGACGACGGCCGACGACAGGTTGCCGAACGCGACGCCGGTACCGTGGGTGGCGGTCTGGGTGGCCCCGGCGACGGTCTGCACGTCGATGTCGCCCAGGTTGGTGAACGCCAGCCCCCGCGGCCACGACGACCGGGAGAGGTCCGCGAGCCGCGCCCCCGACTGCACCGTCACGGTGGATGCGTCGCGGTCGATCGCGAGGACCCGGTCGTAGGCGGACAGGTCGACGAGCACGGAGTCGCTCAGGGCGACGTCGCTGAAGCTGTGCCCGGAGCCGACGGCCCGGACGGTGTGGCCCCGGGCGGCGGCCTCGGCGACGATGCGGCACAGCTCCGGCTCGCTGGTCGGGCGCAGCAGCCGGGCCCGACAGGACTGGTTGCCGGCCCAGTTGGTCCAGGTGCGCACCCCGGCCCCGGACGCGCCGAGGGCCCCCTCGCGGGGGCCCTCGGAGTGCGTTCCGTGCGGAGCGGAACCGGTGCTCACCGGCTCTGCAGCGCCTCGATCAGCTTGGGCAGGACCTTGTGCACGTCGCCGACGATGCCGAGGTCGGCCACCGAGAAGATCGGTGCCTCGGCATCCTTGTTGATGGCGATGATGTACTTGGAGCCCTTCATGCCCACCAGGTGCTGGGTGGCGCCCGAGATGCCCGCCGCGATGTACACGTTGGGCTTCACGACCTTGCCGGTCTGACCGACCTGGTAGGAGTAGGGCACCCAGCCGGCGTCGACGATGGCGCGGGAGGCGCCGGGAGCCGCGCCGAGCTGCTTGGCCAGCGTCTCGATCATCTCGAAGCCGGTCTGCTCGCCCAGGCCGCGACCGCCGGACACGACGATGTCGGCGTCGTCCAAGCTCGGGCCGGTCTTCTCCTCGACGAAGCGGTTGGTGATGACCGCGGTGCCGGTGGCGCCGGTGTCGGGCACCGACAGCTCCTCGACCGCCGCGGCGGCGCCGCCGGACTCCTCGGCCGCGAACGACTTGGGCCGCACGAGGAAGATCTTGACCTTGTCGCCGGTGAAGGCGGTGGTGACGTCGGTGCTGCCACCGAAGATCGGCTCGACGCCGGCCAGGCCGTCACCCGCGGGCACCAGGTCGGTGACGTTGGTGATGACGGGAGCGTCGAGCTTGGCCGACAGGCGGCCGGCCACGTCGCGACCATCGTAGCTGGTGGCGAACAGGATGGCGTCGGGGCCGTTGCCGGCCTCGACCGCGGCGGCGATGGCGGCGGCCACCGGCACGCCGACCAGCTTGCCGTCGGTGCCCCCGACGTTCAGGACCTTGGTGGCGCCGTGCGCACCGGCAGGGCCGGCCAGCTCAGCGCCGGAGGTGGTGACGACCTCGACGGTGCCCGCGAGCTCGCGGGCCTTGGTCAGGAGCTCGAGGGTGGTGCCGGACACGTTGCCGCCGGCCGCCTCACCGAACACCCAGATCTTGGACAGAGCCATGTTCTCGTCTCTTCTCTTCTCGTTCTCGTTGGGTCAGTCGGTCCGGTGGCTCAGATGACCTTGAGCTCGGCCAGGAAGTCGACGATCTTCTGGAAGCCCTCGCCGTCGTCCTCGACGATGGTGCCGGCCTGGCGGGCCTCGGCCTGGGCGACGTCGGTGATCTGCTGGCCGGCGCCGGCCCAGCCGACCTGGCCGGCGTCGAGACCGAGGTCGGCGACGGTGACCTCGTCGACCGGCTTGGACTTGGCGGCCATGATGCCCTTGAACGACGGGTAGCGGGGCTCGACCACACCGGCGGTCACCGACACCACGGCGGGCAGCGGCACCTCGACGTCGTCGTAGCCGGCCTCGGTCTGGCGCTGCACCTTGGCGGTGCCGCCGTCGATGGTGATCGACTTGGCGAAGGTGACCGACGGCAGGCCGAGGAGCTCGGCGATCTGCTCGGGCACGACGCCGGTGTAGCCGTCGGAGGACTCCGTCGCGGTCAGGATCAGGTCCGCGTCGCCGGCCCGGCCGATCGCCTTGGCCAGCACCTTGGCGGTGCCCAGCGCGTCGGAGCCCTTGAGCGCGTCGTCGGAGACGAGCACGGCCTTGGCGGCGCCCATGGCGAGAGCGGTGCGCAGACCGCCGACCTCGCTGTTGGGGGCCATCGACACGAGGGTGACCTCACCGCCGCCGGCGGCGTCGACCAGCTGGAGCGCCATCTCGACGCCGTAGCTGTCGGACTCGTCCAGGATCAGCTTCCCGTCCCGCTTGAGGGTCTTGGTCTCGGGATCCAGCGCGCCCGGCTCGGCCGGGTCGGGGATCTGCTTCACGCACACGACGACGTTCATGGGCCGAAGTCTGCCTTGCCCCCGATCGCCGTCACAAAATCGGGAGCGGGTCGCCACCGGGGCGGCCGATTCCGCCCACGACGGCGACGACGGTGGAGACTCCCCGGGTGCACATCCTGGTCGTGGTGAACACGGCGGCCTCGGCGGTGACGCCGCGGCGTCGCGACGCCGTGCTGCGTCTCCTCGCGCTCGGCCACGACCTCGACGTCGTCGGCACCGAACGGCGTGGCCACGCCACCGAGCTGGCCCGGTCCGGGCTGGCCGCCGGCGTCGACGCCGTCGCGGTCCTCGGTGGCGACGGCACCGTCAACGAGGTCGCGGCCGCCCTGGTCGGCACCGACGCCGTTCTGGCCCCGCTGCCGGGCGGGTCGACCAACGTGTTCGTGCGGTCGATCGGGCTGCCGAGGGACCCGGCGCTCGCCGCGGAGCACACCGCCCGGTCCCTCGGTCGCCGCCGCGTCGACCGCATCCGCGTCGGCACCGTCGACGCGGACGGTGCCGGGCCCCGTCCGTTCCTGTGCCACACCGGGATCGGGTGGGACGCCGCGCTGGTGGCCGAGGTGGAGCGGCTCCGAGGCCGGCACCGGCGGCTGCGGTTCACCGCCCACGGTGGTCCACGCCCCGCGACGGTTCCCCTGTACGTGCAGGCCGGCGTGCGGACCTTCGTCTCGGGGTGGGATCGACGGCGTCCGTCCCTCCACGTCGGATCGTCCGACCCGGCGGTCGCGGTCGATGGCTACTTCACCCTGGTGATGAACAGCGACCCGTACACGTTCGTCGGACCGTGGCCGCTGCGGGTCGCCCCCGCCGCGGACCGCCACCACCCGCTGACGGCGGTCGCCGTGACCGACATGTCGGTCGGGTCGTTCGGTCCCGTCGTCGCCCGGGCGTTGCTCGGTCGTCGAGGGCTGCGACCCGGACGCGCCGTGGCGGTCCACGCCGACGTCGAGGAGCTGACGGTCACCGCGACCGGTCCGCACCCGCTGCCGTTCCAGGCCGACGGCGACCACCTCGGCGAGGCGTCGCGGCTGGTGCTGAGGTCCCGGCCCGATGCGCTGAGCGTCGTCGACCCTCGCCCCCCGTCACGCCAGCGCTGAGACCAACCGGCCGGGGGTGTTGGTCACGATGCCGTCGACGCCCCACGAGGCGAGCTCGATCCAGCGGTCGAAGTCGTCGACGGTCCAGGTGTTGACGCGCAGGCCCCGGGACCGGCAGTCCTCGAGCAGGTCCGGGGTGACGAACGGGTCCCACGGGTGCAGGGCGTCGTGGCCGCCGTCCGCCGTCTCCGCGACCGCATCCGGCTGGAGGTTCAGGTCGAACACCAGGTAGCCGGTCGCGATGTCGGACCCGAGCGCCTTGATCCGGTCGACGGTGGCCCTGTCGAAGCTCGACACCAGGATCCGGTCGCGGGCCGCCGCATCGAGCGTCCCGATCAGCTCGACGGTGGCGTCGACCACGTCCAGGCTCCAGGGTCCGTCGGCCAGGTCCCCCGGACTGTTCTTGATCTCGATGTTCACCCCCATGTCACCGCACGCGGCCAGGGCGCCGGCCAGGTCGAGCGTGTCCGGCGGCACCTGGTCGAACGGGGTGGACCACACCGTTCGCTCATCCCGATACCACGCATCGTGGTTGACGATGAGCGAGCCGTCGGCGGCCAGGCGCACGTCGAGCTCGACCCAGTCGGCCCCCTGCTCGGCGGCGACGCGGAAGGCGGACGCCGTGTTCTCGGGCTCATCGGCGGATGCACCCCGGTGGGCGATGACGAGAGGTCGGTGGGTCGTGGACATCTTCCCGAAACTTTTCCTTTACACAGAGAGTGGTCGGCTGTAGGTTCGACTTTGTTCACGGATTCACAAGTTGCCGACCCGGTCCGGGCGGAATGCGGAACCGGGACGATGCCGAACGGAGAAGCCCTCCATCGTGCAACGCCCGGGCCCGCGGCTCCGACAGCGACGGACGGGATGTCGACCATCCGTGACCGCAACGTAGCGGGACCGCAACCGACGCGCCCCCGACCATCCGACGGAGGAACCGTGGCACTGACCTCGAGCCGCAGCCTGAACCTGGCGACCGACGACTGGCGATCCGCCTCGGCCTGCAGCGACACCGACCCGTCGCTGTTCTTCCCGGTCGGAACCACGGGCCCGGCGCTCGAGCAGATCGCGGCGGCCAAGGCGGTCTGCGACACGTGCGAGGCCAAGGAGCCGTGCCTGCAGTTCGCCCTGTCGACCAACCAGGACTCCGGCGTCTGGGGTGGCACCTCCGAGGAGGAGCGCCGCAAGCTGCGCCGCGCCTGGGTCGCGGCCCAGCGCAAGCAGGCCCAGGCCTCCTGATCCGACGTCTCCACAGCTAGAGACCGACCGAACGGCCTCCCCCCGGGGGAGGCCGTTGCGCGTCCGCCTCGACCCGGCTGACCACCGGCAGGGTCAGCTGCACCCGGTTTCCCGGCCGTCGCTCCCCCGGACGGACGGCGGTGAACTCCATGGTGCCGCCCAGCTCGTCGATCAGACCCCGGACGATCGACAGACCCAGGCTGTCGGAGGTCTCGGGATCGAAGTCGTCGGGGAACCCCGCCCCGTCGTCGATCACCGCCAGACGCAGCACCACCTGGTCGTGGGCCATCACGATGCGGATCCGGCCCCGTTCGCCCGGGTTCAACGTCCCGGGCCGGAAGGCGTGGTCCACCACGTTCTGGAGCAGCTCGGTGATGACCACCGCCAGCGAGGTCGCCTCGGGCGACGGCAGCTTGCCGGCCCCTCCCTCGATGACGAGCTCGACCGGCGTGTCAGGCGAGGTCAGGCCCTCCTCCACCATCCGGACCAGGGACCGCACGACCTCGCCGAAGTCGACGTCGTCGCCGTCCTCGCGCGACAGCGTCTCGTGGACCAGCGCGATCGAACGGATGCGGCGAACCGACTCCTCGATAGCGGCCTTGGCCGACGGCTCGTGCAGGCGACGGCCCTGGAGGCGCAGCAGCGACGAGATCGTCTGGAGGTTGTTCTTGACGCGGTGGTGGATCTCCTTGATCGTCGCGTCCTTGGACACCAGCGCCCGATCCCGCGAGCGCATCTCCGACACGTCGCGCATGAGCACCACCGCGCCGTCGACGCGACCGTCGGTGATGAGCGGGATGCAGCGCAGCACCACGCTGACGTCGTCACGCTCCACCTCTTCCACGGTCGGTCGACCGTTGAAGTAGGCGCGGTAGGTCGCGGCGGTCTCGGCGCCGAGCTCGCTGAGGTGCTCACCGATCAGGCGCCGCTGCACGCCGAGGCGCCGCAGGGCGGACACGGCGTTGGGCGACGCGAACGCGACCCGACCCATCTCGTCGAGCAGCAGCACGCCGTCGCCGACCCGCGGCCCCCCGGTGGCGATGACCTCCTCTTCGACGAAGGGGAACACGCCGTCGGCGACCATGCGTCCGAGCCGCCGGAACACCCCCAGGTAGACGCTCGCCAGGTCGCTGGCGTCACGGGCCCCCTCGAGCGACGCCTCGCGGGCCAGGACGGCCACGACGCGGCCCTCGAACCGCACCGGGATGGCGGTGACGCGGATGCGCTCCCCCAGCCACGGGCTGTCGATGACGTCCTCGCAGATCTCGGCGTCGGCCCGGGCCCGGGCGACCAGGGGGCGCTGCGCCGGGCTCATGGTCCTCCCGACGACGTCGTCGTTGAACAGGGTCTGACCGGTGTTCGGCCGCACCTGGTTGACGACCAGGTAGCGCTCCGGCCCGGCGTCGGGTGACGGCAGGGCGACGTAGAGCAACAGGTCGGCGAACGCGAAGTCGGCCAGCATCCCCCAGCCGGCGACCAGGCGCTTCAGATGCCGGGACGCCTCCGGGTCGACCGGAGGGACGACCAGGGCGACGTGCTCCGCAGTGAAGCTCGTCTCGTCGTCATCGAGCTCCACCTCCTTGGCCGCGGCCAGATCGCCGCGCAGCGGCGGCCCCGGCATCCACGACCGCTCTCCCGTGCCCTCGGTGTCGTCCATCAGCGGCGCTCCGTCCCTGTTCGTGCTCGGCCTGTTCGTGCTCGGCGGCCCCGTCGCCAGGGGTCGGTCCGGGTCAGCTCCAGATCCGCTCGCCGAGCCGCAGGAGGCCGCCGAGGGAGTGGATGTCGTCGTCGAAGTACGGGACGGTCGCCGTCAACTGCGGGATGCGGGCGAGCTCGGCGCGCTGCTCGGCCTCGCGGCGGGCGACCACCTGGTAGTTGAGGAAGCTCTCCCCCACCTCGCCGAGCACCGTGGTGAGCAGGCGCTCGTCGTCCGCGGGCGGGCCGATGCGAGCTCCGACGTCGGCGGCCACCTCGGCGCTGTGATGGGCGAGCGTCTTGGCCACCGTGGTGGCGTCGCGATCCAGGAACAGCTCCGGCAGCACCTTGTTCAGCACCAGGGCGCCGACGTGGTAGCCGCGCTCGCCCAGCAGCTTCAGGAAGAACTCCGCCTCGCGGGCCGGCGCGACCTCCAGGGTCGACACCACGACGAACGTCGTCTGCGGCCCGCCGAGCAGCGTGGTCACGGCCCGGGCCCGCTCGACGAAGCCGTCGTACATCGTCTGGAAGAGCATGAAGAACTCGGCGATGTCCTCCAGGAACTGCGTGCCGAGGATGCGGTCGGCGACCGAGTAGAACGGCTTGGAGGCGAAGCTCACCAGCCGCGACCGGTACGGGGTGATCAACCAGCGCAGCAGTCGCGACGAGAAGAAGTCCGCCATCCGGTCCGGGGCGTCGAGGAAGTCGACCGCGTTGCGGGTGGGGGGCGTGTCCACCACGATCAGGTCGTAGCGGCCCGAGGTGTGGATCTCGTAGAGGCGCTCCATGGCCACGTAGTCGTGGCTCTGGACGAACTTGCCGGTGATGTTCTGGTACAGCGGGTTGACCAGGATCGCGTCGCGGGTGGCGGCGTCGGGGGCGTGCAGGCGGACCAGGTCGTCCCAGGACTGCTTGGTGTCCAACATGGCGGCCCACAGCTCGCCCTCGGGTTGGACACCGGCCGAGGTGAACGCCTCGGCCGGCACCTGCGTCTCGACGTTGCCGAAGCGCTCGAGCCCCAGCGCGTTGGCCAGCCGCTTGGCCGGGTCGACGGTCAGCACCAGCACCTTGCCGCCCAGGTGGGTGGCCGCCGAGGCACCGATCGCCGCGGCGGTGGTCGTCTTGCCGACGCCGCCGGAGCCGGTCGACACGACGACCTCCTTGGCCGAGCACAGCTGCTCGATCGTCGCCGGGGCCACGACGTCTGACCGCTCCGTGATGCTCCGCGAGGCCATCAGAACCCCAACTCCTCGCCCAGGCCCTCGGCGATGCGGGCCGTGGCGCGCACCCCGTGGGAGCGGTGGAACAGGTACGGCAGGTAGAGCACGGGCAGACCGGCGGGCAGACCGTCCCGGAGTCGGTCGAGGTGCGGCACCCGGCTGCGGCGCAGGCTGACGGCCAGCTCCGCGCCGTCGAGCACCTCGTCGACGCCGGCCGCGTCGTCGTCGGCCACATCATGGTCGGCCACGTCGTCGGGAGCTCCCGTGCCTGCGGCCACACGACCGACCCGGGCCGACAGCGCGGCGACACCGTCGGGCTTGCGGAGCCGTTCGAAGACCTCCTCCTCGGCGCGGCCGAACAGCTCGGGAAGGACCCGGTTGACGACCACCGACGCGACATCGATCTCGGTCTCGCCCCGCAGCCGCTCGATGAGCTCGAGGGTCTCCAGCACCGGCATCTCCTCGGGCACGGTCACCACCACCACTCCGGTCGTGTCGGCGTCGGTGAGGATGTCGATCATCCAGTCGGTCTGACTGCGGACCAGTCCGACCTTGACCAGGTCGTTGATGGCGACCGGCGCGGCGAGCTGGCCGACGACGTGACCGGTGGCCGAGGCGTCGACGACCACCAGGTCGTAGTTGCGCTCGCGGACCTCCCATGTGAACTTGCCGACCGTCAGCAGCTCGTTGACCCCCGGCGCGGCGTTGGCGACGAACTCGAAGGTGCGCGCCAGCGGGCCCATCTTGGCCAGCAGCGGCAGCTTGAGGTTCAGCCGCATGTACTCCTTGAGCGACTCCTCGGTGTCCATCGACATGGCGAAGAGCCGCTTGCGCACCTCGGTCGGCTGGAACCGCAGAGGTCCGACGCCGAGGAAGTCGGCCAGGTTGCCCTTGGCGTCGACCTCGCAGACCAGGGTCCGCTTGCCCCTCGACGCCGCGAGCATGGCGATGGCCGACGCGACCGAGGTCTTGCCGACCCCGCCCTTGCCGGTGACGAAGAGGAGCTTGCGGTCGAGGAGGCCGACCGGGCCGGCGCTCACGGGTTCGCTGCCTTCGGTGCGGTCGTCATCTCGGTGCGGTCGTCATCTCGGTGTGGTCGTCATCTCGGTGCGCTCGGTCGCCCTCAGGTGCTGGAGAAGCCGAAGCTCCGACCCTCGTCGGATGAGCCGATCTCCACGTAGGAGATGCGGGCCGACGGGATGCCGACCTCGGCACCCTTGCGGTCCGTCAGCCACAGGACTCGGTCGTCGTCGGCCAGGACCTCGTCGATGCGAGAGCGCAGCTCGTCACGGTCGACGTCGTCGGCCAGCTGGAGGTCTATCTCCCGGGGGGAGTGGGTCACGCCGATGCGCACGTCCACGGATGGGTCTCTTCCTGGTCGTCGGGTTCCGTCGAGTTCGTCGACGGGGCCGCTCGTCGGGGCGACGTGCGGTGTCGGGCCAGCCTACCGACCCGTTCTGTAGTGCGAGATCCAGGCGTTCGCCTGGATCTCGCACTACAGAACGGTGGTAGGCACCGGGGATGACCGAGGTCGTCGATCCCGTCGAGGCGCTGGCGCGACAGCTGGCGCGACATCCCCGCGAGCCGCTCGCCGATTCACCCACGCCGCTCCGGGCAGCACCTCGCCTGTCCGAGGATCTGGGGCAGGAGGTGTGGGTCAAGCGGGACGACCTCACCGGTTTCGGCCTGGGCGGCAACAAGGTCCGCAAGCTCGAGTTCCTGCTGGGCCGGGCCCGCGCCGACGGCTGCGACACGATCGTCACGTTCGGAGCGCTGCAGTCCAACCACGCCCGCCAGACCGCCGCGGCGTGCGCGGCCGGCGGCCTGCGCTGCGAGCTGATCCTCACCCGTGCGGTCCCCCGCTCCGGCGAGGCGTTCGACCACGGCGGCAACCTGGCGCTCGACCACCTGTTCGGCGCCACGGTGACGGTGGTCGATGACGACGACGACGCCATCGCCGCAGCCATCGGCACGCTCCACGAGCGGATCGACGCCCGGGGCGGTGTCGCCCGATGGGTCCCGCCCGGCGGGTCCGACGCCGTCGGCACCCTCGGCTACGTGGCTGCGGGCGTGGAGCTCGCGGAGCAGATCACCGCCTCGGGACTGACCGTCGACGACGTGGTGGTCGCCGCGTCGACCGGCGGCACGTACGCCGGGTTGCTGACCGGACTGCGCCTGTCGGGCATCGGCAGCCGACTCCACGGCATCTGCGTGTACCGAGACGCCGAGCACACCCGCGACGCGGTCGAGGGGCTGCTCGTCGGCGTGGCCGACCTGCTGGGAACCTCGCCGGTGTCGTTCGACGAGATCCTCCTCGACGACGCCCACCTCGGAGCCGGCTACGGACTGCCCTCGCCGGGAACCCTCGACGCGATGCGGCTCTTCGCCCGGACCGAGGCACTGGTCCTCGATCCCGTCTACACCGGCAAGGCTGCCGAGGCGCTCGTCGCCCGGGTGCGCGCCCGGACGCTCGGGCCGGGTGCGACGGTGTTCGTCCACACCGGCGGGGCACCGGCGCTGGGCGCCTACCCCGACCTCGACCTCGCCTGACCGTGTCCCCCCGGCCCTGACCCCGTTCTGTTCGTTGGAACACAACGTCAGAGGTGTGATCCAACGAACAGAACGGGAAGGAAGGGGTGTCAGGACGACAGGCGCTGGAAGCGTCGGGCGCTCCACCAGGTCAGAGCGACCGTCACCACCACCGTGCAGACGATCCCCACCGAGATCGCCCGGGCACCCCAGTCCCCGGCGAACAGCGATCGGGTCCCGTCGAGCACGTAGGTCAGCGGGTTGGCCTGCGACATCTTCTCCAGCCACGCCGGCGCCAACGTCATCGGCAGGAACACCCCCGACAGCAGCAGCAGCGGCAAGGACACGCCCTGCACGAACGGGGCGAAGGAGTCCTCGTCCTTGAGGATCAGACCCATGGCGTAGCTCGCCGCGGCCAGGCCCAGGCTGAGCACGCTGACCATGACCACCGACACGACCACTCCCCACCACGACGGCCGCAGCCCGAACGGGATGGCGACCAGCACGAGGATTACCGCCTGCACCCCGATCGTCACCGTGTTGGACAGCGCCCGTCCGAGGATCAGTGCCGAGCGGTGGGCGGGGGTGACCCGCTGACGTTCGACCACGCCTTCGCGCAGCTCCTGGATGATGCCGAACCCGGCGAAGCCGGCTCCGAAGATGGTCAACTGCAGCAGCAGTCCGGGCACGAAGATGAGCCACGACTCGTCACCGCCGAGCCCGCCGCCGCTGACGTTGGTGAGCAGAGGGCCGAACAGGACGAGGTAGAGGATCGGCTGGGTGAGCCCGAAGAACACCCAGACCGGGTTGCGGATGTTGCTGCGTATCTGTCGGTCGTAGATGACCCAGGTCTCGGTCAGCACGGGAGGCCTCCTTCAGTGCGGGCGGGATGAGCGGGATGAGCGGGATGGCTGGGGTCGGCGGGATGGCCGGGGTCGGCGGGATGGCTGGGGTCGGCGGGATGGCTGGGGTCGGCGGGATGGCTGGGGTCGGCGGGATGGCTGGGGCGAGCGATCATGAGCCCTCCTCCCGGAGGGATCGTCCGGTCATGGCCAGGAAGACGTCGTCGAGGGTCGGCCGGCGAACCTCGACCGCGGTCAGCGGCAGCGATGCCTCGTCGAGCGCCCGCAGCAGCACCGGCACCGCGGTGTCGCCCCGTTCCACGGTCAGCACCAGCCGCTCCCCCTCACCCCCGAGGTCCTCGATCGTGCTCGTCCGCGGCGACAGCACGTCGGCGGCGACCCGCTCGGCGGCTCGCAGGTCGCCGTCGACCGCGACGCTGATCACGTCGCCGGACACCTGGGCCTTGAGGGCATCCGGCGTGTCGTCCGCGACGATCGAGCCGTGGTCCATGACGACGATGCGGTCCGCCAGGGCGTCGGCCTCGTCCAGGTAGTGGGTGGTCAACACAATCGTGACGCCACGCTCGTCGCGCAGCATGCGGATGTAGTCCCAGAGGTTGGCGCGGCTCTGCGGGTCCAGCCCGGTGGTGGGCTCGTCGAGGAACACGAGCTTGGGTTCGTGCACCAGGCCGAGGGCCACGTCGAAGCGGCGGCGCTGCCCACCCGACATCTCCGACAGGGCCCGGTCCTCGAACCCCTCGAGGCTGAGCGATGGGAGCAGGGCCCGCATGCGGGCCTGGGCGTCGGCCTTGGACATGCCCTGGAGGCGGGCCTGCACGACGATCTCCTCACCGACGACCGTGCCCGGCGCCGGCACCGCTCCGACCTGGGCGACGTAGCCGATGCGCCGCCGGACCTCGCGGGCGTCCCCGGAGACGTCGATGCCGGCGACCACCGCCGATCCGGCGGTCGGCTTCAGCAGGGTGCACAGCATCCGGAGTGTCGTGGTCTTGCCGGCGCCGTTGGGCCCGAGCAGACCGAGGATCTCGCCGTCACGGACCTCGAAGTCGATCCCCTTGACCGCATCGACGGGTCCGGTGCGGGTCCGGAAGGTCTGGGTGAGACCCCGCACCTCGATCATCTTCGTCCGGGAGGGCGTGGTGGTGTCTGTCACACGGTCACCCTGACACGACCACCCCGAAGTAGTCAACCTTGACTATGTTCTTTCGAGCGTTCTGTAGTGCGAGATCCACACGAACACCTGGATCTCGCACTACAGAACGGCTGGGCTGCGCGACGAGCGGGCGGACTACGGAACCGGCGGGGAGCCGTGACCCGGGGGCGGGCCGTCCTCGGCGAACCAGTAGTCCCCCGCTTCGAGACGGCGCAGGAACGTCCGACTCCAGGCGATCTCGGCGTCGATGCGGGCCGTGGCGAAGTCGAGGAGCTCACGGACGTGCTCGGGGATCTCCCCGTCGGCGCCGGTCGCCCCGTCGTGGATCAACGCCCGCTGGAACCGCAGCTGCTCGCCGTCGGCGCCGAGCTGCTGGACCCGGGCCCCGATCGCCGCGATCAGCTCGGCGCGAGGCATGAACGGCATGAGGCACAGAGCCGGGATCAGCGGCTCGGCCGCCCGCTCCACCCGCCACCACGCGGCACGCAGCTCGGCCTGGAACACCTTCTCGCCCTCGGCGGTCACCCGGTAGGACCGCTTGGGCACCCCGCCTCCACCCGCCGCGCCGCCTTCGGGGTCGTCGACGGTCTCGACCAGGCCGTCCTTCTCGAGCGTCTTGAGTGCCGAGTAGATCGAGCCGGGTTGGATGTTCATCCAGTCCTGCATCCGCCAGCTGAGTAGCTCACGCCGGACGTCGTAGCCGTGGACCGGCCCGAAGATCCGGACCACGCCGAGGACCAGGAGGCGGGTGCGCGGGGGCGCCATCACCTCACCCTAGTCAACCTTGACCACCCCGAACACCCCGTTCTGTTCGTTGGATCACAACGTCAGAGGTGTGATCCAACGAACAGAACGGGTGGGGTGGATGAGGGGGCGACGGTCAGACGAGGCCGCGGCCGCGGGAGCGGGTGGCGGCGCAGTCCATGCACGTGGCCGCGGCGGGCACCGCCTCCAACCGCTCGGCCGGGATGGCGCGCCCGCAGTCGGTGCAGCGCCCGTAGGTGCCGGCGTCGAGCCGGGCGAGAGCATCGTCGATCTCGGCGACAGCCCGCTCGGTCAGGGCGTCGACCCGGGCGGTCATGTCCTTCTGCTCAGCCACGACCAGGTGCTCGGTCTCACCCGATCCGTCCGACACGTCGGAACGGGTCCGGAAGACCTCGGCATCGATGTCGGGGGCGGAGTCGAGCAGCTCGGCACGCAGCGCCTCGAGCGACGCTCGGACGGCGGCCGGGTCGATGGAACCGACCATCTCGTCGTCGATGGGATCGCTCTGGGTGTTCACGACGGCACCTCCGTCCTCGGCGACGCGCCACAGCCACGGGGCGCGGTTCGGTGAACGCTCCACTGTACCGTCGGACCCCCGGTGCCCCGGGATGGTTTCCGGATCGGCCCGGCCGTGTCCGTCCGGGCCCTGTCGGTCCGGGCGACGTGACCTCCGGCTCAGACCGCCGTGGGCTCGGGGGCGCTCCACACGCCGTCGAGCACCCGGTCGACGAACCCCGACACCTTGGCCGACCACAGGTAGCCGACGTGGTTGCCCGGGAACCAGCTGATGGTGGGACGCTCCCAGTGCTCCCACAGCGCGTGGGCCTGGGACGGGACCGCCATCCGGTCGCCGAGGCCGGCGAAGATGAAGCGACGGTCACGGGCGACGAGCGGCTCCATGGCCAACGGCGACACCACCCGGTGCACCACGTCCGCGTTGCCGTCCAGGATCCGGTGCTGCACCGCCCGCTCCCGCACGTGCGCGGGTGACTGGTGTCCGAACAGCGACGGCAGGTCGCTGACCGGGATCCCGGCGATGACGGCGTCGAGGTCCTCGACGAAGCAGCTCGTCAGCGCCGTCAGGTAGCCGCCCAGCGACACCCCGTACACCGACATCGCGACCGGGTCGCGGGTCCGCACCCAGCTGATCAGCCGCCGGATGTCCCACACCGACTGGGCCAGCGCGTGCACGGTGTTCATCAGGTCGAAGCTCAGGAACTCCTCGCCGCCCATCCGCGACGGCCGGCGACGACCGTGGACCGGCAGGACGATCGCGGCCACGTTCCAGCCCAGCTCGTGGTGCAGGTGCGGGGCCCGGAAGGTGATCATGTCGGCGAACGGGGCGCCGGTGCCGAAGCCGTGGATGGCGATCACCCACGGCCGGGGCTCACCGGGGTGCTCCAGCACCCACGCCGAGGCGGTCCGGTTGGCCTCGAACGCGGCCCAGCGCGCTGCGCCCGGCTCCTGTGCCCGGGGCTCGAACCCGCTCGGCCAGTGGATCCGGTGGTAGCTCTCCCCCAGCGCCCAGCCCCCGGTGCGGGCGACCTCGGTCAACTCCGGCGGGTCCCGGTGGTAGCTGCGGGGATCGGTGATCCACCCCTCGGACTCGTAGAGCTCCCGGGCGTCGGCCAGCTCGGCGGCCAGCCGCTCGTAGTCGGCCCGGCGGGGGAAGCGGCTCGGCCCCTGGACCAGGGCGATGATCGCCTCGTCCATGGCGACGTGCGCGAGCAGAGAGGCCGAGATCCGGGCCTGGGGTGCTCCGGGCAGTCGGGCCGCCTCGTTGAAGATCGACTCGAGCGCCCACCGCCCGGTGCGCGGCAGGGTCGTGGTCAGGCGGGCCAGCGGCAGGCGGGCCAGGTGCTTCTCCCAGCGCTTGAGGACGGTGATCGATCCGGCCGGCTCGAGCGGGAGCTCGGGCAGGTCCAGGTCCTCGGTCGGGATCTCGGCCGCGGTCATCGTGGGGTCCCCTCGGGCAACTCGGCGCCAGCATCGTCATCGGCATCGTCATCGGCATCGTCATCGGCATCGGCGTCGCCACCGGCATCAGCGCCAGCATCGACATCGACATCGACATCGGCGTCAGCCGTCGATTCCCGGCGGGCGAGCTCCTCCTCGGCCGCAGCGCGCAGCGCCGCGATGCCGGCGACGATCCCGTCGGCGAGGTCCTCGACGTCGGGGGCGATGTCGGGGCAGGCGATCACGCCGATGTCCATGTTGCCCATGGTGGACAGCACCGTGATGTTGAGGCCGGCCCCCTCGATCAACGGCCCGAACGGATAGACGCCCTCGAGCCGCGCTCCGGCGACGTACAGGGGGATCGGCGAGCCGGGCACGTTGGAGATCACCACGTTCTGGATGGGCGCCAGGCGCTCGGCCAGACCGGCACGGCTGTAGAGCCGGCTGGCCAGGTTGAACAGCGCCGGCGGGGTCAGCTCGGTGACGTCGCCGATCATGTCGGCGCCGATCGCGCCGTGCGCCTCCTTGGCGTCACGGGTCTCGAGCTGCACCGACCGCAGCTGCTCGACCGGGTCGGCCAGGTCGGTCGGGAGCCGCACGAACATGTCCGACACCTGGTTGACCGCCCCCGTCTCGGCGGTCTGGCCGTGCACCGACACCGGCACGCTGGCGAGCAGCGGCCGGCGGGGAACGTCACCGCGCTCGGCCATGTAGCCCCGGAGCGCCTGGGAGCAGGCGGCCAGGAACACGTCGTTGACCGTGGTCCCGAACACGTTCTTGACGAACTTGCAGTCCTCGAGCGCAGCGGTGGCGAACGCGACCGAGCGGCGCGGGGTGAGCGAGTGGTTGAAGAACGTGCGGGGGGCATCGAAGGGCCGGGCCATCAGCGCGGCGTCGTCGTCACCGAACACCGCCTGGCTCAGCCGACCGACCGACGCGGCGGCCCGACCGAAGGACCGGAACACCCGAAGGGGGTCCATGGCCCGCGACACGACGGCGTCGGCCATCAGCCGCAGCGACGACGGCAGGCGTCGGGGGTGGAACGGAACCGGTTCGGAACGCGGCGGACCGGGTTCGGGGGTCAGGTCGACCAGGTGCGCCATCAGGTCGGTCCCGGTCACGCCGTCGACCGCGACGTGGTGCATCTTGGTCACGAGCGCGATCCGGTCGCCCTCGACGCCCTCGACGACCACCATGTCCCACAGCGGCCGGGACTGGTCGAGCGGCTCGGAGGCGTGGTTGCCGACGAACAGCGCCAGGTCCGCCATCCGACCGGGGGCGCGGAGCCGGTGGCGGTGCAGGTGCGCGTCGAGGTCGAAGTTCGGGTCGTCGACCATCACCGGGTGGTCGATGCCGAGCGGTACCCGCAGCAGCCGGTGCCGGAACATCGGGATCAGGTGCAGCCGCTCCACCACGTGGTCACGGAAGCGCTCGAAGCTGTAGCCGCCCTCCATCGTGGACGGATCCAGGATCATCACCCCGCTGACGTGCATGTGCACGACGGGGTTCTCCATGTAGAGGAACGAGGCGTCGGCGCCCTTCAACCGTGACATCGGCCCCATCCTCTCAGACCCGGCGGCGCCATGGCCCGGTGCGGTTCAGTTGATCCGGAGCTCGCGGTGTCGGCGACGGGTCGGGGCCAGTTCGGTGTCGACCCGCTCGGCGATCGCGGCGAAGGCCCGGGCGGCCTCGGAGTCCGGCTCGCTGACCGTGATCGGCACCCCGCTGTCGCCGCCCTCGCGCAGCGCCGGCACCAGGGGGATCTGCCCGAGCAGCGGGACGTCGACCTTGTCGGCCAGCGTCTTGCCGCCACCGGATCCGAAGATCTCGTAGCGCGTGCCGTCGTCGCCGGTGAACCACGACATGTTCTCGATGACGCCCTTGAGGTCGAGGCGCACCTTGTTGGCCATGAACGCGGCACGCTGCGCGACCGTCTGCGCTGCGGGCTGGGGGGTGGTGACCACGTACAGCTCGGCGCGGGGCAGGTACTGCGACAGCGAGATCGACACGTCGCCGGTGCCGGGGGGCAGGTCGACGAGCAGGTAGTCGGGGTCGTCCCAGAACACGTCGGTCAGGAACTGCTCCAGCGCCTTGTGCAGCATCGGACCCCGCCAGATCACCGGCTGGTCGTCCTCGACGAAGAACCCCATCGAGATCAGCCGGACGCCGTAGCGCTCGGGCGGGACGATCATCTGGTCGATCAGCGTGGGCGGCCGGTCGACGCCGAGCATGCGCGGGATCGAGAAGCCCCACACGTCCGCGTCGACGACGGCCACGGAGTGGCCCCGCTGCGCGAGGGCGATCGACAGGTTGGTCGTGACCGACGACTTGCCGACCCCGCCCTTGCCCGAGGCGACCAGCAGCACCCGGGTCTTCGACGACGGGTCCGCGAACGGGATGGTGCGCCCCTCGGAGTGGCCGTGGGTGGGTTGGGAGCCGGCGGTGGCCGACGGGTTCCCGTGGAGTCGCTGACGCAGCACGGCCCGCTCCTCGTCGGTCATCGCCGTGAAGTCGACCGTGGCGCGCTCCACGCCGTCGACCGCGGCCAGAGCGTCGAGCACCCGCTGCTCGAGCTCGCCGCGCAGCGGGTTGCCCGGCGTCGTCAGGGCGACGGTCACGGCGACCTCGGCGCCGTCGACCCGCACGTCACGCACCATCTCCAGGTCGACGATCGAACGGTGCAGCTCGGGGTCCTGGACGGGGCGGAGGGCGTCGGTCACGGCGTCGGGGGTGGGGGCCATGGTCCCGAGTGTCGCCGTCGGGCGCTCGCGGCGGCAAGCCGCGGCGGACTGCGGCACGCGACCGCGGCGAGCGCCGACGGCGACCGGCCGGCCGGAGCCCCGAAGTACCCTGGAGCCGTGGCCGCCATGAACCCGACCGAGTTCGCCTCGGCCGTCACCGCCATCACCTCCGCGTTCGGCGACCCGACCCGGCGGGAGATCTACCTGTTCGTCCACTCCTGCGACTCGGGGGCGACCGCGTCGGAGGTGGCGGAGCGCTTCGACCTGCACGCGAACGTCGCCCGGCACCACCTCGACAAGCTCGCCGCGGGCGGCTACCTCGAGATCACCACCGCCCGGGCCGCGGGTGGGGCGGGCCGGCCCTCGAAGCGCTACCTGACCGCCAGCGACGAGGTGAACCTGGACATCACGGTCCGCCACGACGACGTGATCATCGAGCTGCTCGGTCGGGCCCTCAACGAGCTCGGCCCCGAACGGGCCGCCGCGCTGGCCGAGGAGGTCGGTGAGCAGTACGGGCGGACGATGGCGTCGGCCATGGGCACCCCGACCACCCGGTCGTTCCGCACGGCGCTGCACGCCGTCGCCGATGCCCTCTCCGCCCACGGCTTCGCCGCCCACGCCGAGAAGGAGGGCAATGCGCTCCGGCTGGTGACCGAGCACTGCCCGTTCGGCGACGCCGCGGTCGAACATCCGGTCATCTGCGCGGTCGACCGAGGGATGGTCAAGGGCATGTTGGGCTCGTTGTACGGCGAGACCAGCGTCGAGGTGCGGTCGTCGCTCCCCGACGGCGACGACCACTGCGTCACCGCCTTCGCCGAGTGACCGTGCCGGCCGACACGTCGGCTTCGGAGGCCGCTAGCGCCGGTTCCCAGATGCGGCGCGCCTACCTGGACCACGCCTCGACCTCCCCGCTGCGGCCCGCGGCCGCGGACGCGATCCGGGATGCTCTCGACGCCGGACCCGCGGGCCCGCTCGCCGGTGACCCCGGCCGCATCCACCAGGAGGGCATGGCCGCCCGGGTGGCGCTCGAGCAGGCACGCGACGCCGTCGCGGCGGCGTTCGGGGCGCGGGGCCGCGAGGTGGTGTTCACCTCGGGTGCCACCGAGTCGATCGCGGCGGCCACCTGGGGGGCCCGGGCCCGGCACGCTGACCGTCACGGCGCCGGCTCGCCGGGTCACGTCGTGGCGGCCGCGGTCGAGCACTCGGCGGTGCGCGAGTGGGCGGCGAGGGGCCCCGCGACGGTCGTCGGCGTCGACGGCACCGGCCGGGTCGACCCCGAGGAGCTGCTCGACGCGGTGACCGAGGGGACATGCTTGGTGCACCTCCAGTGGGGGAACCACGAGGTGGGCACCCTCCAACCGGTCACCGAGGTGGTGGCCGCGTGCCGCGAGCGCGGCGTGCTGGTCCACGTCGACGCCGCCCAGGCCGCCGGCCAGGTGCCGGTCGACTTCGGGGCGCTGGGTGCGGACCTGATGTCGATCTCGGGCCACAAGTTCGGCGGCCCGACCGGGACCGGTGTCCTGCTCGTGCGTCGCGGCGTGCGGGTCCCGCCCCTGGTGGTGGGCGGCGACCAGGAGCGTGCCCGCCGGGCCGGGGTCGAGAACGTCCTCGGCGCGATCGGCCTGGCCGCCGCGGCGACCGAGGCGGCCGCGGCAGAGCCGCGGGCCCGGATCCTCACCGGGCGGATCCGGGACTGGGCGGCGGGCGACGGCGCCAGAGTCGGCATCGAGGTGGTCGGCGCCGCCGCCGAGACGAGCCTGCCGCACATCGTGTGCCTGACCTTCCCGGACGTGGAACCGCAGCCCGTGCTGCTCGGACTCGACGCGGCCGGTGTGTCGGTGCACTCCGGGTCGTCGTGCTCGTCGGAGTCGCTCGAGCCGTCTCCGGTGCTCGAGGCGATGGGGGTCGACGCGCAGCGCTCGCTGCGGGTGTCGGTCGGCTGGTCGAGCACCGTCGAGGACGTCGACCGCTTCCTCGACGCCCTCCCCCGGGTCCTCGACGGGCTCCGGTCCCTGCGGACCTGACCCGGCCGTCACCCCCGTCCGCCAGACTGGTCCGGTGAGCCGACCGCATGTGATCTTCGACCTCGACGGTGTGTTCCGCCACTGGAACGACGACGAGCTCGACGAGGTCGAACAGGCCTTCGGCCTTCCCCCACGGACGATCCTGACCGTGGCGTTCTCCCCCGAGCTCGGTCCCGACGCGGTGACCGGACGGCTGACGTTCCCCCAGTGGATGACCGCCATCCGGGCCCGGATCACCGACGAGTTCGGGACCGAGGTGCTCGGAGCGGTCGACGAGTGGGAGGCGAACGTCGGTCGGGTCGACCCCGAGATGCTCCAGCTGCTGCGAGCCACGCGGGAGCGCGCCACGGTGTCGCTCCTGTCGAACGGCACCACCCGCCTGCGCCGCGACCTGCACGTGCTCGACCTGCTCGACGAGTTCGACCACGTCTTCAACACCGCCGAGATCGGGATCGCCAAACCGGACCCCGACGTGTTCCGCCTGGTCTGCTCCGAGCTGTCGGTGCACCCGACCGACGCCCTCTTCGTCGACGACCTGGCCGTCAACGTCGACGGCGCTCGTTCAGCCGGTCTGCGCGGCCACCGTCACACCGATCACGACAGCACCCGGGCGTTCCTGGTCGCCCAGGAGATCCTGGCCAACCCCTGAGCTACCTTCACCGCAGCGCCGGAGGGGGTCCGGCCCGGAGGGATCGCAGGGAGGGACCGCATGGCCGTCCTCGGGAGCCGACACCGTCGCCGACCGGGTACCGCTGTGCTGCGCGCCGCGGTCGCCGTGATCGCCGTGATCGTGGTCGCGGCGTCGTGCACGCCGACCGCGCCGTCGACCGCGCCGGGCAGCACCACCACCGTCCCCGACCGACGACCGGCGGTGTCCCACGGCACCGACCCCGGACCGCTGGACTGCGCCGCGTGGCGCTACGACGGACTCGGCGCGGGACCGCTCCCCGCCGAGTGGGACCCCGACGACAGCCGCTACGGCTCGTTCCGCGAGGAGGGTGCGGCCAACTCGCCGCACCGGACGTGCGGGCAGATGGGGGCCGCTCTCGACCTGGCGTGGGCGCTCGACCGGGGTCGACCCGACGTGGTCATCGCCGTGCTCGACTCCGGCATCGAGTGGCGCAACCCGCAGGCGATGGCGGATCTCGCCGACCAGGCCTACCTGAACCGGGCCGAGCTGCCCCCGCCCGCCAGTGCTGTCGATGCGGCCGGCGCCGATCCCTACGACCGCAACGGCGACGGCCGGTTCTCCGTGTCGGACTACGACGGCGACCCGCGGGTCACCGACCGCAACGACAACGAGATGCTCGACCCCGAGGACCTGATCCTGACCCCGGAGTTCAACGACGGCGTCGACGCGGACGGCAACGGCTGGGTCGACGACATCTCGGGCTGGGACCTGTTGCACGACGACAACGACCCGCTCGACGACGTCGACTACGGCCACGGCACGGGCGAGGCCCGGGACTCGACCGCGGCGCACGACGGCGACGGCGCCGTCGGGACCTGCCCCACCTGCGTCCACCTGCCGGTGCGGGTCTCGGACTCGTTCATCGCCGACGGCGGCCGGTTCGCCGCCGGCGTCCTGTTCGCCCTCGACTCGGGGGCTGACGTCGTGCAGGAGGCGTTGGGGGCGATCAACAACCCGCCGCAGGCCCAGGCCGCGATCGACGCCGCCTGGGAGCGGGGGGTGCCGGTGGTGGCGTCGATGGCCGACGAGCAGTCCCAGCACGCCAACCTGCCCGGCGCGCTGTCGCACACGATCCCGGTCAACTCGATCACCGAGGGCGCCGGTCCCCTCGGCGACCTGGCCCGCCTCGCCACCGGCCGGCGCGACGGTCTCGCCCTCAACGGGTGCACCAACACCGGAGGCATCGCCTGGGTGACGGTGCCGAGCAGCGGCTGCTCGTCGGAGGCCACCGGCAACTCGGCGGGGATGGTCGGGCTGATCGAGTCCACGGCCCGCAACGCCGGGCTGACCCGCCACCCCGACCTGGTCGCCGCCGGGCTGCACGGCCCCCACGACAACGTGCTGTCCTCGTCGGAGGTCGCGCAGGTCCTGCGCGCCACGGCCGACGACGTCGACTTCTCCACCCCGGCCGCGCCGGACCCGGCCAACGAGGACGTCGACGACCTCGGCCAGCGCCGCTTCCCCACCGTCCGGGGTTGGGACGCCACCACCGGGTTCGGCCGCGTCAACGCCTACGAGGCGGTGCGATCGGTCAGCCTCGGAGTGGTCCCTCCCGAGGCCGATCTGACCGGCCCGGACCGATTCGGCCTGCTGCCCACGACCGGGAGCGTCGATGTCACCGGCCGGGTCGCGGCGGTGCGCTCGTCGTCGTTCTCGTACCGCGTCGAGTGGAGCGCCGGGCTGCAGACCGCCCCCTGGCCCGCACGCGACGACTGGCACGTGGTGGCCGAGCGCCACGGGCTCGACGCCCCGGTCGACGGTCGGCTCGGATCGCTGGATCTGGCCCGGGTGGCCGCCGAGCTTCCCGGCGGCGCCCAGGGCCCACCCCGCGCCGCGGACGGCCGGCCGGACCCGGACCGCTTCACGGTGCGCGTGCGGGTGGTGGTCACCGACGCCGAGGGCCGGGTCGGCATCGACCAGCGTCACGTGATGGTGCACGACGACCCGGACCGCCGGGCCGTGCCGAGGGTCCCCGGTGCGGGTGCGTCGAGCCCGGCGTTCGCCGACCTCGACGCCGACGGCGCGGCCGAGCTCGTCCTCGCCGGCGACGACGGCGTCGTGCACGCCCTCCGCGCCGACGGGACCGAGGCGCCGGGCTGGCCGGCCCACACCGGGACCGCCCCGTTCTGGCACGCCGGTTCGAGAACGGCCCGGGCCGCGGGGGTGATCGCACCGGACCGCGCGTCGGGGATCGGAGCCCCGGCCGTGGCGGACCTGGACGGCGACGGGTCGCCCGAGGTGGTCGTGGCCGATCTCGAGGGGTCGGTGCACGTGTTCGGCGCCGACGGCTCGGTCCGGGCGTCGATGTCGAGCGACCCCCGCTTCAGCCGGGGCGAGGCGACCGACGAGCGCAACCGGATGAAGCGCGGCTTCGTCGGCGGCGCCGCGCTCGGCGACCTCGACGGTGACGGCGCGTTCGACGTCGTGGCCGCGGCGATGGACCGTCACGTCTACGCCTGGCACGCCGACGGCTCCCCGCTGGCCGGGTTCCCGGTGCTCGTCGTCGACCCGGCCCAGGTCGACGACGTCGACGCGGACACGCACCACGTCACGTTCCGCAGCCCCGGCGCCACCGGCCAGGGCGGCGAGATCGTGGCCACACCCGCCCTCGGCGACCTCGACGGCGACGGCCGGCCCGAGATCGTGATCGGGACCCAGGAGCAGTACGACGAGCCCCCCGCCGTGTTCCCCGGTCTCGGGCTTCCCGGCCAGAGCGGCAACACCCGGCTGTTCGCCATCTCGTCGTACGGGACCGGGCACCCCGCCGGCGCGGATCGGTCCGCCGCCCATCCCGACGACCGCGCCTACCTGGCCGGCTGGCCGGTCGCGCTGCCGATGTTCCTGACCGCGGTGCTGCCGACGATCGGCGACGGGGTGGCGACCCAGGCTGCGGTCGGCGACGTCGACGGCGACGGGGCCGTCGAGGTGGTCGCCACCTCGGTCAGCGGCCAGACGATGGTGCTCGACGCGGACGGCCGCAGCCCCTACGGCCGTCCGTTCGGCGTGCAGCTCGCGCTGAACTGGCTGGGGGCGGTGCCACCCGGTACCGACAGCAGCGACACCGCCGCGCTGACCAGCGCGTTCGGTGGAGCAGCGATCGGTCGTCTCGACCCCGACGTCCCCGACGGCGGGACCGGTCGGGGATTGGACGTGGTCGTGCCGACCACCGGCGCGGGCCGAGCCCTCGACACCCTGTTCGCCAACGACCAGCCCGGCGACCCGCAGCTGACCGCCTGGTCCGGCCGTGACGGAGCCATCCGGCCGGGGTTCCCACGCGTCACCGCGGACGTCGCCTTCTTCGTCACCCCTGCCATCGCGGACGTCGACGGCGACGGGTCCGACGAGGTGGTCGCAGCGAACGGGGTCCAGATGCTCGACGCCTTCCGCGGCGACGGCACGCCCCCGTCGGGATGGCCCAAGCTGACTGGCGGCTGGGCCGTGGGCACCCCGGCGTTCGGTGACTGGGACGGCGACGGCGGCGGCGACGTGGCGATCACCCGCCGGGACGGCCACCTCCTGGTGTGGCGGGTGCCGACCCGTGCCGACGCCCTCGGCGACTGGATCCGCTTCGGGGGCAACGACCGCAACGACGGCACGCCGTCGCTCGGATCCAACGGTTGAGCAGAGCCCTCGGCCACTGCCGGATCGATCGCTCGTCGGGTTCCACCCGAGCCGCGGGCCGCGGTTACCGTGACGGCGATGGGCCGACCCCCCGCGGACCTGACGTGACGGTGCACCGCCGATGACGCTGTACCTGGTGCGGCACGGATCCGCGGGCGCCCGCGACGACTCCGATCCCCACGACGACGACCGGCCCCTCGACCCGATCGGCCACCAGCAGGCCGAGCGGATCCGCGACTGGCTCGTGCACGAGTCACCGGTCGTCGTTCGTTCCAGCCCCTACCGCCGCTGCGTGCAGACCGTCGACCCGCTGGCCGCGGCGCTGGGCCTCGATGTCGTCGTCGACGAACGACTGGCCGAGGGCACCCCGATCGAGGAGTCCTGGGCGCTGGTCGAGGAGCTCGTCACCACCACGGCCGTCCTGTGCAGCCACGGCGACGTGATCCCCGAGCTGGTGAGTCGGGCCCAGAGACGGGGCATGGTCGTGCCCGGCAAGAGCGGGTGCTCCAAGGGCTCGGTGTGGGCGTTGCGGCACTGGGACGACCGCACCTTCGCCACCGGGCTCTACACGCCGGTCCGGGTCTGAGCCACCCGCACGGTCGAGGCGCGCCGTCGAGCCGCGCCGTGCCGACGCGCCGGGCCGTCCCGCTGGGACATCGGACACGCCGGGGCTCCGATCGGTTACGCTCCGCGGATCCGACCGGGGGTGGTCGGCGACGGCTCTCGGGGGGTTCCATGAAGCGGCTTTCGGCCATCGGTGCGTTGCTCGTCGCGGTGTCGCTGCTCGGAGCGGCCTGCACGGTGGGAGGTCCGGCCCCCACCGATTGGAAGGTCAAGCCCGCCACGATCAAGGTCGTCACGGGCGAGGACATGGACGCCGGCGACGAGCCGTACGTGATCCAGGTCGGGTTCCGCTCCAAGCTCGGCGTCGCCGGCTCGACGCACGTCCAGGTGGCCTCGCAGTGCCGGTCCGGTGCGCTGCCGGCCACCGACGCGGCGCCCAACGGCACCACGGTGGCGGTCCCGGCCGGCTCGGCCGATGTGGCCTTCCCCCAGGCCCAGAACCTCGACATCGGCGACGTGCTCCTCGGCACCGCCCCGCTCGAGATCTTCGGCACGCTGACCTTCGTCATGGAGCGCGACGGCATCCTCGACAGCTGCGCCATGACCGACGCCTTCGAGTCCGCGCTGGTGCCCGTCATGCACGACGCGCTCGAGACGCTGATCGCCTCGTCGCCGGTGCCGCCCACCCAGGAGCAGCTGATCTCGCTGATCGTGGACAACATCGGGAACTTCCTCAACGCGGTCGGCAGCTTCCTGGCCGCCATCATCGAGGGACTCGGCAACCCCGACGACGTCATCGGTGTGGGGGTGCAGATCCTGTTGCCGACCGCCGGTGCGTTCACCGACCTGCTCAACACCGCCTTCTCGATCGGAGGGGTGTTCCTGCCGGGACTCGAGTCGGGCTTCATCCCGATCAACGGGCTGCCCAGCTCGGTGAAGATCCGGGTGGGGTCGCTGCTGCCGTCCGCTGCCACGTTCGACTTCGACGGCGACGCCGCCCACTACGTGTACTCGAGCACCGTCGGAGCCTGAGCTCGTCGGCCCCGGGCGACGGCAGCGGTCGCGGTCAGCGCTGGCTGCCGACCGGGTCCGGTTCGGCGATTCCTGCGAGGACGGCTCGGGCCGCGTCGTGGAGCGCGGCGAGCTGGGTGTGGGTGAGCGTCTCACCCAGCAGCGCCTGCACCGCGTCGATGTAGGCCGGTTCGGCCTCGGCCATCGCGGCGCGGGCCCGGGCGGTCGGCCCCACGTGCGCACCCCTTCGATCGTTGGGGCAGCGGGTCTTGTCCAGCAGGCCGCGTTCGGTCATGCGGCTGACCTGATGGGACACCCGGCTCTTCTCCCAGCCGAGCGCGTCGACCAGCTCGAACAGCCGCATCCGCCCGTCGGGACGGGAGCTGAGCGCGGCCAGGACCTTGTAGTCGGTGCACGACAGCTGCGAGCCGGAGCCCAGTCGGCGGCCCAGCTCGGTCTCCACCTGTTCGTACATCGACTGGACGGCCTCCCAGACCACCCACGCCGGTTCGTCGGTCACGTCCTCCAGCATACCTTGGGAATGGTTGACACATCCGCTATGTTGGAGGATGTATCAACTACTCACCACGAGGAGCCAGAGAATGTCCACCACCGAATCCACCACCGCGACCGGCACCTACACGATCGATCCGGCCCACAGCCGGATCGGATTCGTCGCCCGTCACGCCATGGTCACCAAGGTCCGTGGCTCCTTCACCGAGTTCAGCGGCAGCGGCTCCTTCGACGAGGAGAACCCGGCCAACTCCCAGCTGCAGCTGACCATCCAGGCGAACAGCATCGACACCGGCAACGCCGACCGGGACGGCCACCTGCGCAGCAACGACTTCTTCGACATGGAGACCTTCCCCGAGATCACCTTCGCGTCGACCGGGGTCGCCAAGACCGTCGACGACACCTTCGAGGTGACCGGCGACCTGACCATCAAGGGCGTCACCAGGTCCGTGACCGTCGAGTTCGACTACACCGGCACCGCCGTCGATCCGTACGGCAACACGCGCCTCGGCCTCGAGGGCAAGACCACCGTCAACCGCAAGGACTGGGGCGTCAACTGGAACGCCGCGCTGGAGGCCGGCGGCGTGCTCGTCAGCGAGAAGGTGACCCTCGAGTTCGACGTCTCCGCGATCCGCTCCGCGGACGCCTGAGGCCGATCGGCAGGTTGCGACCCATGGGTGACTACGGCCGTGATGTCCAGTTCGGACTGTTCCTCTCGCCCGATACGGCGATCCTCGACCAGACGTTGGCGACCGCTCAGGCCGCTGACGCTGCCGGTCTTGAGCTGATCGGGATCCAGGACCATCCGTACCAGAAGCAGTTCCTCGACACGTGGGCCCTGATGGCGACCGTGTTGGCGCGCACCGAGTGGATCCGCGTGTTCCCCGACGTCGCCAGCCTGCCGTTGCGGCCACCCGCAGTGCTCGCCAAGGCCGCGGCCAGCCTCGATGTGATCTCGGGCGGTCGATTCGAACTGGGGTTGGGCGCCGGCGCGTTCTGGGAGGCGATCGCGGCGATGGGCGGGCCCAACCGCAGCGGCGCCGAAGCCGCCGAGGCGTTGACCGAGGCGGTCGAAATCGTTCGTCTCATGTGGTCCGCTCAACGCTCGGTCCGCTTCACCGGCACCCACTACCAGATCGCCGGGGTGCACCCCGGTCCGCAACCGGCGCACGACATGGGCATCTGGTTGGGAGTCGGCGGGCCCCGCATGTTGGCGCTGGTCGGGCGTGCCGCGGACGGCTGGCTGCCCTCCAACGGGTTCTTCCCGCCCGACAAGCTGCCCGACATGCACCGGCGTATCGATGACGCCGCCGCCGACGCCGGCCGGGACCCGTCGGACATCTCGCGGATCTACAACGTGTGGGGCACGATCACCGACGGCCCCTCCAACGGCGAGTTCGACGGCCCGGTCGATCAGTGGATCGACACGTTGACCGGTCTCGTGCTCGATGGCGGCATGAACGCGTTCGTGTTCGGAGCCGAGGGCGACGACCCTGCCCAGATGTCCGCGTTCATGGACCGGGTCGTCCCCGCCGTCCGTGAACAGGTCGCCGCCGGCCGATCCGGCCGCACCCCGTAGGGAGGAGCCCACATGCCTGCTGTCACCGCCGACACCCTCACCCTGCCCCGCATCTCCCCCGCGGCCGTCGAGGACGTCGAACGCCCGGTCGCGAACATCTCCACCGGCCCGACCGGTCTCGAAGGGATGGGGTTCCCGGTCCGTCGAGCGCTGGCCGGTGCGCCGTACCAGCTGACCGATCCGTTCATCATGATGGACCACCTCGGTGAGATCGACTACGGGATCGGGGAACCGAAGGGCACCGACTGGCATCCCCACCGCGGCTTCGAGACCGTGACCTACCTGATGGACGGCCTGTTCCAGCATCAGGACTCCAGCGGTGGCGGCGGCCTGATCGAACCGGGAGACACCCAGTGGATGACCGCCGGATCAGGCGTCCTGCACATCGAGACCCCTCCGGCCTCGATGGTCGAGTCCGGCGGGCTGTTCAACGGGGTCCAGATCTGGGTGAACCTCCCTGCGTCGGCCAAGTGGACCCCGCCCGCCTACCAGGGCATCACCAAGCGGGACATCCTGCTGCTCACCAGCCCCGACGCCGGGGCGATCATCCGGGTGATCGCGGGCGACGTGGACGGACACGTCGGCCCCGGCTCCACCCACACGCCGATCACCATCATCCACGCGTCGATCCACGCCGGCGAGCGGCTGTCGCTGCCGTGGAACCCGAGCTTCAACGCGATGGCGTACGTGTTCGCCGGGTCCGGCACCGCCGGGACCGAGGAGGCGCCGATCCATGGCGGCAACATGGTCGTGTTCGGCCGCGGTGACCGCCTGACCCTCGCGGCTGATGCCACCCAGGACAGCCGAACCGACGCCCTCGAGGTCATGCTGCTGGGCGGCGAACCGATCGGCGAACCCGCCTTCCAGTACGGGCCGTTCGTCATGAACACCGAGGCGGAGCTCGCCCAGGCGATCGACGACTACCAGCACGGCCGCATGGGCGTCATCCCCCCGGGGGCGCTGCAGCCCCACGTCCACCGCGGTTGACCGGACCCTCGGAGGCAGCCCCGTGCAGCAGGTGCGCGCCGACCTGTGGGCGACCCGGCCCGACGTCCACTCGGAACGGCTGGTCACCCACGCGCATCTGTGGGTCTCTCCTGACGCGGGCAACGTCATGTTCCACAACACCGGGACCGACGCCGACCTCGACCACATCGAGCGCCTGGGTGGAATCGCACACCAGTACCTGAGCCACCGCGACGAGACGGGATCGATGCTCGTCACCCACGCCGAGCGGTTCGGCACCCGGTTGCACTCCTCCGCGGTGGAGGCCGACGACGTCGCGCGGGTGCGGACCCCGGACGTGACCTTCCGCGACCGTCACGTCGACGCGAACGGCGTCGAGGTGATCCCCGCCCCCGGGCACAGCCCCGGCAGCACCTGCTATCAGGTCACCGGAGCCGACGACGCGGTGTACCTGTTCACCGGCGACACGATCTTCCACCGGGACGGGCGGTGGCGGGTCGTCCTGCTGGGCCAGGGCGACCCCGACGCCATGTTCGGCACGCTCGACGTGCTGGCCGAACTGGAGCCCGACGTGGTGGCGTCGAGCGCATTCGACGGCATCACCGGCGCATACGAGCTCGGTGATCGCCCATGGGCGTCGTGCGTGGCCGAGGCCCGAGATGGGCTCGAACGCACGCTGGCGACCTGAGCGTGATCAGCGCTCGCGGGCTCGCCTCGGAGAGCCGAGAGGAGATGGGGCTACGCGCTCGCCGGGTCGGCGGGTGCGTCGGCGTTCACGGGTGGCCTGCCGGGCCCGTGCGGGCCCCCACCGGCGTGCGGGTCCACGTCGAGGCCGCGGAACCAGACCAGGGCGGCGTTCAGGAGCAGGACCAGCGCCCCGACCACCATCGCGGCACCGAAGCCGTCCGCGAAGCTCATCTGCGCCCCGTGGACCAACGCTCCCGCGGCGGCTCCCGAGCCACTGGAAGCGGCGTGCTGGGCTGCGGCCAGAGTCTCGTTGACCGACGTTCCCGCGGTCGAGGCGAGCGCGGGGCCGACGTGGCTGGCGATGTTGGATCGGTACACCGACGAGATCACGCTGCCGAGCACCGCGACGCCCAGCGCTCCGCCGAGCTCCCGTGACAGGTCGTTCACCGCCGAGCCCACCCCGGCCTTGGACCGCGGGACTGCGGTCATGATCAGCGTCGTCGACGGCGCGGTCGACTGACCTGCTCCCAGCCCGAGCAGGCAGAAGCCGACCAGCAGGAGCGCCAGCGACGTCGTCGGTGACGCGGTCGACAACAGAGTGAGACCACCCGCCGACATGATCAGGCCGACTCCGACCACTCCCCGATGGCCGAAGCGCCGCACGAACGTGGCACTCAACGGCGCCCCGATCATGCTCATGACGCCGATCGGAAGCCCCGCGAGGCCGGCTTGGAGCGGTGAGTAGCCGTGGGCGATCTGCAGGTACTGCGCCATGGCGAAGAACAGCCCGAACGCCGCGAAGTACTGCAGCGTGATCGTGGTCGAGCCGACCGAGAACGACCTGTTCCTGAACAGCCGGACATCGAGCATCGGGTTCGCATTGCGCAGCTCCCACGTGACGAATGCGCCCACCAGGACGACTGCAGCGGCGATGGATCCCAGGGTGGTCGTCGAGGTCCATCCGTTGTCGGGACCTTCGATGATCCCGTACAGCAGCGTCCCGACCGCTGCGATCGCGAGCATCACTCCGAGCGGATCGAGGATCGCCTCGTGGGGATCCGAGGAGTTGGGCAGGAGGTAGGCGCCTGCCACCAACGCGACCGCGGCGATCACGACGCTGATCAGGAACACCGATCCCCAGGAGTAGTGCTCGAGCAGGAACCCGGAGACGATCGGGCCGATGGCACCTCCGAGCCCGGCGAAACCGGCCCAGATCGCGATCGCGCGTTGGCGCTCGCGTGGATCGTGGAACACGTTCGCCAGGATCGACAGCGTCCCCGGCATGATGAACGCCGCTCCGAGGCCGGTGACGCCACGCAGTGCGATGAGGTGCCAGTTCTCCGTCGCGAAGATCGAGACGAAGGACGCTGCACCGAAGATGACCATGCCGAGCTGCAGCGCGGACTTACGGCCGTAGCGGTCAGCCAGCGCGCCGGCCGGCAACAGCAGCACGGCGAAGACCAGGCCGTAGGCGTTGACCATCCACTGGAGGTCGCTCTGGGCCGACCCCAGGTCCGCCTGGATCTTGGGGAGCGCCACGTTGAGCGACGAGTTGCCGGCGACGACGAGCACCAGCGACAGGCACAGGCACGCCAGGATCCACCAGCGTCGTTCACGGATCCACGACTCGGGGTGCGCGGTCATGGGGTGCCCCGCATCGGCAGCACCGTCGAGGCCATCGCCTCCCGAGGCTGCGCCAGGCCTCGCATCCGATGACGTGGACATCTCTGAGACATGGTGTCGCACTCTAGGACACATTGTCCTACAGTGACACCCGATGGCTCCGCTCCCCGACGCCGATCCACCACCCGCTCGGCGTGTCGATCCCCGGGTGGTCCACACCCGTCAGGTCGTCATCGACGCAGTTGCGGACCTGCTCTCCACCGACGGCCTCGCGCATCTCACGATGGACGCGATCGCCGCCCGCTCGGGCGTCGCCCGATCGACCATCTATCGGCACTGGCCCGATCGGGTGGAGCTCATGGTCGACGTGTTCGAGTCCGTCAGCTCGGTGGCCGATCCCCTCGATCCGTGCGGTCCGCTCCACGCCGACCTGCGCGCCACCGGCGACAGCCTGGCCCGGGGTCTGACCGAGCACCGGTGGGGGCTGATCCTCTCGTGTCTGGTCGGGACCGCGGGCCACGACGACGAGATCCACCGAGCCCTCAACACCTTCGGTCGGGCCCGTCGTGCCGAGTCCGCAGAGATCTTCTCCCGAGCGATGGAGCGAGGGGAGATCGGCTCCGACATCGATCCTGTGTGCGAAGCCGAACGCTTCGCGGGGCCGTTCTTCCTGCGACGACTCGTCACCGCCGACACGCTCGACGCGGACTTCGTCGAAGCGCAGGTCCGGGCGACGTGCCGTGCGCTCGGCGCACCCTACGAACACCCCCCAGCGGTCTGATCCCTCAGCGCTCCTCGATCCCCCACGGCGAGCCGTACTCGCCGCCGAGCAGGTCCAGGAACGGGACCGGTGCCATGGCCTCGGGTCCGACGACTCCGGCACCGGTCCACACCCCGGCGTCGATCAGCTCGCACGCGATCACCGGACCGACGGCGGTCTGCCACACGACGGCCTGGGCGCCGTCGCGACCCATGGTCTCGGCGTTGTCGACCACGTGGTACAGGTAGACGTCACGCGGACCGGTGGCGTTGCCCTCGGCGTCCTTGCCCGTCCCGGTCACCCACGCCCCGGCGCAGGTCTTGCCCTCGATGCGGTCCCCGAGGCCGGCCGGATCGGGAAGGCAGGCCGCCACCACGTCACGAGGTGACACCGAGGACCCCTTGACCGAGACCGGGTCGGTGCGGTCGAGGCCGAGCTTGTGGAGCGTCTCGAGCACCTGGATGAACTCGTCGCCCAAGCCGTACTTGAAGGTGACCCGCTCGCAGTCGATCCAGCGCGGGACCAGCAGGACCTCTTCGTGCTCGACGTTGACGCACTCGACGTCGCCGATGCCCTCGGGGAACCGGAACACCTCGGGTTCGGAGAACGGCGGCGTGGTGTACCAGCCGCGGTCGCGCTCCCAGATCACCGGCGGGTTCAGGCACTCCTCGATGACGGTCCAGATCGAGAAGGTCGGAGCGAAGTCGTAGCCGCGCACCACCATGTCGGCCCCGTCGCGGATGCCCACCTCCCGGATCGAGGAGAAGAGCTCGTCGGCGGCGTAGCGGGCGAAGACGTCGGCCATGCCGGGCTCCACCCCCATGCCGCACAACGCGAGCAGCCCCCGCTCGGTCCACTCGTCGGCCTTGGCGAACTGGCGGTCGCCGAGCTTGACGCCGGTGAGCTCGTGGGGCCGTTCGGGGTGCGGCTCCGAGATCGACATGGCCATGTCCATGTAGTTCGCACCCGCGGCGAACGCGCCGTCGAAGATCGGCATGACGAAACGGGGGTCGGCCGCGTTCATGACCAGATCGGCGCGGGCGTCGGTGGCGGCAGCGGCGATCGACGCCGGGTCCGAGGCATCGAGGGTGGTGGCGGTGAACCGGTCGTCGCGAGAGGCGACCCGTTCTGCCCGGGCCGGGTCGATGTCGCCCACGACGATCGACTCGACGAACTCGCGGTGCGACGCGATCGCGCAGAACGCGTCGCCGACCCCGCCCGCTCCGACCAGCAGAATCCTCATGGCCGGCAGGCTACCGACCACCCCGTTCTGTTCGTTGTTTCACAACGTCAGCGTTGTGAAACAACGAACAGAACGGGGTGGGGGCGGGGGTGGGGGGCGGGTCAGCCGCCGTCGGCGTTGGGGATGCGCGGCGCTCCCGGAACGGTCGACGCGGTGGCGCGGGGCTCGGTGGTCGTGGTCGACGCCCCTCCCTGACCCGACGATCCTCCCGAGCGCCTGCGCTCGATCATCGACCGCAGGTCCTCGGGCGACCCGATCAGCGCGGCGCCGGTCGGTCGGGGAAGTCCGTCGACCCGGTCGAGCAGCGCCGTCGCGCCGTCGAGGTCGTCGCGGTACACCGCGGCCGACGCCAGCAGCAGCAGTGCGTTGCCGTTGTCGGGCTCCACAGCCAGGATGCGATCGGCCAGCGTCGTCGCCGCGGCCACGTCGGGGGTCTCGGTGCCGAGCAGGGTGAGCGCCTTGGACAGCAGCGCGTCGGTCGAGGTCGGGTCCGCGGCCAGGACTCCGTCGAGGCACCTCGACAGAGCGGCGACGAACGCGGCGTCGTCGACCGCGCTCCCCTCCGAACCCGAGCCCGAGTCCGAGTCCGAGCCCGAGCCCGAGTCCGTGTCCGAGCCTGCGGCCCCGCCGGCTGCGGCGGCCTGCTCCCAGCAGCCCCGGACGCGATCGTCGAGGAGGCCGAAGAAGATCGTGCGTTCGAGGCCCTCCTGACGAAGGACCTGCACCGCGACCTCGGGCGGGTCGTTGCGGTAGAAGCGGTCGACCTCGGCCGCCGCCGCGGTGTAGCTCTGGCGGGCGGTCGTGTCGTCTCCCTTGGCCCGCGCCGCGGTTCCGGCCCGGGCGAGCAGCACCGCCCTGAAGACTCGGGCGTCGGGATAGTCGGGATCGATCTCGACCACCCGAGCCAGGTTCTTCGCCCCCCGCTCCACCTGGTCGTCACGGACGAACGCCCAGCCCTGATAGGTCAACGCCTCCAGGTTGTCGGGGTGCTCGTCGAGGATGTCGGCGTAGCAGTCGACGCCCTCAGCTGGCTTCTGGAAGCTGGTCATCTGACAGGACGCCAGGCGTTGGCGCAGCGAGTCGTCGTTGCCGGTGATCGTCCCGCTGCCGCGCTGGCCCGACGAGCGGGCCAACAGGAAGCCGGCCAGGACCGCCACCGCGAGCACCGACACGACGACGAGCGCTGTGCGACCACGGTTCCGCTCCGGTCGGCTCTGCTCGAGCAGGTCGCGGTGCTCGTCGATGGCCCGGATGACCTCAGCGGCCCGGGCGGTGTAGTCGTCCTTCAGCTCGCCGTAGTCGTGGTCGTCGAGGTCGCCGGCGTCGTGCTCGCGCTCGAGGTCGCGCAGCGACGCCAGCAGGTGGTCGCGCTGCTCCTCGAGCTCGGCCAGGCGGTCGGGGTCGAGGTGGCCCTGACGTGCCGTGGTGCTCACCGGTCATCCGATCGCGGCTCCGGAGCCGGAGCCGGAGCCGAGTCTGGATCCGGCACGGGCCGGGACCCGGCCCGTGGCTCGGCCGCGAGGGCGTCGGCGACCAGGGCGACGTCCTCGTCCGACGCGTGGTGCTCCGATCGCTCCCGGCTCCATCGCCGGAAGGTCCCCGCCAGCAGCAGGACCGCTCCGGCCACCACGACCACCGGGACGACCCACACCAGCCCGCCGACACCGCTCGACGGCGGGGTCAGGAGGACCTCGGTGCCGTAGCGGTCGGCGAAGAAGTTCAGGATCTCGTCGTCGGTGCCGCCCTGGCGCATCTGGTCGCGGATCTCCTCGCGGAACTGGATCGCGAGCGGAGCCTGGGACGCGGCGACGGACTCGCCGACGCACTGGAGGCACTTGAGGCGCCCGGCGAGGGCGAAGAGTCGCTCGTCGGAGGTGCCCGAACGCGGTGGCGAGCCGGCGCCGACGACGACGGCGACCACCACGATGAGACCCATCAGGGCCCACCACCACCACTGCTGGCGGTACCGGTGGCGCACCGGTGCGCGCTGGGAGACCTCGGCGGTCACGAGCCGGCTCCCACGACGGTCGAGGACGCCGGACCACCCGCGCCCGTGCCCGCGCCCCGGGCGATGCGGGCCTCGACCTGTTCGGCGGTGATCCCGCCGATGTACTTCTCGACCACGGTGCCGTCGGGGGCGATGAGGTACGACTCGGGCAGCTTG
>WBZM01000761.1_pt1 | contig 39597 bp, 38 predicted proteins | sample 5204271 | NCBI WGS metagenome assembly WBZM01 (sample SAMN12344346, study PRJNA552823) | activated sludge metagenome | biome: Activated sludge suspended growth; feature: Nitrification reactor; material: Wastewater; isolation source: activated sludge from nitrification reactor of wastewater... | reverse complement strand
CCATCGTGGCTACGTCATGGTCAACGGCGCGATCGCCCTTTCGGGCGCAGGCTCCGCGCTGCTCGCCGATCCGCAGGTGCGCGCCGCCTATCTCGAAGGGGGCGCGCATTGAGCCCGCGCGCATGGACCGCGAGCCTTCAGGCCCGCTCATTCTCGCATGTCATCCTCGCGCAAGCAGGGACCCAGTCGGCGGCATCCGGTCTGCGGCTCTGGATTCCCGCTTTCGCGGGAATGACGGAAGCGTGCGGGCGCGCAGCATGACCGACCTCATTCCCAACGTCTGGACCTTCCTCGCTCTCACGCTCGTGCTCGGCGGCGCCGGCGCCTTCGTCACGGGCCGCGCCATGGCGCAGACCTGGCGCGAACGCTGGAAGGCGGTCGCCTATATGGTTCCGCTCGCCGCCGCCGTGCGCTTCCTGCACTACGCCCTGTTCGACGAACCTTCCGACCTCGCCCACGCGCTGCCGACGTTCGCATTGCTGACGGCCTTCGCGCTCGCCGGTTTCGCCCTGGCGCGCAGGCGCCAGATGGCGCAGCAATATCCATGGCTGGCCGGCTGACGCCAGCGTGACAGCGCCGGCAAAAACGGCCAAACTCTCCCGCGCAGATTCAAGTCCGAACCCAACAGGGCGGGCGAGAGGGGAGAGATCGCATGACACGTAAGCTTCTGTCCGGCGTCGCCGTCGCGGCGATGTTCGCTTTTGCCGCGCCCGCCGTCGCGCAGGTGAAACTGGGCGTAGGCGGCCCGATCACCGGCTCGTCGGCCGCCTTCGGCGCGCAGCTCAAGATGGGCGTGGAGCAGGCGGTCGAGGACGTGAACGCCGCCGGCGGCGTCAACGGCAAGAAGCTCTCGGTGCAGAGCGGCGACGACGCTTCCGATCCCAAGCAGGGCATTTCGGTCGCCAACAAATTCGTCGGCGACGGCGTGACCTGGGTGGTCGGCCACTTCAACTCGTCGGTCTCGATTCCGACGTCCGGCGTCTACATGGAAAACGGCGTGCTGCAGATCACGCCCGCCTCCACCAACCCGAACCTGACCAATCCCGATCCCAAGACCGGCGAGAGCAAGTGGAACGTGTTCCGCACCTGCGGGCGCGACGACCAGCAGGGCGCGGTGGCGGGCGACTACATCGCCAAGAACTACAAGGGCAAGAAGGTCGCCTTCGTTCACGACAAGAAGGCCTACGGCAAGGGCCTCGTCGACGAGACGAAGAAGGCGCTGAACGCGCTCGGCGTCAAGGAAGTCCTCTACGATACGATCAATCCCGGCGAGAAGGATTATTCGGCCATCGTCTCCAAGATGAAGGCGGCTGGCGTCGATCTCGTCTATTACGGCGGCGAGCATACGGAAGCCGGCCTCATCGTGCGCCAGATGCGCGACCAGGGAATGCAGACCGTGCTGATGGGCGGCGACGGCATCGCCTCGGAGGAATATGCGCAGATCGCCGGCCCCGGCGCCGAGGGCACGCTGATGACCTTCCCGCCGGACCCGCGCCTCAACCCCGCCGCGGCGGAGGTCGTGAAGAAATTCGAGGCGAAGAAGTTCAACCCCGAGACCTACACGCTCTATTCCTACGCGGCCGTGCAGGTGATGCAGCAGGCGGCCGCCGCCGCCAAGTCCAACGATCCGCAGGCGATGGCCAAGGTCATGCACTCCGGCATGACCTTCAAGACGGTGGTCGGCGACATTTCCTACGACAAGAAGGGCGACGTCACGCGCGCCGACTATGTCGTCTATCGCTGGGCGAAGGGCGCCGACGGCAAGATCACCTACAAGCAGATGTGAGGCGCGTCAGGACTGTCATCCCGGACGGCTGAAGGCCGATCCGGGATCCAGTCGCACGTCTGCCCTCTGGATCCCGGCTCTCCGCTTCGCTACGGCGGGGATGACACGCCGGACGATGGGGGCTCGATCTTTCCGTCCACGATCTTCACCTGCCGGTCCGCGCGCGCGGCAAGCGCCAGATCGTGCGTGACGACGACGACCGCGCGGCGCTGGGCGTCGACCAGCCCGCGCAGGATTTCGAGCACGCGCTCGCCGGCGCGCGTGTCGAGATTGCCGGTCGGCTCATCGGCCAGCACAACCTTCGGATCGTTGGCGAGCGCCCGCGCGATCGCCACGCGCTGGCGCTGGCCGCCGGACATCTGGTCCGGCCGCTTGTGCGCGTGCTCCTTCAGCCCGAGCTGGTCGAGCAGCATTTCGGCGCGGGCGTATTGCTCCTTGTCGTTCAGCCGGCCGAGCGCGCGCATCGGCAGCACGACATTTTCGCGCGCCGAGAATTCGGGCAGCAGAAAATGAAACTGAAAGACGAATCCGAGGCTCGCGAGCCGCATGTCGGCGCGCGCATCGTCGTCGAGCGCGCTGGTCGCCACGCCTTCGAGAAAGACTTCGCCCGAGGTTGGCCGGTCGAGCAGCCCGAGCAGATAGAGCAGCGACGACTTGCCGGAGCCCGACGGCCCGATGATGGCGACGAATTCGCCCGGCGCCACGGACAGGTCGACGTCGGAGACAAGCGTCGCGGGCACGTCGCCGCCAATGATGCGCGTCGCTTTTCTTGTTTCGATCAGCGCGCTCACGATGCGCCCCGGATGATGTCGACAGGCTCGACCGCCGCCGCCTTGCGCGCCGGGAAATAGCCGGCAAACAGCGACGAGGCGAGCGCGACGACGGTGGCCAGCGCATAGTGCAGCGGCGAATAGAGCACAGGGATCGTGCTCGAATCCATGAACGGGCTCTTGATCTCGACCGACCCCATCGCGCGCGTCAGCACATAGCCCAGCGCCCAGCCGATCAGCGCGCCGACGAGGCCGATGACCGCGGCCTCGATGATGAAGATGCGCCGCACGCTTTTCGCGCGGAAGCCGAGCGACTTCATGATGGCGATGTCGCGCGCTTTCTCGTGCGTGATGGTCGAAACGATGTTGAACGTGCCGAACGAGGCGACGAGCAGGATCGCGCCGACGACCGTGTACATGATGATGTTGCGCACCTCGAAGGCCGACAGCAGGTCTTCGTGCGCTTCCTGCCAGGAGACGGACTTGTAGCCGGTCTCGCCCTCGATGCGCGCCGCCACGGTGCGCGCCTGCAGCGCGTCGCCCGCGCGAATGCGCAATTCGTTCACCAGCCCGATCTGCGAGGCGAGGATCTGCCCGGTCTTGATGAGCCCGTAGGACGCCGTGTCGTCGATCTGCGCGACGCCGGTATGCGCGATGCCGACAATCGTGCAATCGAGCGTGCGGCCGACGCCCGACACGATCGTCACCGTGTTGCCGACGCGCGCTCCAATCTTGCGGGCGAGCCCGTCGCCGAGGATCAGCGCGTTCGTCGCCTTGTAGAGCGCGTCGAGCGAGCCTTGCCGCAATTGCGTGGCGAGTTTCGACACCTTCTGCTCGCGCTTCGGATCGAGCCCCGTGAACGAGGTCGCCGTGTCGCGGCCGGCGTAGCGGATCACCGCTTTCGCCTGCACCGACGGCGCGATCGCCCCCGGCAGCCAGCTCTCGATCGACGCCATGATCGCCATCGGATTCTTGATCCCCGGTCTGATGACAGGCGTGCGCAGCCCGTCGATCTGCACGGCGTCATAAGCGCTCTCGGCAGGCTGTCGCGGCGGGTTGCGCGTTTCGTCGGTGACGGAAATATGCGGCAGGCTGTCGACGAGCTGGCGGATGAAATCTTCCTGCGATCCCTCCATCAGCGCCGCCATCATGATCGAAAAGCCGACGCCGGTGGCGACGCCCAGCACGCCGACCACAGTCTGCCGCACGCGCGAGCGCAGATGCGTGAGCGCTATGTCGAGAACGAAGCTCACGGCCCCGTCACGCGCACGCGCGCGCCGTCGGCAAGCGTCGGTCGCGCGGGCGTGACCACGCGGGCGCCTTCTTCGAGCCCTGAAAGAATTTCGATCAGCCGCACGCCGCGCACGCCCGTCTTGACCGGGGTGCGCTGGATCCTGTCATCGACGACGCGATCGACCGCGCCGCTGACGACCGCTTCCGCCGGAACGACCAGCGCATTCTCGCGCGCCGCGATCACGATGTTGGCCTCCACGCTCATACCGATGCGCAGCGGCGTATCGTCGGGCAGCGCGAGGTAGACGCGAAAAGTCTTGGTCTGCGGATCGCCCTTCGGGGTTATCTCGCCGACGCTCGCCTCCAGCGATTGCCCGGGAAAGCCGTCGTGGCGCAGCAGAACCTTCTGCCCGAGCTTCACGCGCGGCATGTCTTCTTCGTTGACGTCGGCGTTGACGCGCAACGGCTTCGGCTTGCCTACCCAGAACAGCGCGTCATTGACGGCCGTGCCCGCCATGTCGCCTATTTGCCCGTCGCGACGAAGGACCACGCCGTCGATCGGCGCGCGCAGCACCAGATCGGCGATCTTCTGGCGGCGCGCGTCGATGCGCGCGTCGTATTCCTGCAACGCCGTGACGGCCTGATCGAGCGCGGTCTTGGTAGTCGCATTCAGCTTGTAAAGCCCGGTCACGCGATCGACATCGTTCTTGAGCAACGCGCGCCGCGCTTCGAGTTCGGCGAGATTGGCCTTCTCTTCCGTGTCGTCGAGGCGCGCCAGCACGTCGCCGGCCTTCACCGACTTGCCCTCGCAGTCGCAGATGTCGACGATGCGCTTGCGCTGATAGGCGATGACTTTCGCCCAGCGCGTCGGCTCGATCACGCCGGTCGCATAGACGACCTCGGCCACCGATCCGCGCTTCGCCTCCACCGCCGACACCTGCGGCGGCGCGCCGAAACGCCGCCACGCGAACATGCCGCCGCCGGCGACGAGCGCGAAAACGATCAGCCAGAGAAGATATCGCCCGCTTCGCATGTCTCAACCGAACTCAGGTGACGCGCACTATTGCCACCGGCGCGCGGCCGCGCGTTGATCTGGCCCCGGGACAGGGATCAGCCGAGCTTCGCAAGGCCCGGAAATGTTTCGAGCAGCCAGATCGACAGGGTCTGCATGCCGCCGGTCATGAAGGCGACGCCGGTCGCCACCAGCGCCAGCCCGACGATCTTTTCGACCTTGCCGAAATGCGCGCGAAACTTCTTGAGGAAGTTCATGAAGGGCTCGATGGCGAGCGCGGCGGCGAGAAAAGGCACGCCGAGACCGAGCGAATAGACCGCCAGCAGGCCGGCGCCGCGCGCGACCGTGTCCTCGGAACTCGCCACCGCCAGAATGGCGGCCAGGATCGGCCCGATGCACGGCGTCCATCCGAAGGCGAAGGCCAGCCCCATCACATAGGCGCCCCACAGGCCGACCGGCTTTTCCACCTCCATGCGCTTCTCGCGATAGAGAATGTGCAGCTTGAACACGCCGAGAAAGTGCAGGCCCATGCCAATGATGGCGACGCCGGCCAGCAGCGAGAGAACATGCAGGTTGGCGCGCACGAACTGGCCGAAAACCGAGGCCGTCGCGCCCAGCGCGACGAAGACGGTCGAGAAGCCCGCCACGAACAGGACCGCCGCCAGCAGCACGTCGCGCCGGGCGCGCGCGGCGCCCTCGTCCACGATGTCCTCGATCGTCGTGCCGGCGATGAAGGTCAGGTACGGCGGCACCAGCGGCAACACGCAGGGGCTCAGAAAGGAAAGCACGCCAGCGACGGCCGCGGCTGAAATGGTGACATCGGAGGCCATGCGCGCCCTTTTACGTGCCGCGAGACACGGCGCAAAGCGAATGTTTCGTGATCGGCCGCGTCAAAACCGCTCCACGCTGAAGGGGGCAGGGTCTGCGAAAGTCTCCTCGCCGGCCATCATTTCCGCCAGCAGGCGACCGGTCACCGGCCCAAGCGTGAAGCCATGGTGCTGGTGGCCGAAATCGAACCACAGGCCGGGGTGGCGCGGCGCGGGGCCGATCACCGGCAGCAGGTCCGGCAGGCATGGTCTGCGGCCAAGCCAGGGCTCGGCGTCGATACGCTCGCCGAGCGAAAATGTCCTGCGCGCCAGCGGCTCGACCGTATCGAGTTGCACGGGCGAGGGCGGCGCGTCGCGCGGGGCGAATTCGGCGCCCGTGGTCAGCCGCAGGCCCTGCGCCATCGGCGCCACGAGATAGCCGCCGTCGACGTCGAGTACGGGGTGGTTCAACGAAATCTCGCCCGCCGGTCGATAGTGCATATGGTAGCCGCGCTTCACGCCGAGCGGGATGCGGTAGCCGAGCGGGCGGAACACGTCGTCGGACCACGGCCCGAGCGCGATCACGGCTTCGGGCGCCTCGACGACGCCGGCGTCCGTGGCCACGCTCCAGCCATGCGGCGTCTGGGCCAGGCTTCGCGCATCGCCCGAGAACAGCCGGCCGCCGTTGCGCCCGAACAGCCCGGCATAGGCGGCGGTCAGCGCGCCGGGGTCGATGCAGGCGGCAGGATCGCGCAGCACGATCGCTCCGGCGAAGCCATTCAGGCTGGGCTCGATCCTGGCAAGCGCCGGCGCGTCCAGCGCGTCGAAGGTCAGGCCGTATTCGCGAATGCGCCGCGCTTCGGCCGCGCCCTCGGCCAGCGTCTTCTCGGTCCGAAACGCCTTGATCCAGCCGGAGGGCCGAATGAGATCGCTGGCGCCCGCGGCATAGGCCAGCTTCATGTGCTCGTCGAGACAGCGCTCGATCAGCGGCAGCGCGGCGCGGGCATGGGCCGCGGCCTTTGCCGGCGCGCTCTCGAGAAAATAGCGCGCGAGCCAGGGCAGCGTCTGCGGCAGCGCCGCCCAGTCGACGCGCGCGGCCGGATTGCTCCCGAATATCGTGCGCAGGATCGTGCCCAGGTCGCGCGGGAACGTGTAGAGCTCGACCGAGGCGCGCTCGATCAGCCCGGCGTTGCCGTAGCTCGTCTCGCGGCCGGCCGCCCCGCGTCGGTCGATGAGCGCCACGTCGCGCCCGCGCGCCTGCAAGGCCGTCGCCGCGCCGACGCCGACCATGCCCGCGCCCAGAACGATCGCATCCGCCCGTATAGTCACGCCAATCTCCCCTCTTCTTGCTGATATATAGGGGACAAGACGATTCTGATGCGAGACCCGGGCTCAATCCGGGGCGCGCCTGCTTCGGAGCGCAATTTGGACGCCGTCCCGCCGCCTGTTGTGATTTCCATTCCCGCCGAGGCGAAAATGAGCCCTGTGCGGATTCCGAAGGACTGGATTCTCGAAGGCGACCCGCAGACGCAAAGCGCCCTGCTCTCGCGCTCGACGGACGGCATGGCGGTCACGGTCGTCTGGCAGACGACCAGGGGCAAGTTCCGCTGGTATTTCAACATCGACGAGACCGTGAACGTGCTCGAGGGCGAGGTCTTCGTGACCGACGAGAAGAACGTCGAGCGCCGCCTCGGGCCGGGCGACGTCGCCTATTTTCCGGGCGGCTCGTGGAGCGTGTGGCGGGTGCCCGACCATCTTCGCAAGATCGCCTTCATCCGCCACGGCGTCTCGGGACCGATCGGCTTTCTGGCGCGCGCCTGGGATTGGGTCGCGGGCCTGTTCGCCGCGGCGCCGCCCGCCGCGACCGTCGCCGGCAGACCGGGCGGCTGACGGGACAAAGCGGAGACGGGCGCCTATATCAGGCGCGCCGGGGATTTCCTCGGGCGACGCGCGGCGCCGGAGCAAGAGATGCATAGCTGGACCTACGACACTGTCTGGACCTGGCCATTTCACGGCATTGGCCCGCTCGGCGCGCTCCTGATCGTTGTCTTTCTCGCCTGGCTGTTGCTGCGCGACCGCCGCCCGAGCCAGGCCACGGGCTGGAACTGGCCGCAGCCGCCGGCCGTCGAGAGCGCGCGCGACATTCTCGACAAGCGCTACGCCCGCGGCGAGATCACGAAGGACCAGTACGAGGCGATGAAGCGGGATATCGGCGCGCCCTGATTCTTGCGCGTGGACTCGGGCTTTGCGCCCGTGCTAACCGGCTCGCAGGAGACGTCCATGCGAAAAATCCGCATTCTGCCATCGATCCTCTCGGCCGATTTCGCCGATCTCGGCGCCGATGTGGCGGCCTGCATCGAGGCGGGCGGCGACATGGTGCATGTCGACATCATGGACGGCCATTTCGTGCCGAACATTTCCTTCGGGCCGATGGTCGTGCAGGCCATCCGCAAGGCGACATCGGCGCCCTTCGACACGCATCTGATGATCGCTCCGGCCGACCCCTATCTCGAGGCCTTCGCCAAGGCCGGCTCCGACATCATTACCGTCCACGCCGAAGCCGGCCCGCATCTCCATCGTTCGCTGCAGGCGATCCGGGCGCTGGGCAAGAAGGCTGGCGTCTCGCTCAACCCCGGCACGTCGGAAACGGCGATCGAGCACGTGATGGACATGGTCGATCTCGTGCTCGTCATGTCGGTCAACCCCGGCTTCGGCGGCCAGAGCTTCATTCCCGGCTCCCTGGAAAAGATCCGCCGCGTGCGCGCCATGATCGCGGGACGTCCCATCGCTCTGGAAGTGGACGGCGGCGTCACCCCGGAAACGGCCGGCGCAGTGGCGGCGGCGGGCGCGGACTGGCTGGTCGCCGGCTCCGCCGCCTTCAAGGGCGGGCGCGGCCAGTACGCCGCCAATATCGCCGCGCTGCGGCAGGCCGCCGAAAGCGCGATCGGGCTGGCGGCCTAAGGTTCTTCCGCCTTCAGTTCGTCCTTGCACGGCGCGCCGTCGATCGCGGCGCGCGCCGCGTCGTTTGCCGGATAATTGCCCTTCCAGCAGATTTCGCCCGATTTCAGCGAGAATACGGCAAGCGCGTTGCGACCCTTGTTGTCCTGATCGACGCCCTGAAAGCGCACGATCAGGCCCTTGAGTCTTTCGCGCGACGGCTCGCCGCCCGCCGCAAAGACCCATTCCACCACGCCGTTCTTGTTGGCGAGGCCTGAAAAGCCGCCGACCGCCAGCATCGCGCCCCAGGTCGAATAGCTCTTGCCGTCGATCTGGACGAAGAGATGATCGTAGTCGTAGCAGGAGAGCAGCCGGGTGCTCACGCCCGCCACCGGCCCCTTGCACGAAAATTCGCAGGATTCGGGCCCGTCGTCCGACGCTTTCGTGTGCTTGTAGACGCACGCCTTCTTGTCGTTGACGCTCGAATAGCGCGAGGCGTCGGACGCTTGTGCGCCGCCCGCCGCGCCGAGCGCGCCCGCCAGAACCAGAATCGCGATTCTTCTCATGCCGCCCCCTGTCGTCGGCCGAACTTAAGCGCTGGCCGCCTGTTGGAAAATGGCCTGTCCGACTTGACCGGACGCCGGCTCCTCGCGCAGATCGTGCGGCTTAAGAGCCCTTCGGGCGACACGCACGGAAGCCGAACATGATCCCCCGCTATTCCCGCCCCGAAATGGTCGCCGTCTGGGAGCCGCAGACCCGCTTCCGCATCTGGTTCGAGATCGAGGCCTACGCCTGCGAGGCGCTGGCCGATCTCGGCGTGATCCCGAAGGAGGCGGCGAAGAACATCTGGAAGAAGGGCTCCGTCGCCAGGTTCGACGTCGAGAAGATCGACGAGATCGAGCGTGTCACCAAGCATGACGTCATCGCCTTCCTCACCCATCTCGCCGAATTCATCGGGCCTGATTCCCGCTTCGTCCACCAGGGCATGACCTCGTCCGACGTGCTCGATACGTGCCTCGCCGTGCAATTGCAGCGCGCCTCCGACATTCTCCTGAAGGACATGGACGCCCTGCTCGCCGCGATCGAGAAGCGCGCCTTCGAGCACAAGATGACGCCGACCATCGGCCGCTCGCACGGCATCCATGCCGAACCCGTGACCTTCGGCCTGAAGATGGCGCAGGCCTATGCGGAGTTTTCGCGCTGCAAGCAGCGGCTGATCGCGGCGCGCGAGGAGATTTCGACCTGCGCTATCTCCGGCGCCGTCGGCACCTTCGCCAACATCGACCCGCGCGTCGAGGAACATGTGGCGAAGCGCCTCGGCCTCAAGCCGGAGCCGACATCCACGCAGGTCATCCCGCGCGATCGCCACGCCATGTTCTTCGCCACGCTCGGCGTCATCGCCTCCAGCGTCGAGCGGCTGGCGGTGGAGATCAGGCACCTGCAGCGCACGGAAGTTCTGGAGGCGGAGGAATTCTTCTCCGAGGGCCAGAAGGGCTCGTCCGCCATGCCGCACAAGCGCAATCCCGTGCTGACGGAGAATCTGACCGGCCTCGCCCGCCTCGTGCGCGGCATGGCCGTACCGGCGATGGAGAACGTCGCGCTGTGGCACGAGCGCGATATTTCCCATTCTTCGGTCGAGCGCATGATCGGCCCGGACGCGACGGTGACGCTCGATTTCGCGCTGGCGCGCCTGACCGGCGTCGTCGACAAGCTGCTGGTCTATCCCGCCAACATGCAGAAGAACCTCGACCGGCTCGGCGGGTTGGTGCATTCGCAGCGGGTGCTGCTGGCGCTGACCCAGAAGGGCGTCAGCCGCGAGGATTCCTATGCCTACGTCCAACGCAACGCCATGCCGGTCTGGCGCGGCGAAGGCGACTTCCTGACGCTGTTGAAGAAGGACAAGGACGTGTCCGCCAAACTGTCCGACGCGGAACTCGAGGAACTCTTCGACCTCGGCTACCACACCAAGCACGTCGACACGATCTTCAGGCGGGTTTTCGGGCGGGCGTAACTGAAACTGGGGCGAAGCCGGAACGACGCACTGACAAATCCGCCGGACGCGTTATCTTCTCCAGCGGAGAATTGTCCGAGCGTCATGATCGTCTGTTCCTGCAATCGCATTACCGACCGCGCGGTCCGCGCCTGCGCCCAGGCTGCAGATGGCCGGCCCCTGCGCGTGCTCGCCGTCTACGGCGCGCTCGGCTGCAAGCCGGAATGCGGGCGCTGCGCGCAGACCATCGCCGCGATCCTGCGCGAGCAACGCGAAATTAGTTGCGCCTGTACGCCCGACGCCTGCCCTTGCGGCGATAGTGCGTCGGGCATTGCGGCCGCATAAGGTTCCAGCAAGGGTTTTTCACGAGGGAGCGACATATGAAGGGCGACGACAGGGTCATCGAATATCTCAACCGCGGCCTGCGCAGCGAGCTGACGGCGATCAACCAGTACTGGCTGCATTATCGCATCCTCGACAACTGGGGCTACAAGGAGCTCGCCAAGAAGTGGCGCGCCGAATCCATCGAGGAGATGGAGCACGCCGACAAGTTCACGGCGCGCATCCTGTTCCTCGAAGGCTTCCCCAACATGCAGAGTCTCGATCCGCTGCGGATCGGCGAGAACATCGAGGAAATCCTGAAAGCGGATCTCGCCGCCGAAATCGGCGCCCGGGCGCTCTATCTGGAAGCCGCGCAATATTGCGTCTCGGTCAACGATCGTGTGTCGAAGAACCTGTTCGAGGAACTCGCCCACGATGAGGAAGAGCACATCGACTTCCTCGAGACGCAGCTCGAACTTATCAAGCAGGTCGGCATCCAGCTCTACGCGCAAAAGCACATCGGCAAGCTGGAAGATTGACGGCCTTTGGGGCGCGGCTCACGCCGCGTCCCACAACAGCCGCGACAGATCGGCCTCGAGCCGGTGCCAGCGCGGCGCGCTCTCCACCCAGACATGCCCGTGCGGGGCATAAAGCGACGTGTCGTCGAGCGCGCCCGCGTTGACGGTCGTGCGGTCCGGGTGGGCGGCGCTGCGCAAGAACAGGTGCGTCCCGCAGGTTTCGCAGAAGAAGCGCGTGATGCGATTGCCTGCGTCCGACAGTTTGGCGTAGGCGGCCGGCGCGCCCTGCGTCATCTGCACGAGGTCGGTAGGCAGGGTCAGGCCATGCGCCGCGCCGCCGCCAGCCATATATTGGCAGTCGCGACAATGACATGCGCTCTGGGAGAGCGGATCCGACTCGCAGATGAAACGCACGGCGCCGCACAGACATCCGCCTTCGAAACGCGCCATATCGTCCTCCGCATCGTTTGACGTCTCGCGGGACTGTCGGAATCGAGCTTGGCGCAATAGCGGCGAGCGCGCGGCCTTTCTCGGGCAAGGCCATGCACTTTGCGAAGCGTTTGTTTTCGCTTACAGAAGACGATATGCGGGCCTCTGAGAGCGATATTCTGATCTTGCCGGGAATGGGCGGCGGCACGCCCGATCACTGGTACAATCGCTGGGCGCAGAAGCTCTCCACCGCGCGACGAGTCGAACAGCGCGACTTCGACCATCCGCATTTCGAGGAATGGGCGGCGCGCGTTCAGGATGCCGTCGCTGCGGCCAGACGACCCGTCGTTCTGGTCGGCCACTCCATGGGCGCGGTCACGGCCTGCCTGATCGGCGCCGACCTGTCGAACGTCGCGGCCGCCATGCTCGTCGCGCCGTCATCGCCGCGCGTGCTTCTGACGCTGGAAGGCGTCGACCCCGCCTTCGCCCACAGGCCGCAGCGACGCGTCGATTTTCCCTGCCTGCTGGTCGCCAGCCGCAACGACCCTTATGCGACCTACGAGGAATCGACCGAGCGCGCCTCAGCTCTCGGCGCAACGCTCGTCGACGCCGGCGAGTCGGGGCATATCAATCCCGACAGTGGACATGGACCCTGGCCCGAGGGGCTGATGCGCTTCGCGCATTTCCTCGGGCAGGTAAAAGCGCCGGAACTTTAAGCCTCGCTGGTGCGCGCCGCGATCGCCTTCGCCGCCATGAAGGCCGGCGGAATGGCGATAATCGCGCCAAGCGCCGCGGCGATCGGAATGAATTTCATCGGGGCGAGCGAAGGCGTCAGCAGGACGACCGTCACAAGGACGCCGGCCAGCACAGTGCCGCCCATGATCCATAGAAGAAGCGCCAAACGCCACATGATTCCCGTCTCCGGCTAAAATTCAGCAAGAGGGAATTTGCTCTTTGTCAAAAACTGCGTCGTTGATCGAAAGCAATATGCGGTTACGCGCTACGCGTCAGCATGCGGCCGCCGCATAAAAAAACGGCCGGTCCAAAAGACCGACCGTCTCGTTTCGTCGCGGCGAAAGGATCAGCGCGAATAGAATTCGATGACCAGGTTCGGCTCCATCTGCACGGGATAGGGCACTTCGCTCGGCAAGGGAACGCGAGTCAGCTTCGCCACGCCCTTGGAATGATCGACTTCGTAGAAGTCCGGAACGTCACGCTCGGCAAGGCCCTGCGATTCCAGCACGATCACGAGCTGACGCGAGGCTTCCTTGATCTCGACGACGTCGCCGACCTTCACCTGGTAGGAGGCGATGTTGACGCGGCGGCCGTTGACCTTGACGTGGCCGTGGTTGACGAACTGGCGGGCGGCGAACACCGTCGGCACGAACTTGGCGCGATAGACGACGGCGTCGAGACGGCGCTCCAGCAGGCCGATCAGGTTGTCGCCCGAGTCGCCCTTCATGCGGATCGCTTCTTCGTAATACTTGCGGAACTGACGCTCCGAGATGTTGCCGTAATAGCCCTTCAGCTTCTGCTTGGCCTTAAGCTGCGTGCCGAAGTCGGAAAGCTTGCCCTTGCGGCGCTGGCCATGCTGGCCGGGGCCGTATTCGCGGCGGTTCACCGGGGACTTCGGGCGCCCCCAGATGTTCTGCCCCATGCGGCGGTCGATCTTGTACTTGGATTCTGCGCGCTTCGTCATTTGCGGTCCATTCTGTCCTGTGGGCGCGACGACAGGACCAAGGCGCAAGCCCGCCCCGGAGGGCGTCTCGCCGAACCGCGATCCTTCCGCCGCTGGGGCCTTTCGGCCCGGCGAAAGAACGCGCCCTCCTCTATTCCCGCACGGGAATCGACAGGTCGCTCACCTCTCGCAAATGGAAACGGGAGCAGCCACGGGTGCGAACGCTCGGATCGGGCGAACCCGACCAAGCCGGGCCTGACTAGACGCTGCGCCGCCTGAAGTCAAATAGGCGGGGCCGTGCAGCCCGCCCTCAGTCCGCACGACCATGCGATTGCCGTCGGCTCACGTTGCGTAAGAAATTATTTTTGGACAAATATCGCTATACTGCATAAAATGATATTGTATTCAGATACTTAGCTGTGTTTTACAAATACGCATACATGGGCATAGATTATATGGTTGCAAGGTGTGGGCCTTATGACTCCAATAACTCCAACAATTTTCGCACTGACCCCCTTTCATCATGTCAAATTCAAGAAATCTCTTCCTTTGGGCGCTCGTCGCATTGGCGCCGACGCTTTTCATTTTTCTTCTGGCCGTCGTCTTCAATGATTTCACGCCCGCGATTGCAATAATCGTTCTCCTCGGGCTGGTCGTTTCCGGGGGCCTGTTCTACCGGGGAGGCCAACTGAAGCGCGAGGAGGCGGCGCATGACAATCCCTCGAGACGGCGCAGACGCTCCGGCTCGCCCGCCGCGAAGCATTGACGGGGCTCCGGCCGCCACGCACCCTGCCTCTCACAAGGGAGGAAGGACATGACGACATCCGGCGGCTGCCTGTGCGGCAATATTCGCTACACGCTCAAGACGGACCCGGCGCTCACGGTTGTCTGCCACTGCACGCATTGCCAGAAGGCGTCGGGATCGGCCTTTTCCACCAATCTCGTCGTGCAGCGCGCCGACATCGAGTTTTCGGGCGGCGACATGTCCGTATTCGATGACAAGGCCGACAGCGGCAATATTCTCAAACGCTCCTTCTGTCCGAAATGCGGCTCGTCGATCATGAGCGAATCGAGTGGGCGGCCGGGCTCGGCTGTCTTGAAGGCCGGCACGCTCGACGATCCTTCGGCCGTCCGGCCGACCATGCAGATCTGGACGCGCTCAGCGCAGCCCTGGGTGAAATTCGCAGCCGAGATGACCTCGATGGAAAAGGGGCGCTGACCAAGCGCCCCCTCGCGCAAGTCAAAACAGCTTTACAAGCTGCTTGCCGAAATTCTTGCCCTTGAGCATGCCGAGGAAGGCGGACGGCGCCTTCTCCACGCCGTCTGCAATCGTCTCGCGCCATTTCAGCTTGCCGGTCGAAGCCAGCGTCACGAGTTCGGTCAGCGCCGTCGGCCAGTCCGACAGGAATTCGGAAACGATGAAGCCCTGCATCTTCAGGCGCCGGACCAGCATGATGCGCATGTCAGGCAGCGTCGTCTTCTCCGCGCCCTCGTAGGACGCGATCAGGCCGCAGATGGCAATGCGGCCGAAATCGTTCATCTGCGCCATGGTGCGGACGAACGGCTGTCCACCGACATTTTCGAACAATCCGTCAACGCCGTTCGGCGTCGCCTGTTTCAGTCGTTCAGCGAAATCGGGCGCCTTGTGATCGACGCAGACGTCGTAGCCGAGCTCCTCGACCGCGAACCTGCACTTCTCCGGCCCGCCGGCGATGCCGACGGCGCGCGCCCCCTTCGCCTTCACGAGCTGTCCGACCACCGTGCCGACCGCGCCCGTCGCCGCCGAACAGACGACCGTCTCGCCGGCCTTCGGCGCGATGATGCGATTGACGCCCACCCAGGCCGTGACGCCAGGCATGCCGAGCGGCCCGACGAAGGCCTGCAGCGGAACCTTGCTGTCGTCGACCTTGCGCAGCAGCGCCGGATTCTGGATCGAATAGAGCTGCCAGCCGCCGTTGTTGGAGACGACCTTGTCGCCCGGCTTGAAGTTCGGATCGTTCGACGCGACGACCTCGCCCGCCGTGCCGCCGATCATCGGCTCGTCGAGCGCCTGGCTGGCGGCGTAGGATTTGCTCTCGTCCATGCGCCCGCGCATGTATGGGTCGAGCGACAGCCAGAGATTGCGCACGAGCACCTGGCCCGGTCCGGGCTCGCCGATCTCCTTTTCGAAGAAGCGGAAATTGTCCTCGGTCGCCGCGCCCTGCGGACGCGAGGCCAGAACGAAACCCTTGTTGAGCGGCATGTTTCTCTCCCGGTGATCTTGTGTGACGATTTTAGGGCCGGCGACGCAAATGGCGAGGCGAAAATTACATCTGCGCGTCACGCCGGTTATCGACCTCGGCAATGAAGTCGCCGACGACGCGATTGAAGAGATCCGGCTCCTCGAGATTGACGTTGTGCGTCGTACGCGGAACGATCCAGAGGCGCGCATCGGGAATGCAGCGCTTCATGAAGATCGCCGGGTCGATGCAGGCTTCGTCGTCGTCGCCGGCCACGATCAGTGTTGGCGCGGAGATTTTGCGCAGGCCCTCTTCGAGTTGGTAGATCGTCGGGCGCTTGAGCTGGCAGCCGCGCGCGGTCAGCGCGGTGCCGAGCGCCGAATGATCGGCGAGCTGTGCGGCAAAGCGGGCAAAGCCGCGTGGATCGCGCTCGATGAAGCGTCTTCGCGCGGGACCATGCATGTAGTCGCTCATGCCCTGCATCCCCAGGGTTTCCAGCCGTTCCACAAGCGCCGTGCTCTCCTTCAGGAATGTTTCGCGCATGGTTGGATCGGACCCATGACCCGCGCCGACGATGGTCAGCGAAAGCACGCGATCGGGATGGGCAATGCCGAAATTGACCGTCGCATATCCACCCATCGAAAGGCCCACGATATGGGCATGCGAGAAGCCGAAGTGATCGAGAACAGCGCGAATATCTTCGACGGCGTGACGCTGGCTATAGAGCGCGGGATCTGTCGGCGTTTCCGATGGCGGATAGCCGCGCGCGTTGAAGGTCGCGCAGCGATGCCTGCGGCCGAAATGCGCGACCGCCTGTTCCCAGTTGCGGCAGTCGCCGGCGAACTCGTGGACAAAGACGACTGGCGTGCCGCCGCGCCCGGACTCCTCGGCGTAGATTTGCACGCCATCCGAATTGACGTAGGCCATGTTTTCCCGATCCCGTCCTTGCGGTTCTTATCGCGGCGATCATAGGACGGGCTCGCGCCCGAGCGATACGCCCGCGTTCAGGCCCTGACCCGCGTCGCGGGCATGGCGGCGAACGCCGTCGCCCTCAGGCCGAAGCGATCCAAAGCGCGCGCAAGTTCGGCGTCGGGCGCGGCGCCGGATGTAAAGACGGCGCGCCATTGCGGATCGCGCGCGCGCTCGTCAGTATGCTCGAGCGCCTTCTCGCGCAGCACGAATTCCACGCGCCGCGCGATCGCCGGCGCCGGGTCGATCCATTCGACGGGCCAGGGCGCGAGTCGCTCGAAATGCGCGGTCAGCAACGGATAATGCGTGCAAGCGAGCACGATCTCGTCGGTGCGGCGCGCCCCGTCCTGTACGAAGCACGCTGCGATCTCGCTCGCGATCGCTGTGTCTGATACCGGGCGCCCGTGCATGAAATCTTCCGCGATGCGCGCGAGCGTCTTCGAGCCGACGAGTTCGACCCGGCAATGCGCGGCGAAGGAATGCACGAGTTCGCGCGTGTAGTCGCGCGCCACCGTGCCAGGCGTCGCCAGCACCGAAATCATCTGCGAGCGCGAGCGCCCGGCCGCCGGCTTGACCGCCGGCACCGTGCCAACGAAGGGCAGGTCGGGGAACGCGGCGCGCAGATGCGGCAGCACGAGCGTCGAGGCGGTATTGCAAGCGATGCAGACGGCCTGCGGCTCGAAGTCCGCGATCAGTCGCCGCATGACCGCGACCACGCGCCAGACCAGATCGTCCGCCGCCCAGTCGCCGTAGGGAAAGCCCGCGTCGTCGGCGGCGTACACGTGGTCGGCCTCCGGGATGAGCTTCGCGATCTCGCGAAACACCGTCAGGCCGCCAAGGCCGGAATCGAAGGTCAGGATGCGCGGGCGGGACATAACCGCAGGCATTACCCGGTTTTGGCGAAAAGCGGAATGCGGCGGCCTCCCGCCCCGCTTCGCAAAGCGCTAAAGAGGCGCCATGGAGTGCTTCACATGACCGGCGCCGGCACCGATTCCACCAGGCCCCCGCGCGAAGGCGGGCCAGCCATTGTGCTCGTGCGCCCGCAGCTTGCCGTCAACATCGGCATGTGCGCCCGCGCCATGGCCAATTTCGGCCTCGTCGACCTGCGCCTCGTCTCGCCGCGCGAGGGCTGGCCGCGCACCGGCGCCTACCGCAAGGGGGCCTATGCCGCCGCCGCCGGCGCGGTGCACCTGCTGGAAAAGGCGAAGCTGTTCGACAGCGTCGAAGCGGCCGTCGCCGATCTCAACTACGTCTATGCCGCCACCGCGCGCGAGCGCGGCCAGGCCAAGCCCATCCTGCTGCCGCGCGAAGCCATGGCGGCGAGCGCCGTGCGCGTCGCCGCCGGCGAGAAGCACGGCATACTCTTCGGCCCCGAGCGCACCGGCCTCGACAATGACGACGTCGCGCTCGCCGACGCCATACTCACCTTTCCGGTCAATCCGGCTTACGCGTCGCTCAATCTCGCGCAGGCCGTCCTGCTTTCCGCCTATGAATATTTTTCGGCGGCGCACGGCCAGATCGCGCCCTTCGAGATCATCGAGCGTTCGCCGCCGGCGCAACGGGAGATGACGATTTCGTTCTTCGAGTTTCTCGAAGGCCATCTGGAGGAGCGCGGCTTCTTTCGGCCCGTCTCGAAGCGCCCGGTCATGCAGCGCAACCTGCGCAACATGTTCCACCGGATGCAGCTCACGCAGCAGGACGTGCGCACCTGGTGGGGCATGGTCGTGCGCCTGATCGAAGGCCCGCGCGAAACGCCGCAGACGCGAAAGCGCATCAAGCAGAAGAAACCGCCGCCGGCTGAAGCCGAATGAGCGAGGTCGCCTAGTCGACCGCGTACTGCGGGCTGGAAACAGACGGTTCGGCGCTTGGGAGGCGTCTCGCCGCGCAGGCAAAAGCGGGCTAGTCTCCCGCCTCCTGCTGGAGGCGTGAATGGCTTCGGAACATTTCGACGTGCTTGTGGTCGGCGCCGGCTTGTCTGGCGTGGGCGCAGGCTATTGGCTGCAGAAGCTCTGCCCGAACAACAGCTACGCGATCATCGAGGCGCGCGCGCGCAAGGGCGGCACCTGGGATCTCTTCCGCTACCCCGGCATTCGCTCGGACAGCGACATGTTCACGCTCGGCTATTCGTTCAAGCCGTGGACCGATCCCAAGGCGATCGCCGACGGACCTTCGATCCTCCGCTACATCGACGAGACGGCGCGCGAATACGGCGTCGACCAGAAGATCCGCTATTCGCAACGCATGGTTTCCGCATCGTGGTCGAGCGCGAACGCGCGCTGGACGGTCGATGTGGAGACGGCGGCCGGGCGCGCAAGCTACACATGCGGCTTCCTCTACATGTGCTCCGGTTATTACCGGTACGACAGGGGCTATCTTCCGGACTTCCCCGGCATGGCGGACTATCGCGGCGCGCTCGTGCATCCGCAGGCCTGGCCCGAAAGTCTCGATTATGCAGGCAAGCGCGTGGTCGTCATCGGCTCCGGCGCGACGGCGATGACGCTCGTGCCCGAAATGGCCAAGACCGCCGCGCATGTCACGATGGTGCAGCGCTCGCCGACCTATGTCGTCGCGCGCCCCTCGAACGATGCGATTGCGGACTGGTTGCGGGCAAGACTGCCGGCCAAGGCCGCCTACCATCTCGTGCGCTGGAAGAACGTGCTGTTCGGCATGTATTTCTACAATCTCTGCAAGCGCAGGCCGGATAAGGTGAAGGCCTATCTGCTGAAGCTCGTCCGCGAGCAACTTCCTGCGGGCTACGACATCGAGCGCGATTTCACGCCGCGCTATAATCCCTGGGACCAGCGTCTCTGCCTCATCACCGACGGCGACCTGTTCGAGGCGATCCGCGAGGGCCGCGCGTCGGTCGCAACCGACTCGATCGAACGCTTCACCGAAAAGGGCCTGCGGCTTGCGAGCGGACGCGAGATCGAGGCGGACGTCGTCGTCGCCGCCACCGGACTGCAATTGCAGATGCTCGGCGGCGCGACGCTCAGCGTCGACGGCCAGACGGTCGAGCCCGGCAAGACGCTCAACTACAAGGGCATGATGTTCTCGGACGTGCCGAACATGGCCGCGACCTTCGGCTACACCAACGCGTCGTGGACGCTCAAGGCCGATCTCATCGGCCAGTATGTATGTCGCATCCTCAATCTGATGGACGCGAAAGCCAAGAAGATCGTCGTCGCGCACAACGACGATCCGAACATGCCGGTCGAACGCTTCGTCGATTTCTCCAGCGGCTATTTCCAGCGCGTGATCGACCAGCTTCCCAAGCAGGGCGCGCGAAAACCGTGGAAGCTCTACCAGAACTACGCGAAGGACCTGCTGGCGCTGCGCTACGGCAATGTCGAGGACGGCGTGTTGCGGTTTTCCGATCCGCCTGCGGCGGTGGCGAAGAAAGAGATGGAGGCGGCGTGATCGCCGTCTCTACCCCATGTTCTCCTTCACCGTCTCGATGAGCTGCTTCAGCGTGAACGGCTTCGGCATGAAGCCGAAGTCCTCGCCTTCCGGCAGGTTCTTGGAGAAGGCTTCCTCGGCATAGCCCGAAACGAAGATCACCTTCGCCTTCACGCCGCGTTTGCGCAATTCGCCGAACATCGTCGGCCCGTCCATTTCCGGCATGACGACGTCGGAGACGATGAGATCGACCTTGCCCTCGTTCTCCTCGACAACCTGCAACGCCTCCACCCCGCTCGCGGCTTCCAGCACGGTGTAGCCCCGGGCAGAGAGCGCACGCGAGCCGAAAGCGCGCACCGCGTCCTCGTCTTCCACCAGCAGGATCACGCCCTGCCCGGTCAGGTCGGCCGCGGGCTTGGCGGCCTCGACCTTCGGCGCGAGCTCGGCGGCGTCGGGAATATGGCGCGGCAGGAAGATGCGGAAGACCGTGCCCTTGCCCAGGGTGGAGTCGACGAAGACGAAACCGCCGGTCTGCTTGACGATGCCGTAGACCATGGAAAGGCCGAGGCCCGTGCCCTTGCCGACTTCCTTGGTCGTGAAGAAGGGCTCGAATATCTTTTCCTTCAATTCCGCCGGAATGCCCGTGCCGGTGTCGGCGACCTCGAGCAGCACGTATTCGGCCGGCGCCAGCATCGGCTCCTTGAAGGCGGCGCATTCGCTTGCGGCCACGTTCGCCGTGCGCAGGACGATCCGGCCGCCCTCCGGCATGGCGTCGCGCGCATTGACGACGAGATTGACCACGACCTGCTCGAGCTGGTTGAGGTCGGCCTTCACCAGCCAGAGATCGCGCCCGTGCTTGAGTTCGAGCGAGACTTTTTCGCCGGCGAGCCGCCGCGTCAGCATCTGCAGGTCCGACAGCATGTCGTCGACCTGCAGCACCTGCGGCCGCAGCGTCTGGCGGCGCGAGAACGCCAGGAGCTGGCGCACGAGGCCCGCGGCGCGATTGGCGTTCTGCTTGATCTGCATGATGTCCTGGAAGGACGGATCGGTCGGCCGGTGATTGGCGAGCAGCAGATCGGAATAGCCGATGATCGCGGTCAGCACGTTGTTGAAATCGTGCGCGACGCCGCCTGCGAGCTGGCCGATCGCCTGCATCTTCTGCGACTGCGCGAAATTCTCCTGCAGCGTGCGCTGCTCGGTCGTGTCGAGCGCGGTGAGCACCACGCCGCCGGCTTCGCCGACGTCTTCGGCCGGCGCGAAGAACAGGCGCGCAGCCGGCCCGCCTTCGACGCCGATGTCGAGCGGCGCGGGATCGGCCTGCCCGGCCAGCGTCGCCTCGATCGCGCCGCGCACCGCCGCCGCATCCCGCTCGGGCAGCCCGGCGAAAATCGAACGCGCAGCGTCCGCGCCCTTCAGCGCGGCAGGCATCAGCTTGGCGAAGGCGGCGTTGGAGCGCTTCACATGGCCCTGCGCGTCGAGCACGGCGATGGCCATCGGCGTCGAGTTGAAGAAGCGCGCAAACCTGGCTTCCGCCGCGCGCAGGTCCTCCGCCGGCTCCTCGCCCGACATACGCGTGAGCACCAGCGTGCGCGACTGGCCGGGCTGGCCGTCGCTGGAAAAGGCGATGCGATGCACCAGCCGCACGGGGAGACGCTGACCGCCCCGCCGCTTGAGGTCGACATCTATCTGTTCGGTGCGGACTTCGCCCGGGCCGCCGGCGACGACCTCCAGGAGCGCGGCGCCGGAGCCGGCGACCAGCTGCGACAGCTTCATGCCGCCGGAGCCGACCTGCGCGAGATCGTAATCGAGCCAGCCGGCGAGCGTGGCGTTCATGAAGGTGATGACGCCCTTCTGATCCGCGGCGAAGAAGCCGGCCGGCGCGTGGTCGAGGAAGTCGATGACGTTCTGCAGTTCCTGGAAGACATTCTCGTGGCGCTCGCGCTCGCGCGTGATGTCGGCGACCGACCAGAGGGTTGCGCGCTTGGCGCCCAGCCGGTCGAGCGGCCGCACGCGAATGCGGTACCAGCCCACGCCCGACTGGCCGGCAAGCGGCGCCGCCAGCCGCACCTCCTCCACCGCGCTGCGGTTTTCGCGAGCGGCCTGGGCGAGGCGGTAGATCGATTCCGAGACCTCCGGCGCGCCTGAAAAAAGCCGCTCGATCGTGCGCAAATCCGCAAGCCCGTGCGCGCCGGACAGCGCGAGATAGGCTTCGTTGGCGTAGATGACGCGCGAGTCCCCTTCGGTGACCAGCAGTCCGTCGGCGCCGGTGTCGGCGATCACCTTGGTGATGTCGTTCTTGACGGACTGGCCCGAAAACTGAAGAAATCCGACCGCATAGGCAAAGAGCGCAAGCACGCCGACCATGGCCAGGATCGCCAGGAGCGCCATGATGAGGCGGGCGGCGTGCTCGCGCGGCAGGAAAGAAAAGGCGGCCGCGGTCGCCACCAGCGCGGCGGCCAGCAGCAGAACGAGACCGGGGCTTCCCGTGCGTTCGCTGCGGTCGATGGCGGTGATCGGGGTCTCGCTCATGAACGACAGTCTTCCTCAGCGGCGTCGCCGTGAAATCCACGGGCGCGGGCCGATTCGCAAGAGGATGGAGCGGACCGCCGGTCGAGGCAATCGCCAGTCCGCGGCGACGGCCCCTATATGCGCAGACGATCGTTAACCATGCATTAACCTTCTCGGCGGCGGGGCCGCGCGCCATGTTATTCTGTGAAATGCGCCTTTCTCGGGCGCGCTAGGGTTAAAGTACATCATGGGTTCCATGAGCACATTTCTGTCGGACAAGCCTTGGTGGGCGGGCTATCTCATAGCCGCGGTCCTGATCTTGCTCGGCTTGGCGCTGGTAACAGTCATCTACCGCGCCCTTCGCGGCAACCGTATCCGCACCAGTTCCGCCCGAGGCCGCCAGCAGCGCCTTGGGGTCGTTGACACGCATGACATTGGCGCCGACCGCCAGCTCATCATCGTACGTCGCGACAATATCGAACACCTGATCATGATTGGCGGCCCGAACGACGTCCTGATCGAACCCGCGATTGTGCGCGGCGAAGCGCGCGCCCTGCGCGAGCGCGAGCAAAGCGCGCCCGCCTGGGCCAGCGGCGAGACGCCGCCCGCAATCGAGCCCCTCCGTCCCCTCGCCCCCGAGGCTGTCGCCCCGCCGGAGCCGCCGACACAAGAGCCGGTTTCCGCGCCCGCTGCGTCGCAGCCGGCCCGTGGGCCGCGCCTGCCGGACCTGTTTGCGCGCGGACGCCGTCCCGAGGCGGCGCCCGAATCCAAACGCCCGGAACGCCCCGCCGACATCGCGCCCGCGCCATCACCGCCGGCAGAGACGAAGCCGCTGGAGTCCAGGCCGCCCGCGCCGACCCAGCCCAAGGCGCCCGAGATCAGGCCCACTGAGCCGAAACCCGTCGAAGCGAAGCCAGTCGAGCCGAAGCCCGTCGCGGCTCAGACGCCTCCCAGACCCGTCGCGCCGCCGCCGCCGGTCGCGCCCAAGCCCGCGGAAAGCCCCGCAGGGCTCAAGCCCGAGGCGCCCAAGACGGAGGCGCCCAAGACGGAAGCGCCCAAGCCGCCTGCGCCGAAGCCCGCCCTGCCGCCGGAGCTCGACCTCGAAAAGCTCGCCGCCGCGCTCGCGGCGCCCGAGCAACCGGTCGCCCCGCCCACCCAGCCGGAAATGCGCCAACCTCAGGCGCCGAAGCCGGAAGCGCCGAAGCCGGAAGCCGTCAAGTCCGAGGAGCCGAAGTCGGAAGCGGCCAAGCCGGATGCGCCGAAGCCCCCGTCGCCGACGGCGGGCGCGCAGCCCGCCACGCCCGGATCGCGTCCGCCGCCGCCGTTCTTTCGGCCGAGCCCGCCACAGGCCGCCCCTGTCGCCAAGCCGCCGGAAAGCCCGGCCGCCGCCGCGCCCCGTCCCGCGACAACGCCGCCGTCGCCGCCGCGGCCAGCTCCGCCGCCGGGCTTCCAGCGGCCAAGCGCGCCGCCTCCGCCGCCGCCCGGCCCGCCTGCGGCAAGCCCGGCCCCCAAGCCTTCCGCTCCTCCGGCGCAGCCGCCGGCGGCAGCGCAACCGCCAGCCCCCAAGCCAGCGCCGGCGCCGGCCCCCGCGCCCAAGCCCGCCCCGCCTCCGGCGGCTCCCGCACAGCCTGCGGCGGCGACGAAGGCGTCGGACGATCTCGACGCGCTTGCCTCGCTTGAAGAGGAAATGGCCAAGCTGCTCGGCCGGCCCGGCCCGGGCCGCTGAATCGCGGAACTTCCAAAGCAAAGGGGCGGCCCGAAGGCCGCCCCTTTCGATTCCCGCCGGATTTCCGGTCAGTCGTCGCGATAGACGCGCTCGCGGCGCTCGTGACGTTCCTGCGCCTCGATCGACAGCGTCGCGATCGGCCGGGCGTCCAGACGCTTGAGGCCGATCGGCTCGCCCGTCTCCTCGCAATAGCCGTAGGAGCCTTCGTCGATGCGGTTGAGCGCCGAGTCGATCTTGGCGATCAGCTTGCGTTGCCGGTCGCGCGCCCGCAGTTCGATCGCGCGGTCGGTTTCCGACGACGCCCGGTCGGCGAGATCGGGATGGTTTTCGCTTTCGTTTTGCAGCGCCGCAAGCGTCTCGCGGCTTTCGCGAAGAATGTCTTCCTTCCAGACGAGCAACTTGCGGCGGAAGTAATCCTTCTGCCGCTCGTTCATGAACGGCTCGTCTTCGGACGGCTTGTAAGTCTCGTCGATATCGACAGCCATTGAAGGTCCGCTCCCTAGAACCCTTGGACTAAAGTCGGGCGGCTTATAGCGAGTGGTTTGCGACGACACAATGACCGGAATTAGTTTTTCAAACGTTGCGAACACAATACGCATTGGAAAGGCTGAAGGTTCCGCATCCGGCGCGGGCGCGCGAAAACCCGCCGCAACGGCGGCGTTGCAAATTCGCGCCCGCCTTCTCGCCCGCCCGCGATCTACCCCATCGCCTTCTTGAGGTTCTCGTCGATCTTGTCGAGGAAGCCGGTGGTCGACAGCCAGCGCTGCTCCGGGCCGACCAGCAGGGCGAGGTCCTTGGTCATGAAGCCCGCTTCCACCGTCTCGATGCAGACCTTCTCGAGCGTGTTGGCGAACAGCTTCAGCGCCGTGTTGTCGTCGAGCTTGGCGCGATGGGCCAGGCCGCGCGTCCAGGCGAAGATCGAGGCGATCGAGTTGGTCGAGGTCTCGTGGCCTTTCTGGTGCTCGCGGTAGTGGCGCGTCACCGTGCCGTGCGCGGCCTCGGCCTCCACCGTCCTGCCGTCCGGCGTCATCAGCACCGAGGTCATCAGGCCGAGCGAGCCGAAGCCCTGCGCCACCGTGTCCGACTGCACGTCGCCGTCGTAGTTCTTGCAGGCCCAGACATAGCCGCCCGACCATTTGAGCGACGAGGCCACCATGTCGTCGATCAGGCGATGCTCGTACCAGATCTTGGCTTCCTTGAAGGCCGCGGCGAATTCGGCGTCGAAAATCTCCTGGAACAGGTCCTTGAACCGCCCGTCATAGGCCTTGATGATCGTGTTCTTGGTCGAGAGATAGAGCGGCCACTTGCGGCCCAGCGCATAGTTCATCGAGGCGCGGGCGAAATCGCGGATGCTCTCGTCCAGATTGTACATGGACATGGCGACGCCGGCGCCGGGGAACTGGAAGACCTCGCGCTCGATCACCTGCCCGTCGTCCCCGACGAACTTCAGCGTCAGCTTGCCCTTGCCCGGCACCTTGAAGTCGGTGGCGCGATACTGGTCGCCATAGGCGTGCCGGCCGACGACGATCGGCTGCGTCCAGCCCGGCACGAGCCGCGGCACGTTGCGGCAGATGATCGGCTCGCGGAAGATCGTGCCGCCGAGGATGTTGCGGATCGTGCCGTTCGGCGACTTCCACATTTCCTTCAGCCCGAACTCCTTCACGCGCGCCTCGTCCGGCGTGATGGTCGCGCATTTCACGGCGACGCCGTATGTCTTCGTCGCTTCCGCCGCGTCGATGGTGATCTGGTCGTTCGTCTCGTCGCGCTTCTGCACGGAGAGATCGAAATACTTGAGGTCGATGTCGAGATAGGGATGGATCAGCTTGTCCTTGATGAAGGCCCAGATGATGCGGGTCATCTCGTCGCCGTCCATTTCGACGACGGGGTTCTCGACCTTGATCTTGCTCATGACGACCTCGAAATTGCTGCGCTGCGGCAAAGCGTTTGCGGCGCTATAGCACTCAGGTTCGGAGCCTCCTAGTCAGGCTTTTGGATCAGGCGCCGATTTCGCGGGCGCCGCCATCGCCTTCGGACGCTTTCGCCAGCGCCTCGGCCTTCATCCGCTCCGCCGCCGGCAGAAAATGACGCTGCAAATAGGGCAGCTTCCGCCACGCGCATTCCACCTTCGCGTCCACGCATTTTCGCGCGCGCAGACAGGCCGGTTTCCGGCAATGCCGCCAGTACGCCAGATGGTTCATCGCCAGCCGCAGCAACGCCGCGTCGCCCGGCCGCGCGACGGGATCGAACATTTCCGCGCGATGGATGCGCGCCTCCATCGGATATTCCTCCTCCAGCGGATCGCGGTCCCAGTTCCAGTCGTCGGGATGGGAATCGGGGTGCATGTGGGCCTCGTTGCTTGCCGGAAACCTTGTGATGCGCCGCCCCTCCCCTTGCGGTCAGAATTCCGGCGGCGCGCGCGAAAACGACCTCGCGCTTTTCGCGCGAGTGGAAATCCCGGAGGGGTCGGAACCGGCGTCGCCGGCTTGGTAATTTTCAAACTGCCGGCGACGACGGTCCCGACGCGGCGACTTTTGGGCCCTGCGCACCGCGCTTCAACGAAGTCTCCGTGCGAACGGAAGCCTCATCCCCAGCGAGCTCCTCGCAGACGGGTCGTAATGCCCGACGGGCGGTCTAGGCTTTGCCCTCCCGGGCCGCGCGGTTCGGTCAACCACGCGACGCAGGCGCCGCTCCCCGCCCACGCAAGCAGACCGCTCCGGTTGCGCCCTCGGCGGGCAGGGATGAGAGGAATATAGTCATATTAGGAAAATTGTCAAGACACTCGCTGGATTACTTCTCTGCGACTTCGATGACCAAACCATGCCGTTCGGCCTCTTTTGACAGGCGCCCGACGGATGGATCGCTTCGCCTTCGCTCGCGATGACGAATGGCGCCGTCATTGCGAGGAGGCCCGCAGGGCCGACGCGGCAATCCATCCCCAGATGCCCATCGCGTCGGCGCGATCCATGCCGCGCCGTCAAACGCCGGTGGATGGATTGCTTCGGCGCTTCGGCAGAAATCGCCTTCGGAGATTTCGCCATAGCTCCTCGCAATGACGGCGTGTGATAGTCTCGTCCCATGAGACAGCCCGCCGTCTACATCATGGCCAGCCGCAAGAATGGCACGATCTATGTGGGCGTCACATCGGACCTGTCGCGTCGCGCCTATGAGCACCGCGAAGGACTGATAGCGGGATTCACGAAGCGGTATGGCTGCAAGCTGCTTGTCTGGTACGAATATTACGAGCGCATGGACGATGCGATCGCGCGCGAGAAACATATCAAGGCAGGCTCGCGCGCCGACAAGATCGCGCTCATCGCGGCCATGAACCCGGAGTGGCGCGACCTCTACCTCGATCTCGCAAAATAACCCGTCATTGCGAGGAGCCGCAGGCGACGAAGCAAGCTATACGCCGGCGCCGCCGGAGCGTCGCGAATCGAGCCGAAGCAACACGGTCCCGGTGGATGGATCGCTTCGCCTTCGGCTCGCGATGACGAGCGGTTGCCGTCATTGCGAGAAGGCCCGCAGGGCCGACGCGGCAATCCATCCCGGAGATTTCCGAGAGCCGGGGATGGATTGCTTCGTCGCTACGCTCCTCGCAATGACGGCTGTCGTCTACATTGTGGCCAGCCGGAGGAACGGCACGCTCTACGTCGGCGTGACGTCCGATCTCTCACGCCGCGCCTACGAGCATCGCAAAGCTACCATTGCAGGCTTCACCAAGCGCTACGGCTGCAAGCTGCTTGTCTGGTACGAATATTACGAGCGCATGGACGACGCCATCGCGCGCGAGAAGCAGATCAAGGCGGGCTCGCGCGTGGACAAGATCGCGCTGATCGGGGCGATGAACCCGCAATGGCGCGACCTCTATATCGATCTGGCGAAATAAGCCCCGTCATTGCGAGGAGGCCGAAGGCCGACGTGGCAATCCATCCCCGAATGCTGGTCGCGTCGGCGCGACTAGCGCCGCTCCTGTATAGACCCGGGGATGGATTGCTTCGTCGCTGCGCTCCTCGCAATGACGGCGGGCCAGAGGCCCGCGCTTTCGCCGAGGCCCACGCCTCATCGCCTTACAACGCCGCCAGCGCCGCGTTCAGAGTCGCGCTCGGGCGCATCGCTGCGCTCGTCTTGGCGAAGTCCGGCGCATAGTACCCGCCTGTATCGACCGGCTTGCCCTGCGCGCCGATCAACTCGGCGTCGATCTTCGCCTCGTTCGCCGTCAGCGCGTCGGCCAGCGGCTTGAATTTGGCGGCGAGCTCCTTGTCCTTGGTCTGCGCGGCCAGCGCCTGCGCCCAGTAGAGGGCGAGGTAGAAATGGCTGCCGCGATTGTCGATCTGTCCGACCTTTCGCGCCGGGCTCTTGTTGAACTCGAGAATCTTGCCGTTCGCCTCGTCCAGCGTCTCGGCCAGAATCTGCGCCTTCGCATTGCCCGTCGTCTGCGCCAGATGCTCGAGCGAGACGCCGAGCGCCAGGAACTCGCCGAGCGAATCCCAGCGCAGATAGCCTTCTTCGTTGAACTGCTGCACGTGCTTGGGCGCCGAGCCGCCGGCGCCCGTCTCGAACAGGCCGCCGCCCGCCATCAGCGGCACGATCGACAGCATCTTGGCCGACGTGCCCAATTCCATGATCGGGAAGAGATCGGTGAGGTAATCGCGCAGCACGTTGCCGGTGACGGAGATCGTGTCCTGCCCCTTGCGAATGCGCTCGAGCGAGAACTTCATCGCGTCCACCGGCGACAGGATGCGGATGTCGAGCCCCTTGGTGACCTGGTCCTTCAGGTACTTTTCCACCTTGGCGATGATCTGCGCGTCATGCCCGCGGGCCTTGTCCAGCCAGAAGACGGCGGGCGTGTTCGACAGGCGCGCGCGGCGCACGGCGAGCTTCACCCAGTCCTGGATCGGCGCGTCCTTGACGGAGCACATGCGGAAGATGTCGCCGGCCTCCACCGGGCGCTCGAGCAGGACCTTGCCGCTGTCGTCGACCACGCGCACCACGCCCGCGGCGGGGATCTCGAACGTCTTGTCGTGCGAGCCGTATTCCTCGGCCTTCTGCGCCATCAGGCCGACGTTCGGCACCGAGCCCATGGTCTTGGGATCGAAGGCGCCGTGCTTCTTGCAGTCCTCGATGACGGCTTCGTACATGGCCGCGTAGCAGCGATCCGGGATCGTCGCCTTCGTGTCGTGCAGCTTGTTGTCGGCGCCCCACATCTTGCCGCTGTCGCGGATCATCGCCGGCATCGAGGCGTCGACGATCACGTCCGAGGGCACATGCAGGTTGGTGATGCCCTTGTCGGAATTCACCATCGCGAGGCCCGGCTGCTTGGCGTAGACGGCGGCGATGTCGGCCTCGATCGCCTTGCGCTCGGCTTCCGGCAGGCTCGCGATCTTGGTCACGAGATCGCCGAAGCCGTTGTTGAAGTTCACGCCGAGCTTCTTCAGCGTCTCGCCGTGCTTGGCGACGAGATCGGCGAAATAGACCGACACCGCATGGCCGAACATGATGGGGTCCGAGACCTTCATCATCGTCGCCTTGAGATGCAGCGAGAACAGCACGCCCTTCGCCTTGGCGTCGGCGATCTGCTCGCCATAGAAGGCGCGCAGCGCCTTGGCGCTCATCGTCGCGGCGTCGATCACCTCGCCGGCGTCGAGCGCGGTCTTGGCCTTCAGCACCGTGACCTTGCCGTCGGCGCCGGCGAGTTCGATGCGAACGTTGGTGGCGGCGGGAACGGTGGTCGAGACCTCCGAGCCGTAGAAATCGCCGCCCGCCATATGCGCGACATGCGACTTCGAGTCAGCCGACCAGGCGCCCATCTTGTGCGGATTGTTGCGGGCGTATTGCTTGACGGCGCCGGCGGCGCGGCGGTCCGAATTGCCTTCGCGCAGCACGGGGTTCACGGCGGAGCCGAGCACCTTGGCGTAGCGCGCCTTGATGTCCTTCTCTTCGTCGTTCGCGGGATTTTCCGGATAGTCCGGAACGGCGTAGCCCTTGGCCTGCAATTCCTTGATCGCGGCGCGAAGCTGCGGGATCGACGCCGAGATGTTCGGCAGCTTGATGATGTTGGCCTCGGGCTTCAGCGCGAGGGCGCCGAGCTCGGCGAGTTCGTCGCCGATCTTCTGCCCGGCCGTCAGCTTTTCGGGGAAGTTCGCGAGAATGCGGCCGGCGAGCGAAATGTCCTTGAGCTTCACCTTGACGCCCGCCGCGCCGACGAAGGCCTCGACGATCGGCAGCAGCGAATAGGTCGCCAGCGCCGGGGCTTCATCGACCTTCGTCCAAACGATTTCCAAATTCGACATTGTGGGCTTCCTCGCCTGCGTCCCCGACCCGGGGCATATCCGACCGGCGCCACCACTACGCATTTCGGCGGCGGGCCTCAATTGGATTGTTGTCGCATGAGCGGGCCCCAAGCGCAGCCGTCTTGCCAAGGCCGGCGCGCGATGCTGAGATAGTATTCATTCCGGGCTGGCGGCGGTCCGCATGTATTGTTTTGAGTTGGGGAGGGGGTTATGCCGCAAATATTGCTGCGCTTTACGCGCAAATGCCGCACGGCCTTCGTCGGGTTGACGCGCCCGCAACCGCTCCTTCGCGCTTCGCTTGCCGCCGCCCTGTTCTGCGCCGCCACGCCTGCGCGCGCGGTGGACACGGGGCTGGTGGCGAGCTGGGGCAGGAACACGGATGGCGAAATCGGCGACGGCACGAGCACGCAACGCACTTCGCCTGTCGCCATCGGCGTGACGCCATTCGGGAATGCATCGGTAATTCAGGTCGCCGGCGGCGTGAATCACAGCTGCGCGCTGGACGTAAACGGGAGGGTCTGGTGCTGGGGTTTAGGCAGCAACGGCCAACTGGGCGACAATACGGGGGTCCAGCGGTTGACGCCGACTGCGGTCCTCTCGAGCGGCGCGCTCGCCGGAAAAAGCGTCGTCCAGATCGCGGCCGGCCAAGCCCACACCTGCGCCATGACGGCGGACGGCGGCGTCTATTGCTGGGGTTACAATTTTTACGGGCAGCTCGGCGATGGCACGAGCTTCCAGCGAAATGCGCCGGTCGCGGTTTCGACCAGCGGCGCGCTGGCGGGCAAGAAGGTCGTGCAGATAACCGCCGGCGTGTACCATACCTGCGCTCTGACCTCCGACGGCAAGGCGTACTGCTGGGGAGACAACAGCAACGGAGCGCTTGGCGACAATACCGGAACGCAGCGGTTTGTCCCGACCGCCGTCTCGACCAGCGGCGTCCTGTCGGGCAAAACGGTGACGCAGATTTCCGGCGGCGGTTATCACACCTGCGCCCTGACCTCGGACGGCGGCCTGTATTGCTGGGGCAGCAACTCCGGCGGCGAACTGGGAGACGGCGGCACGCTATTGCGCAATGCGCCGGTGGCCGTGGTGACTTCCGGCGCGCTGGCCGGCAAGACCCCAGTTCAGATCAGCGCTGGCGGCTACCATAGCTGCGCGCTCGTCTCCAGCGGCTCGGCCTATTGCTGGGGCGCCAACAGTTTCGGCGGGCTCGGCGACGGAACGACGACGCAGCGCTTGACGCCGGTTGCGGTGTCAACCAGCGGCGCTCTGACCGGCAAGACAATTGTTCAGATTTCCGCCAATTTCGATTTCACCTGCGCGCTGACTTCGGACGGCCGGGTCTATTGCTGGGGCTACAATGGCTACGGCAATCTCGGCGACGGCACGACGACGACGCGCACCCTGCCGACAGCGGTCTCGACGAGCGGCGCGCTTTCCGGCCAGTTCCTGACGAACATCTCCGCCGGCTATTATTTCGTGACCACGACGGCCTCCCCCTGCGGCGCGGGCGCGCCAATCTCGACGGGGAGCGGCGCGAGCGCGCTGTGGACGCGCGTCGCCTTGCCTTGCAACAATTTCATGAACGCGACTGCGCGCGTTCAGGATATTCTCGGTTCGTCCGGGCTCAGCAAGAACCTGCTGAACCCCAACACCTATGGCGGATCGGGCGGCACGGGGTGGGCGGTCTATCGGCACGACGCGGCGACGAACGCGTACGTCATGCTCGCGCTCACCGACACGCTCGACCGTGGAACCGGCTACTGGATCAAGAGCTACGAGACGCCTTATCTCAACAAGCTCGTCGTGCCCGGCGTCAACCAGACCGTCACGCCGATCACCGCGCCTGTGACGCAGGCGCAGGGCTGCGCCTCGGCCAACGGTTGTTTCGCCATTTCCGTCACCGCGGTCGCGGGCCAGAGCCGCTACAACCTGCTCGGCAATCCCTTCCCGTGGGCTGTCGACTGGTCGCAGGCGCGCGTGCGCGTCGATGGTTCGGCGTCCACCTACACGCCAAGCCAGGCGGCTGCGGCAAACGTGCTCGCCGCCACCTTCTGGACCTGGAACGGCACGAGCTACGACGTCTATTCGGACACCGCGCCCAACATCGGCAACCTCCCGTATTTCGGCTCGTTCTGGGTGCAGGCGCTGGCCGGCGGCGCAGGCCATACGGTTGAACTGCTGGTGCCGAAACTCGCCACGACGCTGCCGTAGAAGGCCGCTGGACTTACGCGCGACCCGTTGGCCCGCAATGACGGACGCGCGCTTCGCGCGACCCGTTGGCCCGCATTGCCTCACCGCTCGACGAACGCCCGGTTCCTCTTTTCCAGTTCCTCCCCGTAGCGGCGCAGCGCATGGGCTTCCGACAGGCGGCCGATGACGCGGCGGTTGGTCTCGTCGGTGACGACGGCCAGCACGTCCGCCTCTTCCGACGCGAACATGTCGAGCGCGTCGCGCACCGTCGCGCGCGGCGTGAGATAGGCCTTCTGCAGATGCGCGAGCTTCGAGACCGGCTCGGTCGGGTCGGCTTCCGCGGCGTGAATATCGCCGACCAGCACCGCGCCGCTGTAGCGCCCGTCGGCGTCGGTCAGCATGACTTCCTTGGTGACGCCCAGCGGCACGCGGATGCGCGCCTGCCCGATGCTCGTGTCGTCGGGCAGCGTGCGCACGTCCTTGCGCATCATGCGCGCGACCGAGAGATCGCGCAGCCAGCCGATGTCGTGCGGCCCGCGGATCGTCTCGCCGCGCAGGTGAAAACGCCAGGTCGCGAAGGAATAGCCGAAGGTTCCGCGCACCACGAGCGACACGATGAGCGAGGCGATGAAGGCCGACAGCGCCATGCCGAAATCGCCGGTCATCTCCAGCGCGAGAAAGGTCATGGACATGGGCGCGCCGACGATGCCCGTGCCGAGCGCGGTGAGCCCGACGACCGCCATGGCGGAAGGCTCGGCCCGCGTCGCGAAGGAGACGAGCGCGGTGGCGTCGCCGTAGCAGCGCCCGACATAGGCGCCGATCATCAGCGAGGCGAAGAACAGGCCGCCGCGAAAGCCCGACCCCAGCGAGATCGACGAAGCCGTGAACTTGAGGACGACGATGGCGAGCAGCGCCATCGCCGTGAAATCCGTCGAGCTCGCCAGCAGGATCGCGCCGTGGCCGGAGCCGAGCGCCGCCGGCGCCGCCGCGCCGATCAGCCCGACGAGCGCGCCGCCGATCACCGGCCTGAGCCAGGCCGGCCGCACCAGCGAGGCGAAGACGCGCTCCGCGCTCGCCACCATGCTCATCAGCGCGATGGACACGGCCGAACAGAGCAGCGCGACGATGACGACATGCACGAAGGCGCTGGGCGCGAGCGAGTCGCCGCCGGGCGGCGTCGCCAGCAGGCTGTGGTCGACGAAGACGCGCGCCACCAGCGTCGAGACGACGGCGCTCGCCGCGATCGGCGCGAGCGAGGCGACGGAATAGGCGCCGAGGATCGTCTCGAAGGCGTAGAAGGCGCCGGCCAGCGGCGCGTTGAAGGCCGCCGCGATCGCGCCCGCCGCGCCGCAGGCGACCAGCAGCCGCATGTCGTTGCGGCGCGCGCCGAGCTCCCGCCCGAGCCGTGACGAGAAGGCCGCGCAGATCTGCGTGTATGCGGCCTCCAGCCCCACCGACCCGCCGAAGCCGTTCGACGCCATGGTCTGCAGCGTGATGAACAGGGAGCCGCCGACCGACATGCGCCCGCCGAGCAGCGCGTTCGCCTCGATGGCGTCGTGCACGCGACCGCGAAAGCGCGGCGCGACATAGCGCGCGAGCAGCGCCAGGATGATCCCGCCCGCCGTCACCACGGCGACCGCGCGCCACGCCTCGAGAGAGGGCGCGAGGCTGAGCCGCAGACCGCGCGGCAGGCCAAACAGAAATTCGTGCATGAGCTGCGAGACGACGCTCATGCCGGTGACGAGCAGGCCGCTGACCGCGCCGATGAGCAGCGCGACGATGACCAGCCCCGCCTCGCGCGTGCGCACGAAGGCGCGCGCCCACATCGGAAACAGCCCGCCGAACACGCGCGTCGGCGCGCCGGCGGCGTGTCCCTCGGTCGCGGGCGCGCGCGCGCCGGCAGGAGTCGCTTCGCTCATGTCGTCCCGATCATGTCGTTCCGGTCATGCCTCGCCGACCATGTCTTGCCGATCATGCCTTGCCGGACATGGCTCCCGCCTGAACGGCGCGCGCCCCCGGGCCCGGTTTCTGTGGATGAACTCCGCCGCCCCCGCGGTCAAGGCGTCTGTGGCCATTGGTCCCCACGGAACGCGCTGCGCGCGCTTAAGCCTTCCTTCACCACGACGCGCCAACACTGACGGCGGAGTAAAGTCATGCAGTCAGTCGAGCGCGCGCCAACCACCGCATCCGGCCTCTGGTCCCGCCTGCCGGCGCATACACTGTTCGGCGCGCTCGGCGTCGGGCTGATCGCGCTGGTCCTTTCGCACCCCGCCGTCATGGCGCTCGCCGGCCTCGACATCGCCGCCCAGCGTCCGGGCGCCCGCATGATCGACCGCGCGCCGACCGGCACGATCGCCTCGCAGAAAACCGCCGAAACGCCGCGGGCGAAGATCGGCGGCGTCATCGGCCTGCGCGCCGCCATCCGCGAACAGCGCTGATCTTCCACAGGTTAACCATCTGAAAAAATTGACGCCGGGCGAGAACAAAAAAAGAACTTGGCAATTAGAACAAATCGCGTACAGTGCTCTTAACGGCGGCGATTGCCCTATCCGACCCGCCCGTGCCAGAAGGAGCTTTAAGCCGTGAGCCAAGCGAATCTCCGCCTCGTGGAAGGGACCTCCGTGGACAAGACCAAGGCGCTCGACGCCGCTCTGTCGCAGATCGAACGGGCCTTCGGCAAAGGCTCGATCATGCGGCTCGGCAAGAACCAGAAGGCGGTCGAGATCGAGGCCATCTCCACCGGCTCGCTCGGGCTCGACATCGCCCTGGGCGTCGGCGGTCTTCCGCGTGGCCGCGTCGTCGAGATTTACGGGCCGGAATCCTCCGGCAAGACGACACTGACCCTGCATGTCATCGCGGAAGCCCAGAAGCGCGGGGGCACCTGCGCCTTCGTCGACGCCGAACATGCGCTCGACCCCGTCTACGCCCGCAAGCTCGGCGTCAATCTCGACGACCTCCTGATCTCCCAGCCCGACACCGGCGAGCAGGCGCTCGAGATCACCGACACGCTGGTGCGCTCCGGCGCGATCGACGTCCTCGTGGTGGATTCGGTGGCGGCCCTCACGCCCCGCGCCGAAATCGAGGGCGAGATGGGCGAGGTCCAGCCGGGCCTCCAGGCCCGGCTCATGAGCCAGGCCCTGCGCAAGCTCACCGCCTCGATCTCGCGCTCCAACACGATGGTGATCTTCATCAACCAGATACGCATGAAGATCGGCGTCATGTACGGCTCGCCCGAGACGACGACCGGCGGCAACGCGCTCAAGTTCTACGCCTCCGTCCGCCTCGACATCCGCCGCATCGGCGCGATCAAGGACCGCGACGAGGTCGTGGGCAACCACACCCGCGTCAAGGTGGTGAAGAACAAGGTCGCCCCGCCCTTCAAGCAGGTCGAGTTCGACATCATGTACGGCGAGGGCATCTCCAAGATGGGCGAGCTCGTCGACCTCGGCGCCAAGGCCGGCGTGGTCGAGAAGTCCGGCGCCTGGTTCTCCTACGACAGCCAGCGCCTCGGCCAGGGCCGCGAGAACGCCAAGGCCTTCCTGCGCCAGAATCCGGAAATCGCCCAGCGCATCGAGCTGGCGATCCGCGAGAACGCAGGGCTGATCGCCGACAAGATCCTCGACTCCGCCGGCGAGGACGATTCCGACGGCGACGAGGACTGAGTTCGCAGGGCCTGCCCGGCCGCGCCCCGCACGCGCGCGCCGGCAAGGCCTTCGACGAGGCGCCGTGAGCCGCCCCTCGCGCGAAACCCGTCCGCCATCATCGCGTTTCGCTCGACAGTTTCATGGCGCCCCGTTAGAAAGGCCCGGCTCAGCCGGGCCTTTCGCTATGTTTGGCCCTGCGAGGAGTTCGCCGGAACCGGATCGAACCTCGGGCGCGAGCGACCTATGTGAAGCAAGCAGGGCCGCGTCGGCCCCGAGAGTCGGACGATAATGAGCGGCGTCAACGAAATCCGGGCCACCTTTCTCGACTATTTTGCGGGCCACGGCCACGAGAAGGTCGCCTCGTCTCCGCTTGTCCCGCGCAACGACCCGACCCTCATGTTCACCAATGCGGGCATGGTCCAGTTCAAGAACGTCTTCACCGGCGTCGAGAAACGGCCCTATTCGCGCGCGGCGTCGTCGCAAAAGTGCGTGCGCGCCGGCGGCAAGCACAACGACCTCGACAATGTCGGCTATACCGCGCGCCATCACACCTTCTTCGAGATGCTCGGCAATTTCTCGTTCGGCGACTACTTCAAGGAAGGCGCGATCGAGCTCGCCTGGAACCTGATTACCCGGCACTTCGACCTGCCGAAGGACCGGCTGCTCGTCACCGTCTATCACGACGACGACGAGGCCTATGGCCTGTGGAAGAAGATCGCCGGCTTCTCCGACGACCGCATCATCCGCATCGCCACCTCGGACAATTTCTGGTCGATGGGCGAGACCGGCCCCTGCGGGCCCTGCTCGGAGATTTTCCTGGACCAGGGCGAGCATGTCGCGGGCGGGCCGCCCGGCTCCCCGGACGAGGACGGAGACCGGTTCCTGGAATTCTGGAACCTCGTCTTCATGCAATACGAGCAGGTGTCGCCGACCGAGCGCGTGCCGCTGCCGCGCCCCTCGATCGACACCGGCATGGGGCTCGAGCGCATCGCCGCCCTCCTGCAGGGCGTGACCTCGACCTACCAGACCGACCTGATGCGCGCGCTGATCCGGGCCGTGGCGGAAGAAACCGGCGTCGATCCCGACGGCCCGCAGGCCGCCAGCCATCGCGTCATCGCCGACCATCTGCGCGCCTCCGCCTTCCTCGTCGCCGACGGCGTCACGCCGCTCAACGAGGGCCGCGGCTACGTGCTCCGCCGCATCATGCGCCGCGCCATGCGCCATGCGCAGTTGCTCGGCGCGAAGGACCCGCTGATGTGGAAGCTCGTGCCCGCGCTCGTGCGCGAGATGGGCCAGGCCTATCCCGAACTCGTGCGCTCCGAGCCGCTGATCGTCGAGACGCTGCGCACCGAGGAGACGAAGTTCCGCACCACCCTCGCCCGCGGCCTCTCCATCCTCGAGGACGAGACGCGCGGCCTGACCGCCGGCCAGTCGCTGTCGGGCGAAACCGCCTTCAAGCTCTACGACACCTACGGCTTCCCGCTCGACCTCACGCAGGACGCGCTGCGCGCCCGCAACCTCGCCGTCGACACCGCCGGCTTCGACGCCGCGATGGAGCGCCAGCGCGCCGAGGCGCGCAAGGCCTGGGCGGGCTCCGGCGAAGCCGCCACCGAAGCGGTCTGGTTCGGCTTGCGGGAGAAGCTCGGCGCGACGGAGTTCCTCGGCTACGAGACCGAGACCGCGGAGGGCGTCGTGCAGGCGATCCTCGTCGACGGCGCGGAAGTCGCCTCGGCGGCAAGAGGGACCAGAGCCGCCGTCATCCTCAACCAGACGCCCTTCTACGGCGAATCCGGCGGCCAGACCGGCGACACGGGCGTGGGACGCGGCGCCGGCGTCGTCTTCAGGATCGAAGCCACGGGCAAGAAGCTCGGCGATCTCTTCGTGCACGAGGGCGTGATCGAAGAAGGCGAACTGAAAGTCGGCGCGGCGCTCGAGCTCGACGTCGACCACACGCGCCGCGCCGCCATCCGCTCGAACCACTCGGCGACGCACCTGCTGCACGAGGCCCTGCGCCTCGTGCTCGGCGACCATGTCGCGCAGAAGGGCTCGCTCGTCGCGCCCGACCGCCTGCGCTTCGACTTCTCGCACCCCAAGCCGATCGGCGACGACGAGCTGGCGCGTATCGAGGACATCGCCAATGCGGTCGTGTTGCAGAATTCGCCCGTCGAGACGCGGCTGATGGCCGTCGACGACGCCATCGACTCCGGCGCCCGCGCCCTGTTCGGCGAGAAATACGGCGACGAGGTGCGCGTGGTCACGATGGGCCGGCAATTGAATGAAAATCGAGGCGCCAACCGCGCCTTCTCCGTCGAGCTCTGCGGCGGCACGCATGTCGCGCGCACCGGCGACATCGGGCTCGTCACCATCGTGTCGGAGAGCGCCGTCGCCTCGGGCGTGCGCCGCATCGAGGCCAAGACCGCCGACGGCGCCCGCCGTCACCTCAACGAGGAAAGCCGCCGCCTGCGCGAAATCGCGCATCTCGTGCGCGCGCCGGCCGAGGAAGCCGCCAATCGTCTCGCCGCCCTCATCGAGGAGCGCAAGAAGATGGAACGCGAACTGGGCGAGGCCCGTCGCAAGCTCGCCATGGGCGGCGGCGCGGCGGAAGCGGCGCCTTTCCGCGAGATCGCCGGCGTGAAATTCCTGTCGCGCGCGGTCGCCGGCGTCGAGATGAAGGACCTGAAGTCGCTCGCCGACGAGGCCAAGAAGACCATCGGCTCCGGCGTCGTCGCCATCGGCAACGCCAGCGCGGACGGCAAGGGCGGCGTCGTCGTCTCCGTCACGTCCGACCTCGCCGACCGCTTCAACGCCGTCGACTTCGTGCGCATCGCCTCTGAGAAGCTCGGCGGCAAGGGCGGCGGCGGCAGGCCCGACATGGCGCAGGCCGGCGGCCCCGACGGCTCGCAGATTCCCGCCGCGCTCGAAGCCATCGAAAGCGCGCTGCGCCAGAAGGCCGTCGGATGATCGCCCGCCGGCGCGCGCGCATCGCGCGTCTGCGACGGCGCGTCCACTACATTCTCGACGGCGGCGTCGCCAACCGCACGGCGCGCGTCGCGCATGCGTTGATCATTTCGCTCGTCGTGCTCTCGGTCGCATCCGTCGTGCTGGAGACCGTGCCCAATCTGCAGAAGCGCTACGGCCTGCTCTTCGACGCGATCGAACTCGTGGCGCTCGT
>WBZM01000759.1_pt1 | contig 39773 bp, 42 predicted proteins | sample 5204271 | NCBI WGS metagenome assembly WBZM01 (sample SAMN12344346, study PRJNA552823) | activated sludge metagenome | biome: Activated sludge suspended growth; feature: Nitrification reactor; material: Wastewater; isolation source: activated sludge from nitrification reactor of wastewater... | reverse complement strand
GAAGCAGATCTGGCTGACCATCGAGGTGCCTGACGAGTCGACCGTGCGCCAGGTGATCGACCGCTCGGGCATCCTCAGATCGTTTCCCACCATCGACCTGCAAACGCAGAAGGTGGGCGTCTTCGGCCGCCTGGTGAAACTCGACGCGCCCCTCCGGCCGGGCGACCGGGTCGAGATCTACCGTCCGATCACCTGCGATCCGCAAACCGTCCCGCGCCGCGATGGCGCGGGCGATGATGAGGATTAGGCTGGCTTTCGCCGGGCCTTCTGGTCGCTCTCAGTGCCCTCTGGCCGAGTGCCTTCCCGCCTGCGCCGACGCGCGGTCGCGCAAGGCGACCAGTTCATGGCGACGCTGCTCGGCGGCATTCATCAGCTCCTGCGCAAGCTGCCTGATCGCATTGATGCCGCTTTTCCCAACGCAGGCTGAACGGACAACGCAAGAGTGCAGGACGACCAGCAGCCATGCCCGACGGTCACGGTATCAGCGACCCGCGCCCTGAGTCGCATGCAACCGCGCGCGAATCGCGCTGCAAAAGGCGAGCAGGTCGCCGAGACGATTGCGCACGACGTCGACCAAGATCGCCTGGTCCAGATGCCGATAGCCGTGCACCACGACATTGCGGAAACCGATCATTCTCTGGATCACCAGCGACAGTCCAGCTTCGATCCAGCCGTGCGCACACAGCAGCGCGAACAGGTCGCGGTTGCTTTCCGGCTCTCCCAGACGGCCCTCGGAAACGATGTGCGAAGCGACGTCCTGCGCGGCTTGAATCGCGATCTGCAGCGTGTGGGCGGCAAATCGTTCCTCGCGAATGTCGACCGGAATGCGCTCCGGCTCGCACAGATCGCGCAACTCGCGCACACAGGTCTCGATGAAAGCGAGTTTTTTCTCGACGAGGTCGATGTCGGTCATCGCAGAGGCTGTCGCGCGGCTTGCCGGTACTCGCGCAAATACGGCAGCAGATCGAAGTACGCATTGCGTGCCTGAACCTCGAAACGGATTCGCGCCGAGCGGTCGCGTTCGCAAACCAGGACGCCATGGCGCAACACACGGTGGATCAGGTCTGCCGGTGCGCGGTTGAGCACGACGAGATCGACGGGGCGACCGATTGCTGCTTCCAGATCGGCGGCGAGGTCGATACCCAGCCCTTCGAGGGTTCTCGGCGGATCGCCGACGAGCAACACGCCAAGGTCAACGTCGCTGGCCGGACCGGCGGTACCACGCGCCTGGCTGCCGAAGAGATACACGCACGCCAGATCCTCACCCCGGCTGGCGAAAAACTGGCGCAGCGACCCGATCAATGCGGCTGACTGCATGGCGTCACGATCAAGGGAACGGGCGGGAATTCACTCGCGGGCAGTATAGGTCGCCGCAGCCATCACGGTCAAGCATCCGCGTCAGGTGCGCAGATGAATCTGTTCCGTCGCCTCACCGGCCGGCAGCACGCGGCCGATGCTGACGGTCCGTGTGTAGCCCGGACGACGCAGGGCCGCGACCCAGTCGGCGGCGTTTGCCGCCGGCGGTCTGCGGGTCGAACCGCAGCGAATCATTCGGGGGTTGCAAAGCCTCGGGTTGGCTGCACACCACGTGTCGCACGCGCACATTGGCCGGCTGCAGCGAGCTGAGGATTCCCGCGGCCGCAATTTCAGCGGCGCCATCGAGATCTGCGCGCGGTGGACGTGTCGCGCGCCTTCGGAGTGCCCGCGTTGAGTGTCAAGCGCGCGTTGAAGCGGTATCGGCAGAAAGGGCCGAAGGGGTTCCATGTTCCGCCGCGGCGCCGGGGCCCGGCGGTCCTGACGGCAGAGGTGTTGCGACTCGCCCAGGCCCTGTTCGATGGCGGAGAGACCATCGCGAGGGTTGCGGCAGAACTGGGGATCAAGATCGACACCCTGTCGAAAGCGGTCCGTGCCGGGCGGTTGCATGTTGCCGTGGTGAAAGCATCCTGTCCGCTCGTCTCGAGCAGCAAGAGCGAGCGCGGTGGTGCCGCGGTTCCAGGCAGCCGTCGACCTGCCGCGGGGCGGGGTGCTCTTTGCGCTGCCCGCCTTGCTGGCCGTTGGCTTGCTCGAAGGCGCCGAGGAGCTTCCCCTGCCGCCGGGGTACTACGGGATCGACAGCCTGTTGATGTTGATTGCCTTCATGGCTCTGGCGCGACTCAAGTCGGTGGAGTCCCTGCGCTCGTGGGCGCCGGGCGAGTGGGCCAAGCTGCTGCGTCTGGATCGGATTCCTGAAGTGTGCACCGTGCGCGAGAAGATTGCACTCCTGACCGGGCTTCCGGTCTAGCTTGGGCGGAAATGTGCCCGTCACCTACCGTTCCGCCAATAATCGCGTTTGAAGGGCAGCTTGCCGCCTTGAGGAATCCACCCTTTCGACCCAGAGTAGACGGTCGAGTCTCTTGAAAGCGGCCGTTGCTCCCAGGCGCCGGCCACGCAGAAGCTGCCGTTCGATTTCCGGGGGTGCTATTCTTGCGTCACGGGCAGCTTTGAAGGTGGAGCGGCCAGCGTGTGCGGGATGGGGGTCCGTCGGCATCCGGCCATCAGCGGCCGTAGCGGCGCCTAGAGATCGAGCCGCCCGAACGGCGGGTAACTGATCAGAGACCGGCCGCTCGGCCCTGCAGTAGGTCGGCCCGCTCATCGGCCATTGCGGACCGTTGGTTACATCATGGCGAATGGCCGCAAAGAACTCTTCTGCTGTTGCTCGGTGGGCTTACCATCGCTATGCGCACTCAATCAGATACAGAACGCATTCAGTGCCATGAAATCACTTCCATGAAAGCGTTGTTGTGTAGCTGGCCCTGACCTCCTCCTTGCCAGGATAGAATTGAACATTTTGCCAAACTGACGGCCAACAATTTTGGTGAAGGTGCCAACCATGTCCGACGTAAGACCGCAGCACTTTAGGCGCGCCACTGCCGATATAGGCGCAAGTGGTGACAACGACACGCTTCCTTTTGACGTGGATGTCCGTTTCATTAACGAGAGTCAAGAGGCGTTGGCCAATCTGGCGGACACCTACTTCCAAGAGCTGAACAGCCTGAACAAGGAAAAGGTCAAATCCACGATCAACTCGTTGGAGGTCTTTTCCGAGCGCCTGTTAGTTCCGACCGGCGCCGCCGGGTTCCGGATCACGACCAAGATTCACCCGTTCTGGAACATCTATCTGAATGGCCTTGGGATCGCCATCGCCGAGGCGCACGAGCCTCTCCGCAGTGACCGCACCCATTCCTATCGGTATGCGCAACAGGGCGATCGATTGTTTGAGCGGGCGTCGTCGTGGCGTGCCTTTCGAGAGGCATGCATTGCCGATTGTGAGGCGAAGGGTGATGAGATCGTCGTCGCTCAGACCGACATCTCCAGCTTTTACGAGCATGTCTATCATCACCGCATAGAAAATTGCATCGACGATTTGTTTCCGGACGGCTCCAAGGTGGCGACCCAGGTTGACCGCTTCCTGAGCAAGCTCGCGGCAGGCAGATCTTTCGGCCTGCCGGTCGGCGGGCAGTGCTCTCGCATCCTGGCCGAACTCGTGCTTTCCGCCGTCGACCGTCGGCTGATGGACGAGGGAATTGAGTGGCGACGTTACGTCGACGATTTCGTTCTCGTGACTACTAGCCAAGCGGGGGCCTACCGCGCCCTGGCGATTCTCTCGCATGCCCTCGCCGACTACGGCCTGACGCTGAATCGGACAAAGACAACAATTCTTACTGGCAAGCACTTTTGCGACTATGTCCGCACCCAGTTGGGGAACACAGGAGATAGCGCAACCAAACTCCGAGAAATTGACCTCCACTTTGATCCCTATTCCGACACATGTTTCGAAGACTACGAAGCACTGAAGGAAACGGTCGAAAGCCTAGAGGTCCGGACGCTCCTCGATCTGGAATTGGACAAAGGCCAACCGGACACTTTTCTTGTAGCCCAGATCGGGCGAACCCTGAAGTACCACAGCCCGGGGGTCGCGCTTCAACTCTGCGGCACGCTGCTGGCGCCCACGAATCTTCACGCCTTCCGAGCATCCTGGTCGACGATTATGCGCGGCATCTCGGCGGTTAGGTCGGACGAAGCATTTGCAGAGATATTCGACGGAATCGACAGCCTCTTGGATGCCATCCCGGAACACTCGAACCACCTCGTTCTGGCGGAGGCCAGTTGTCTGCATTACCTCCGGGCAATCCGATTCCGACGAACCGATGGCCGTGGCCGGTATGTCGCCTCGCTCTATTCGAGCACGCCATCGCAATCCGTTCGGCGTGCTTGCGTCGACTGTTGGCGGCAATGGAGGGACCGTCCTAGCTTCCGGAGTGTTCGAAATAGGTGGAGTTCGATCAGTTCGGAAGAACAGCGGATGTTGTGGCTGGCAGCGAAGGACTTCGGCGATGAGGGAACGCATTTCCGAGCCCAGGAAAAACGAAGCGCGCTTAGTTCTTGGCGCCTGGGGATCGAAAGGGCCAGTTGTCCGACGTTCGCAAGTATTTACGAGCAGTGGTGTGCTTGATGAGTCCACCGAAAATTCTGGCTCGAGATCCAAGGACAGTTGCCCGGGACATACCGGGAATCTTTGATACGCTGTTTCCCCAGTTGGCACCAGGCGTCGTGACGCATTTCAATCGCCGCAACTATGCTGTTGCCGCCTGCCAAGAAATTTCAGCAGAGCTTATCGCTGCAAGCGCCCTACAGCACGCCATGCTATTCGAAATCGCGGTGGCCGCTGGCCAGCAAGTGATCGAGGGTAGCGAATCCATCGATCTGGACAGGGCACTCGACGTCGCTATTGATCGGCAGCGGCGACATTTCGATGCCAAGCTTCCGGAGCAACTTACGGCGACCGACAAGACAATCGTCATCCGGGTGGCGGAAAATCTCGCGACAATGCTCGAGAAGGTGCGGACTGATTCTGGAAAAGCGGTACTGGTCTGTTCGCCACATATTCCAGGATATCAGTGGATTGCCTCCGGGACCGGCGACTTTGCCATCGGTCCCCGGCTGGTTGAGGTGAAGTGCACCAGCAAACCCTTCTCTTCGTCCGACTATCGTCAAGTGATGATGTATTGGTTGTTGAGCTACGCTTCATCGGTCGAGGGGGGTTGCCCCGAATGGTCGAATGCCGTGCTCATCAATCCGAGGCTCAATAGGGTTGTAGATGTTTCCTTTGATGAGATGATCAAAGTTACAGCGGCTGGGCGTTCCAAGGTTGACGTTCTGGAGTTGTTTTCGTCGATGGTGGCTGACCACAACACCAGGCTATTGGGCCATATCTAAGCCGAACACAGCCGCCGCACGCCCCTTAACACATGCGTGAGTTCGTCGGTGACGGAACCTGGCGTTCAGATGGCCGGTACTGGCGCAGGCAGCAAACGACCACATTGCTGACGTAGCTCAGCCGGAATTCCAATGGCAGCAAAGGCCGAGCACCAGTCCTACACCAGATTCCGATGACCGGCAGCTTGCGGATCAGTAAGCCGCCATTGAGCATGAAGTGGTCATCGGGCGGCTGTGGGTCGGTTGCCGACAGCAAGCCGCGAAAACCCAGTGGCCGCTTGTGGTCTTGGAGCGGCCAGATCGGTGGGCAACCGCCGAGGCCGAGCATCAACGGCCGGATCAGACGGGAAGCAGTCGTTCACATTTTCTGGGCCACCGGCTGCCTCCGACCCAGAGCAGGCGGTCGATGTCTGTGAAAGCAGCCGTTCGCCGCACCCCCGCGACAAATCGAAAGCCGCCGTTCGATACTGAGGAGTGCTACTCTTGCGTGATCGGCAGCTTGGAAGCGGGAGCGGTCAGTGAGTGCAGGATGGCGGGTGGCGGCAGTCGGTCATCAGCAGACTGCGGTGGTTCTTATCCAAGAGCCGACGTTGATCCGGGCCGATCAACCGTAACCGGTCAGTCGGCTGGGAATGTCCGCTTCCTCGGCGGACCGACCGCTACGCTTCGAAGAGGAACCAATCGGTGTAGGATGGCCAGTGGCGGCAGCCAGCCAACCTATTGTTTTTATTGGTAACGCAACCCCATTAATGCGTTTGGCACGCGAAAAGTGTCGAACTCGGGAACTCGGATCGTCCGCAGGTCGATTTCCGGGGAAAACAGCTTGAGGGTCGCGTCCAGGTGGGCCAGATCATCCGCCAGACGCCCCATTTCCTTCTGTTGATTCTCGATCAGCCCGGCCAGTTCAACGCGCTTGGTGATCAAGGCCGCAACCACGTGGCTCTCTGCCATGGAAAATGATCCCGTTCGTTGAAAACAGGACCATTTTCGTTGAGCCGAGGGTCGGGCGCTGGGTGGTTTCTCCATAATGCCGGAAAAGCCCGAGGGTTTGGCCCCCGGGTTTTCAAGGCTAGTCTGGACTAGCTCAGACGAACCAGTCAGCAGAGATGGCGGCTGGGTCGACGCCGACCAGTGTGACCGAGCCACCTGCGTGGTAGAGCGTGGTATTACCCATGCCGTCGGACACTGCGGATGCCATCAGGGCGTCGATGTCCATGTCGTCGGCAACATCAATCAGGTCCACTTCGTCGGCGACGTAGCTCAGCGTGAGGTCGTCCATCGCCACACTGGTGCTGTTCCCCGGAACTGATCCTCCGCTGCCATCGATGTATATCGTGTCAATGCTGGTGAAGCGGCCTCTCACTTCACTGGCTTGGGTGAAGTCGATGAATGTCTTTTCGGAATTCAGGTAGAAAGTGGCGCTGCCGACCTGTTCACCATCATCCCAAGCCTGGAAAGTGACCTCAAGATCCTGATTGTAGCCAGCGGCAAAATAGCCACTCTTGAAGTTGAAGTCACTGTTTGGGTCGCTGAAGCTGAGTCCATCACCATCACCATCAAAGTCACCATCTAAGTCGAATGCTGTGAATTTTCCAGAATTCAGAACTGCCGTGTACCCTCCAAAAGAGTACATGCTCGTATCGAAGGCGTATGCGTTTGTCCAATATAGACCGGCGTAGACATTTGGAATGGGTGGTATTCCTTCCACATCTTGTAGTTCAAAGTCGATCAGTTTTTCAGTTTCCTGTGATTGATGATTGAAGTCGGTGATGGTGTCATTTCCGCCGGAGAGAACGAATGCATCTGAGCCTGCGCCGCCGGTCAGTATGTCGTCACCCATGTTGCCGTCCAGTCGGTCGTTTTCTTCGCCGCCATCAAGCGTGTCGTCGCCGCGGCCACCAATGAGCACATCAAGGCCTGCGCCGCCGAAAACAATGTCGTTTCCGTTGTCGCCATAAAGCATATCGTCGCCTTCGTCACCGTAGAGCAGGTCGTTGCCATTGTTGCCGTGCAGGATGTCGTCCCCACCCCACCCATGCAAGATGTCTTTACCGTTGCCCCCGCTGAACTCGTTCGCCTCGTTGTTGCCATCCCAATAGGTCTTGCCATTGTTCTTTGGCGCATTTCCAGTCATGATGTTGCTCCGCTATGTGCTTGGATCTTGATTCTCGGTTGGGTGACGGTAATCGTCGCCCTAACTAAGTTTGGAAAATGCATCGTCAAAGGGCGCTGGGAAGCGTATGACCCCGGATGCATGGCCGTCAAACTTGGACCTGATTGCGACAATACTGGGCAGAGCAGCCCGGGGTCGGCTCAACCTGCGGATCCTCCTGACCGACCGGTCCGTCTCAATGCCGCGTGTCCAGTCTGCCTTCTAAACATAGACCAGGGAGAGCGAGAAAGCAATGTAGCTAAGCAGGTTTTGTTGCCATTGACGGCTCGGTATCGGGGCTGGCCCCGGGGAGCGAAGCCACCCGGGGGCACGCAGACCCTGCACTTGCCTCCCGGCATAAGCCGTGAACCCGGAGAGCGTCGATAGCCTCGCCCGACGGCACAGAACGCAGCGCTTCTTCTCTGTCCTCTACGCGACGTCGCCTTATCAGCGGCTGCGACTGCGGACGCTGCGGGGTCGCCGTGCGCGGCTGCCGCCGCACGAGCGCCGACGGACCCGGCAGCGGCGAGAGGCCAAAGGCCGCAAGACGCCGGGTAGCGGGTTGGGGATGTCGCTGTTCGATCGGCGCGCGGGCATCAAGCGGGCGTGCGAGGAAGGCGATCCCAAGGCGGTCAGGAAGCCCTGCTCCCCTGGGTCACGGTCACGTGGCCTGACGTCCCCCGCTGCCGCTGGAGAACTTGGCGAGGGGGTTCGAACTTGTGGCGGAAGACCTGCTGCGGTATTGCGCTCGACCCGCCTTTCCGCTGGCGCGCTTGCGCAAAATCGACGCCGAACACTTGGTCTACGAGAGCGTCAAGCCGGGTTGTGGCGGCAGCATCAGCCTGATGCTCACAGCGCTCGAACTGATCGAGCGTCTGGCGGTGCTGATTCCGCCGCCGCACCGGCATCGCCATCGTTGCTACTGGGTGCTGGCACCCAACGCATTACTGCAGTCACAGCTCCGTCCGGTTTCCGCAGTAGAGCACTCGCCCAAACGATCGAATCTTGGACTACCTCGCCGTTTGCTTATGGCCGGCTGCCGCAAGACGTTATCCTACACCCACTTGCTACTTTCCGGATCGTAGCGGTCGGTCCAGCGAGGAAACTGACACCCCAGCCGAATGACCGCTTACGGTGGATCGTCCCCAGCTCAACGTCGGCTCTGGGGAAAGGTCGCCCCGGTCTGCTCCTGGCCGGCTGCCGCCAGACGCCATCCTGCATCCAGTGACTGCTTTCCGCAGCGTAGCGGTCGGTCAGGCGAGAAGATTGACATGCCCAGCCGAATGACCGGTTACGGTCGATCGCATCAGGTCAACGACGGCTTCGGGAAGTGGCGCCACCGTCTCTTCCTGGCCGACTGCACGCCTTCGACATGATGCCAAAAAACGGCCGCACGTCTGACTGTGCGGCCGCAGGATGCCGCCCAGATCTCGGTCTGCTCGGAGATCTCGCGCGCATCTTCCACATCAATGCCGAGATAGCGAACCGTTCTCTCCAGCGTCGAATGGCCAGGCAGCAGCTGGACGGCCCCAAGATTCTATCGTGTGCTTGTCGATCAGGGTTGCTTCGGCTCTCTCCGTCTCGAGTGCGTTCCGTAGGCCGATGAGTCCAGCCCGGCAGACTCGGCGCAATGATGCAGCCGCCTGCATCGGTGACCACATTCCTTCTGGTGACCGGGTCCGGTCTTGAACAGGGCGATCAGACCAGCGAGCGTTCATGCGACGACACCGGAAGTAAACACGCCGTTGCGATCGGCGGATGCGCTTGCCGGCAGCGCTTCCGCGCACTTCTTGCGTCAGCTGCAGGATGCGAATCGCCTTGTCATCGTTGCACACCACGGCTTTTTTTGGGCTGCCTGCCGTGCCAAGTCGTCGAAAGTCGGATGAGGAAGCTTCGCCTTGGCCGCCAAGGCGAACCGTTCTTGCGCCTTGGATCATGGCGGCGCATTCAGCAGGCAGTGAGCCCTAAAAGCCGACCGGCTGCTGGTGTCAGGCCTTGATCTTGAACCCGTCGGCGTACTTGGCCGGTTCCTTGCCGTCCCAGACGATGCCGTCGATCAGCTTGCCGCTACGCATGTCGCTCTTGGGGAGCGTGACTCCGGCCGCGGCGGCACCCTGCTTGTAGATGTCGATGCGATTGACCTGCCTGGCGACCGCCAGATAATCCGGATGGCTCTTGAGCAGCCCCCAGCGCTTGTGTTGGGTCATGAACCACATGCCGTCACTGAGGTAGGGGAAATTCACCAGACCGTCGTTGAAGAACTTCATGTGGTTCCTGTCGTCCCAGCTCTTGCCGAGGCCGTTCTGGTAACGGCCGAGGATGCGGGCGACGATGACTTCGCTGTCGGTATTGACGAAAGCCTTCTGGGCGATGGTTTCGGCCGTCTTCTGCTTGTTCGCGATCGATGCGTCGATCCACTTGCTGGCATCGAGAATCGCAGCGACCATGGCACGTGCCGTGTTCGGGTTGTTTTTCACCCAGTCGGCAGTGGTGCCGAGAATCTTTTCCGGATGATTGACCCAAATGTCCTGCGAGGTCACGGCGGTAAAGCCGATGTTGTCGATGATCGCGCGGTTGTTCCACGGCTCGCCGACGCAGAAACCGTCCATGTTGCCGACGCGCATGTTGGCGACCATTTGTGGAGGTGGCACGGTGATCGTCTTGACGTCCCGCATCGGATTGATGCCGTTGGCGGCCATCCAGTAGTACAGCCACATGGCGTGCGTGCCAGTCGGGAAGGTCTGGGCGAAGGTGTATTCCTTTTCCTTCCTGGCGATCAGCTTCGCCAAACTCGCGCCGTCGATCGCGCCCTTTTCGCGCATCTGGTTGGAAAGCGTGATCGCCTGGCCGTTGTGGTTCAAGGTCATCAAGTTGGCCATGTCCTTCTTCGGCCCGCCGACACCCATCTGGACACCATAGATGAGGCCGTACAGCACATGGGCGGCGTCGAGTTCGCCATTGACCAGCTTGTCGCGCACCGAAGCCCACGAGGCTTCCTTGGTCGGGATGATCTTGATGCCATACTTCTCGTCGAACTTCATGACCGAAGCCATGACCACCGAGGCGCAGTCGGTCAGCGGAATGAAGCCGATCTTGACTTCCTTCTTTTCCGGTGCGTCCGATCCGGCGGCCCAGGCACCGCCGCGCAGGCCAGGGGTGACCATGGACATGAGCGACGCACCGAGTGCGGCTGAAACAAACTCACGACGAGAGAAAGACGGCTTGGATTCTGGTTTCCGGTTGTGTTCTTCCATTGCTTGCTCCGCGATCGATCGAATCGATCGAACTCTTGCCCGGTCACCATTGACCGTGCTTCTCAAGACGGTCTCAGCAATCTTCGTGCCAGCCCCATGTTCGCGATCACTTCTCTTTAACAATCTGATCTCATGAGCTTTTTCTGGCCCTCAGAGGCAGTGGGTGCGCCTCCGCCATTCCCTGCTTTGGTGCGGCAGCGCAACCCGCCTGCACAGCAAAGGGGAAGGAAACTCAAGCGCAAGAGGAAACCATCCAAACGGCCGAAAGATGTCGAGATCCGGCCGCGTGAACGCCCTGCGCCGGGTCCAACGGCTGGCGGCTCAGAAGTACCAGGCGACGACGGCGCGTAACCGGCCATCGTGCAGCACGGGCACCGCAACCACGGCGTCAAGACCGGCAGCGCTGGCCGCGCGGCCGACCAGTCCGGGTTCGCTGGCGGCACTCTCGCCGACCATCGGCACGCCGGCGAAGGCGGCCCGGCCCAGCGTGCCCTGGCCACGTTCGATGAAGTCGCGGTCGTCGCCGGCCGGCACCGTGCCGCTGACCTCGCAGAATCCTCCGGCACGGGTCAGGCGCTCGCCATCGGCGTCGGGCAGCCAGGTTTCGAAACGCCGTACGATCGGCGTAGCCATCGCCGACAGGAAGGCCATCACGTAAGTCGAGGCGCCGCGGGTCGCGCATGGCAGGACAAAGCCGCGGTTGATGCCGACCTTGATCGCACTGTCGGCGCGCAGGAAGCGTTCGCCCTTGCCGAGATCTTCCTGGAACACCGGCAGCCGCGATTCCCAGGCCAGACCCGGAAGGCCGTGACCCTGACGGAACGCGGTGCGCCGCGAGATGAACTCGAAAGCGTCAGCCGTCGTGCCGTAGTAGCCATCTTCGAGCGTCATGTCCTTCGATGCCGCGGGATCGTTGCACCACAGCTCGATGGCACCCGCGTGCGCTTCGTCGTCACCGCAGAAGATGACCAGCACCGCAGTGAGAAAGTCGCCGGCAAACACGGGCAGCGCGATGCCGCAGGTCAGGCCTTCGGCGTGCGCGGCCTGGGTGCGCCGGAAGTTCGCACCTGCGAACTGTTTCAAGACGATCGGCCGCCCGTCCAGCCAAGCCTGGCCCGGCAGGCCTTCGCCAAGGCCGAAGCACATCTGCCGGCTGATGGCGCCGAAGCGCTCTGCGCTGCCGTACAGGCCGGCACTGAACTCGAGCGTGCTGCGGTCGTTGCCAGGCACCCAGACTTCGACGACGCGGATGAAGGTCTTCTTGCTGGTGACGACGGCGGCGTCCATCTCATGCGGCCTTTTCCACGTGGCTGTGCCGCGTATAGAGGAAGTCGATGACCTCCTTGCGGTACTGCACGTAATCGCGGTTCTCGGCCAGCGCCACGCGGGCGCGCGGGCGCGGCAGGTCCACGCGCAGCACCTCGCCGATGGTCGCGGCCGGGCCGTTGGTCATCATCACGATGCGGTCGCTGAGCAGCACGGCCTCGTCGACGTCGTGCGTCACCATCATCACCGTCGCCCCGGTGGTGGCGACGATCCTCATCAGCTCGTCCTGCAGCCGCGCGCGCGTGAGCGCATCGAGCGCGCCGAAGGGTTCGTCCATCAACAGCATCTTCGGCTCCATGGCGAGAGCGCGCGCGATGCCCACGCGCTGCTTCATGCCACCGGAGATCTCCTGCGGGCGCTTGGCCACCGCGTGGCTCATGCCGACCAGGTCCAGCGCCGCCAGCGCGCGTTCGCGCAGCTGCGCCTTGCCCTCCTTCTCGCCGAATACCCGCTCGACGGCCAGCAGCACGTTGTCCAGGCAGCTCAGCCACGGCAACAGCGAGTGATTCTGGAAGACGACGCCACGATCCGGGCCGGGCCCCGTCAGCTCACGTTCCTGGAGCAGCAGGATGCCGCTGGAAGGTGTGGTCAGGCCGGCAACCAGGTTCAACAGCGTGCTCTTGCCGCAACCCGAGTGGCCGATGAGGGTGACGAACTCGCCGCGCTGCACTTCGAGGTTGATGTCACGCAAGGCGACGAAGGGACCACGCTTGGTGGGGAACACCATGCCGACGTCCTGGATCTGCAGCGTCCGCCGGGTGTTTATGGAAGGACTGGCATTGACGAGCATGGCGGACCTCAGCTGTAGTCGAAGCGGCGTGCCACTGCCAGCAGCGACCATTCGAGCAGCAGCCCGACCGCGCCGATGACGAAGATGGCGATGATGATGTGGGCGACGTTGAGGTTGTTCCACTCGTCCCAGACCCAGAAGCCGATGCCGACACCACCGGTCAGCATCTCGGCCGCGACGATCACCAACCAGGCGGTGCCGACGCTCAAGCGCACGCCGGTGAGCATGTACGGCATCACCGATGGCAGCAGGATGCGGGTGGCGATCTTCCACTCGCTGAGCTTGAGCACGCGGGCGACGTTGAGGTAGTCCTCGGGCACCTTCTGCACGCCGACCGCGGTGTTGATCACCATCGGCCAGATCGAGCAGATGAAGATGGTCCAGATCGCCGCCGGGTTGGCGCTCTTGAAGACCAGCAGGCCGATCGGCAACCACGCCAGCGGCGACACCGGCTTGAGCACGCTGATCAGCGGCGAGAGCATGCGGTTGAACAGCGTGAAGCGGCCGATGATGAAGCCCAGCGGTATGCCGACCAGCGCTGCCAGGCCGAAGCCCAGGCCCACGCGCTGCAGCGAGAACAGGATGTTCCAGCCGATGCCCTGGTCGTTGGGGCCGTTGCTGTAGAACGGGTCGGAAAAGAGCTTGACCGCCGCGTCGAAGGTGGCCAGTGGCGTCGGGAAGCTGGCGCTCTTCTGCGTCGCCAGCGCCCAGACGGCGATCAACAGGGCCACGCCGCCCAGAGGCGGCAAGACCCGCGCGCCGAGGCCGCGCCAGTCGAAGGGCTAGCGCGGCGCAGGGGCCGCTTTCGTCGCGGTGCCCACGGCAACGACAGTGGCTCGGCGCACCGGTGGCGTGTCGGCGGGCGGGGCCTCGTCGCGCGGGGTGTCCAAGAGGGCTCTGCCCATGGCGGTGTCCTGAAAAGTGAAAACGATCAATTGGCTTGTGCTGAGTCAAAAGCAAACTTCGTGCCATACAATCCACGCCATTGAATTCAATGCATTGCCAATCACCCCGAGCATCATGGCAAGTTCCAGGGCGCCAGACTGGTGCAGCGGCACCCTCGCTGTGCACCAGCTCGGGCTCGCTGAACGGCCAATGCAGCACTTGCCACGGCGCAAGGAAATGGTGGAATCGCTCTGCTGACGTGACAGGTGGCAGCAGTCGAGCTCAAACTGATCGCCATGGTGGCTTGGGCGGCGTCTCTATCGGCGGCGTCGGTGCTGACCTGCGCTTCGCCTCGGATGACCGTTCGGCCCCCTGCCGGCGCAGCGCCCTGATCCAGGCGTTCCGGCAGAGGGCCTGCTGTTGCCCTGCGAGATGTTCGCGGATCGTCTGGCGGGCTTCCACGAAGCTCAGCAGCCGTTCGCGCTGGATGGCTTCGCAGCGCACCAGGTGGTAGCCGAGTTCGCTCTCGATCACGCCAGAGAGCATCCCCTCGGCGAGCGAAAAAGCGACCGCCTCGAGTTGCGGATAAAGGCGGCCACGCGGCACGCGGCCGAGCAGGCCACCATGGAACGCCGTCGGGCATTCGGAATGCTTGAGGGCCTGCTCCGCAAAGCGCTGCGGCTCCCTGAGCAAGCGGGCGTGGATGGCGTCGATGCGGGCGCGTGCGGCCGCTCGCTCGTTGCCCGCCAGACCGTCGTTGATGGTCACCAGCAGGTGTCGCAGCACGCGCGTTTCGCCAAGGCGAAAGCGTTGCCGGTTCATGTACCAGAAGATCTCGACATCGGTATCGCTGACCGCCGCCGAAGCTGCCGCGACCGTTTCCAGAACTGCCTCGACCAACAGGTCGCGCGCCACCGCCTGGCGCAACGAGGACGCGTCCAGGCCGACGCGCTGAAGCTCCGTGTGATACTCCTCATCGTCGCCGTAGCGACCGCGTATTTCCATCAGGCTGGCGTCGATCGCGGCCACCGGGAGCTGCACGCGGGCCGCTTCGGGTGTCTCCAGGATCAGCGCCTCGATCTCCTGCTGCCGGTCGGCGACTCGGTTCAGCCGGTGCAGCTCTGCCGGAGCGAGAGACTCCAGCGGCTTGCCGAACATTTGGGCGGCGAGCTTGATCGAGCGGTAGATGCTGCCCGGTTCAGGCATCGTCCGACCGCGGCCATTCACCCAGCGCGGCCTCGGGTACCCACACGGGGATGCCCGCGAGACAGTCGAAGTGCGTCCGATAGACGACGCCCCCGGTCTCCGATCTTTCGAGATTCAGGATTTCCCCACGACTGCCGGGCGGCACCCGGATTTCCCCACACACGGCCAGCGGGCGCAGCGCGCGCACCCTCTCGCGCACCTCGAAGCGGCTTTCGATCCACGGCTGGTCGACGCCGAGCAGTTCCTCTTCACGACAGCCGACCACGCGCCCCTCGTCGAGGAAGTGGACAGAGTAGATGATCTGGTCCTGGAGGAAGGTGCCGACATCCCGCACATGCCCGATGCGCCCGCGTCGCACCAGCAGGTCGCCGGTCGGCACGCCCGGGAAGGTGCCGTCGTTGCGCACGTTGCGCGTCACCCGCACCGCGTCACCGTAGTCCCAGCGCGGCAACACGGGTTCAGTCCGTCAGCGAGGAAAGTGGGACAAAGGACGACCCCTCGACCTTGTGAAAGACGGCAAAGACCTTCTCGGCCTGCGCGCTGGAGCCGACGAAGTCGCTGTACGCGCGTGCCAACCAGTGACGATAGGCGAGGTAGTCAGGTGCCTTGCCGGCTTCCTGCCTGGCCAGATAGTCGTGAAAGCGTTGCAGGATGTGCAGGCGATTCACTTGCACCACCGGCACGGCAAAGTCGATACCGAAGTAGTCGAGAAATTCTTCCGCCGAACGCAGTTCGGCGAGGTCGTCCGCAAAGGTGTCGTTGGCGCAGGCCATGGCTTTCTCCTCTTTCAATCCAAGGGTTCGCTGAGCGGTGCGTAGTGGCGATCGATGACTTCGAGCAGCGGCCGAGCGCCGAGGGCGTCGCGCAGGTCGACTCCGGCAATCGTCCGCAGGCGCGTGCAGGCCTCGCCGACCTGCCCGAGGCGCAACAGGATCACCGCCGATCCCTTGAGCGCCAGCAGATGGAAACGCAGCATGCCCATCGAGCGCATTGCCGCCTCGCCCAGCGTGCGTGGGCCCAGGTTGCGCCAGCCTCCGGCCAGTCGCAGGCGGCGTGCACTGACTTCCAGCGCCCGCTCGGCGACGAGCAGCGCATCGTCGAGGCGATGCTGATAGAAGTAGTAGCGGTACAGCGCGACCAGGACCGAGAGCTGCTCGGGCGCCAGAAAGTAGGCAAAGAGCAGCCGTTGCTCGGCTGCCGGCTGGCCGTAGTCACGCGCCGCCGCGTCGATCTGGGCCGCGACGCGCGGCGGGCAGGGCTCGTCGAAGTAGAGCACCTCGTCGCCAGGTTCCAGCAGTTCGAGTCGGTCAGCCATCGCATCTTCCCTTTGCATCGGCTCAGGGGCCGAGCAGGTCCAACAGATCGGCCGCCGACGGCGTCTGCTTCTTCTCGACGACGAAGTTTCGCAGCCGTTGCAGGAAAGCGCGCGCAGAGGCATCCGACAGCTCATGACCGAGGCCCGCCATCACCTGTTGTACGGCGCGCGCCCCGGAATGCTTGCCGAGAACCACGCGATGGCGCCGGCCGACCAGACGCGGATCAAAGCCCTGATAGTTGGCCGGATCCTTGATCAGGCCGTCGACGTGAATCCCGGCCTCGTGGGTGAAGGCACCTTCGCCGACGACGCTCTTCTGCCAGCACAGGGGGCGCCCGGAGGCGACGGCCACGCGTTTGGAGATCGGATGCAAGCCGGCGAGATCGATCCCTGTCCGGATCCCCTGGCACAGGTGCAGAGCCAGTACCACCTCTTCCAGCGGCGCGTTGCCGCAGCGTTCGCCAAGCCCGTTGACAGTCGTGTTGAGGTGCGTCGCGCCGGCGCGGGCGGCTGCCAGGGTGTTGGCCGTGGCCATCCCGAGGTCGTCGTGGGCGTGCATCTCGATTTCGAGATCGCATCGTGACCGCAGGTGGCGGATGCGTTCGAAGGTGGCGAATGGATCGAGCACGCCCAGCGTATCGGCAAAACGGATGCGCTGCGCACCGGCGGCCTGCGCGGCCTCGGCAATCGCCGCCAGCAGGTCCGGGTCGCCACGCGAGGCGTCCTCGGCACCGATGCCGACGCCGAAACCGAAGTCACGTGCCAGTTGCACGTGCTCGCCGATCTGCGTCAGCAGCCACTTGCGATGACGTCGCAGTTTCGCCTGCAGGTGCTGATCCGAGGCGGGTACGGAAATGTCGATCAACTGCGCACCGAGCTTCGTCGCCAGCGCAATGTCGGCGCGGTTCAGTCGCGTCCACACCATCAGGCGCGCCTTCAGTCGCAGCGCCGCGACCGCCCGGATGCTCTCGCGTTCGGCCTCGCCCATCGCGGGGATGCCAATTTCCAACTCGGGAACGCCGACAGCGTCAAGGCGGCGCGCGATGTCGGTCTTTTCCTCCAGACTGAAGGCGACACCTGCCGACTGCTCGCCATCGCGCAAGGTGGTGTCGTTGATGACGATATCGGAGGGCAGGTTGCGGTTCATGGCACTCAGCAACCTGCAATTCCAGTGCCAGCAATCAAGCCATTCCAAATCAGTGCCTTGCAGCGGCTGGCCGGACAATTGTCGGGTTTGCGACGCGATTGTGGGCTTGCGCCCGGGAGGCACCCGCACAGGTCTTGCGTCTTCATCGCCGTGGCCGGTGTCGCGGCCTCACCAGCCCGACAGACGCGGCAACGTGCGGAAACTCGAGCTGACTGTTCCTGCTTCCCACCAGGCACGCTTCGACCACGTCCTGCGCCCACTCTGAACTCGCGGCACTCGCATGGCGGTTGTCGCGAGTTCAGCCGACCACCGCCACAGCCTTGATCTGAGCCCATACCTGCTGGCCCGGCGCGAGTTCGAGGCGCCGCGCCGAGTGCCGGGTCAGGCGTGCCAGCATGGGCGTGTCGCCGACGCGCAACTGCACCAGCGCGAGTGCCGGATGGTCTTCGGCCACATGGCTGAGCACCGTCGCTGGTAGCAGATTCATCATGCTGAAGTCGCCATGACGGCTGCGCGCAATGCTCACATCGCGCGCCAGGATGCGCAGGCGCACGCGACGCCCGACGGCCGCACCGCCGTCGCGCACCCAGACTTCACCACCTGCGAAGACGATCCGGGCGAGATGCCATTCGGCATCCCGTTCGACCACCGTGCCGGAGAAGACGACACCGGCGTCGTCGCCCAGGCGCAGCGGCGGCTCGACGCACGCCAGGACCTCGCTCAGTGGACCCTGCGTGACGACGCGGCCCTCGTCGATGACCACGAGGTGGTCGGCGAGTCGCGCCACCTCGTCGGGAGCGTGACTGACGTAGAGGACGGGCATCTCCAGTTCGTCGCGCAACTGCTCCAGGTACGGCAGAATCTCCTGCTTGCGCGCGTGGTCGAGCGCCGCCAAGGGTTCGTCCATCAGCAGCAGGCGTGGGCTGGTGGCAAGCGCACGTGCAATGGCCACGCGCTGACGCTCGCCACCCGAGAGGCGATCACACCGCCTGTCGAGCAGGTGGCCGATGCCGAGCAACTCGACGGCCCGTGCGAGCGAAACGCGCCGCTGCTGCGCAGCGATGCGGCGGCGTCCGAAATCGAGATTGGCGGCGACGTCGAGATGGGGGAATAGTCGCGGCTCCTGGAAGACATAGCCAAGCGGTCGGCGATGCACAGGGAGCCGGCATGCGCCGTCCTGCCAGATTTCACCATTGACCGCGAGGAAGCCGGCGGCGGCTTTCTCAAGTCCGGCGATGCAGCGCAGCAGCGTCGTCTTGCCCGACCCTGAACGTCCGAACAGGGCGGTGATGCCCTGTCCCGGCAGATCGACATCGACGTCCAGCGTGAAGGCTGGGTACGGCAGGCGGAAGCGCGCCCGGACGCTCACCGGGCCCGATCCGGCTTGAGCGCGTTGAGCAGCAGCAGGACGGTGAACGAGAAAGCCAGCATGCCGGCAGCGAGCCGATGTGCGGCCTCGTACTCGAGGGCTTCGACATGGTTGTAGATGGCCATCGACAGCACCTGTGTCTTGCCCGGGATGTTGCCGCCGATCATCAGGACCACGCCGAACTCACCCACCGTGTGCGCGAAGCCAAGGATTCCTGCGGTCATGAACCCCGGTCGGGCAAGCGGCACCACCACCGCGAAGAAGGTATCCCAGGGACTGGCACGCAGCGTTGCTGCCGCCTCCAGCGGCTGCTCGCCGATGGCTTCGAAGGCCTGTTGCAGGGGCTGAACGACGAAAGGCAGCGAGTAGATCACCGAGGCGACGACGAGGCCAGCGAAGGTGAAGGGCAGCGGCTGCAGCCCGCCCGCCGCCAGCAAGCGGCCGAGCATTCCGTCCGGCCCCATCAGCACCAGCAAGTAAAAGCCGAGAACCGTTGGCGGCAGCACCAGCGGCAGGGTCACCAGGGCGCCGATCACTCCTTTCGCCCAGTGCCGGGTGCGCGCCAACCACCAGGCCATCGGCGTGCCGAACAGGAGCAGCACGGCCGTCGCCGTCCCGGCCAGCTTGAGCGTGAGCCAGACTGCAGCGAGGTCGGACGGGTTCAGCATGAGGCTCGAAACACCACAATGGCGCGCAGAGGCTGGGAAAATGCCGCGCCTGCAAGCGGGAGATGGGCTCCGGTCGCTGCATCGGCGATGCGCATCACTCGTAACCGAAGGACTTGATGATTGACCTGGCCTTGTCGCGGCGCAGGTACTTCAGCAGTGCTGCGGGACCTGAGCTGCCTTTCCCCGTGGCGAGCAGTACCGCATCCTGGCGGATCGGGTCGTGGAGCTGCTGCGGCACGATCCAGCCCGAGCCTTCGGCGATGCGACCCTCCTTGAATACCTGAGAGAGTGCGACGAAGCCGAGTTCGGCGTTGCCGGAGGCGACGAACTGGTAGGTTTGCGGAACGTTTTCGGCCATGACGAATTTCGGCCGCAGTCTGTCGAGCAGGCCAAGCGCCTGCAGCGTCTGGATGCCGGCTGCGCCGTAGGGCGCGAGCCTGGGATTGGGCAGCGCGAGATACTGGAAGTCGTTCCTGCCCAGCACTTCACCATTGGCGTCAACGAAGCCCTCTTTCCGGCTCCAGAGGACGAGTCTGCCGATAGCGTAGGTGAAGCGGCTGCCGGCAACGCCGTCGCCTTCCTTCTCCAGACGCGCAGGCGTTTCGTCGTCAGCCGCGAGCAGCACTTCGAAGGGCGCGCCGGCCTTGATCTGGGCGTAGAACTTGCCGGTGGAACCGAACGACGCAACGACGGTGTGACCGCTGTCCTTTTTGAATTCGGTGGCGATCTTCTGCATCGGCGAGGCGAAATTTGCCGAGACGGCGACGCTGATCTCGTCCGAACGGACCGATGCCGCGCTCAACAGGACAACGGCGAGAGAAAGCTGACGGAGCATGTCAAGTCCTTGTGGTCAGGTCGATGCGGCCGGGATGCTGTGCGCAGTGGAGAACGCAAGCAAGAAGGAAGCCAGCATCACCCCGAGTCTTCCTCCGGGTCGAAGCAGAGCGCGCGGTCGCAACACTCGGCACAGTGCGGAGCCTTGCAGATCGGCACACCAGCGCGCTCGCAGAGCTGCCGGTAGAAGAACTTCTTCCATTTCATGTCGCCGACGTTCTTCGCCGCAAGGACGGGGAAGTTCTCACACAGCAAGTCCGATAACGCCTTGCGGTCGGGCAGCCCCATGTCCTGCCAGAGGTGGTTCGCGCCCATTGCCGCCGTCGCGATGGCATGACACAGGCAGATGCCAGACTCGTCGGGCAGCGCCAGGTGTTCGAGCAACAGATCGAGGAGATCGGCAAACTCGTCGCCGTCATCGTCGGGAGTCCACACGCCGGGGGCCACCGCGAACCTGCTGCCGGGGCAAAGAGTCGCCAGGAGCGCTTGCAGCCGCTCTTCCGGAAAACCCCGGATCAACGGCCAGCGGCCCGCCTGCAGCGATTGACCGACGACGCCAAGCAAGGCGAGTGTGCGCTGGTCTTCGCCGAGCCGCATCCTCGGCAGTTTGTCGGTCGCGTCGAGCATGCAGGGCTCCCAAGTGGCGAATGAGGGACTTGAAGCAGGATCCACGCCAAGCTGCCTGGCAGTCACACCGAACCACGACCGATCCACGGGCCCTGGCCAGCCGCGCTCGTGCCTGGACCGGCCGGTGGCGCTCCTCCGCTGCGTTCGACGCGACAATGTCGCGAACCCGACAACGCCCGGCCCAGACACAAGGATGCGGAATCAGGCGCTTAGCGGTGGCACGGCCCTTGCGTCATGAGCGGGAACAGAGGACTGACGCCATGAAGACAGCCGAAATCGCTGAACTGCTGAACGAGCCCGCCTGTGCTCACAACAGGAATGAAAAATCCGGTTGCGCGCGCACCAAACCCGGCGCAACCGCCGGCGGCTGCTCGTTCGATGGCGCGCAGATTGCGCTGCTGCCGATTGCCGACGTCGCCCACATCGTGCACGGGCCGATCGGCTGCGCTGGCGCTTCCTGGGACAACCGCGGCGCGCGCTCGTCGGGCCCGACACTCTATCGCATCGGCATGACCACCGACCTCACCGAGCAGGACGTGATCATGGGCCGGGGCGAGAAACGCCTGTTCCTGGCCATCAAGCAGGCGATCGACGACTACGCGCCGAAGGCCGTGTTCCTTTACGCCACCTGTGTTCCGGCGCTGATCGGCGACGATATCGAGGCCGTGGCCAGAGCGGCCAGCGCGCGCTGGGGCGTGCCGGTGCTGCCGGTCGACTGCGCCGGCTTCTACGGCACCAAGAATCTCGGCAATCGCATCGCCGGTGAAGCCATGTTCAAGTACGTCATCGGCACGCGCGAGCCGGCACCGGTCGCGGCCTCGGCACACCGGCCGGGTATTCGGGTGCACGACGTGAACCTCATCGGCGAATACAACATCGCCGGGGAGTTCTGGCATGTGGCGCCGCTGTTCGACGAACTGGGTTTGCGCATTCTGTGCACGCTCTCCGGCGACGCACGCTTCCATGAGGTGCAGACCATGCATCGGGCGCAGGCATCGATGGTGGTCTGCGCCAAGGCGCTGCTCAATGTCGCGCGAAAACTGGAAAGCGACTTCGGCGTGCCCTTCTTCGAGGGCAGCTTCTACGGCATCACCGATACCTCGCAGGCCTTCCGCGACTTCGCCCGCTTGCTGGGCGATGACGATCTCGCAGCGCGCACCGAGGCGATGATTGCCCGCGAGGAGCGCTCCGTTCGCGCCGCCCTCGAACCCTGGCGCTTGCGGCTGACCGGCAAGCGCGTGCTGCTGTACACCGGCGGCGTCAAAAGCTGGTCGGTGGTCTCGGCGCTGCAGGATCTCGGCATGACGGTGGTTGCCACGGGTACCAAGAAGTCGACCGAGGAGGACAAGGCGCGCATCCGCGAGATCATGGGCGAGGCGACGAAGATGATCACGGACGGCAGCCCGCAGGCACTGCTGCAGGCTTACCGCGACCATCAGGCGGACATTCTGATCGCCGGCGGGCGCAACCTGTACACTGCCCTGAAGGCCCGCATCCCCTTCCTCGACATCAATCAGGAAAGGGAGTTCGGCTACGCCGGCTACGGCGGCATGCTGGAACTGGTGCGCCAGCTGGCGCTGACGCTGGAATCGCCGGTCTGGCGAAAGGTGCGGGCGCCGGCGCCATGGCATGCCACGCCGGCCGCGGGCGATGCGCTGACGGTCGCCGGAGCGCCCGATGCCTGAAATCCTCAAGCGCGCCAAACCACTGGCGGTGAATCCGCTCAAGGTCAGTCAGCCGATCGGCGCCGCCCTGGCCTTTCTCGGCTTGCGGCAGGCGATTCCGCTGCTGCACGGCTCGCAGGGCTGTACGGCTTTCGGAAAGGTGTTCCTGGTACGCCATTTCCGCGAGCCGATCCCACTGCAAACGACCGCCATGGATCAGGTATCGAGCATCATGAGTGCGGACGAGAACGTCATCGAGGGGTTGCGCGTGCTCTGCGATAAGAGTCGGCCGGAGATCATCGGCCTGCCGACCACAGGGCTTTCCGAGACCCAGGGCTGCGACATGCCGCGCCTGGTGCACGAGTTCCGCCGTCGGCATCCGGAGTTCTCGACCACCGCGGTGGTGCCGGTGAACACGCCGGACTACAGTGGCTGCCTCGAGTCCGGCTTTGCTCTCGCCGTCGAGGCGATCATCGACACGCTGCTCGCCGCCGACCCCGTGCCAGCACCGGCAGAGGGCGTCAGGAGGCAGCTCAACGTCCTCGCGTCGTCAATGCTGACGCCGGGAGACATTGAAGCGATCAAGGAATGGATCGAGGCCTTCGGTCTGCAGCCGGTGGTTCTGCCCGACCTCGGCGATTCGCTCGATGGCCATCTGATCGATCAGGAGAGCACGCCACTGACCCTCGGGGGGACGTCGAGAGCTGCCATCGCAACGCTCGGCAGAGCGGTTGCCACCGTCGTCATTGGCCGTTCGCTGCACCAGGCCGCCGATCTGCTGCAGGCACGCAGTGGCGTTCCTGATTTCCGTTTCGATCATCTGCTCGGCCTTGATGCCTGTGACGCCTTCACCGTCGCACTGGCTGAAATATCAGGGCAGCCGGTACCGCCCGCAATCGAGCGCCAACGGGCGCAGCTGCAGGATGCAATGGTCGACACCCATTTCATGACCGGCTTGCTGCGTATCGGCATCGCCGCTGACCCCGATCTGCTGGTGGCGCTGGGCCAGTTTCTCACCGGCGTCGGCGGCGAAGTCGTCGCCGCAGTGACGTCGACACGTGCCGAGGTGCTGGCCGATCTGCCGGCCGCCCGCGTCTGCATCGGCGATCTCGAGGATCTGGAACGTGCCGCACGAGCGCAGCGCGCGCAGATCCTCGTCGCCAATTCGCACGCCGCGCCCAGCGCGCAACGCCTGCAAGTGCCGTTGTTGCGGGCTGGATTCCCCCAGTACGACTGGGTCGGCGGCTATGCGCGGACCTGGGCTGGCTATCGCGGCGCGCGTCAGGCCTTGTTCGACATCGCCAATCTCTTCCTCGGGAGCCACCATGACATCCCCGTCCATCGATCGATCTACCGGGTCGGCGACGACGGCGACGCACCGCCGAGGGCGCCGTCTGACGCTGGCCTGGTCCACCACTAGCAAGGCGCCGGGAATGATCCGAGTCGCTTTTGCCAGCAGCGACCGCAGCACGGTGAATCAGCACTTCGGCGCCGCCGCGGGCTTTGCCGTTTATGCATTGGACGGTGAGCGGGCGCGACTGATTGAAATTGTCGAGTTTCCGCCGGCCGTCGTGGAGGCAAACGAAGGCAGACTGCCGGCACGGGTTGCGGCGCTGACGGGTTGTGCCGCCGTCTACTGCCTGGCGGCCGGCGCTTCGGCGGTGAAGCAGTTGCTGGCCGCTGGCGTGCAGCCGGTCCGGCTCGACGACGAGACGGGAATCGACCTGCTGTTGCGGCAGCTCAGCGGGGCAATCCGCGCCGGCGGCATTGGCTGGGTCGACAAGGCGAGCCGCCGGCACGACAGCGACGACACGCGCTTCGATCGCATGCTCGACGAAGGCTGGGACGAATGATCGCGGGCCCTATGCAAGCCCGCGGCCGGGTGATCGAGACGCACGGCGACGTGGCCGACGTACGCGTTGCCGTCGCCCCGAGCTGTCATGGCTGCAGGGCACGCGCCGTCTGCGCTGACCGTGGCGGGCAAGTCATCCGCATCGTCGCACCGGCGAACACGGCAGTCGGCGACCCGGTGTTGCTCGAACTCGATCAAGCGAATTTCGCGCTCGGTGCGGCGATCGGCTACCTGCTCCCGGCACTGACGCTGCTGCTCGGCGCGGCCGTGTCGTCCCTCGCTGGCGACACCGCCGCGCCGCTCGGTGCCGCCATCGGCCTGAGCACCGGACTGTTGCTGGTCCGACTGCTGCACCGCCGGCTGCTCGCCGACCGCCTGCAGCCAACCGCTTCCCTTCCCTGTCCAAGCCAGTCTGTTTCCGGAGAAAAGCCATGACCGCCGCTCTTGCCCCCGCATCCGCCATCGAGCCCGCAGATGCGCCAATCTATGGCACCGAATTCATCCGGGAAATGCTGCGCCAGACACGGGCGCTCGACACCTATGGCCAGTGGGACGGCAAGCCGGTGCCGTTGATCCTCGCCGGCTACATCCTGAGCAAGGCACAGAAACGCGCGCTGCCGACCGTCGGCGACCCGGACGAGCTGACGCTGGCACGCGTCAGGGCGTTCCACAACGCCATTGCTGTGTTGATCGAAAAGGAATGTGGACAGATGGCCGTGCCCTTTGTGCACATCACCCACGAAGGCTTTGGGCGTGCGTTGATCACCGTCGGCAAGCTGGTGGCCATGGATCGGACACTGCGCGACGTGCATCGCTTCGGCTTCGAGTCGCTGGCGCAGATGAAGAGTGAAGCCGACAAGCATCTCGCCGTCGCGCTCGGCACCATCGGCAGCTTTCCTGAAGCCGCCGGCATGTGAGAGCGAGACATGAGCGACGACGAACTCAGGGAACTCGACCGGGAAGTGAAAAGACTGAAGCGACTCGCCGGCGAGCAGGCTGCACGACTCCACGATCTGGTCGAAGACCGGCTGCCGGCCGCTTGGCAGGAGCTTCCGGACGTTTCACAGGCAACGCTCCTGGCGTGCCAGGCTTGGGCGGCAGCCAATGCCCGCCTGCAGGCGGCAGTGAAAGGATAGGCGCATGGGCATCATCACCGGACGCACCCGTGGCGGGGACGAGTGGATCCCGCAGTTCGTCAGTTTTCTCGATCCAAAGAAGTGCATTGGCTGCGGCCGCTGCTACAAGGTCTGCCCACGCAATGTTCTCGATCTGGTCGAGCGCAGCGAGCAGTTGCTGGCCGAGTCGGACGAGGATGTCGATGAAGATGACGAAATGATGGTGATGACTGTCGTCAACGCCGACGACTGCATCGGCTGCGGTGCCTGCGGCCGTGTCTGCCCGAAGGACTGCTACACCTACGAGGCTGCAGGCGGGTGAGCTCGGTGCAGCTGCCAGTGTGGTCGCCTGCTGTCGTGTCGCAATCCGGCGTGTCGGCTTTGCGACACCCTCCAGGCCGCGGTTGAGATCAAGTGACTCGTTTAAATTCATGGTGTTGGGCGTTCTCTACCGAGCTGGTACGAAGCTTGCGGTAGTGAGACCAGGGAACCCCACCCCTTCTCAAGGAGAGCACCTCATGATCCACCTGACCCCTGCCGCGCTGAAGGCAATCGGCCGCTTCATCAAGGCCACCGAGGCTCCCGTTGCCGGCCTGCGCATCTTTGTCTCCGGCGGTGGTTGCGCCGGCCTGCAATACGGGCTTCGTCTCGAGCAGGACAAGAGCGATGACGACCTGGCACTCGAGGTGGGTGCCGCTGCCCCGCTGCTGGTTGATCCGGTGAGCCACTCGCTGCTCGACGGTCTGACCGTCGATTTCGTGGACAGCCTCACCCGCACCGGCTTCAAGTTCAACAATCCGAACGTCGTCGGCGCCTGCGCCTGCGGCCAGTCGTTCGCCGCCTGAGGAGACCACCATGTGGGACTACTCCGAGAAGGTGCGAGAGCATTTCTTCAACCCGCGAAACTCCGGGCCCCTCGACAACGCCAACGGCATCGGTGACTTCGGTTCGATCAAGTGCGGTGACGCGCTGCGCCTGATGCTCAGGATCAATCCGGAGACCGAGGTCATCGACGATGCGCGCTTCCAGACGTTCGGCTGCGGCTCGGCGATCGCCTCCTCGTCGGCGCTCACCGAGATCATCAAGGGCAAGACGCTGAACGAAGCGTTGCAGGTCAGCAACCAGGACATTGCCGACTATCTCGATGGACTGCCTCCGGAAAAGATGCACTGTTCGGTGATGGGGCGTGAGGCGCTGCAGGCCGCGGTTGCCAACTATCGCGGTGAGAGCTGGAAGGATGATCACGAGGAGGGCGAACTGGTCTGCAAGTGCTTCGCCATCGATACCGTGATGATCGAGGACACCGTGCGTGCCAATCGCTTGCGGACGATCGAGGAGGTGGCCAACTACACCAAGGCCGGCGGTGGCTGCTCGGCGTGTCACGAGCAGATCGAGGACATCCTGCTTGCCGTCAATGGTCGGCTCTACGCCAAGGAGGCGAAGCCAACCGAGGCGCCTGCGGCAACCAGCGGAGCGCTCGGCAAACCGAAACTGACCAACTACCAGCGAATCCGCAGGATCGAGGAGACCCTGGAGGCGATCCGCCCGTTGCTGCAACGTGACCACGGCGATGTCGCCCTGATCGAGATCGATGGCAGGAACATCTACGTCGAGCTCAGCGGAGCCTGCCAGGGCTGCGCGATGCAAGCCGCCACCCTTGGCGGCGTACAACAGAAACTCAGCGAAGCGCTGGGCGAACTGGTGCAGGTATTGCCGGTCGCTGCGCTCCTCCGGGCGTAGCACAATCATTCCACGGGAAAAGCCATGCAAGCGATCTACATGGACAACAACGCCACGACAGCCTGCGATCCAGCCGTCGTGGCAGCGATGCTGCCCTACTTTACCGAGCAGTTCGGCAATGCTTCGTCGATCCACAGCTTTGGATCGCGTGTCGGCAAGGCGATCAAGGAGGCGCGCGGGCAGGTCCAGTCGCTTCTCGGCGCGGCGCACGACAGCGAAATCGTGTTCAATTCCTGTGGGACCGAGTCCGACGCGACCGCCATCCTCTCGGCACTGAAAGCCAATCCCGGACGGCGGACGGTAATCACCACGGCGGTGGAGCACCCGGCAATCCTGAGCCTGTGCCAGTGGCTCGAAAAGGAAGACTGCGTCGTGCATCGCCTGCGCGTCGACCGCCACGGGCGGCTCGATCTCGACGAGTATGCCTCCCTGCTCAACGACCGCGTGGCAATCGTTTCGGCGATGTGGGCGAACAACGAAACGGGCACGCTGTTTCCTGTCGAGGAGATGGCGGAGATGGCGCACGCGCAAGGCATCCTTTTCCACACCGACGCCGTGCAGGCCGTCGGCAAGGTTGCCATTGACCTGAAGAAGACGAAGATCGACATGCTCTCGCTCTCCGGGCACAAGCTGCACGCACCGAAGGGTATCGGGGTGTTGTATGTGCGCCGCAACACCCGCTTCCGTCCACTCTTGCGCGGCGGTCACCAGGAGCGTGGGCGACGCGCTGGTACCGAGAACTCGGCTTCGATCGTCGGCCTCGGGGTTGCTTGTGAACTCGCTCAGCAGTACATGACGGAGGAGAACACGACCGTCAAGCGCCTGCGCGACCGCCTCGAAAGGGGCATTCTCGCTAACGTCAGGAACGCCTTCGTCAATGGCGACAAGCTCTACCGTCTGCCCAACACGGCGAGCATCGCCTTTGAGTATGTCGAAGGCGAAGGCATTTTGCTGCTCCTGAATCAGCAGGGCATTGCAGCCTCATCGGGCTCGGCCTGCACCTCGGGATCTCTCGAGCCGTCGCATGTCCTGCGGGCGATGGCAATCCCCTATACCGCCGCCCACGGGACGATACGCTTTTCACTCTCACGCTACAACACCGCACAGGAAGTGGAGCAAGTCATCGCCGCCGTCCCGCCAGTGATCGCGAAGTTGCGGAAACTCTCTCCGTACTGGAGCGGTGACGCACCGCTGGCCCGCCCCGCGGAGGCCTTCCAGCCACAATACGCCTGAAGTCGCCGGACGCTGGCAAGCCAACCGACGCCTGCCAGGTCCACAAGGCGGCGGCGGACCTCGCGCCGGGGCCAGTGATGCCCCGCAGACCGCATCGCCGTCAGCGGCCGCCGTCAACCCCCCCTCTGCCGTCGCCTGACCGTCTCGAAAAGACAGATGGCGGCGGCGGCGGCGACGTTCAGCGATTCGCACGCGCCGGGCATCGGAATGCGCACCTGCAACTGCGTCGCCGCCAGCACCGCCGCGCGCAAGCCCTGTCCTTCGTTGCCGAAGACCCAGGCGACCGCTGGCGCCAGATGCGTGGCGTAAAGCCCTGCCGGTGCGTTCGCCGCGGTCGCGATGCTCAGTCCACGGTAGGCGGCGAGGAACGCGGGCAGGTCGCTTTCTTCGTGGATGGCGAGCTGGAAATGTGCGCCCATGCCGGCGCGCAGCGTCTTCGGTGACCACGCCTGGGCACAGTCCGCCGACAGCAGGATCTGGTGAAAGCCGGCCGCCGCCGCGCTGCGCAGGATCGAGCCGACATTGCCGGGATCCTGGACGCCATCGAGCAGCACCGTATCGGCCGCCAGATCGATCGCCGTTGCCGGCTGCGGCCAAGCGACGACGGCCATGATGCCACTTGGCGTATCGACCAGTGCCAGCTCGGCCCACAGGGCATCGGGCAACTGCGTGACCGGCATGACTGGCGGGCAACTCGCCAGATGATCGATGATCTCCCGCCGCCCGGCACCGCTGTCGCTGACGACGAGTTCGGCCGGACTACCGCAGCGCTGCTGGTAGGCGGTGATCAGATGCAGTCCGTCGAGCAGGAGGCGGCCACTGCGACGGCGCTCGCGGGCGCTCGCGTGCAGTCGCTTCAGCTCGCGGTAATGTGGATTGTCGCGCGAACTGATCCGCTTCATGCCGTCAGCAGGCGGGCGACCGGCGCGAAACTGCGCCGATGCTGCGGGCACGGGCCGTGCTCCTGCAGTGCCCGCCGGTGTGCTGCAGTCGGATAGCCCTGGTGACGATCAAAACCGTACTGTGGATAGAGGGCATGCAGTTCCCGCATTCCGGCGTCGCGCACCGTCTTCGCCAGGATCGACGCCGCAGCGATCTGGCAGATGCGGCCGTCGCCGCCGATCACCGCCTGCGTGGGAACGGCAAACAGCGGACAATGCGGACCATCGACGAGGATCTGCGAAGGCAGCAGGCGGTACTGATCGATCAGGCCACTCACCGCACGCTGCATGGCGAGCAGGCTCGCCTGCAGGATGTTGAGCTGGTCGATCTCGCCGACCGACGCGTCGGCAACGGCCCAGGCGAGCGCCTGACTCCGGATGGCATCGGCAAGCCGCAGCCGCCGCGCGGCACCGAGCCTCTTCGAATCGTCGAGACCGGTGATCGGCCGCTGCGGATCGAGGATCACCGCTGCCGCCACCACGGGTCCGGCCAGTGGGCCGCGCCCCGCCTCATCGACGCCGCAGGCGAGTCCCTCAGCTTGCAGCAGCAGCGGCATGCTCGCGAATCGCTGCCGGCAGGCAGCCGATGACGGCGCTGGCTGCGCGCTCGGCGGCATTCTGCCGCAGTTGCAGGTGCATCGAATGGAAGAGCGCCTGCAGGCCGGCGCGCACCCCCCGATCGACGTAGAGGTTGAGGACGGCCTGCGCCAGGTTGGCCGGCGTTGCATCCTCCTGCATGAACTCGGGAACGACGAAGCGGCCGGCGAGGACGTTGGGCAGGCCGACATAGGGCAGGTAGCCGCCAATGCGGCGCATCAGCCAGGCGGAGAACGGCGCCATCTGGTACGCGATGACCATCGGTCGCTTGAGCAGCGCCGCTTCGAGGGTAGCCGTCCCGCTGGCGACGAGAACGACGTCGGCGGCCATCATCGCCTGATGCGCGTGGCCGAAGAGCAGGCGCAGCGGCAGATCCTCGGCGGCGCATCGCTGTCGCGCGGCCTCGAACATGCCGCGCGTCTCGCGCGTCGCCAACGGCACGACGAAGGCTGCATCGGGAAGTGCCTGGTGTATGCGGCGCGCGGTCTGGATGAAGGTGTCGGCCATGTATTGCAGCTCGGACTGCCGGCTGCCCGGCAGCAGGGCGAAGACCGGTTGCCGCTCGGCAAAGCCCAGCAGCTCACGCGTCGCGTCACGGCCATCGGCGAGGGGCAGCATGTCGGCAAGCGGGTGACCGACGTAGCTGACCGGAATCCGCTGACGCTCGTAGATCGCTGGTTCGAAGGGAAACAGTGCGAGGACTCGTGAGGCCGCCGCACCGATCCTGTGGATGCGCTCGCCACGCCAGGCCCAGATCGAAGGACTGACGTAATGGACGGTGGTCACCCCGCGCCGCTTCAGAACCCGCTCGAGACCGAGGTTGAAATCGGGCGCATCGACGCCGACGAAGACGTCTGGCGGGTCGGCCAGCAGACGGCGCTTGAGGCTGCGGCGGATGGCGAGGATCTCGCGAAAGTGGCGCAGGACCTCGGCGTAGCCGCGCACCGCCAGCTTCTCGAGCGGATACCAGGCTTCGAAGCCCTTGCCCAGCATGCGCGGGCCGCCGATGCCGAAGAACACCGCGTTCGGCAGTCGGCTGCGGATCGCCTCGATCAGCTGGCTGGCCAGGAGGTCGCCCGACGCCTCACCGGCCACCAGTGCGATCCGGACCACGCCGGCAGTCATCGGATGATGCCGCGCTTCGAAACGGCGAGAAAGTCGAGCAGCGGCTGGATCTCGGGATGGGCCTTGACCTCGTCCTGCAGCCTGGCGCGCGCTTCGTCGAGCATCAGTCCCGACTTGTAGATCGTCCGGTACGCCCGCTTCAAGGTCAGCAGCGCTTCCGGCGAGAAACCCCGCCGCTTCAATCCCTCGGCGTTGATGCCGTAGGGGCCGGCGCTGTTGCCCGCCGCCATGACATAAGGGGGCACGTCCTGGATGACCACCGATCCGGCAGCGATCATGCTGTGCGCGCCAACGCGACAGAACTGGTGCACGCCGGCAAAGCCGCCGAGGATCGCCCAATCGCCGATATGGACATGACCGGCGAGCTGCGCGTTGTTGGCGAAGATCGTGCGGTTGCCGACCTGGCAGTCATGCGCGATGTGAACGTAGGCCATGATCCAGTTGTCGTCGCCGACGCGGGTGATGCCGACATCCTGGGCGGTGCCGACGTTGAAGGTACAGAACTCGCGGATTGTGTTGCGATCGCCGATCTCGAGGCAGGTCGGCTCGCCACCGTACTTCTTGTCCTGCGGTACCTCACCGAGCGAGGTGAACTGGTAGATGCGGTTGTCACAACCGATGCGCGTCCGCCCGGTGATGACGACGTGCGGCCCGATGGTCGTGTTGTCGCCAATCTCCACGTCCTCACCGATGATCGAATAGGCGCCGACCGCGACGTTCGCCCCGAGTTGCGCGCCGGAATGGATGATGGCGGTCTGGTGGATCATGGCGGCTGTTTCCGGAATCTCAGGCGATGTTGCTCTTGGCGCACATGAGCTCGGCCTCGGCGACCGTCTCGCCATCGACCACCGCCCGCGCCTCGAACTTCCAGATGTTGCGGAACTGGCGCTGGATGCTGACGTGCAGGTGCAATTGGTCGCCGGCCGTCACGGTCTTCTTGAAGCGCGCCTTGTCGATGCCGACGAAGAAGAAAAGCGAGTGCAGGTCGGGCTTTTCGCCGAGACTGCGGAATGACAGGATACCCGCGGCCTGTGCCAGAGCCTCGGTGATCAGCACGCCCGGCATCACCGGATGATGCGGGAAATGTCCGGGAAAGAACGGTTCGTTGATCGTCACGTTCTTGTACGCGTGGATCGACTTGCCGGGCTGGCAATCGAGGACGCGGTCGACCAGCAGGAAAGGATAGCGATGCGGCAAATGCTCGAGGACTTCCTTGATATCCATTGCGTTCAAGACCTTGTCTCCATCAGTTTGATCTTCTTCTCAAGTTCGGCGACGCGCTCGACGAGCTTCGCCAGGCGTCTCAGCTGCGCTGCGTTGTGCAACCAGTGGGCATGCTCATCGAGCGGGAAGACTCCCGTGTACTGCCCCGGCCGGCTCAGACTGCGCGCCACCAGGGTGCCGCCAGAGATGTGTACGTCGTCGCCGAGTTCCAGGTGGCCGCTGATCATGCCGGCACCACCGATGGTGCAGCGCCGGCCGATGCGCGTACTGCCGGCGATGCCGACACAACCGGCCATCGCCGCGTTCTCGCCGATGCTGCAGTTGTGACCGATCTGGATCTGGTTGTCGAGCTTGACACCATCGGCGACCAGCGTGTCGTCCAGCGCGCCACGGTCGATCGAGGTGTTGGCGCCGATCTCGACATCGTCGCCGACGACGACGCGGCCGATCTGCGGGATCTTGACCCAGCGATCCCCCTCCTTGGCAAAACCGAAGCCATCCGAGCCGATCACTGCCCCGGAGTGAATGATCGCCCGCCTGCCGATCACGCAGCGATCGTAAACGACGACGTTCGGGTGCAACAGCGAATCGTCGCCGATCGACGCTCCGTCGCCAATCACGCAACCCGGCTGCAGCGTCACGTTCTCGCCGAGATGCACCCCCCTGCCGACGACGACGTTCTCGCCGATCGAGGCCGATGCCGGAACCGGCGAGTGCACGACCGCGCCGCGGTGGACGCCCGGCCGGCGGGCTGCCGGCGGATTGAGCAACGCAACGACACGAGCGTAATAGGCGTACGAGTTCGGGTGCACGATGCGCGGCAGCCCGGTCGCGGCAGCGAACTGCGGCGGGACGATGACCGCTGACGCCAGCGTCGTCTGCAGCTGCGAGCGGTACTTCGGGTTGGCGAGGAAGGCGATATCGCCCGATTGCGCAGACTGCAGCGTGCCAACCCGCGACACGACGAGCGACCCATCACCCTGCAGCACGCCGCCAAGACTGGCGACGATCTCGTCGAGTCGCAAGCCCGCTGCCATCGGTGGCGCCAACGCGGGCTACTTCGCCGCGTCCCTGCCTTCCGACAGAGCCTTGATGACCTTGTCGGTGATGTCGAGACGCGGGCTGACCCAGACCACATCCTGCACGATGAGGTCGTACTTCTCGCTGTCGGCAAGCTGCTTGATCGCCTTGTTCGCCTTCTCGATGATGGCAGCGTTTTCCTCATTCTGCCGCAGGTTGAGGTCCTCGCGGAACTCGCGCTGCTTGCGCTGGAACTCGCGTGACAGTTCGGCGAGATCCTTTTCCTTGGCGCGTCTTTCCGACTCGGACATGGTCAGGCCGCCTTTCTCGAGCGACTCCTGCAGGCCCTGCACCTGCTTCGCCAGACGCTGCAGATCCTGGTCGCGCTTGGAGAATTCCTGTTCGATCTTCTTCGCCGCCTTGACGGCTGCCGGCGCATCACGGAACAGCCGCTGCGTATTCACGTACCCGACCTTCAGATCGGCCGCCGCGACTCCGGCTATGGGCAGCGTCGCAATCAGGACTCCGAGCAGCGTGGCAATCGTTCTATTCAAGCTAATTCTCCCGCATCAAAAGGTCGTTCCCATCTGAAACTGAAACTTCTGGATTTTATCATTCTTCTCGATGCCGATAGGCTGGCCAAAACTGAATTTCAACGGTCCAAGCGGCGAAATCCACGCCGCCGTCAGTCCTACGGACCAGCGCAGTCCGCCTTCAGAGATCGTATAGCCGGTTTCGTTGAAGACGTTGCCGGCGTCGATGAAAGGTCCGAGACGCAGCGCCTTGTCGAAACCCGGGAAAGGCATCAGCAGTTCGGCATTGAGGACCACCTTGCGCGTACCACCCAGGCGGGTATCGGGATAGAGCGGGTCCACCGGACCCAGACTCGCCGTCTCGAAGCCGCGGACCGAGCCGACACCACCGGCGAAGAAGTTCTTGTAGAACGGCAACGTCTGCCCCTCCAGCCCATTCGCGTAGCCCACCTCGCCGTAGAGCATCAGGATCAGATCCTTCGTCAGCGAGAAGTACTGCTGATTGGAATAGGTCAGACGGTAGAAGGAGAGATCGACGCCCGGGACGGCAACCTCGACCCCCGCCTTCTGCACGCCACCGCTGGTCGTGTAGATCGCACTGTTGCGCGTGTCACGGGTCCATGACACCGTCGCCGGCAACGTGATGTTGGAGTCCCCGTGCTCCTTCTGGAACTGGATGTACTGGATCGGCGTCGCGATGGTGATCGGCGTGATGTCGATCGTCGTCTGGTCGATCGCCAGCCCGACGTTGAGCATGTCCTTCTCGTCCAGCGGAAAGCCGAAGCGGATGCCACCACCCCAGGACGTGGACTGGAAGGCATAGCCGAGCGAGGTCGGATTGAGCGTCCGGTAGTAGACATCGAATCCCTGGCTGATGCCGTCGACCGTGAAATAGGGATTGGTGTAGTTGATCCCCAGCGTGCGGTTGAGCTTGCCGGTATTGATCTGCAGACCGACGTGCTTGCCGCTGCCGAAGATGTTGGTCTGCGAGATCGAGCCCGAGAGGATCACCTTCTCCGCCGTCGAGTAGCCGGCACCGATCGAGATGTTGCCGGTCGACTTCTCGGCGACGTTGACGTTGACGTCGACCTGGTCGATGCTCCCCGGGACAGGCGGTGTCTCGACGGTGACTTCGTTGAAGTAGCCGGTACGGTCGATCCGCTCGCGTGACTTGGCGACGCGGTCGGCATCGTACCAGGCACCCTCCATCTGGCGCATCTCCTGCCGGATCACCTCGTCGCGGGTCTTGGTATTGCCGGTGACATTGATGCGGCGGACGTAGGTCCGCTTGCCCGGATCGACGAAGATGGTGAAAGCCACCTGCCGCTTCTCCTTGTCGAGCTCCGGCGCCGCATTGACGTTGGCAAAGGCGTAGCCCTGGTGGCCAAGCTTGTCGGTGATCGCCTTGGTGGTCTCGTTCAGTCGCTCGCGTGAGAACACCTCGCCGGCCCTGATCTTCACCAGCTTCCGGAACTCCTCTTCCGGCAACGTCAGGTCGCCGGCAAGCTTCACCGAGGAGACGAGGTAACGCTCCCCTTCGTTGATGCTGATCGTGATGTAGATCTCTTTCTTGTCCGGCGTGATCGACACCTGCGTCGACTCGACACTGAATTCCAGGTAGCCGCGATCGAGATAGTACGAGCGCAGCGTCTCGAGGTCCGCCGACAACTTCTGCCGCGAGTACTGGTCGTCCTTGGTGTACCAGCTGAGCCAGCCGCCCGTCTTCTGTTGCATCGCAGCCAGCAGGTCCTTCTCGCGAATGGCATTGGCGCCGACGATGTTGATCTGTCGGATGGTTGCCGGCTCGCCCTCGTCGATGGTGAAGTTGATCGCCACCCGGTTGCGCTCCAGCGGGGTGACGGTCGTCGTGATCGCCACGGCGTACCTGCCGCGCGTCAGGTACTGCCGTTTCAGTTCCTGCTCGGCCTTCTCCAGCGTTGCCCGGTCGAAGGTCCGGGCAACGGCGACGCCCACTTCCTTCAGGCCCTTGGTCAACTGCTCCTTGTCGAACTCCTTGAGGCCGATGAAATCGATCTGCGCAATCGCCGGGCGCTCCTCGACGACGACGACCACGACCCCGCCATCCATCTCGATGCGGACATCCTTGAAAAACCCCGTGGCGAACAGCGCCCTGATCGCCTGCGCCGCCATCTCGTCGGTCATCGTGTCACCGACCTTGACCGGCAGGTAGCTGAAGACCGTACCGGCCTCGACGCGCTGAATTCCTTCGAGGCGGATGTCACGCACTGTGAACGGCTCGATGGCCGCCGCGGCGGAGGCAAGGAGAGAGGCCACCAGACCTGCAAGCAGGTTCTTCTTCATAGGCTCAGCCGGAGAACAAGCGGTTGATATCGTTGTAGAAAGCGAAAGCCATGAGCATGATCAGGAAGGTCAGGCCGATCTGCTGACCAATCTCCATCGTGCGCTCGGAAACCGGCCCGCGCTTGATTATTTCCACCAGATAATACAGCAAATGCCCACCGTCCAGAATCGGGATGGGCAACAGGTTGAGGACGCCGAGGCTGATGCTCACCAGTGCCAGAAACTTCAGGTAGTAGTCGACACCCAGCTTTGCCGACTGGCCGGCATAGTCGGCAATGGTCACGGGCCCACTGAGATTGCGCCAGGAAACCTCGCCGGTGATCATGCGACCGATCATCACCAGTGTGAAGGTGGACTTGTCCCAGGTCTCGACCAGCGCCTTGCCCAACGCCGAGAGCGGATCGTAGCGCACGGTGACCATCAGTTGCTCGCGTGCCTGCCCAGCGTCGCGCACCGCGGCACCAATGCGGCCGACCTCCTTTCCCTGTTCCTCGACCGCAGACGGTCGCACGCTCAGACTTTGCCGCAGCCCTTCGCGGAGCACCTCGAAATGCAGCGTCTGACCCGCCGATCGGCGAACGACACGGACCAGATCTGCCCAGCTCTCGATCGGCTCGCCATCGATGTCCAGAATCTCGTCACCGGCCTGCAGCCCGGCAGCCTCGGCCGCGCTCCTGGCCCCGACGCTGCCGATGATCGGCGGCAGACTGGGCCGGTAAAGCCGCAAGCCCAGTCTCTCGAGCGCATCACCCTCCCATCCCGATTGCCGTACGACCGACAGATCGAGGCGACGGACGACGACCTCCTGCCGCGGGTTGAGCAGTTCGAGGTCGACGGCGTCTTGATCGACCGCCTTTTGCAGCAGTAGCCAGCGCATCTCCTGCCAGGTCTGCACCTTTTCGCCTGCCACCCGCAAAACGAGTTCGCCGTTGTCGAGTCCGGCCACAGCGGCAGGACTCGACAACACGGGCGTACCGAGGATCGGCCTGAACTCCTCGCTGCCATACCAGAACAGGCCCCAGTAGAGCAGGATCGCGAGGGCGAAATTTGCCACCGGTCCGGCGGCAACGATCACCATCCGGCGCGCCACCGGTTGCCGATTGAAGCTGCGGTGCAGTTCGTCGGCCGCCACTTCACCCTCGCGTTCGTCGAGCATCTTGACATAGCCACCGAGCGGGAAGGCAGCCAGGGCCCACTCGGTGCCATCACGCCCCCAGCGTCGCGTGACCAGGGGCCGGCCGAATCCGACCGAGAATCGCAGAACCTTGACCCCGGCCCAGCGCGCAGCAACGTAGTGCCCGAACTCGTGCACGACGACCAGGATTCCGAGCACGACGGCAAACGCAACGAGATAGTAGAGGAAACCGCTCATGCGCAGACACTCGTGAGCAGACACTGCTCGGCGACCTCACGCGCCGCCCGGTCGGCGGCCAGCACCTCGGCCAGGGAAACGGGCTCACGGCCAGCCGGCATGCGGTCCATCACTTCCTCGATCAGGCGGGGAATCGCGGTGAAACCGATGCGCCCCTCAAGGAAAGCATCCACCGCGACCTCGTTCGCCGCGTTGAGCGTCGCCGACGCCGTTCCGCCCGCGCACAGGGCGCGATAAGCCAGAGCCAGACAGGGAAACAGCTCGCTATCCGGACGCTCGAAGTGCAGGCTGGCGATGGCGCCAAGATCGAGCGGTGCGACGCCGGCGGCAATGCGGCGCGGATAGGCCAGAGCATGCGCGATCGGCGTCCGCATGTCCGGATTGCCGAGCTCGGCAATCACCGAACCGTCGGCATACTGAACCAGAGAATGGACGATGCTCTGCGGATGGATGAGAACCTGGATTCGCTCCGGCGGCACATTGAACAACCAGCGGGCTTCGATCACCTCTAGGCCCTTGTTCATCATCGTCGCTGAATCGACCGAAATCTTCCGACCCATGACCCAGTTCGGGTGCGAACAGGCCTCGTCCGGACCGACGGACTCGAGGTCGGCCAGCGACCGACCTCGAAACGGCCCGCCCGAGGCGGTCAGGCACAGACCGAGCACGCCGCTCGCCTGCGGATCGCCGGCATAATCCCTCGGCAACGACTGGAAGATCGCATTGTGCTCGCTGTCGATCGGCAACAGCGTGGCATGGTTGTCGCGTACCGCCCGCATGAAGACCGCACCGGCCATCACCAGCGCCTCCTTGTTGGCGAGCAGGATCTTCTTGCCAGCGACCGCAGCCGCCAGCGTCGGCGGCAACCCCGCGGCGCCAACGATCGCCGCCATGACGGCGTCGACCTCTGGCAACCGCGCCATGCGCACCAAGGCGTCTGGCCCGTGGCTGACGACGGTCGCGCAACCGGCATCACTGAGACGTGCGGACAGTTCGACCGCCACGGCCTCGTTGCCGACCACCGCGTGCTGCGGCCTGAACTCCAGACATTGCTCGAAAAGGCGCTCGCTCTGCCGGTGCGCGCAGAGCGCAACGACGCGGTAGAGATCGGGATGACGTCGTACCACGTCAAGCGTGTTGACCCCGATCGAACCGGTCGAACCGAGAATCGTCAGCCTCTGCATGCAGGTGGCGATGCTGCTCAAGCCCTGGTCACCAGCCAGACGAGCGCCACCAGCGGCAGGGTCGAGGTCAGGCTGTCGATCCTGTCGAGCACCCCGCCGTGCCCCGGCAACACGTTGCTGCTGTCCTTGAGGCCCGCCTGCCGCTTGAGCAGGGACTCGAACAGATCGCCGACGACGCTGATCGCCGTCAGCAGCAAGAGGACGAGCAAGAGGAGCCACTGGTTGCCGGCGAGCGCCGCCGGCAGGCGCGATGAGAGCAGCAAACCATAGACGATCACCAGTAGAGATCCACCGATCGCCCCCTCCCACGTCTTTCCGGGACTGATCGCCGGCGCCAGCTTGTGCTTGCCGAAACGGCGGCCGCTGAAGTAGGCACCGATGTCAGCCAGCCAGACCACGGCCATGATCGCCAGCACCGCCAGCGGGCCGGCCTGCCGCAACTGGACCAGCGCCAGCCAGAGCGGCAGCAGCACGACGGCTCCGGTTGCCAGAGCCGGGAGCGTGTTGCCGAGAGGCCAGCGCCGCAGCAGCCAGATCGGTGCCAGCAGCAACCAGAAGACCACCGCCGGCAGGTAGAGGCAGGCGCCCAGCCACCACGCCGAGTCGGCGAAACCCGAGGCCAGACCGACTGCTGCCGGTTCCGCAATCGCCAGCAACAAGCAGACCGTCGTCAGGGCGACGCCGAGCGCGATCCTTGACCCGCCGGGAAGACGGATCAACGCGCCCCACTCCCAAGCCGCAACGGCAGCGACGGCGGTGACGAAAAGCAACCAGCCGAGCGGCGGCAGAAGGAACAGGGCCAGAAGAAAGACCGCAAGCAGGACGACCGCAGTGAGTACCCGTGTCCTAAGCATCGGCCCGCGGATCCGTCGCTGGCGCCGCTGCCGGCGGCGCGCCCAGCAACTGCTCGCTGGTGCGCCCGAAGCGGCGTTCACGCTGCCGATACCACGCCAGAGCGGCGTCGAAAGCGTCCGCGTCGAACTCCGGCCACAGCACGTCGGTGAAGTAAAGCTCCGAATAAG